>Ga0307408_100003649_pt1 | contig 10491 bp, 6 predicted proteins | sample 322Cmetagenome_FD_202116 | JGI IMG/M metagenome (GOLD analysis project Ga0307408, IMG submission 202116) | Maize rhizosphere microbial communities from greenhouse at UC Davis, California, United States - 322HYB-C-3 | ecosystem: Host-associated > Plants > Roots > Rhizosphere > Soil | place: USA... | reverse complement strand
AATTCCATTTCTTTAAAAAATAAAATCTAAAAAAACGCCTCGGTACAGAAAAGGAGCCAGAATGTCAGAAAAAAAGAAGTTCAATTTAGAATACGAAGTTAAGTCGTCGCCTAAGATTTTGTTTAGCTTTATTACAGAGCCAAATGCTCTGGCTCAGTGGTTTGCAGATGATGTGTCGTACCGTGACCAGGTATTTACCTTTGTTTGGGACGGTGAAGAGCACAGGGCAAAAATTCTCTCGGTAAAAGAAAATAAACTGGTAAAATTTAAGTGGCTGGATGACGAGCCGCACTGTTATTTTGAAATGGAAGTACTACAAGATGAACTAACCAATGATGTAGCCCTTTCAATAACCGATTTTGCACCCGAAGACTCATTTGAAGAAAGAAAGCTTATTTGGGACAATCAGATTCAATATCTGATAAGTGTTTTAGGAGCCTAAGCAGCTTGTCTGTTTTCTTGTAGCTAATTTTTTCGGTTGGTAAGATTTTTATTTGTTATTTCTATGAAATATGGAGTAAAAATTTTATCTAAGTTTGTGCTGTGAAGAAAGTACACCTTCTGGTTATTAAGGCATTTATACGGCCATTTATAGTAACCTTTTTCATTGTAATGTTTGTGTTGTTGATGTTATTCCTATTCAAATACATCGACGACCTGATAGGAAAGGGCTTTGAATGGTATGTAATTTTGGAGCTGATGTGGTATGCCTCTGCCACAAATGTTGCCATGGCACTTCCTTTAGCCATGCTGCTCTCCTCTATCATGACTTTTGGTAATCTAGGGGAGAATTATGAACTGGTAGCCATTAAAGCCGCCGGAATCTCTCTTCAAAGAGCCATGATGCCACTCATTGTTTTAGTGACGCTATTAAGTACCGCAACTTTCCTGTTTTCAAATTATACCCTGCCCATTGCCAGCCTAAAAATGGGAGCTTTGCTGTGGGACGTTCGTAACCAAAAATCAACTAAATTAATAGAAGAAGGCGTTTTTAACGACGCCATAACAGGTTACTCTATAAAAGTTAAGAAGAAAGATGAAGACGGGCAAACCCTGCACGGAATTGTCATTTACGACCACAGTTCCAATACCGGTAACCTTTCTGTACTAATGGCAAAGCATGGCAAAATGCAAATGCTTGTCACCGATAAAGACCAGTACCTGGTACTCGTGCTAAAAGATGGCGTAAGGTATGAAGAGATGACCGGAGACAAGGTCTATAATCCCAGGCAGCGATTTATAAGGCAACGTTTCCAGCAAACCGAGCAGAAGTTCAAGCTAACTGGATTTAAGATGCAGCGTACCGATGAAAGCCTTTTTAAAAGTAATTATGCAATGCTTAACCTTAAGCAATTGAATTACTACCAGGATTCTACCATAAAAAAGGCAGATAGCAATGCAACCAGTATTTTTTCTGGCTTACTGCCAATGTATCGCGTTTATTTTTCAAATTATAAAATCGGTAAAAGCCCCATAAAGGCTAAAGCTTATAAAGGCTCTATTTTAAATACCTTGCCCGAAATCAATAGGATGCAGTCCATTACCTATGCCCAAAGTCAGGTGAGGACACTTTCTGATAACTTAAATGTTAGGGGAGAGGAGCAGGAAGCTTATAATAAAAGCATCAGGAGGTATATAATTGAATACCACCGAAAATTTACCCTTGCAGTATCCTGTTTAGTGCTATTTTTCATTGGCGCCCCGCTAGGTGCCATTATACGTAAAGGAGGGCTTGGTATGCCGGTGGTTGTATCCATTATTTTCTTTTTGATTTTTCATATTATTTCCACCATTGGCGAGAAATCAGCAAAGGAAGGTAACATAACCCCGATTGTTGGTATGTGGATTGCCATTATCGCCCTGTCTCCTTTAGGTGGTTTTTTAACGTATAAGGCAGCTTCCGACTCTGTTTTGTTTGATATTGACTACTACAAACAGATGGTCCAGAAATTTTTTAAACGCTTTAAAAAAGCATCATAAATTACCTTACAATTATATATCAGCTAATTATCTTGTGAAGATTAGCTTATTTTTGCTTTAATAATGAACGGGAAATTAAGTACTATAGAAGAGGCTATTGAAGATATAAAAGCCGGTAAAGTTATTATTGTGGTTGATGACGAAGACCGCGAAAACGAGGGCGATTTTTTAACAGCTGCAGAAAATGCAACCCCTGAAGTAATTAATTTCATGGCAACGCATGGTAAAGGGCTAATTTGTGCACCAATTACTGCCAAGCGATGCGATGAGTTGAAGCTTGAATTGATGGTTGGCAATAACACTGCCACGCACGAAACGAATTTTACAGTATCTGTTGATTTAATTGGGCATGGTTGTACTACCGGTATTTCCGCGTCAGATCGCTCCAGAACTGTTCTGGCTTTAACAGACCCTAATACTACTCCTGAAGATTTAGGCCGCCCAGGCCATATTTTCCCGCTTCGTTCCCAGGAAGGTGGGGTACTGCGTAGAGCCGGGCATACCGAAGCTGCTACAGACCTGGCTGAAATGGCTGGCTTTTATCCGGCAGGTGTTATTGTTGAAATTATGAAGGAAGATGGTGAAATGGCCCGCCTTTATGATTTGTTTGAAATAGCTGAAAAGTTTAATCTTAAAATTATCTCCATAAAAGACCTTATTGCTTACAGGTTGCGTACCGAAACTTTAATTAAAAAAGAAGTGGCTGTAAAATTACCAACCCAATGGGGCGATTTCGAAATGGTTGCATATACTCAGCTTGATACCGGCGACCACCATATCGCACTTGTTAAAGGTACCTGGGAAGAAAATGAACCTGTATTAGTACGTGTGCATAGCTCTTGTATTACCGGGGATATTTTCGGGTCATGCCGTTGCGATTGCGGGCCGCAGTTACATAGGGCAATGGAAATGATCGATAAAGAAGGTAAAGGCGTTGTTATTTATATGAACCAGGAAGGCCGCGGCATTGGTTTAATCAATAAGCTGCATGCTTATAACCTCCAGGAAAATGGTTTTGATACTGTTGAAGCTAATTTAAAGCTTGGCTTTAAGATGGATCAGAGGGATTATGGTATAGGTGCGCAGATACTGAGAAGCCTTGGTATCACCAAAATGCGCCTTATGTCTAACAATCCTACCAAACGCGCAGGTTTAGTTGGCTATAATCTTGAAATTGTAGAAAGTGTGCCAATTGAGATTTCTTCAAACGTGCATAATGAACTCTATCTTAAAACTAAACGCGACAAGATGGGGCATTCAATAATGAAAGAAAATTAACTAACGGCTAGCCTCTCTATTGGGAGGCGCTGTTACTGTTGTTGGAATAGTTGTAGGCGTTGGTGTTGTAGGGATATTTGGTGCAGGTATTGCAGGTTTCTGTTCCTTTCTTTCGTTCTGGCGCTGCCTTCCTATTAGTGCCCTTAAAAACTCTCCAAAATTGTCGAAATCCTTACGGTACACTAAACCCACCGCATTAACGTAATCCTGGTTTTGGGTTAAATTTAATACGTTTCGGCTGTTCGGCTTATTGGAAACGCGGGCGGTTAGGCTTCCATCTTTTTTGATAAGATAAGAAATTTCAATATCTCTCGACAGAGCATTGCTGTTAAGTACGCTATTAAAGTCTGTCAAGTCATTAGACGTTATCCTGGTATCACGAACGCCTCCTGTTATAGCCAGCCTGTTTTTGAAGAAACTACCCGACAACCTGAAATCGTTGAACGAACGGAAGTTAATGTCAACAGTTTTAAGGTTAAGCGATTGCGCAATAATAGAATTCAAAATATTGAAGCCCAGCTCAGAGCCTGCACTGGTGATGGTTTGAGTAGCGGCATTAGATAAGCCGGTGTTCGACGTAAACGATTGCCTTACTATTAAACTAACCACTTGCATGCTTTTATTATCGTAATTGCTCAGATAGCTCTGTAATTCATCTTTAATATAAGCGTCCTGAGGGAAATCAAGGTCAAAAGCAATATTAGGCTGGGTTAAATTGCCGCTTAAATCGATAATTGCATCTGCCGGTACAGACCTTTGCTCTCGCGCTTCCCTTCCCGCCGCAGTATATAAATCCCGGGGGTTGCTATTAGGTACACTATAAACTGCTTTGAGGTTTATCTGGGCATCTGTCGGATCTCTTTTCCACCTGATTGAGCCTCCCTGCCTGATTGCAAACTGCTTGTTGAAGTAATCCTGCGCGGTAAAGACGAATTTTCCACTTGAAATTAGGTAGTCGCCACGCATCTCAAATTCGCCGGCGCTGGTGATTCTTAAAGCCAGGTCGGCAGTACCCTGTCCGTTTAATTTTCCTAAATCTGTAATGATATTAACCTGCGATCTCTCATCAACCTTTAAGTTGAAGTTCATCACCAAACCACTAAAGTAGTTTGGCTTAGGGGTGCTTATTGTAGAGTCTTTTGCCACAAAAGTGATAAAGCTGCTGTTGCCTACTCGTTCTGAAGCATTAAGGGGAATATTGAAAACGGTACCTTCTTCGGTTTTTGCATTGATATCAATACGCATTTTATTAGTTGGCCCGCGAAACCTGAACGTGCCGGTTCCAAAGGCCGTACCGTAATAAAGTGGATTGTCTTTCGCTGTTGTATTAAGTGCCAGAAAGTGTTTGGCATCAATCGTTACATCGATATCTGGGATCTTCGGATTATTCATATCAACAGTGCCATTAGCAGTAGCTTTGTTGCCAAAATAATCCGTTAGTAGCAAGTCATCGAGCTTAATGATGCTGTTTTCAATTGTTACATCATCATTAATTCTATAGGGTGTTTTTAGGTAATTAATGGTAAAGCCCGCATTTATAAGATTTGCACCTCCCCTTATTTTAGGGTTTAATGGCGTCCCTGTTAGCCTTAGTTGGGCAGATACTTTGCCAGATAAATTGGATACAAGGTTCTTGATGAACGGCTGGAAAATGATAACCTCACTGTTGTTCATTACCAGGTCTATATCCAGCTTATTATTTTCAGAATTGGCATTGTAGGTTCCTCCGGCAAATAAGGTTTCTTTTCCATCTTTAATGATGTTCATCTCAACGTCCACCAGCTTGGTTTCATTGTCAAGATTGGCAGTTATTGTTAAATCGCCAATTTGGGTATTGTTCATTCCGAGGGAATCAATCTTAATATCTGATTCTACCTTAGTTTTCTTCGTTACAGAGGTGATTGCCAGATTTCCATTTAACTCGCCAGACAGGCTTATGCCCGCGCTGGCTGTTAGCGGGTTTAAAGTGGCAACTTTAAATTTTTTGAAATTAGCATTAAGAACATCCTTAGGGTCTTGCGAAACAATACCATTAACTGTCAAAAGCTGGTCGTTTCTGAATAGCTCAAAATTTTCGATATATACTTTTCCTTCTCCAAATTTGAGCCGTACCTTATCCTGGATACGCCAGGTTTCGCGGTTTATAACCACATCAGATGGAAGTAACGAGAGTCTCGCTGCCGTATCGGTGCCAAACTCAACCAGGCCGTTTAAGTCGAGTTGATTTATAGCGTCTTTGTCAGAAAGTTTAACGTTAAGGGCAAGGCTATCCCTTTGCAGGATGTTGGCAATATTGATATTCTGGATGTAAAGTTTTTTAGTTAAATCAATTCTGTCTGCAGTAAGAAAAATGTTCAGTGCTTTTTCTGTTGTTGATTCATCCAGAATCAGGTTGTTAACTTTTATGTCTTTATATTCAATCAAGGGGCTTGATCCGTTCAATGTAGCGGTATTCTCCGCAGAAATGAATCTTCCATTAAACACTGCACCTTCCGGTACTTTTAAGCCTGGCAAAAAAAACAAGGCTATAGGCTCGAAGTACTTCAATTTTAGGTTAAACTCAAAGTCTTGTGCTGCAAACGGTTTTACCTTGAGCTTTAATGATGGGACGTATTTGTTTACAACAGATTTAAAGTAAGAGGGAAGTGTTGTTAAGTCATATTTGCCCTGTAGGCTTGCATCTAAAATATCCGATTTAATAGTTAACGAACGAGCAGTGCCAGTGCCGCTTGCGGTAAGATAAATGGAGTCGACAACAAAGGAATTGTTTGGTTTTGAAAGGCGTATCCGATTAATCTCGAAGTTCCCCTGAATGGTATTTATATTATTGCCCGTGAAATTAGTCCTGAAATCGGCATCAACCTGGACTGTATCCTTAGAGAAACCCAGTTTGTGAAAATTGGTGTTTCTTAAGGTGGCTACAAAATTATACTCAGGCAACTGTTTGCTGAGGTTAATACCTCCATTGAAATCCAGGGTGATGTTACGGTCGGCTATATTAATTTTGCCTTCAAACAAGTTTCGGTTACACGAGCCATTGATTTTGATGTTTGAATACCTGTATCCTTTATAATCGAAATATGCTGCCGATGCCTGTATGTTCTCGGTTAATTGTTTAATCTTAAATCCGCTACCTTTAATATTTGCTATCAAGGTAGTTCGCCCTAAATCATTTCTGTCTAACAGCTCTTTAAGGTTAAAGTCATATGCTTTTACAAGGCCTGAATACGTTGGGGTTCCGTTTAAATTCATCCTTAAGTCGGAAACAACGCGCCCGAGCCCGGTTTTTAGCTCCCCCTTAGCATTGAAGTTGTTAACAAAGCCGCTGAAGGAACCTTTAAAGCTAATGTTGCCAAACTTTTGCGCAATAGGAGGGATTTTTTGAGCTTTCCCAGTTATCGCTTTCGCTAAATATTCAACATCCTTTTTATTGCTATGAAGTTGATAAAAGCGAAGATTTAAATAGGTTTTATTGATAGATGGGAGTCCTTTAACGTCAAAATTACCTTTTACATAAGTGGCCTGCCCTGCTTTTACAAAGAGATTTCGTGCTTTAATATTATTCACATAGCCACTAAGCCGCCCGCGTAAAGTTGCCCGCAGGTTCATCTTTTTGGTAGCGTCTGCAAAAAAAGATATGTCTTTAGTATGGAGTTTAGACTCTTTTAGGTTAGCGGTAACATAAACCTTGCTCACAAACTGCTTAAAATCCGAAAACCTATCGAATTTCATCAAAAGATAATTGCTTACACGCGAATTTGGAGTCTCCAGTAAGAGTTTTTTAAACTCCATCCGGTTACTGTCGATAGTTGCTTTTGTGGTAAGGTTTGTTAGTTTAAATCCGCTTTTCTCCTTAAATGTAAGTCCGTTAACCTGCGCATCGAAATAATGGTTTTTGGTATCAAGCCCAAGGATAGTCGTGCTTAATCCGCTTAGGTCAATATCGTCAAAATTGATTCGCTTTAAAGCATTGTCCCGGCTAAAATTGCGGTATTTAAAGGCCAGGTTATTCAATACGATTTTGTCAACCGTAATATCGTATGGCTTTTTCTTAATCTTGGGCCCTGCGGTTTTTGGCGTAAAGTAGTCAATGATGAATTTAAGGTTGTTGCCGCCGCCTTTGTAGCTCTTAAAATAAAACTGGCCGCTATCTAGCTGAAGGGTAGAAATTCCAATTCTTTTTCTTTCAATTGAAAGGACATTGAGGTCTATGGTAAAATTGGGCGAATAAAGAAGCGTATCTTTGTCCAGGTCCTGAACATACAGTCCCTGAAGTACTACAGCTTTAAATGGTTTAACATAAAGGCTTTTTACCTCTATAACCGTATTTAGCTCTTTTGAAAGATACTCGGCAACTTTTTTAGCAACGAAGGTTTGTACCGGCTTTAACTGCAATGAAAATATAAAAGCGGCAAACAACAGAATGATTGCCGCTAAAGTCCAAAGAGTTATTTTAAGTACTTTTTTAATAGTTTTGCGTTTTAAAATAAAACAAAATAAATTCTATCAGGTTTGGCAACAATTCTCGCTATCGAATCTTCGTGTGATGAAACTTCAGCTGCTATATGTAAAGACGGTAAAATGTTGTCGAATATTATAGCAACACAGGCGGTTCACCAAAAATATGGTGGAGTAGTGCCCGAACTCGCATCCCGTGCACATCAGCAGCACATAATTCCGGTGGTTGAGGACGCTATTTCTACAGCAAAAGTAAGCAAAAAAGACATTGATGCCGTAGCTTTTACGCGAGGCCCAGGCTTGTTAGGCGCATTATTGGTAGGCACTTCTTTTGCCAAGGCATTTGCACTTGCCCGCAATATCCCTTTGATAGAAGTAAATCATATGCAGGCGCATATTCTGGCGCATTTTATTGACGAGAATAAGCCTTCCTTTCCTTTTATCTGCTTAACCGTTTCGGGTGGGCATACCCAAATTGTTTTAGTAAAAGATTACTTCGATATGGAGATAATCGGCCAGACCCTGGACGATGCCGCCGGCGAAGCATTTGATAAAACCGCCAAAATCCTGGACTTGCCTTACCCCGGCGGCCCATTAATTGATAAATACGCAAAGGAAGGTAATCCTGATGCCTATCAATTTCCAGAGCCTCAAATTCCGGGCTTGGATTTCAGCTTTAGCGGTTTGAAAACTTCCATTCTTTATTTTGTAAGGGATAAAAAGAAAGAAGACCCTGATTTTCTTCAGAAGAATATGGCAGATATTTGTGCGTCGGTGCAAAGCCGTATTGTAACCATTTTGCTGAACAAAGTAAAAAGGGCAGCCCGCGAAAACAATATAAAAGACATTGCTATAGCCGGCGGTGTTTCGGCAAATTCTGGTTTGCGCAACGCATTGCAGGCGATGGCTGAGAAACAAGGCTGGCGTGTATTTATTCCTGCTTTTCAATACTGTACAGACAATGCCGGTATGATTGCTATTGCCGGTTATCATAAATATCTGAATAAGGATTTTGTTGGGCAGGATGTTGCTCCTTTAGCCCGTATGAGCTTTTAGAAGCTTTAGTTTTCTACGTTTTAAATTTGATTTTTCCATGAGTTTTGGCACTATAATCTTCGGCTTGGTTTTCGTAATCCCTTTAGTCGGTTTTATTCTTTCTATAGTATGGAAGGATAAGAAATCACGAAACATCGGTATCGGCGTAATTGCCGCCCTTGTGATCTTTGCTGTTATTATTGCCTATTTCGTGAATAAGGATAAGTAAGAAATGCCTAAAGCTGGCGTTGTTGGAGCCAGCCATTAAGCCATGATAGCTTGCAATCTATTTCAATCTGCTATTGTCAGCCAGCACGATGAAGTAGGATGCTTTGCTAATGATATCATCGGATTTTTGTTATTTTTGATAAAAACGAGCTTATGCAGCTATCAGACCTGGATTTATCTAAGACATATTCTTATGCCGATTATCTTAAATGGCATATAGAGGAACGGCTTGAGCTAATTAGGGGTAAAGTGTTTAAGATGAGTCCTGCGCCTTCTCGACTGCATCAAAAAGTAGTAGGACTTATTTTCAATAGCCTGTTTCAATATTTAAAAGGGCAAAGGTGCGAAGTCTATATAGCTCCATTTGATGTCAGAATTCCAAGGAAATCAAAAGAAGACCAGGAGATTACCACTGTTTTACAGCCAGACATTTGCGTGATCTGCGACTCTACAAAATTGGACGACAAAGGATGTATTGGCGCACCAGATATTGTTGTTGAAATTTTATCTCCCGGGAATAACCGCAAGGAACTGCAGAGTAAATACGAAATTTATCAGGAGGCTGCGGTTAAAGAGTATTGGATCATTCATCCCACAGAAAAAACATTCTTAAAATATGAGCTTTCTGAAGAGGGTAAGTTTTTCGCATCCCGCCTCCTAACTATCGGCGATTTAGTTGAAACCCCTGTTCTCCCAGGCTTTGTTCTGAATCTGGAAGAGGTTTTTGAAGAGTTATCTTAAGGAATTGATTTCTTTGAGATGCAATTGGCTCAGTTTTCGGCTTGAGACATTTGCTAGTGGCTGCATCATTTCCGGTCCAAAAATCCATTCGGATTTAATATAAATGTAACACAAATTGAATTTTCAGAGAACATAAAATCCGCAAATTGCATTGATTTAAAATGTGTTACCATGAAATTCAACTTGTTTCAGATTTTGGTTTCGTTCAAAGAATGGCTGTTTTTAAAAGCCATGCAATCGTCTTTCCGTCATTAGTATTGATTTCTTTAGCGATATTGGCAGGGTATTAGAGAGGTGATGCCTTAAATGGAGGAAACAATTACGGATAAAATAAGCAGAGAGCAGTTTGGCGATGATTTTCGTTGGGGTGTTTCAACAGCGGCTTATCAAATAGAGGGTGCTTTTGATATGGATGGCAAAGGGCTTTCCATTTGGGATGTTTTCACATCGCGAAGGGGGAAGATTAAAAGCCGGCATCATGGCAATATTGCCTGCAATTTCTACAATTGCTTTAAAGGTGATATTGAGCTCATAAAACAACTGAATATTCCTGATTTTCGATTTTCGATAAGCTGGCCGCGGGTAATGCCATCCGGGCGAGGTGCAATAAATCAGTCGGGCATAGATTATTATAACCGGGTGATTGATTTTTGCCTGGAGAATGATATTAACCCCTGGCTTACTTTATATCATTGGGATTTGCCACATGCTTTAGAGCAAAGAGGTGGATGGACTAACCGGGATATTGTAGGCTGGTTTTCCGATTTCTCA
>Ga0307408_100003648_pt1 | contig 10495 bp, 9 predicted proteins | sample 322Cmetagenome_FD_202116 | JGI IMG/M metagenome (GOLD analysis project Ga0307408, IMG submission 202116) | Maize rhizosphere microbial communities from greenhouse at UC Davis, California, United States - 322HYB-C-3 | ecosystem: Host-associated > Plants > Roots > Rhizosphere > Soil | place: USA... | reverse complement strand
TGGTCCTTCGTGAAGACCGTGACGTAGCGTGTCTCGAGAAAGAGCGCCGAACCCTGTGGAAGCCCAAACGAGAGACCCGCACCACCGTTCAAACCGAATCGGGTGGTCGAGCTCCGGTCAGCAGTTGTCGCCGTGGTGTAATTCACTTGCGGGTATCCCCCCGGGGGCGGGGTCGTGGTGGTCGTGTCGCCCGGTGTCGTCGTCGAGTTACTCGCGCTACCGTACTTCGGGAAGTAATGCACACCGCCACCGCCGAGCAGGTAGAACGACGAGGTCTTGTTCGTCCCGAACGGCATATCGACGGTCGCATCCAGCATGCCGTCCCATACCGCGGCGCTCCCCAACTTCACTCCGTCCACGGTTGCGCCACCCCATTTGCTGTAGGCGATATCGGCCCGCATGCCTAACGGGCCGTTCACGGGTCGCCAGCCGAGCGGAACCGTCGCACTCCACCCATCCTTGTAGACGTTGCGGAACTGGCCGCTCGGCATGCTCGCGCCAGCGCCAAACCCGATGTAAAAGGTGTTCGGTCCGCGAGGCGATGGTTGCTTGAAAGCGGGACCGACCGCGCTCGAATCGCGCGCGATCGTCGACCTGTTGCGGGTGGTCGTGTCCGCGCGCGCGAATGCTGTTCGTTCGGTGCTGGGCCGCGCTATTCGACGCCACGCTCGAAACGAGGGCCAGCGCCACTGCAGCAATACGTACGGTTGAGGTTCGATTCATCTGGTTCCTCCGTGATCGAGACTGCGATCACACGGGGCGGCATTCACACGCCGCTACCGATCACGGAGAATGCGCCTATCACACGGTCGTCGGTGAACGACAAGCGGTGTGCGGCGAAGTGCTATGTGTGCATGGCGACAGCAGAAGATTTTACGCGCGAATTAGGCGCTGGTCCCACATTTCTGATGACGGGAATGGGGAGCAGCAGCTAACTGGCGTGGTCCAGTCGCGAACAGCTGTGGCGCCGGAAGTAGCCGGGCGAGCCGCCGCGCTGGCGCTCGAGCAACCCCTTGGTCAACGAACGGTACCGCCTAACGAATATCGATGGGGCTCTCAACGATTGCCTATCAGGCGTTCGAAGCCGGGGTGCGGCGCAGTGGCGCCCACGAGGGGTCGGCCCGGCGTCAGTCGTAGCGGAGCGCCATCATCGGCTGCGTCTTACTCGCGCGCCTCGCTGGAAGCCACCCCGCCCCGAATGCCACGGCGGCGAGGAGTAGCACAGCGCTCACGAACACGACCGGATCGTGACCCTGCAACCCGAACAGGAGCGACTGCGCTGCACGCCCGACCGCGTACGCGCCAAGCACACCGATTGTCGCACCCATGACGACCATCACGCCCACCTGACGCAGCACCATCCTCTGGACGCGACCGCCATCGGCGCCTAACGCCATCCGCACGCCGATTTCGCGTGTCCGCTGCGATACCGAATAGGCGAGGACACCGTACAGCCCCACCGCCGCGAGCAGCGTCGCCAGGAGCGCAAAGGACGCCGACAGGACCGAGATCATCCGGTCGAGGAAGACGTTCTCCTTGAGCTGCTGGGGCATGGTCTTGAGGTCTTGAACAGGGAGCGAGGCGTCGATCCGCTTCATCATCGGCGGGATCGCGGCGATGAGCTGCTGCGCGGGCAGACGCGTGCGGGCGTAGAAGTACATCTGCCCGACCACTCCCTGCTGCATCCACGGCAGATAGAAGACCGGCTGTGGCTTCTGCTTCGCGTCGTTGTACGCGACGTTCGGGACAAGTCCAACGATCTGGATGCGCAACGAATCAGCCCCCGAAGCGCGCCCCATGAACTTGCCCACCGCATCTCGGCCCAGCTTGAACTTTTCGGCGAACGCGAGGTTCACGATCGCGACCTTTGACGCCTCGTAAGTGTCCGACGCCTGGAAGTCGCGCCCTGAGAGAAGCCGTGCGCCGATCATGGTGAAGTAACCGGCCCCGGCCGCATTGTAGCGTGCGTTGCAGTCAGTGTCGGGGAGGCACTCGAATCCCTGCACGCGCACGTCGTTCCCCCAGCTGTCGCCCGACAGGAGCGGGACCATGGAGCTCGCGACCTCCGTGACGCCGGGAATCGAGCGCAACTCATCTTCGATGCGCGAGTAGAGCACCTTGGCGCGCAGGGTGTCGTAGCCGACCCGCAACGGGGAGACCGAGAACGTCGCCACGCTATCGATGCGAATACCGAGATCGACCCGGCTCACGTTGGCGAGACTTTTGAGAAAGAGTCCCGCGGAGACGAGGAGAGTCATGGAGAGCGCGATCTGCGCGACCGCGAGCCCGGTGCGGAATCGTCCCGCGACACGCCCCCCGGCGATCTGTCCAGCGCCGGCGCGAATCGATGTGATGAGGTCGGGCCGCGTCGAGTGCAGAGCCGGGAAGAGCCCGAACAGGAAGCCGGTCGCAAGCGCCAGTGCTGTAGCGAACAGCATCACCGGCATTTGCACTCTGAACTCGAGTGTCTCGACGGCGTCCGGCGTGAGCAGCGCGGCGATCCCCGACAGCGTCCACCGTGCCACGAGGAGACTCACCAGCCCACCGAGCATCGCGAGGACGAGCGACTCGACAAGAAGCTGCTTCACGAGCCGCTGGCGGGAGGCGCCGAGCGACAGGCGCACGCTCATCTCGGTCGAGCGGTTCGCGCCGCGCGCGAGGAGGAGGTTCGCGATGTTCGCGCAGGCGATCAGCAGGACGACAGCGGTGATCGCGAACAGCATGGTGAGAGGCGTCTTTGCTTCGCGATGCATGGAGGTCTGCCCGCGGTAGCCGGGCTCGAGGACCACGCGCTTAGCCTTGAACTTCACCAGCGTCGGCTCACTCATTCCCTGCTGCAAGGGTGCCTCGACGCTGGCGAGGATCGGAGCGATCACGCGATCGAGCCCCGCCTTCGTGGCCTCCATCGACACTCCGGGCTTTCGCCTGCCAAAGACATAGACCCAGTAGTCCCGGCGATTCTCGAGGCCTTTGTACGACCCCACGTAGACCCTCGACTGCATCGGGACGTACACGACTGGGTCGCTCCCCAGCGTGATCCCGCGGAACCCTGCGGGCGCGACACCGACGATCGTGTAAGGGCGTCCGTTGATCTTGAGCAGCTGCCCAATGGCGTCCGGCTTCCCACCGAAGCGGTCCATCCAGAAGCGGTGCGCGATCACCGCGACCATGATGTTTGCGCCAGGCTCGTTGTCGCTCGGCTGAAGCAGACGGCCGTGTGCGGGCCGCAGCCCAAGCGTGGAGAAGTAGCCCACGGTCACCCAGGAGCCCTCACCGACGGCGGGCTCGTCGCCGAGGGCTATGCTAGCACCGAAGATCCGGTAGCCCGCGATTCCAGCGAGCCCGTTCTGGGTCCGCTCGAGGTCACGGACCATGGGGTAGCTCCAGATGATCCCGTTTCCACAGCCCGACTGATTGCAGGAGTCGTTTCCCTGGATCGGCCCGGGAAGATTCAGGTTGACCAGCTCGTGCGGAGCAGGCACCGGAAGCGGCCGCAGCAGGATCTGGTCGAAGAGCGAGTAGATCGCTGCATTCGCGCCAATGCCGAGTGCGAGCGAGAGGATGGCTACCGCGTTGACAAACGGCGCCGAGCGGAGAGTCCGAAACGCATACCGGAAATCGCGCATCTGCGTGGGGTGACGGGTGTCATGGTCGGACACCAGTCATCCCCCAGAAGTTTGCATCGACCGCGGGATGGCCTTGCGAACCGGGCGGTACAACGGCCAGCGCGCAGTTCGTCGGCGGAATGGTAGCCTACCACCCCGGCGTTGAGCTCGAGCGCATTGGATCAGTCGAGCGCCCGCCGCTGCCCACGCCGCCGGCGCCTAACGACCACACCAGGGTCGGGCCCGCTCCGCCCGAAGCTGTCGCGCTGTGGGTCAAGCTGGTCGCTACGATGGGCCCCGGCGAGCTCGCGGACCGCCGCTCACATCCAGGTGAAGAACATGCGGGGCGGGCGAGAAACGGGTCTCTCCGTGCCGTAAAAACTCACTTCCATACGGCACGGCGGCCCCGTGCCGATGTGTCCCAGCTCGGCGATCGCGCTTATGCGGTCAGCGAACGATGGCCGCCTAACGCCGCGAACCGCGTCGCTTTGGGGATCGCGCACGAGATGATGCACTTTCCCGTCGGCGATCTGCTGCAGCACCGCGATGCGCGCATCGTACGGAAGCGTGCGGCGGCGCGCGCGGCCGCACGGCCAACAGGATTAGACGGTCTGTCTGGTCGAGCTCCCGTGTGCCCACCAGCGCGCTAGGCGGATCAGCCCAGTCGCGGTCGCGGAGTCCGCCTCATGGAATGAAGTCGTCGAAGTCCTGAAGCGCAGCCACTGCTTCCAGAGCCTATTGACTCCAGAGCGGCGTCACGCCGACCGACCTCGCGTAGGTGATCAGCTGGCCGAGATGCTCATGCGAATCGCCACCCTGCCAGAGCATCGCCGTGAGCGCCGAGAACCGACAATCCGGCGGAAGCGGAGCTCGCGGCGCGGAGCGCCGAGTCGGGACGCGCGGCGAGCATCTGCTCGACCGTCGCTCCCGCGACTTGTGCACGCGCATCCGCGCCGGGATCGAAGTCCGCCCCCTTGTGCCGCGACCCGCCCTTCGACGACTAACCCCGCATTTGACAACACGATGAGATCGCGGTCATAGCGCGGTCATAGCGCGGTGAGATCGCGGTCATGGCGGCTCGTAGTCTCCCCCCGTCGGCCAGCACACTCCACCGCGGCCGATTTGCCACTCGACAACAACGTCACACTCTACTTTCGGGAGACTTACCAATGGAACGCATCACCCTCCGCCTGGCCCCTCGAGCGGGCCGGCCCCGCCTCACCATGACCGCCGTGCTCCTTGGCGGCTTCCTCGCGGCCTGCGAGTCCACGACCCCCGCGCCGACCAGCCCGGCGATCAAGGACCTCAAGGTAAACGCCGACATTACGCCGTTCCCCGGCTGCAACGTGAACGCCTGCAACGTGCCCCCGCGCATACTGTTCGTGAGCGAGCGGGCCGGGAACGCCGAGATCTACTCCATGAAGTACAACGGGACCGAGGTCGTCCGGCTGACGTACAACTCCGCCGTCGACAACTACCCCTCATGGTCGCCGGACTACAGCAAGCTCGCGTTCGTGAGCACGCGGACAGGGAGCTCTCAGATCTTCACCATGAACGCCGACGGCTCGAACGTGACGCAGCTCACGAGCTCCGGCCAGAATAGCTGGCCGCACTGGTCGCCGGACGGAACGAAGATCGTTTTCCACCGCACGTACGACCAGCAGCGGTATCAGATCTATACCATGAACGCCAACGGCAGTCAGCAGACGATCTTCCGTTACACGACCCTCGCGGTGTCGGAGGGACAGCCGACGTGGTCGCCGGACGGGCAAACCATCGCGTTCAAGTCGAACGTCGCCAACCCGACGTCCGGCGCATTCGACATCTTCACCATGAAGGTCGGTGACCCGAGCTCGCAGCGCAGGTTGACGACGACGCTACGGGCCAGCCATCCGGCGTTTTCCCCGGACGGAACTCAGATCGCGTTCGTGACCGACCCGTACGGCACCGTCCCGAAGGGGATCTACGTCGTAAACGCGGCGGGCGGCATCCCGAACCTCGTGACGACGAGCAAAGGCGTGGACGACTACCCGACGTTCCGTCCCGACGGAAAGCGCATTGCGTTCATGAGCTCGCGTGCGTGGGGCGGCCAGATCGGTGGCAAGTGGTCGATCTTCACGATCAACCTTGACGGCACGTTCCTCAACCGGCCGAGCGCGTCGATCTTCGTGCACGACATGAATCCGTCCTGGAGCACCAACTAACCCCGGAGGAAACTCGAACACGACGGAGGCGGTTGCGTGCAACCGCCTCCGTTTTTCCTTGGAGGATTACAAACGTCGAGTGTCGCACATGCACGCCGTCGGCGGCCGCCCGGAAATGTGCTCAGTGCGGAGGGACCGGCTTCCGTCCGACGCTCCGATGCAGAGCTTCCGTCGCGGCGTCCACGTTGGCGCCGTGGTGGTCTCGCGCCGAACGTGGAGCGCCGCAAGTAGGTGTGAGCCAAGCTGCTCGGTGCTCTATGGGATCGTGTATGCCGCGATGCGTGCGCGCCACTCCGTCTGGTCGCCGACCGCGAGCGATGACAGCGCACGTTCCGCGCATGGGACGGCGCGTCACTCGCCCACGTCCGCTGGGCAATCAATCGCCGCCGTCGCGAGCTGGTGGTAAGGCGTAAGGTGCGACGGAGCGTTTACTCTGAATTCCCGCTTTCCTAACGTTCCCCATGCTCGCCCACACCACTCGCGCGCTGCAGCTCCTCTTCCAGACGGTCGCTGAGGTCGACACGCTCGAGGAGCTCGCGCGCGTCGGGACGATTGCGGTGGAGCTGTACGAGGCGGACGATGCGGTGCTCCGAGAACTCTTGCACGCGATCGAGGCGCGTGCGACAGCGATCCGAGAGCAGCTACGCCTCGTCCCAGCCCTGCCAGTCGAGGTTCAACCGGACGTCGACCTAGAGCCAGCGCCGCAGGAACTCGTTCGGGAATGGTGCGGGCAAGTGCGGACGATGGGACCTGACGAGTTGAACGCCATCGAAGAGCTCACCCACAAGCACTGGGAGCGCGCGTCGTTATCCGACTTGCGATGGGCGATTCGGCAGCGCCGGCGGGACCTCGCGCAATGAGAGTGCAGTGGTACCGCGTCAAAAAGCCCTACGAGAAGCCGCGGCATAACGTAGTAGAGCTGTCCTTTGGCTTCTCCCGAATCGAACAGCGGCAGGATGTGCGGGTGTTGGAGGTTCGCCGTCGTCCGGATCTCCGACAGGAACCGCTCGGCGCCAATGATGGCAGCGAGCTCTGGGTCGAGCACCTTAAGGGCGACTGGCCGCCGGTGCCTAACGTCTCGCGTGAGTAGACGGTCGCCATCCCTCCACGACCAAGCTCCCGCTCCACGACGTAGCGGCCCGTGAGCGCCGTGGTGAGGGCGACGGCCCGTTCGGCGTCGCCGATCCGATCGGTCGGGGACTGCTTCTCCGTCACACGCGCATCACCTCGCGCCGACCTCGCTACGGGTCCACCCCGTGCCATGGCCGCCGCCTGCTTCGGGAGCCTACCCTCAACGGTGAACCGTCGGGCTTCAGAAGTAAACCATCGGGGCGACCGCGGGATGGCCTTGCGAACCGGGCGCCGATTCCAGGGCCAGCGCGTGGTTCGCCGGCCGCATGGTTGGCTACCCCCCGGCTTTAAGCTTGCGATGGAGGGAACCATGCCCCGCGCGCGCAGGCACCGGCCGATCACCTACCGCGACCATCAGCGGCGGGTGTGGTAGGTCTCGGAGGTCGCGCGGCTCAAGGTCGTGTCGCCCTCGATCGACGGGCCGAACCTCTGGCTCGTGATCCGATTCGAGCGCGAGGGCGAAGAGCGTTTCGCGCGATGGATCGGTGGCGAAGACTGGCATGCGAGGGACGCTTGGATCGACTATTCACCGAGTCGGAGCGGGTTGGATCAGTCGAGCGCCCACCGCTGCCGACTCCGCCGGAGCCTAACGACGACACCGGCGTAGGCCGGCCCCGCCCGAAACGGTCGCCCTGTGGGTCAAGCTCGTCGCCACGATGGGCCCCGACGAGCTGGCGGATTTCGAGGAGCGGACGTTCCGCCAGTGGGAGCGCGGGTCGTGATGGGAACTCCGGCGAGCGATTGAGCGCCGCGAAATGAGCTGGCGGGATAAAGGAACGCCCCGCTGGTTGGTGCTCCAACGGAATGGGCCGCATACTGGCCTTACGGCGCGCTGCGATGGCGCGCCGAATTCGACAAGATGGCTACGAGTCGGTGACGCCGATCTCAGCACTCGCACGCGCGGCGATCGACATGTATCTCGCCAAGAACACTCGAGCAGGTGAGATCCCACTGTTCCCTGAACGTCGGCGGCCTAACGATGCAGCCTCACGCGACATGCGGAGCACTGGCTCCGACAGGCGGAAGAGAAGGCGGGCTTCCACGGCTCGCTCGCGGGGGCTACCACGCGTTCCGCCGCCAATTCGCTTCGGAGCGCCGACATCTCCTGATACGGATGTCATGGCCGCGGGAGGCTGGCGCTCCGTCGCCGTGATGCGAAGGAGCTACCAGCACACAGACGCGCAGGGCGTATTCAACGCGATTCAACGTTCCGAGGACTCACTTGGGACACAGCCGGTCGCTAAAGCGGGCGATACCAACACGCTAGGCGCCGCTCACATCCCGGTGAAGAACATGATGTGCGCCTTCGGCGTCCCCGGGTACATGATCCACGGCACGCCCGGCGCCGGCTTCTCGGTGATCCCCGTCGACCTCTCCGTCGCACCCGGGATGTACACCACATAGAGCCACTTCGCGCCCGTCACCGCGCCCGTCGCCACATCAAAGCTGGTCGGCGGGCCCGTCAGCGTGTACAGCGCTGATGGTGTCCGAGGCATCGCGAGCTTGCCACTCTGGATCTCCTTGAACCTGACGGTGTCCACCTGATCGTCCTTCACGCCCTGCGCGCGCAGCTCGCGGCCGCGCGCCATGAACGGCTCGAGCAGCTTGTGGTAGCACGCGACGTGGAACTGCTTCCCGGCCGGATTGCTCGCGAGGCAGATCATGTCGTTCTTTTCCTCGCGCAGCTTCACGAGCTTCTTGCTCTCGTTGTATCCCCACACGCCCGCACCTTCGCGCATCTCCGCCGGAGCCGCGGCGATCGCCGCCTGGATCTGCTTCGCTGGGGGCAGGACCTGCCCCTGAGCGCCGACGAGTCCGGGCAACGCCAACGCGGCCCCTGCGCACCCACCGATCAGCCGGAATTTCATAGTCTTTACCATTCGGAAAATTTTGCGTGACGTGTCACGCGGGTGGACTTACGACTTCTTTCGCCGCCCACCCGCCGGCGAGATGTCGATCATGAGTGCGACGACGAGTCCCACGATGGGCCACAACGTCCACTGCCCACCGAACCACCGTTGCACCGCGGTGAACCACAGAAAGCTCGTCGGCAGGAAAATGAAGCCGAGGATGGGCCAGAGCGGCGTGTCGAACAGGCCCTTGAACCACGTGGTGAAAAAGTACAGCACCGCGATGACGAAGCGCGGTGTCGCGAGCGCGAGGACGACGAGCAGGCACGGCATAGGTTCGAATGACTATACGTCCCGGAGCAGCGCGTGGCCATGTCCGGCCCGCCGGTCGCTCAGTCGAATCGCGGTTCCTGGCGACGGATCTCGTCCGCATGTGACGCGGCCGTGCCTGGCACCGGGGCGCGCTCGACCCACGTACCGTTCGGATCGAGCTCGAAGACCGACCCGTCGTCACACACGACCATCAAAAGGCTCCCGACCACCGCCGCTGCCATTGGCTTCCGTGCCATCGTCGTCGCCTCCCGGCGAATCGTTGAAGTAGGCGTTGGGTCAAATCTGACGTCGTCCAGCCGCCTGCGCATCGCCTAACGTCTGGCTCACCTCGGCGGGCCGAGCGGCCGGAGCTGCGCGCCGAGCCTGGCGGTCGCCCGAGTGCGGACTGTGTCCCAGCGCGCGAGCGTGGTCGGCACCTGGCGCTGTGCCGCCTGCACCGCCGCCACGAGCTGAGTGGTTGGCTGCACCTCCGCGTCCTGCAGTGCGCCGTACAGCTGGCCGAGCTCACCAATGGTTCCGGTCAGGGTCGGTGCTTCGCTCGCACGACCTCCTCCGCCCCCTCCGAACCCGCCGCCACCGCCTTCGAGCGCGGCAGCCGCACGGTCGATCGAATCGACTACCGCCACCAGGTCGCCGGACGCTCGTCCTCGAAGTTCGCGGAGGTTGGCGCGCAGGGTGCGGAGCTCGTCGAGCACACCGCGGGTACGGTTGATGTCGTCGTAGACCCCTTTCGAGAGGGCGAACTGCCGCGCGAGCGTCGCCGCCGACGCTTTCACACGCGGGTCCATGCGCACCGCCAGCGGCTGCGTGTAGGTCTGGCCATTCACCGTGAGGCGAACGGTGTAGGTGCCGGGCACGACCCATGGCCCCTGGGGCTCCCGCGGTGTGTTGCGCGGTGTGGCCGAGATCGGGTACTGCACGTTGAGCACGCCGGGCGCGGGGTAGCGCAGATCCCAAACGAACCGGTGCATGCCCGGTTCGGCCGACAGCACCTGTGTGGGGCGGATCCAGTATCGCGGGGTGTTGCCGATGTCAGCGGGGGCCATGACGGTGTCGGTGCTCGCGTACCGCCTAACGAGCCTCGTGCCGTCGAGGATCTCGAGCATCACCGGCTTGCCGCCGGCGCCACCGGTGCCGATCACGTAGTCGATCATCGCGCCGTCCGGCGGATTCTCCGCCGCGGGCTCGTCTGGAGGGAGTGGGGTGTCGGGCCATTGGCTGTACCGGACGCGTATGGCCGTTTGCGGACGGAATAATCGGGACTGGGGACTGGACTGCGGGGACTGGGGACTAGGGACTGGGGACTCGGCCGGGATGCTCTTACGCGCCGGCAAGCCTCCTCGAGTAGAGAGGCTTCCCGGCCGAGTCCCCA
>Ga0307408_100003647_pt1 | contig 10495 bp, 9 predicted proteins | sample 322Cmetagenome_FD_202116 | JGI IMG/M metagenome (GOLD analysis project Ga0307408, IMG submission 202116) | Maize rhizosphere microbial communities from greenhouse at UC Davis, California, United States - 322HYB-C-3 | ecosystem: Host-associated > Plants > Roots > Rhizosphere > Soil | place: USA... | reverse complement strand
AGCGCCCCCACCATCAACACCTCGCCGTGCGCGAAATTGATCAGGTTGATGATGCCGTACACCATCGTGTAGCCCAGCGCGATCAGGGCATACATGCTGCCCAGGACCAGACCGTTGATGATCTGCTGTAGCAATACTTCCATAACTCACTCTCCCGTCCAATTGATGAAATGCCAACTCCGCCCGGCGGAGACCCCCGCCGGGATCACCGGCGGCTGGCGCGAGTTAACAAAAAGCCCGCCCATCGAAGCCGGTTGGCTGCTGAGTGGCGAGCTAATCCGCAAATTGTAGCCATCGGTGTTAAGCGAGAATCGGGCCAAGCCGGTGGTTTTCGCGGGGTTTACCCTTAACATTTGGTGAAACATCGAATTTTAACTTTTCATTAGTCAGTCTTATATTGGCTGCGCTTTGAAAATGACACCTTATGTGACATATAGCGGCACATGGCCCCGCTATTGCGACAAACCCTTGATGCCACGTAATTTGTCCATTTTTAAAATGCGGCATGCGATTTCATAAATACGAGGCCATCAACGCAGTATTCCTCTGCGGCACCGTCACAGGCGCGGCAAAGATGCTGAATCTTTCCCAGCCGGCTGTGTCCCGCCTCATCTCCAGCGCGGAAAACGAACTCGGCTTCCTCCTGTTTCATCGCCAGCAGGGGCGAATGGCGCCGACCGACGAAGCCCAGCAACTGCGCCCGGCGATCCTGAAAATCATGGAATCCATGAGCCAGGCCTCCTCGCTGGCAGCCGGGCTGCGCAATGGGGGCGTCAAGCAGTTGAGGATCGCAGCCGTACCTTCGCTGGCCACAGCCGTCTTGCCGAGCGCCGTGAAGTCCTTCATCGAGCACTATCCCAAATGCAAACTGACGCTGGAAACCTACCACTACGACTCTCTCGTTGAGGCCCTCCTGGCCGGACACGTCGACATCGGGTTTGTCTATGAACCGGTAGCGCACGCGGCGCTCGACACCACGGACCTGCTCCAGGCCCACTTTTGTTCAGTTTCCACATCGGGCTATTTTTCCAAATCCAAAAAATCCATCTCCGTTCAGGACCTCGGCTCCTGCAACATCATTGGATTGAGCAAGGATGACCTGGTTGCCTCGCTGATTGCCCAGACGGACGGTATGGCGGACATTGCGCTCACCCGCAATGTTTCGGTCGAAACCAGCGTGGTCGCCATGCACCTGGCCATGCAAGGCTTGGGGGTCGCATTGGTCGACTCCCTGACGGGCGCACTGGGCAAGGTGCACGGAGCGCAGGTTTTGCCCTTTGCGCCTGAAGTGCCCATACGGGTCGCCGCGATGCGACTGGTCACGCACCAGGCCGGTTTGCATGAGAGAAAGTTTATGGAGCATTTCAAGGCTCAGGCGAGACTCATTCATGGCGGCTGAAATCATGGCGGCAGAGACGGTGGCAGGCACGGGCTCTGTCGCTCAGTAATTGTCGAAGTAGCGCTGCAGCTGCAGCGCATCCTGCGTCAAGGTCAATGCGAGGCAGAGCAGCACACGGGCCTTTTGCGGGCTGAGCGTGTCGGCGCCCACGCTGCCGAAGGCATCGTCGTTCATCGCGCCATTGCGCGAAACAAGGCCGCTTCCGGTGCGGGAACTCCTGACGACAGGGACGCCGCGAAGAATGGCCTCGCGATAAGCGGCCTGATGAACGCTGGAGATGGAACCATTTCCAGTGCCCGCATGCACCAGGCCGCGTGCGCCGTGGTTCAGGAAAGCGCGAATACCTTCACAACCGGCCCCTGCGTAGGCATAAACAATGTCCACCTTCGGCAGGCTCCGCAGGCCGGCCACGCTGAAAGGCGAATCCATCGTGTGCCGACGCGATGGCATGCGGTGCAACTTGACCTCGCCGTTCTGCATATAGCCGACGCAACCAAATTCAGGGCTGCCAAAACTGTCAATCGACGAGGTGTGGGACTTGGTCACTTCACGGGCTGAAAAGATCCGCTCGTTGGCAACCACCATCACACCCAGGCCCCGCGCCAGCGGGTTGGCGGCCAGTTGCACCGCTCGCAAGAGATTCAAAGGCCCATCCGCACTGAGGGCCGTGGCCGGCCGCATGGCCCCCACCACCACAACCGGCTTGGGCGTCTTGATCGCCAGGTGCAAAAAATACGCGGTTTCTTCCAGCGTATCGGTTCCTTGCGTCAGCACAAACCCGTCCGGCGCTTCGGTTTCCTCAAGCCGGGCAATCGCGTCAGCCAGGCCGAGCCATGTATCGGTGGAGAAGTTTTCGCTGCCCAGCTGGCTGATTTGGATCACCAGCAGCTCGACGTTCCCGGGCAAATAGGGCCTCAAAGGCGCCAGGGTGTCGGCCGCGGAGAGCTGTGAATCCTGGTAGTTGAGCACGTCCGCCGCAGAATCGGCTTCGCCCGCGATGGTGCCCCCGGTTCCCAGAACGGCAATTTTTATGTTTGGCATCAATGTTCAAGGATTGCTTCAACGATTGCATTCAGCGCGCACGGGAAGACAGCGGCGGAAACAGCCACAGCCTTCCAGCGTGCCCGGACTTTCCAGGGCATGTCACTTCATCGTGACAAGCGTGGTCTTGGTGCCCTGGGGATAGGTGGACAGGGTGACGGCGGCATTCTTGCGCTGGCCCGTCCCGTCAAACTCGATATGCCCGGTGATGCCCTCGTACTTTGTCTTGCCGACATACGCCAGGTATTTCGCAGGCTCCGCCGAACCGGCCGCACGCATGGCATTGGCCAAAATCATGACGTTGTCATAGGCATAAGGCGCATACACCACGACCTCGGCCCCGTAAGCAGCCTTGTAGCGCTTTGCAAACCCAGGGCCGCCCTTCATATCCATCAAGGCTTCGCCGCCGTCGCCGCAGATAACGTTTTTCCCCACAGCCTGCGCACCCAGCTTGGGCAGATCGCCGGTGCAGACACCGTCACCACCCATGAAAGGAAGTTGCCCCATCCCCAACTGAGCCATCTGGCGAAGCATGGAGCCGGCCTGTCCATCAAGCCCGCCAAAAAACACAGCCTGGGCTTTCCTGCCCTTGATCGTCGTCAGGATGGGAGAAAAATCGCTTGCCTTGTCATTGGTGAATTCACGCGCGACCACTTCACCACCCAGCGATTTGAAGGTTTTTTCAAACTCATCCGCCAGGCCCTGGCCATAGGCCGTGCGGTCATCAATCAAGGCGACTTTTTGAAGCTTGAGTTTGGTCGCCGCAAACACAGCCAGCGCACTGCCGATCATCCCGTCATGGGCGATGGTGCGGAAGGTGGTTTTGTAGCCCAGCTGTGTGAGTTTGGGATTGGAGGCCGCAGGCGTGATGTGCGGAAGGCCTGCCTCGCTGTAGATCCGGGCTGCGGGAATCGTGGTGCCGCTGTTGTTGTGCCCCACGACACCGTTGACACCGCTGTCCACCAGCTTTTGTGCAACAGCAGTTCCCTGCTTCGGGTCGGCCTGGTCGTCTTCGGAAACCAGTTCAAACTTGACGGCCTTGCCGCCGATCTTGAACTGGCTGGCGTTCAAATCGTCAATGGCCAGCTGCGCGCCGCGCTCGTTGTCTTTTCCGTAGTTCGCTGCCTGGCCTGATAGGGGCCCGACGATGGCAATTTTGACTTTTTCCTGGGCCAAGGCCGAAGTTGCCGAAACAACTGCCAGCACCGAAAGAATGCTTTTTATGCAAGAACCTGACGACATACCGACTCCTGATGAATTGAGGAATGGGTAGTATCAAACGGGGATTTCTCTTCACGCATGCGCAGACAAGGCAGGCCATGCAGAAAGCGTATGCGCTGTTTTGGGGAGCGCGCCGTTCAGAATCAGGTGGCCGCAGCGCGCCGCCCACCGGTGACCCGCACCTCAACCCGCCGGACGCGGCCTATTTTTTCGCGTCGTTTTTTGCCCGCAGCTGCTCGAGCTTTTCAGCGATTTTCATTTCCAGTCCCCTGTTGACCGGCCTGTAAAAACCGGGGGCCCGCATGCCCTCGGGGAAATAGTTCTCCCCGGCCGCGAAGCCGTCCTCCTCGTCGTGGGCATAGCGGTAGTTTTTGCCGTAGTCGAGCTGCTTCATGAGCTTTGTTGGTGCATTGCGCAAATGCAGGGGCACCGGCCGGGTGCCGTCCTTGGCGATAAAAGCCTTGGCCTCGTTGAAGGCCTTGTAAACCGCGTTCGATTTGGGCGCCACCGCCAGGTAGATCACGCACTGGGCCAGGGCCAGCTCGCCCTCGGGGGAGCCCAGCCGTTCATAGACCTCGGCGGCATCCAGCGCCATGCGCAGCGCGCGCGGATCGGCCAGGCCGATGTCCTCGCTGGCCATGCGCACCAGCCGGCGTGCCATGTAGCGCGGCTCGGCGCCGCCGTCGAGCATGCGCATGAACCAGTAGAGCGCGGCATCGGGGTCTGAGCCGCGCACCGATTTATGCAGGGCCGAAATGGTGTCGTAGAACTGCTCGCCGCCCTTGTCGTAGCGGCGCAGGCGCTCACCCAGCACCTTGAGCAGCCAGGCATCGGTGACCTCCGTCACCTTCTCGGCCTTGGCCGCCACGCTGAGCGACTCCAGCGTGTTGAGCAGGCGCCGCGCATCGCCGTCGGCATAGGCCACGAGGCGGTCCACCGCCGGCGCCTCGATGGCAGTAATGGCCGGCAGTGCGTTTTCGGCCAGCACTTTGTCGACGATCTGCTTCAGATCGGCCTCACCCAGCGGCTGCAGCACATAAACCACCGCGCGCGACAGCAGGGCTGAGTTGACTTCGAACGAAGGGTTTTCGGTGGTGGCGCCTATGAAGGTGAAAAGCCCGCTTTCCACATGCGGCAGGAAGGCATCCTGCTGGCTTTTGTTGAAGCGGTGCACCTCGTCGACAAACACGATGGTGCGCCGCCCGCCCTGGGCTTGCCAGATGCTGGCCTGCTCCACCGCCTCGCGGATGTCCTTGACGCCGCCCAGCACCGCTGAAATGGTGATGAAGTGCGCATCAAAGCTGCTGGCCATGAGCCGCGCGATGGTGGTCTTTCCGACACCGGGCGGCCCCCAGAGGATGCAGCTGTGTGGCTGGCCGGACTCAAACGCGATGCGCAGCGGCATGCCCTCGCCCAGCAAATGCTGCTGGCCTATGACTTCGCCCAGGTTTTGCGGGCGCAGGCGTTCGGCCAGGGGTTGGTGGGTGGAGGAAGCGGCTTTCACGAAAGGACGGGGGGAGAGTTCAAGGGGCCATGACGGCAATCCCACGAGTCTAAGCCACCGGGGCGGTTGGCTGCAGAATGGGAGCAAGTCGTGTACAACCGGTCACACCCCATCCGAAGGAACACCCATGCCAAGCCGCGAAACCCTGGAGCGATTCATCGCACGCGTTGAAGAAAACGCCCATGCCGAAGCCATTGAAGAGTTCTACACCGAGAACGCGTCCATGCAGGAGAACCAGGCCACGCCGCGCGTGGGGCGCGCCAACCTGGTCCTCGGGGAGAAAAAAGTCATGGAAAGGGCGAAATCGGTGAGCTCGACTTGCGTGCGCCCTGCCCTGCTCGACGGCGACCATGTGGTGATTCGCTGGGTCTTCCGCTTTGAATGGCAGGACGGCAGCCGCACCGAGATGGAGGAGCTTGCCTGGCAGCGCTGGGAAGGCGAGCGCATCGCGGAAGAAACGTTTTTTTACGACCCTGCGCAGCGGCTTCCCAAGCCGCCGTTGGCCTAAACCCGGTCTGAGATTCGGCTACTGCCGGATCACGTCCGCGCCCTTGGGGGGTGTGAAGCGGAAAGTGTCGGCCGGCAGGTTGGGGTTCACCTCAACCTTGCTGAAGGTCAGCACCGAGCGCTGGCCGAAGCTGTCGGTGATCTCGAGCGCCGCCAGGCCCGAGGATTTTTCACCGGGGCGAAAGCCCACACGCACGGACTGCAGCTGGCCTTCCTTGCTTTTGGGCGTGGCCACCACCCATTGCAGGCCGTCGGCGTCGGGAGCGGCGGCCAGCGTGAAATCGGCCTGCAAAGCGCGCAGATCGGGCGCCGCGGCGATCAGGGCCGCGGGCGTGGAGCCCAACGCATTGGACTGCTTGCGCGAAGTGACCTGGTTGAGGTCCACATCATGCAGCCACAGCGTCTGCCCATCGGCCACGATGCTTTGCTCAAACGGCTTTTTGTAGACAAAGCGAAAGCGGTTAGGCCGGGAAAATTCAAACGTGCCGCTGGAGGTCTTGCTGCGCGCGGCCTGGCCGTCCTTGGCCGGCGCGGTGACGACCTGGGTGAATTCGGCGCGGCCGCTGGCGACGGTCTTGACGAACAGCTCCAGGCTGTCCAGCCCATTGGCCCAGGCGGGATGCGCGCAGACCGCCACCAGCATCATCGCAATGTATTTCTTCATGATTCGTCACTCCGCCCTTGCGGGCACCAGGATGTCGCGCTGGCCGCTGCCGCTCATGGCGCTGACCAACCCGGCTTTTTCCATGTCTTCGACCAGCCGCGCGGCGCGGTTGTAGCCGATCTTGAGGTGACGCTGCACCAGCGAGATGCTGGCCTTGCGGTTCTTCAGCACGACCTCCACGGCCTGGTCGTACATCGGGTCTTTCTCGCCGCTTGCGCCGCCGCCGTCGCCCAGCAAGTCGCCGTCCTCGCCGTCGACCGTGCCGCCTTCGAGCACGCCTTCGATGTAGTTGGGCTCGCCCTGCTGCTTGAGGTAGGCCACCACGCGGTGCACTTCGTCATCACTCACAAACGCACCATGCACCCGGATTGGAAAGCCTGTACCACTCGGCATGTAAAGCATGTCACCCATTCCCAACAAAGCCTCGGCGCCCATCTGGTCCAGGATGGTGCGGCTGTCGATCTTGCTGCTGACCTGGAAGGACAGGCGGGTCGGGATGTTGGCCTTGATCAGGCCGGTGATCACGTCCACGCTGGGGCGCTGCGTGGCCAGCACCAGGTGGATGCCGGCGGCCCGGGCCTTCTGCGCCAGGCGGGCGATCAGTTCCTCGATCTTCTTGCCGACCACCATCATCAGGTCGGCCAGTTCATCGATCACCACCACGATGTAGGGCAGGCGCTCCAGGGGTTCGGGCTGCTCCGGCGTCAGGCTGAAGGGGTTGTAGACAAACTCGCCCTTGGCCTTGGCCTCGTCGATCTTGCCGTTGAAGCCGGCCAGGTTGCGCACGCCCAGCTTGCTCATGAGCTTGTAGCGCTTTTCCATCTCGGCCACGCACCAGTTCAGCCCGTGGGCAGCCTGGCGCATGTCGGTGACCACCGGGGCCAGCAGGTGCGGAATGCCTTCGTAGACGCTCATTTCCAGCATCTTGGGGTCGATCAGCAGCAGGCGCACATCACGCGCATCGGCCTTGTAAAGCAGGCTCAAAATCATGGCATTGATGCCCACCGACTTGCCCGAACCGGTGGTGCCGGCCACCAGGCAATGCGGCATTTTGGCCAGGTCGGCCACCACGGCGTTGCCGCCGATGTCCTTGCCCAGGCCTATGGTGAGCAGCGACTTGGCTTCGTTGTAAACCTGCGAGCCCAGGATTTCGCTGAGCTTGATGGACTGGCGCTTGGCGTTGGGCAGTTCCAGCGCCATGTAGTTCTTGCCGGGAATGGTCTCGATCACGCGGATGGACACCAGGCTCAGGGCGCGGGCCAGGTCCTTGGCGAGGTTGACGACCTGCGAGCCCTTGACGCCGGTGGCCGGTTCGATCTCATAGCGCGTGATGACGGGGCCGGGCGCGGCGGCAACCACACGCACTTCGACACCAAAATCCTTGAGCTTCTTCTCGATCAGGCGTGAAGTCATCTCCAGCGTCTCGGGCGCCACGCCCTCCTGGCGCTGCAACGCGCCGTCCAGCAGGTCCACCTGCGGCAGCTTGGAATCGGGCATTTCGCTGAAAAGCGGCTTTTGCCGCTCCTTGGCCACACGCTCGCTCTTGGGAATATCGACCAGCACGGGCTCGATGAGCACCGGCACCGGATGGTGCTCCTCGATTTCAATGCGCTCGTCGATCAGCGTTTCCTCACGCTCACGGGCCGCCAGCTTGCCGAAGGCGAGGTCCTGGGCGATCTCGCGCTTCTCGCGGCGCGAATCGATCAGGTTGTCTATCCACGCGCCGACGCGCAGCGCCACATGGCCCCACGAAAAACCAAAGACCGCCGACACGGCAATGACACCGAGTGCGATAAAGACCAGGCCGGAGCCGGCAAATCCCAGCCATTTTTCGCCCATGGAGCCCGCCAGGTAGCCCAGCACCCCGCCCGCATGGCCGGGCAGCTTGAATTCAAAACGGTAAAGCCGCGACCATTCCAGCGCCGCGCTGGCAAGCAGCAGCAACACCAGGCCGAGCCAGAAGCGGATACGCCGCGGCTCATCGGCCGCCAGGGGCTCGCCGCGCAGCCAGCGCGCCAGTGACCTCAGCCAGGCCCGGCCGCCCGCAGCCAGGGCCCACCAGACCGAGAAGCCCAGCAGGTAATAGCTGGCATCGGCCAGCCAGGCGCCCAGGCGCCCGCCCCAGTTCAGGGCCGCGGCATGGCCGCCGGCCACGGTTTGCGCCGTGCCGGAAGTCGACCAGGCCGCATCCTGCGGAGAGTAGCTGAGCAGGGTGGCCAGCCAGAAGACCAGGCCAAGCAGGCCCAGGATCAGGCTGACTTCATGGGCAAAGCGCTTGATGCCGCCGGGCGCGCCCGCGGTGGTGGAATTTCGGGAGTTCAGGGTGTCGAGTGAGTAAGTCATGACTGACTTGAAGCTTAGCGCACTTGGGCGGGCGCTTTGGAAGGCGCCACGGGCGCCAAAGGGGTGCGGGGCGGGATGCCAGGGGAATTACCCCAGGGTGTGCAGCCGTTCTTTCACAAGAACGGAGCCGTCGTCCCGGGTTTCGATAAAGCCGCGCTCTTCCAGGTCCTTCATGACGCGGCTGACCATTTCGCGCGACGCGCCGACCATCTTGGCCAGATCCTGGCGGGAGACCTTGTCGCGGATCACGGTGTTGCCTGTGCCGTCGTCGCTGGCGAACTCCAGCAGCGCCCTGGCCACGCGGCCGTACACGTCCATCAGGGCCAGCGACTCGATCTGGCGGTCGGCGTGGCGCAGGCGCTGCACCAGGCCCTTGAGCACGGCATAGGCCATGGAACTGTTCTCGGGCAGGCAGCGCGCGAATTCGAGGCGGCCCAGGATCAGGGCATCGGTCTGGATCTCGGCGCGCACGGTCGCCGAATGCGGCTCGTTGTCGATCAGGCTCATCTCGCCGACGTAATCTCCCGGGTGCATGGTGGCCAGGATGACCTCGCGGCCGCGGGCATCGGTCGTGACGACGCGGGCCCGGCCCGTCAGGATGATGGACAGCGCGTTGGACTTCTTGCCCTGCTCGACGATAGGCTCGCCGCGCTTGAAGCGGCGCTTGACCACCGTATCGGCGACAGAGGCGGCCTGGGCGGCCGTCAATACGGAGAAAAGAGGGACCCGGCGAATCAATTCCAGGTTGGACACCATCGTCGACATATCTGATATCTCCCCAACCTCACAAACGACAGGGAAGTCGCGTGAGTTCTTACAATGGCACGTAATTTATAAACCAAATGCCGCGAAAGTACTACCTCAACGGTTTTACCTTGCACTGCGCTTATGCGGCCCGACTCTACCCGAGTTCTTACACTTTCCCAATCGGTTTTTCAACATGAAACATTCAAGCGTCTTAATCCTTGGCTCGGGCCCCGCCGGCTACACCGCGGCTGTCTACGCAGCGCGCGCCAACCTCAATCCGGTGCTGATCACCGGCATCGCGCAAGGCGGCCAGCTCATGACCACCACCGAGGTCGACAACTGGCCAGCCGATGTGCATGGCGTGCAGGGGCCGGACCTGATGCAACGTTTCCTGGAACATGCGGAACGCTTCAAGACCGAGATTATTTTTGACCACATCAACAAGGTCGATTTCAGCAAGCGCCCCTTCACCCTGACCGGCGACAGCGGGACCTACACCTGCGACGCGCTGATCATCGCCACCGGCGCCTCCGCCAAATACCTGGGGCTGGAGTCGGAAACCGCCTTCATGGGCCGCGGGGTTTCCGGCTGCGCCACCTGCGACGGCTTCTTTTACCGTGGCCAGGAAGTCTGCGTGGTGGGCGGCGGCAACACCGCCGTGGAAGAGGCCCTGTACCTCTCCAACATCGCCAGCAAGGTCACGCTGATCCACCGCCGCGACAAGTTCAAGGCCGAAGCCATCCTGATCGACAAGCTGCACGAGAAGGTCAAGGCCGGCAAGATCGAACTCAAACTCCACCACACCCTGGACCAGGTCCTGGGCGACACCTCGGGCGTAACCGGCGTCCGGATCAAAAGCACCCAGAACGGCGCGACGCACGACCTCGCCCTCAAGGGCTGCTTCATCGCGATCGGCCACCAGCCCAACACCGACATTTTTGCGGGCCAGCTGGAGATGAAAGACGGCTACATCATCACCAAAACCGGCCTGCAGGGCTTTGCCACCATGACCAGCGTCCCCGGCATTTTTGCCGCCGGCGACGTACAGGACCACGTCTACCGCCAGGCC
>Ga0307408_100003645_pt1 | contig 10498 bp, 11 predicted proteins | sample 322Cmetagenome_FD_202116 | JGI IMG/M metagenome (GOLD analysis project Ga0307408, IMG submission 202116) | Maize rhizosphere microbial communities from greenhouse at UC Davis, California, United States - 322HYB-C-3 | ecosystem: Host-associated > Plants > Roots > Rhizosphere > Soil | place... | reverse complement strand
ATCCGTGCTTGCAACTCGGCGATTTCGGCGAGAGCGCAGTCGATCGTGTCTTCGACCGCACGAACCTGCGTGGCGACTTCGTAGGCGGCATTTTCAATCTGTTGTTTGCGCATGATTTCTCCTCCCCGGACGCGGTCCTCCCGCATCCCGGCTGGTCGATCAGGGCTGAAGTGAAGCGCTGCTTGCCTACCGGCCCAGCATCCTCGCCAGGCTTTCCAGGCCGGCGAGATACATGCCGGCCGAGAAGGTTGCTCCCATTGCGATCAGGACAATCCAGACCAGCCGGAAGCCGACGCTCATCTCATTCCTGGGCTGACTCCTCGTTGCGAACGGCAAAGGCAGGGAAGACCAGGAAGACCTCGGCCTCTGCTCGGTTTTGAAACCGAGGTTGCTGGCCTCCCCTGCACGGTCAGCGTGCCGAATCTGAAAACCGACCGCATCTGCTGGGTGGCCCGAGGCCGCGCCGCCCTCAATGTGCGGCGGTTGATGTATCAATCGCTGATATGGGCTGTGCACCTGCGAAACCATGCGCGCGGCCTGCGAACGGCGCTCGACACCCAGGACATGGAGCGCGCCGCGGATCCGCTGGTCGACCGTATGCGGGGAAATCCCGAGCTCGACGGCGATTTCCTTGGATGAAAGATGCTGATCGACCAAGAGTAGGGCATCGAGCTGTCCCTGGCTTAGGCGGCCGACACGCGCGACGACAGCCGAATCCGGCTCGCCGACGGGTCGAGAGCTGCCCCTCCCATCCTCACGGTCGTCTGTGAGCTCGCTATGCATCAGCACGATTGGTGGTTTACCGCTAAAGATCAGATTACGCAAAAGGGTCGCAGCAGGCAGACCACAAGACATTCTATTCTATCGTTTATTGCTGCCGCTGAATCAGAGATTTCCGCGCAAGGCCGCCTCATTTCGGATTAATTTCGGCCGATCATGGTGGAGAGGGCTGGATTCGAACCAGCGTAGGGCGAAGCCCGGCAGATTTACAGTCTGCTGCCTTTAACCACTCGGCCACCTCTCCAGGGTGTTGGCAGGCGCGCCAGATGGAGGCGCGGTCACGCTATGTCAACCGATGGAACGGTGCGCCTTGTCGCCCCTCCGCAATCGCGTCGGCGCTCCGCTTTCAGCCAGTCTCCGGGACTTGCGGAGCTGGAGCGGGTGAAGGGAATCGAACCCTCGTCGTAAGCTTGGAAGGCTTCTGCTCTACCATTGAGCTACACCCGCTTGCCGGCTCGCCGCCGAATGCCTTGCCACGGGCAGCCGGTCAAGTTGCGCGCCCGAGGCCCCGGTCGCGCGAAATGGGGAGGGCGACGGCACCCCACAAGAGCAGCATGACCAGCCCGGCCATCGCCGGACCGCCGGGCAGGATCACCCCGTCAGCGACGGCGCCGCTCATCTGCGACATGAAATAAAAGGTCGCCCCGACCGCGATCGCCGCGCCGCAATCCACCAATGCCCGCCGCAGGCTGCGCCGGCGGGCGGCGCGGAACTGCTGCTCAATCCGGGCCGCGAGGAGAACACGATCGACGAAGGCCGGATCGGGTGGCGAGCTGGGCCGGGCGAGCAGCTCGCTGAGCCGACGGTCGACGTCCTGTTCGTTCATTGCGCGTCCTCCAGGGTTGCGACGAGCCGCTGCCGCGCCCTTGCTACCAGGCTTTTCAATGTTCCCAAGGGCACGTCCATAATCATCGCGGCTTCGCTATGGCTATGACCGCTGGCGAAGCATAGCAGAGCCGCCATGCGCTCGCGCTCTGGAAGGCGCGCCATCGCCTGCTCGATCGCTGCGCGGCGCTCGTCCTGCGGTTCAACGGGAAGCTGCGCAGCCTCGTCCAGAGGCTCCGTCTTCCGCTGACGGCGCTGGTGCGACAGGAACTGCCGCCAGCCGATCCGGGCGAGCCATGTGAAATAGCTGCTCTCGCCGCGCCAGGTCGCCGCGGCCCGCCAGGCGGCGACGAAGGTTTCCTGGGCAAGGTCGTCGCCGACATCGCCAGCCAGTCGGCGCAGCAGGGCGCGAAGCCTTGGCTCATGCACCCGCACCAGCTCGGCGAACGCGGCAAGCTCGCCCGCCGCCGCGCGACGGGCGAGCAAGAGGTCGCAATCCGCGGTTCGACTCAGGCTCCATCCTTCGAAGGCTGCAGCCGCAGCCGGAGCAGCAAGGCGATGCCGACGAACAGCGGGAACAGCGAAATACCAAGCATCTCCTTGATGCTGCTGCCGCCCTCGATCAGTCCGAAGAGGGCGATCGCCAGCGCCAGGGCGATGAGAACCATCCCGTTGCGCAGGTCGTTGGCGCCGGGCTCGCTGGTTCGTTCGGCCTCGACCAGCATCTCCGGGGTGACCTCCACGCCGCGCGTGATGGCCTCGCGTAATGTCTTTTGCGCCGCGTGCAGGCGCAATGTCTTGAAGAGTTGGGCGGCGATGAACGCCGTGACCAGGCCAATCGTAATGAACCCGGCAATATCCGCTTCCATGGCAATGATCCTCTTGCTGTTCCCAATGCACAGACGCAGCTGCGCGCGGCTTTGGATGAGCGGCCTGCAAATTATTTCAGTTAGCGCGAGAGGCCAGGGCGATAAGCGACGCCGTGAAGCTGACGACAATCAGGATTGCCAGCAAGGCCACGAACCCGAGGCCGGAGCTCGGTTGCTTCACGGCGATATCGCCAAGATAATAAGCTCCGGCGCGCGCCTCTTTCACCGTTCCGCTAGCCAACAATTCTGCCAGCGCAGCCTTCGCCTCATCCCCGTCGAGGTTGAGCGAGCGAGGCATCTGCGGGCTCGTCGCACCGGCCTCCGACAGCTGCTTGATGAGCGCCTTTTTGGCTGTCTCCTTCTGGGCCAAGGCGGTGATCATGTGGACTGCGACCATTGTTCTTCTCCCGAAACCAATGTAGCCGAAGGCCCGAAGACGTCACCAGCGGGAACGAGTCTGCCTGCGAAGCGATTGAGTCGCCCGCAAGTTGCTCGAGGAGGCGAAAATGGTAGCGCGGCCAATATGGCGCGGGCAGATCAGGCTGGCGTTGGTCTCGATTCCGGTCGAGATCTATTCGGCCACCAGGAGCGGCGCCCAGATCCAGTTCCACCAGATCCACGAACCCACCGGCAAGCGGATCAAATATGAAAAGGTCGTCCCCGGCATCGGCCCTGTCGACAAGGACGAGATCGTCAAGGGCTATGAGGTCTCCAAGGGACACTACGTCCTGCTCGATCCCGAAGAGATCGACGCGGTCAAGCTGGAGAGCCGCAAGACGCTCGACCTCGTCCAGTTTGTCGACGACGGCGACATCGAGCCGATGTATTTCGAAAAGCCCTATTACGTCGTGCCCGCCGACGACCTCGCCGAGGAAGCCTATGTTGTGCTCCGCCAGGCGCTGCGTGACGCCAAGAAGGTGGGCGTCGGGCAGATGGCGATGCGGGGCCAGGAATATGTCGTCGCCATTAAACCCTGCGGCCGTGGCCTGCTCATGGAAACTTTGCGCTACGCGGACGAGGTCAACAAATCGTCGGGCTTCTTCCGCGACATTGGCGACACCAAGCCGGACCCGGACCTGCTCGACATGGCTTCGATGCTGATCGAACGCAAAGCCGGCGAATTCAATCCGGCCGATTTCCACAACCGTTATGTCGACGCCCTGAAGGACCTGATCGCCGAGAAACAGAAGAAGAAGGGCGAGAAGGTTATCCAGGACCCGGATGCCGACAAGGCTCCGCCCAAGGGCTCCAACGTCATCGACCTGATGGCGGCGCTGAAGAAGAGCCTCGGCGAAGACAAGGCGAAGAAAGCTCCGGCCAAGAAGGAGCCCGCCAAGCGAACGGCGGCGAAGAAGGAACCCGCACGCAAGCGGGCCTAGGCCATGCCGAAGGCAGCCAAGCTCGACATCGCGACGTACAACAAGAAGCGCGACTTCTCGAAGACGAAGGAGCCCAAGGGCCGCAAGCTCAAGGGAAAGGGTGACAGCTTCGTCGTCCAGAAGCACGACGCCAGCCGCCTCCATTACGACTTCCGGCTCGAACTGGACGGCGTCCTCCTAAGCTGGGCCGTGCCCAAGGGCCCCAGCCTCGACCCCGGCGAGAACCGCCTCGCCATGCGCACCGAGGACCATCCGCTCGACTATGGCGACTTCGAGGGGACCATCCCGAAGGGCGAATATGGCGGCGGCACCGTGATGCTGTGGGACAGGGGCCGCTGGATTTCCGAGCCGAGCAAGGATCCCCGCAAGACCCTGGAGGAGGGCCATCTTCACTTCACGCTCGAGGGCGAGCGGATGAAAGGCGAGTGGGTGATGTTCCGCCTCAACCCGAAGCGCGGCGAAAAGGGTGAGCCGTGGATGCTGAAGAAGGTCACCGACGATTTCGCAAAGCCCGACCAAGGCGATTCTTTGGTCGAGAATGGCGTCACCAGCGTCACCACCGGCCGCAGCATGGCGGAGATCGCCGCCGGCACCGACGTCTGGCACTCGAACAGGAACGAAGCGAAGAAGACCGGCCGAGCCAAGCGCAAGGCCGGCATCGGCCCGCCAAAGTTTCAGCCACCGCAACTCGCGACCCTGGTCGACGAGGTCCCACCGGGCAGCGGCTGGCTGCACGAATATAAATATGACGGCTATCGGCTGCTGATCGCCACGGCAGGCGGCCTGGCGACCGCCTTCACCCGCAAGGGCAATGACTGGAGCGACAAGTTCCGGCCGATTATCAAGGCAGCTTCCTCGCTTCCTGCCGGCTGCCTGATCGACGGCGAGGCAGTGGCGCTCGGCAAGGACGGCAAGCCCAATTTCCAGCTGCTGCAGGCGAGCCTCAAGGAAGGCAGCGCCGACCTCGCATTCTATGCCTTCGACCTGCTGGTAGATCGCGGCGAGGACATCAAGAAGTTGCCGAATATCGAACGCAAGGCCCGCCTCGCCTCGCTACTCGAGGGGGCCGGCCATCCGATCCTCTACGGTGACCATGTCATCGGCGATGGCGAAGCTTTGTTCGATGCCATCTGCAAGGCCGGCGGCGAAGGCGTCATCAGCAAGAAGGCGTCCGCAGCTTATTCGGGCGCTCGCGGCCGCAACTGGCTGAAGACCAAGTGCATCCAGCGTCAGGAATTCATCATCGTCGGCTGGCAGGACAGCGACAAGAGGCGCGGCTTCCGCTCGCTGCACCTCGCCGTCCAGGAAAAGGGCAAGCTACGCTATGTCGGCAAGGTCGGGACCGGCTTTAACGACGCCATGATCATGGACATGAGCGGGAGGATGCGGCCGCTGCAGGTCGACAAGCCGCCGCTTGACGTGCCGCGGGCAGCGAAGCGCGGTTCGCACTGGATCGAGCCGAAACTGGTCGGCGAAGTCTCCTTCACCGAGTTCACCGACGAAGGGATTCTCCGCCATCCAAGCTTCTACGCGTTGCGCGAGGACAAGAGCGCAAGGGAGGTGGTACGCGAAGTGCCCAGGCATCTGACCGAAACAGAGGGCGAAGACGACCGGCCGACCGCGGCGGACTTCGGGATCGAGATCAGCAGCGCCGACCGGGTCATCTATCCCAAGGACGGCCTCACCAAAGGCGACCTCGCCGATTATTATGCGGCGATCGAGCCGCTGATCATGGTCGACGCGGCCAAGCGACCCATGACCCTGATCCGCTTTCCACAGGGCACGGCGGAGAAGGGCTTCTTCCAGAAACATGACACCGGATCGTTCGGCCCGCACGTCAAGCAGGTCCCGATCAGGGAGAAGGACGGCGGCATCGAGGACTATCTCTATTTAGACAATATCAAGGGGCTGCTCGCCTGCGTTCAGATGGGCACGGTCGAATTCCACGGTTGGGGCAGCAAGGTCAAAAAGGTCGAGCATCCCGACCGGCTGGTGTTGGACCTCGACCCCGACGAAGGTCTCGACTTCAAGGACGTGCGCGACGCCGCGGTTCGCATCCGCGACGTGCTCAGGCAATTGAAACTGGAAAGCTTCCCGCTGCTGACCGGCGGCAAGGGCATCCATGTCGTCGTCCCGCTCGATGCGACAGCGAACTGGGAGGCCGTCAAGTCATTCGCCGAGCGTTTTGCCCGGGCGGCGGCGGAGGTCGAGCCGGAGCGCTTCACCGCCAATATCCGCAAGGCGCAGCGCACCGGCCGCATCTTCCTCGACTGGCTGAGAAACCAGCGCGGCGCCACCGCGGTCCTGCCTTATTCCGCCCGGGGCCGCGACGGCGCCCCCGTCGCCGCTCCGATCGCCTGGGAAGAGCTCGACCAGTATGAAGGCGGCAATCATTTCAGCATTCGCGACGCCGACGAACTGCTTGAACGCGCTGGATCGAAGCTGCTCGCCAGCTGGGGCCAGACGAAACAGAAACTACCCAAGGCTTAGCGCCATGCTGTAACCCAGCGGGGTTCGAAATCGGGGGTTATCACTTTCATTGGCGCGGGTTCGCGCTTGTCCTACCGCCGGATCGTAAAGCTGTATGTCAGACCCGCCCCAGCCGAAAACTGGTCCCTCGATCCCAGTTCGCGAACGATCGGAGACTTGGCGACGTCACCGACCAGGCGCTCGTATCGCCCGAAACCGAACAGTCCCCAGCGTGGACTCAGCCGATAGGTAGCGCCTCCGGTTGCCCCGACGGCGTGGATGCCGCCGTCCGGCCGGTATTGCGGCAGGCCCGAGTTGATTGCCGAACTGGCGTCCACCCCGAACCAGGCGCGTTGGTAGCGGGCATCGGACAGCAGCAGGCGGGGCCCGATCGAGAAGACATAATCGTCGCCCTTGCGCCAGACATGGTCGGCCCCGAGGCTGGCGACCACACCTCCGTGCCCGCCGATGCCCTTCCGAGTTTCCGCCCGCAGCCGGATTGAATCGCTCACATAATATTGGGCGAAAGCACCGACCTCGATGGTGGTAGACAATTTGTCGACCCTCGCGCCGACGTCTGATCGCTTGCGGCCACCGGCGATGCTGGCCGCCGGTCCAAACGAAAATCCGTCTTTCGAATAGAGCTTGATGTCAAAGCTGTCGTCCGGCGCTTCGAATTCGAACTGATTGCTGCCCCGGGCGACCGCCAAGTCCCACAAGGGCGCCCATTCCGTCCCGTCTGATCCCAGATAATCAGGTCGGACTTGGCCTCCCAGCCCGACGCGTATCCGGATGTCTTCATTTTCCTCTGCAAGTGCGCCGTAGCAGGGATAAACTAGTAAGACGGCGCTGAGGGATGCGCGGAACGCGGGGGCTGAGAACATGATTCATCCCTAAGTTGAGCGGCTGACGGACAAAGCGTAACTAGTTGGCCACGACCAATGACCTTTGGCCATGTTCGTTCCGCACCGGCAACAGATCCTGATAATTACTGCTTTGCGCGCCCGCTCCCACCCGGTGCGGACATTGCGCTTCGCCATCCCGTGCTCATGGCACCGGGGCCATTGGCACGGGATGGCCGATTTCAAGCGCGGACCACCTTCTTGTCGGTGTCGCCACCGGATAGGGGAACCAGTTGCCACAAAGCGGAGAGGCCGACCAACGCGTAAACGAGGCGGCTGAGCAAGCTCATTTCGCCGAAGATCGCGGCGACCAGATCGAAATCGAAAAGGCCGACAAGGCCCCAGTTGAGGCCGCCGACGACCAGCAGCAGCAGCGTGGTTTTGTTGAGAATCGACATCGAAAACTCCTGTGTTGCGTAAGGAAAGCGCCGACGGTCGCGGTGCAGAACCCGCCGGCGCGGCCGCGGTCACATCGGAAGCGACACCGCGTCGGTCACGTGGATCACCCCGTTCGACTGGATCAGGTCGGCGGCAATAACCTTGGCGGTTCCACCGGCGGCATCGGTGATCACCACCGAGTTGCCGGACAGGCTGGCGGTAAGCGCCCCGCCCTGGACGGTGGCCAGCGCGGCCTTGCCGCCCTTGGCCTGGATCATCTTGACCAGCTGATCCGCCGTCACCTTGCCCGGCACGACATGATAGGTCAGCACGGTGCGGAGCTGGTCGCGGTTGGCCGGCTGCAGCAGCGTGTCGACGGTGCCGCCCGGAAGCTTGGCGAAGGCTGCGTCGGTCGGGGCAAAGACGGTGAAGGGACCGCCGCTGGCCAGCGTATCGACCAGACCGGCAGCCTTCACGGCGGCGACGAGCGTTTGGTGGTCCTTCGACTGCACGGCTGCGGCGACGATATTGCCCTTGTTGCCGCCGCCAGCGGAGGCCGCGCCGGGCGATAGGGCAAGCGCTGTCGCTGCAGCGGCAGCCAGCATCTTCATTGTGTTGATCATGGATTCGCTCCTGTCCTCTCCCACGATGGGAGTTGATCGAGGAGTTAGGCTCGCGGCACCCTGGGCTCCATACGGGCTTTGGTCCGCATCTTACAGCCCGGCCTCGACCGCGATCCGGATCGCGTCGGCCGACGTCGACACGCCAAGCTGCTCGAGCAACAGGCCACGGTGCATCTTCACCGTCTTCTCGCTGATCTTCAGTTCCCAGGCGATTTGCTTGTTCAGTAGCCCCCGCGCCATGAGTTCCAGTACCTGGCGCCGCCGTTCGGGAAGAGCCTTGACCAGGGATATTGCCCGCGATCGCCGGGCGTCGAACATCGCCGGCGCGTCTGGTCCAAGTTCAACCTGGGAGCCCAGGAACCATGCGAGATCGCCTTCCTCGTCGAACAAGGGGCTGACCAGCACGGCATTGCGAAACTGGCTGCCGTCCTGGCGGTAATTCAGGATATCGACGAGGACGGAGCGGCGGGATCCTATTGCCTCCCGGATCCGGTCGGTGACCCAGGGTTCCGTCAGCTCTCCAGCCAGGAAGCGGCAGTTTCGTCCGAGGATCTCCCTCTCCGCATAGCCGGTCAGGCTGCAGAAGGCGGCATTCGCCACCTCCAGCGGATTGTCCGGCCGGCGCGGGTTGCTGATCACAGTGGCGATCGGGCTCAAGCCAACGCTTTCGAACAGCTGCTCATCGGCAACAGGCATGGGCCGATGCTACTCTTTAGCTACTGAAAGCGCGAGTGCGGATCGCCGCGGACGGGTTGCCGCGAGCTCGCCCTCGGCCTCCCATTGGCGGGCAGACACGAGGAAGCGACAGCGGGCTTGTCCGCTTCAATTGATGGAATGTTGCTGCTAGCCTTCGCTCGAAAGAGGCGAGGGGGCGACAGTTGGCGGACGTATTCCTGTCCTATGCCCGCGGCGACCGTGCCGCAGCCGAGCGCCTCGCCAACGCCATCGGCGATACAGGGCTGACCGTATGGTGGGATCGCCACATAAAGGGCGGGTCCGAATTCTCTCGCGACATCGAACACCAGCTCGAAACGGCCGGGCGAGTTCTCGTTCTGTGGTCGAAGGAGGCAGTCAATTCGCGCTGGGTGCGCGACGAAGCCAGCGTCGCTGCCGATAGCAAGCGCCTGGTCAGCACGACGATCGACGGCACCCCGCCGCCGCTCGGTTTCCGCCAGTTCCAGACGATTGACCTCAAGCGCTGGGCGGCGAAGGGCGCGGCGATACCTTCGGAGCTCGCCGAAGCACTGGAGGTCGACACTCCGGCATCCAGCTCGCCGATCGATGTCGCGGCGCCCCGGCGGCGGCGCCTGGTCGCTGCCGGCGTCGGCGCGTTGCTGGTGGTGGGTGCTGCGACGATTGCCATCGTTCGCCCGCCGCCATTCGACGGTTGGCTTGCCAGCGAAAGCCACAGCGAGGGCCTGGCGCTAGCGATCATGCCCTTCGTCACGCAAGGCGGGGCTGGGATCGAATATCTCGGCCCCGGCCTGGCGAGCGCGCTGGCGGACAGCCTGACGCCGCTGTCGGGCCTGAAAATTACGGCGAGCACATCGACCAGCGCACTCGCCGGGCAACGGCTCACCGCGCCCGAGATTGCTGAAAAGCTCAGCGTCACGCACCTGGTCGAAGGCAATGTGCAAAAAGCGGGTGACCGCTACAGCATTTCCGTACGCCTAATCGGAGCGAAAAACTCGGAACAGGTCTGGGCGCGAAGCTTCGAGGGCGCGGCCAGCGAGTTGCAGACACTCAAGACGCGGATGGCACGTGAGCTGGCTGGTGCGCTGACCGCCCGGTTGGGCGTCGGTCAGGGAGAGGTCATGGATCGAGGGCAAGTCGATCCGCGCGCGTACGAAGCCTATTTGCGAGCGCTCGAACGCGTTTCCGTTCGCGACGCTCGGGATGCACGGCTCGAAGCGATCAGGCAGTTCCGACTGGCCACGTCTATCCAGCCGGACTTCGCCGACGCGCATGCGGGCCATGCGTATCTGCTGGCTCTCAGCACACCGAGCCAATTGGGCACGAGCTGGCTGAAACTGATTGCCGACCAGCGGCGCGTTACCGCTCGCGCGCTGGAACTCGACCCAGACAATGATCTGGCGCTCATCGCCAAGGCCACCGCCCTCAAGAATTTTTCCGGAGACGCCGAGCAGGCGCTGCGCATCGACCGTGTCGTGCTTGAACGCTCGCCGAACCTGGTCGCCGCGCATTATTCCATTGCCGCCAGTCTGTGGATGCAGGGTGATGCACGCGAGGCGCTCGACCATCTCGACCTGGCA
>Ga0307408_100003644_pt1 | contig 10499 bp, 7 predicted proteins | sample 322Cmetagenome_FD_202116 | JGI IMG/M metagenome (GOLD analysis project Ga0307408, IMG submission 202116) | Maize rhizosphere microbial communities from greenhouse at UC Davis, California, United States - 322HYB-C-3 | ecosystem: Host-associated > Plants > Roots > Rhizosphere > Soil | place: USA... | reverse complement strand
CGACGCGAACACGGCCAACGCAACGTAGTAGCTGGCGAGCGGGAGCACGGCGGTGCCGCCGAGCGCGGCATGCGCATTCGCCATGGGGAGCGTACCGACGAACGCCGCCCCGAGCAGCGCGTGGAGCGGAGCCGCGCCCATCGAGCGCAACGCGCCGTAGACGATCAGCAGCTGCGAAACCCAGAACGCGAGCCAGGGCGCGTGGATCAGCGTGTCGTCGAAACCGCCCACCGCGAACGACGTCCAGGCGTCGAGGGCCGGCGTCAGCAGCGACACCGACGACAGTGCGGCGAGATAGCCGCCGGCGTTCCACCAGAACGGCTCGGGGACGAACGTCGCCGGCGCGCGCAATGCGTGCCAGAGATGGCCGCGCCCGGCGGCATGCAGCCAGGCTTCCCATGGCAGCGGCGGGCGCGAGACGATCTCGGCGGCGAGCAGCAGCGCGCGGAGCGCGAGCCAGCCGATCAATGCGCGCCAGATCCAGCGCTCGCCGGGCGAAAGGTGGGAACCGGAAGCTGCCGCGCGCCAGATTCGCCAGTCGCCCGCGCGCGTGCGTTGCACGACGCGCCACGCCGCGACGAGCGCCGCCAAGGCGACGGGCGCGACCGCCAACGTCGTCGATGCAGGAATGCGCAACAGCGCGAGCGCGTACAGCCAGCCGGCGACCGCCAGCGCGCCGAGCGGATAAGCGGAGCCGATCAGCAGCGCACGCGCGCCCGGCTCGTCGCGCCACGATCCGCGCAGCGCCACCGCGGCGAGGCCCGCGCCGACGAGCCACGTTCCAAGCAGCGCGATCGTCGCGGTGAGCAGCGTCATGGCGGCGCGCTCACGCGAAACAGCGCGCCGTCCTGGGAGACGAAGACGAGCTCGGCGGCCAGTTCGTTGCCGCCTTCCCAGCGAAGCCGCTGCGCCGCCTGGTTGTATTGCACGCCGCGACGGCGATACGCGAGCACCCAGTCTCCGGCGCGGAGAAGCGACGCTTCCGGCACGCCGGTCCGCACGAGGTCGAACCAGGGATTGTGCGGATACAGGTAGTACGCCGCGCGCGCACGGAAGTAGGGCGCGTCCGCGAGCACGAACACGCGAGCGGGCTCGCGCGGCAGCTTCTCGCGCGCCTGGAGGACGAGGCGATAGAGCGCCGCGTCCTCGGCGACGAGATGCGCGTCGTGCTGCGACTTGCCGCCGTAGGTGCGCAGCGTGACGAGCGACTGGCGCACGAGGTTCGCGGTCCAGCGAACGTCCGAGGCGATCCAGGCGACGACGAAGAGCGAGATCGCCGCCGTCGTCAGCGGAATCGCCCGGGCGCTGTCGCGCGCGAAGCGGCGAACGATCGCGTGCAACAGCAACGCAAGCGCGATCGCCACGGCGAGGACGGCGGGCATCGGCAGGTCCTGCGCGTCGCTGCCGCCGGCGATGGATTCGACCGAGTGCGCCTTCCAGCCCTCGAACGCGAACCATTCGCCGATGCGAAGCGACAGGAGCTCGACCGCGCCGAGCGGACGCACGGTCACGCCGCGCACGACGACGCCCTCGGGCGGCGTGCTGGCGATCGCGATGCCGAGGCCGCGGATCGTGCCGACCCAGTTCGGGTCGGACGCGATGACGATCGGGCGAAGACGGCCGCCGTCGACGATCATCGGCACGACGTTCAGCTTGTCGGAGCGGTAGCTGCTGCGCCACAGGAGCCGCACGTCCGCGACGTCGGGCAATCCCGCGACGTTCCATTCGACCGCGGCGTAGTCCGACGAGCGCAGCTCCGTCGACACGACGACGATCGCCGCCTCGTTCACCGCAGGCGACGTGACGGCGAGCCCCCCCGGAACCGCCTGCGCGCGCCCGCGCGACACCGCCAGTCGCCCCGGGTCGAACGTCAACGGCTCGGCCGACGGGAACCAGGCCGCCGGAACATTGAGGCTGAGGTAGGCCAGGAGCACGGCGACCACCGCGAGCAGGAGCGCCGCCGCAGCGCGCGAAAGCGTGCGACGTAGCGACAGCGGCGGGGGTGGTGGCGTGGACAAGGGGCGGGACGAGGCGGCAGCCGCGCATCGGCACGCGGCCGGCCGCTATTGTGACCGATGTCGCGAGCGACGCCCGGCACGCCGGCAGCGCCTCGCGCGACGAGCGCAACGCCACGCGGCCGCGCGCGGCCCGTCGTTATAATTGCGGCCCGATCCGGCGCGCGCTGCTTCGCGCCGGTTCCACCCTCCTGGGCGCCATGCGCATCCTTCACGTCACCGAGGCGTTCTGCGGCGGCGTCTTCACCTCGCTCACGCGGTTGTCCAGCGGCCTTGCCCGCCGCGGGCACGCCGTGCACCTCGCATTCGCGCGCCGGCCGGAAACACCCGCGGACGTCGCGGCGTACGTCGATCCATCCGTCGTGCTGCACGAGCTGCCGCTGGTTCGATCGATCTCGCCGGTCGCGGACCTTCGGGGCGTATTCGCCGTGCGCCGACTGTTGAACGAGCTGCGCCCCGACATCGTCCACTTCCACTCGTCGAAGGCAGGCGTCCTGGGGCGCGCCGCCGCCTGGATCACGGGCGACTTGCGGCACGCCTATTATTCGCCGCGCGGCCTTGCGTTCCTGCAGGAGGACCACTCGCTCCGCGCGCGCGCGTTCTACCGGTTCGTCGAGCGGTCGGCGGCGCGGCTGGGCGGGACCGTCGTCGCCTGCTCCGCGAGCGAATACGCGCTGGTCAAAAGCGAGATCCGGCCGGTGCGCGCGGAGCTCGTCGAGAACGCGATCGACGTCGACGCCGTGCCGACGCGCGTCGAGCGCAACGACGGGCGCATCCGGATCGGCAGCGCCGGCCGCGCGACGTATCACAAGAATCCGGAGCTGTTCGCCGCGATGGCCACGCGGCTTGCGCGCGACGGCGTCGATTTCGTATGGATCGGCGGCGGCGACGGCGACGATGTCCGGCCGCTCGAGCAGGCGCGCGTCACGGTCACCGGCTGGCTATCGCGGCCCGACGCCCTTCGCGAAACGAGCGAGCTCGACATCTATCTTCATCCGTCGCGCTGGGAAGGCATGCCGATCGCCCTCATCGAGGCACAGGTGTGCGGCCTGCCGGCGGTCGCCAACGATGCGGTCGGCAATCGCGATGTCGTGCGCCACGGGATCACCGGCTTCGTGAGCCACGACGCCGACGACATGGCCGGATCGCTGGCGCGGCTGATCGATGACGCGGCGCTGCGGCGTGCGATGGGTGATCGCGCGCGCAGCGAGGCATTGCAGCGCTTCCGTCTCGAGCGGCTCGTCGACGACTTCGAGCGGCTCTACGCCGCCTCGTAGCCCGAACGTGCTGCTACCGCTCGATGAAGTCGCGTCGCGGCTGCGCTGTCCGCGCACCGGCGCGCCCGTCGCACCGTCGCACGACGACGCGAGCGTGTGGGCGACGACGGGCGGGGGAACGCGCATCGAATACCCGGTCGTCGCCGGCCGTCCCGCGATCGTCGACTTCGATCGTTCGATCCTCGATCGGCAGGCGCTGCTCCGGACGCGCGCCGAAAGCCTGATCGTGCGCCGACGGGGCGGCCTCGCCGCGACCATGCGACGCCTGCTCGCCGGGCGTAACGAGGTCGCGGCCGCGCACTGCCGCGACATGATCGATCGCCTCGTGGCCGAGGCGCCGGCCGGCGTGCGGCCGACGGTGCTGGTCGTCGGCGGCGGCACGCTCGGGTCGGGCGCCGAAGCGCTGTACGACGACGCGCGCGTCGGCATCATCGCGTTCGACATCTACGCGAGTCCGCTCGTGCAGTTCGTCGCCGACGCGCATGCGATCCCGCTCGCCGACGCGAGCGTCGACGGCATCTGGGTCCAGGCGGTGCTCGAGCACGTGCTGGACCCGTCCGATGTCGTCGGCCAGATGCGGCGCGTGCTGCGGCCGGGCGGCATCGTCTATGCCGAGACGCCGTTCATGCAGCAGGTGCACGAAGGTCCTTTCGACTTCCACCGCTTCTCGGCCGGCGCGCACCGCTGGCTCTTCCGCCAGTTCGAAGCGATCGACGCGGGAACGGTGGCCGGGCCGGGGACGGTGCTGCTGTGGTCGTGGCGCTATTTCGTCGCCGGCCTGATGCGAAGCCGGCTCGCCGGCGCGCTGGCCGCCGCACCGTTCTTCTGGCTGCGCCTGTTCGATCGCCTGATCGATGCGCGCCACGCGTCGGACGGCGCGAGTTGCGTGTTCTTCTACGGACGAAACGGCGCGCGGTCGCTGACGGCGCCCGAGCTGATCGCTTCGTATCCGGGCGCCCAGCGCTGAGCGCTCCGGGCGCGCTCCGAAGGCCACAACGTCTCCATCGCGACGAAGGCGAGCAAAGGCAGCAGCGTCGTCTGATGGCGCAGGAACGTGCCGTAGTCGGGTTCGAACGTCGACTGGGTCAACGTGAACGCGATGATCCACGACGACGCGAAGACGAGCCGCGCCGAGGCGTCGTCGCGACGCCAGGCACGCGACAGCAGGATCGCGAACGCGACGACGTTGACGAGCTCCCAGCCCGCGAACGCGAGATGCTGCAGCTTGCCCGACGCGAGCATCGTGTAGGGAACGAGCAGGCGTGCGAGCGCGAGCATCGCGTTCGCGAAGTCGGCCGCGAGACTCGTCGGCGGCAGCGCGTTCGCGAACGCGGTGTCGCTGAACAGGTCGAGGTCACGGCCCTCGGTGAGGATGTTCCGCCAGTCGGTCAGGTACTCGCCGGTCGCCAGGTGGTAGGCGACGAGCAGCGCGAAGAACGTCACGAGCATGGCGACGCCGCCAGGTACCGGCAGCGTGCGGCGATGGCGAAGCACGATGAACGCCGCGGACAGCGCCCCGACGATCGCCCAGTACTTGCGGAACAGCAGCGAATAGCCGACGACGACGAGCGCCATCACGACCACCCGGCGCGGCGAGAAGCGCTCGCCCGCGAGCACGAGCAGCAGCGTCATCGCCGGCATCGCGTGCACTTCCTTCGAGTGCATGCCGGTGAACACGACGAGGATCGTGTGCCAGACGAAGAACGGCACGACGAGCCAGAAGCGGCCGCCGCTGCCGGCGAGGTGCAATGCGACCAGCACGGCCAGCCACGCCGCCGCATAGGTGAAGTAGGCGCCTGCCAGCGGCGATGCGCCGATGCCGAGCAGCACGTACAGGTACGCGGTGTTGCCGAAACTGTCGCCGAGCGTGAACCCGGCGCCGTTCATGACCGCGATGTGCTCGCGAATGAACTGTGCGTCGAAAAGGTACTGCTCGGGCAGCACGCGCGGCAGCACGACGACGAGCGCGAGCCCGATCGGCAGCATCAGCCACCACAGGCCGATCGATTTGCGCATCCACAGCCCGCCCGTCGATCCGGCCGATGCCCGAGCGCGCACGCCGTACATCTCGCCGGCGCCTCTAGCCGCGACTCTTCAGGAGTTCGTCGAAATACGCGATCGTCCTGCCCAGCCCTTCGCGAAGCTCGACCGTCGGCTGCCAGGCGAGCGCCTCGCGCGCGAGCGCGATGTCCGGCTGGCGCTGCAGCGGGTCGTCGCTGGGGAGAGGGGCGTGCACGAGCGTCGATTTCGAGCCGGTCAGCTCGATGATCGTGCGCGCGAGCGTTTCGATCGTGAACTCGCCGGGATTGCCGAGGTTCACCGGACCGGTGATGTCGTCGGCGGAGTTCATCAGCGCGACGAGCCCGCCGATGAGGTCGTCGACGTAGCAGAACGACCGCGTCTGGCTGCCGTCGCCGTAGAGGGTGATCGGTTCGCCGCGCAATGCCTGCACGATGAAATTCGACACGACGCGCCCGTCGGATGGATGCATGCGCGGGCCATAGGTGTTGAAGATGCGGGCGACCTTGATGCGCAGGCCGTGCTGGCGGTGATAGTCGAAGAACAGCGTTTCGGCGCAGCGCTTGCCTTCGTCGTAGCACGACCGCAGTCCGATCGGGTTGACGTTCCCCCAGTAGGCCTCGGTCTGCGGGTGGATCTTCGGGTCCCCGTAGACCTCGCTCGTCGACGCCTGCAGGATCTTGGCGCGCGTGCGCTTCGCGAGGCCCAGCATGTTGATCGCGCCATGCACGCTGGTCTTCGTCGTCTGCACCGGATCGAACTGGTAGTGCACGGGCGAGGCCGGGCACGCGAGGTTGTAGATCTGGTCGATCTCGATGTACAGCGGGAACGTGACGTCGTGGCGGATCAGCTCGAAATGCGGGTTGCCGAGCAGCGTCGCCACGTTGTCGCGCGTGCCGGTGAAGAAGTTGTCGACGCAGATGACGTCGTGCCCCTCGCGCAGCAGCCGTTCGCACAGGTGCGAGCCGAGGAAGCCGGCGCCGCCGGTGACGAGGATGCGTTGGCGGATCAGTTCGCGCATGCGTGTCCCGGGCGCTGGGCGGTCGCGGTCTCAGTACGCATGCGGGCTTCGCAGGCGGAAGATCGTCATCAGGATGATGTACAGGTCGAAGCCGAGCGACCAGTTCTCGATGTAGTAGAGGTCGTGCTGCACGCGCATCTCCATCTTCCACAGCTCGTCGGTCTCGCCGCGCCAGCCGCAGACCTGGGCCCAGCCGGTGATCCCGGGCTTGATCCAGCTTCGCAGCATGTAGCGCGGAATCTTGTCACGATGGAACTCGTTCAGCCACAGCGGATGCGGCCGCGGGCCGACGACCGACATGTCGCCGAGGAGCACGTTGATGAACTGCGGCAGCTCGTCGAGGCTGGTGCGCCGCAGGAACGCGCCGAACGGCGTGACGCGCGGGTCGTTGCGCTTCGCCTGCGGCACGTCGCCCACCGACTTCTCGTCGTGCACGCCCATCGTGCGGAATTTCCACACGACGATCTCGCGATTGTCGAGCCCGCCGCGACGCTGCTTGAAGATGACCGGGCCGGGAGACGAGAGCTTCACGCCGATCGCCACGACGACGAGCACCGGCCAGATCACCGCGAGCACGGCGACTGCGACGAGCTTGTCCTCGAGCCACTTGAGCGCGCCCTTGATGCCCGAGAGCGGCGACTCGGTGATGTTGATCACGGGAAAGCCGCATACCTCGGTGAACGAGTGATTGAGGAGCTGGAAGCCGAAGATGTCCGGCACGAAGCGGATCTTGACGTTGCGCGGCACCAGGTCGGCGAGAAGCGCGCGTACGCGGTCCTCGGCGCGCAGCGGCAGCGCGACCCACACCTGGTCGACCGCGACACCCTCGAGGAATGGCGTCAGCGCAGCGACGTTGCCGCGGACCGCGACGCCGCAGTAGGTCGCGCCGGCGTGCGCGGGATCGTCGTCGAAGAAGCCAACGACGCGAAAGCCGGCCTGCGGCGAGCGCGTGAATCGCTCGGCGATCTGCTGGCCGAGCGCACCGGCGCCGACGATCGCGACCCGACGGACGAGCAGGCCGCGCCGGTGCATCGCCTTCAGCAGGTGCACGGCGACGACACGCACCAGGAACATTCCGGCGAGTGCGGCGACTGCCCACACGCCCAGCCATTGACGCGAGAAGATGCGGCCCGTCTGCGTGGCGAACAGCAGCATCACCACGACCAGCACGACACCGATCCAGCTTCCGAACAGCCGGCGGATGCTGCGCAGCACGCCTTCGTCGGGCCTCCACCGATACACGTCGAACGCGTTCAGCACGACGAGGGCCAGCACCAGTGCCGTCAGCAGCACCGTCACGTAATCGGGCGGCAGGTCGAGCGAGTCGAAGCGCGCGTAATAGCTCGCGACGCCGGTCAGCACGATGACCAGCGGGTCGATGATCTTGAGCAGGGTCGCGAACGTCGTCATGCGCTGGGTCGCTGCCGTGCGGGCGTCACGTCACGGCGTGCGCTCGTCGCTCCACGGCGTTCCGCGCGCGGCCGCTGCGGCGGCCGCGGTCCGGGCGCGCGAAAATACCGCTACAATTCGACGTGCCCACGGCGGGTCCTTCGGGGGTCGCCTCGTCAGCCGCTTCGCGCGCACCGGCGGCGCATCCGAATGGCGTCCGCAACGCGAGGCGGCGGGCGGCTCGAAAACGATGCGCATCATACCGCAACCCCTCGTTGCGCCGTGGTGCACGAACCCTCGCTCGCACCAGCCGACCACTCCGTCGATGCCTCCTGACCGATTCGATGTCTATGCGGTCGTGCAGACGCTGCGGCGAGCCTGGCCGCTGCTCGCCGGCGGCGCGGTCGCCGGTGCGCTTCTCGCGGCAGCGATCACCTGGTTCGCGCTGCCGTACATGAGCGAAGGCATGTACGGCCTCGGCGCGGTCGTGAACCGGGACCCGGTCCTGCCGAACCAGCCGACGCCGTGGCCGAAGATCCAGCAGTACGGCAAGGGACTGTCGTTGCCGGAATTGAAGACCGAGTATCCGCGGCTGGATGGCGACGGGTTCCGTCGCTTCCTCGCCTCGCGCAACGTGGCGTCCGACGCGACGCTCGAGCGTGTCGTGCGGCGGCTCGCCAATCCGGACACGCGGCCGGAGATCCTGCAACCCCAGTACGGCTCGACGCGCGCCGATCTTCGCGAGCTCGGCGAGCAGGCCAAGCCGATGGAGAACACGGCGCTCGGCATGCGGATCGCGGTCACGTCGCGCGACGCCGATGCCGCATTGCGTGCCGCGCGTCTGGTCGGCGAATTCGTCGGCCAGGCGGTCTTCGACTCCCAGGCGCGCGGCCTCGTCGCACGACGCCTCGAGCAATACGACAGCCAGAAGCTCGCGTTCGACAACGACCTGATCGTGCACCGGTTCAACATCACGACGACGAGCGAGAAGGTGGCGCGATTGCGCGCGCTGCAGCGGGAGTTCCCCGATGCCGCGGGCAACACCCGCCAGGTGGTCTCGGTCGCCGAAGGAGGCTCGCGTTATCTGACGCCTTCGGCGCAGGTTGTCGGTCTCGAGGCGACGGTGACCGACCTGCGGCAGCAGATCGCGACGACCGAGCGCTGGCGGCGCAAGGCCGACCTGCTCGCTGCGTACTACCGGAGCGCGCAGGCCGCGGTCGACGAGACAGCCGATTCGCGCGCGGTCCTGAAGGCGCTCGCCGGACTGCTCGACCGTTCCTTTCCCGAGAACAACAACAACAAGGACGACGACACGCTGCGCGAGGCGCGCAACGATGCCGCGCTCGACCTGTATGCGCTTCGCACGCTGCGCGAGCAGGGCTTGCGCTTCGTCTCCGGGCCGACGCCCGGATGGCGCGACGAGAGCCGGGTGTGGAAGACGGCGCTCGGCGGGGGAGTCGCGGGCATCGTGATCGTCGCGCTCTTCGTGCTCGCCGGCACCGCGCTCGGCACGGCAGCGCCGCGCGCGGAGACCGCGCTCCGCGACCGGCCGCTGTGACGTTTGCGGGTCGACGACCCGCGTCCACGCGCCGCTAGGCGACTTCGCGTCCCGCGTCCGCAGCCGCGGCTTGCGTCATTGCGCTCGAAACCGGAACGGCAGCCGTCTGGACGACCGGCCTTGCCGCACGTGCGTGTGCGAGCAACGCGGCGTACGCGATCGCGGCCGGCGCGATGTGCAGCAACGCGCGGTTCACCGTCGTGTAATCGACGACCCAGTCGCCGGCCTGCGTGAAGAAGAACGTCCAGGCGAGGAACGCGAATCCGCAGGCGAGCGCCACCGTCGTCGCCTTCAGCGCGAGGGCCTCGCGCCAGGCGAGCGCCACCGTGAGCGGAACGAGATACCAGGCGAGATTCCAGCTTCCGAACGCGTACAGGTGCTGCAGCAGCGACTCGACGATCCGGTACTGCGTCGCGGCGGCGTCGGGCGTCACTTTGCCGGACCCGAAATAGAAGCCGATCGCGACCGTCACCGCGAGCACCGCCGCGGCGAGCCCGCCCATGCGCCACGGCGTGGTGCCGAAGACGACGATGACCGTACCGAGCGCGAGCGTGCCGATCCACGCGATGCCTGGCAGCTTCAGCAGCGGGAGCAGCAAGGCGGCGCTCGCGAGCAGCACGAGCGCCCCGCGCGCACGCGTCGCCTCCCACTGTGCGAGCGCGAGGACCGCGAGCGCGTAGGCAGCGGCCACGTGCAGATCGGCATAGCCGGCCAATGCCACATGCGTATCGAGGAGCGGCAACGACAGCACGAGATAGGTCGCGACGATCGACCACGACGCTGCGGCGCCCAGTCGTCGCATCTGCCCGTAGAGGCCGGCGCCGAGCGCGACGAACGCGGCGAGCCAGGGGAGGTTCATCAGCGCGTCGTCCCAGCGGCCGAGCACGAGCGTCATCCACGTCTGCAGCAGCGGGATCGTCGCCGGATAGTTCGGCGCCGTGTCGGTGTAGCCCGGCCGCGTCCGGGCGAGCCACTCGTCGTATCCCATGAACGGCGCGATCTCGCGCAGGCTGCTCCACACCTTCGCTTTCGTTCCCCACTGCGACCAGGCATCCCAGGCGAACAGCGGGCGCAGCAGCACGTCGACGGCGAGGGTTCCGAGGCGGATGGCGATCAGCGCGAGCGCCACGGCTGCGATCCAGCGCAGGGCGAGCGGCTCGGGCGTCGTCTCTGGGCCGCGCACGTCGGTCGAGCTTCGGCGCGCTGCGTAGACGAGCCCG
>Ga0307408_100003643_pt1 | contig 10500 bp, 5 predicted proteins | sample 322Cmetagenome_FD_202116 | JGI IMG/M metagenome (GOLD analysis project Ga0307408, IMG submission 202116) | Maize rhizosphere microbial communities from greenhouse at UC Davis, California, United States - 322HYB-C-3 | ecosystem: Host-associated > Plants > Roots > Rhizosphere > Soil | place: USA... | reverse complement strand
GCGACCGTCTACGACTCGCGCGGAAACATCATTCCAGGCGCGCGAGTGGGGTGGGCGAGCAGCGATTTGGGGATCGCCATCGTAGATAACACGGGTCGCGTGCTTGGCCTCTCCGAGGACACGGTGGTCATCACGGCAACGAGTGGCGACAAGGCGGGGACGGCGTCGGTCCGCGTGAAACGGTAGCAGCGCGGCGCGACGTTGTGGCCCACCACGCGTGACACCGCTCCTGCTCACCTTGCTCGCCGCGAGCACCGTCGCCTTCGGCCAATCGCAGGGGCAGGTTCGCATCGCGGTCGGGCCTAACGTGCTCGTGAGTCGAGACGGCGACGTCTCCCACGTCGAATCCGCCGTTGCCGCCAACCCGGGCGACCCGCGCAATCTCGTCGCGACCGCGATCACCTTCACGCTGGCGCAGGGCGCGTACGTCAACAAGACATACGCGACGTTCGATGGCGGGTCCTCCTGGTACGACGCACGGCTTCCGGAAGAGCCGGACCTCGGCTCGATCGATCCGAAGGTCGCGTTCACGCCCAGGGGAACGGCGCTGCAGGTTGGCCTCGTGGAGGGCATGTCGGTCTATCGCTCGGAGGACGGCGGGCGGAGCTGGCTCGCGCCGGCCCGACTGGGACGCGGCTACGACCGGGTCGCGATCGCCGTCGATCACTCTGCGGAACCGACCGCTGGCCAGATCTATGTGACGGGCAATCTCGATGCTGGCCCGCGCATTCATCGCTCGGCCGATGACGGACGCACCTTCGACGCGCCGGTGACGTTGCCGGGAATCGTCGTTACGGACGTCCTGGTGCTGAGCGATGGCGCCGTGCTGGTTCCACTCTACACTGGGCCAGACCTCCGCCTCCTTGAGAACCGCGGCAACCCAATGGCTGCGTATGGGACGGTGCTCTCGACCGATGGTGGCGCGACATTCAGCGCGTTGCGTCCAGGATTCGAGCAACAGCGGTACAGCACCGACTCCACGCTGAGACGCCGCCGTGCCGGGAGCATCGTTGGGGACAACACAGCCACCTTCGCCGCGGACGTGCGTTCGGCGCGCTATCGCGACCGCGTCTACGCCGCGTTCCCCGACCTGCGGTGGGTTCGAGGCAAACCCCGAATTGCGGTCGTGTGGTCGTCCGATCGCGGCACAACGTGGAGTACACCGAGCATGGTGGACGCCACGGCGCCGGCTTTCGCATCGCAGTTCCTACCCGCCATCGCCGTGAACGACTCGGGCGTGGTTGGCGTCATGTGGCTGGACACGCGCGCCTCTGCGGGCGACGATGCGTACGACGTGTTCTACTCCTCGTCGCTCGATGGCGGCGAGACCTTTCTGCCAGCGGTGCGCGTCTCGTCGGAGACCTCGCGTCCGGCGGGGCCGGGCAACATGCGTCCGGGATTGAGTCGGCTTCGCTACGACGGTGACACGCTCGTCATGGATTTTCTGAGCGGCTACTCGCGCTGGCGTGATGTTGGCGACTACATCGGCTTGACCGCCGATGCGAAGGGCGTCTTTCATCCCGTCTGGCCAGACTCACGCACCGGCACGTTTCAACTGCAGACCGCGCGGATCGAGCTTCTCTCGAGCGCACCGACCGCGGCGGGCATGGACACCGTGACGCGGCCAGTGGGCATCGTCCTCGACCCCAGCCGGTTCGACGCCGGGAAGGGCGAGCTCGTGGTGCCGGTTCGCATTCGCAACACCACCGCTGATACGCTGTTTCCGCCAATAGTCGCTACCCTAACGAGCGTTGGCGACACGATGCTCGTGCGCAGCGGGTACATGCGGCCGGAAGACGTTGTCACTATCCGGAACGCCACCAATGGCAAGCGCGGGGCGGGAGCGTCGTTCGACTTCTCCGGTGCGCTGGGGACGGTCGGGCTTCTGGCGCCGGGAGCCGTGTCCGGCGCGGTGGATTTCAGACTTCGGCTCGCGACGCCGGCGGCCAGTGGACTCCGGTGGCGCATGGTGGTCTCGGCACGAGTTCGACGAGAGTGAACGGCCCACTCCTTCCACGAAACGACCCCACATGACAAGCCCGAACATCAGCTCGTCGAGTACCGGCTCCAGCAGACAGGGCGGGCGCTCTCAGGACGAAAAGACGCGCGACGTACAGCATACGTTCGTCAACTGCAGGCTGCAGGCTCTGAATAACCCGGAGAACATCAAGGCGCTGCGCGAGGAAACCCTTGCCGCGCTTCGTGTTGACTTCCCATTCCAGGGGAAGCTCGCCGTGGAGCACATCCGGTACCTGTTCACCATCTTGACGACGCGACTCCAGAAGGCGCGCCTAACGATCAATTTCGCGGCCGATGCCTGGTTCATGACGGAGAACACGTACCCGTCATACACCCAGGTCTACGAGCGAGCCATGAAGACCGGGAATTGGGACGAGATTCGGAACAAGGCAGATGAGGCGGTAACGTTTCCCGATACGTGGCCGCCGGCCCCCGTCTCGAGCAGCCCACGATTGACGAGCAGTCCGTTGCCAGCCGAGAAGCGAGCCAAACTGACACACACCGGAGGCGCCGGGTCTGGCACTGTAGACGCTCTTCGACACCACGGGCTGGCCGGGAAGATGAAGGCGGGCGACTGGCGTGACATTTCGAGTCCGGGGGGCGACCGCATCCCGTATCCTGGGAACCCACAGTTCGACCCGCGCACGAGACAGGTGTTCGCCGCCGTCGACTACGGTCGGCGACCGCACGGCGCCGCACCGTTTTACGGATTCAGCTTCCTCGTGCTGGCAAATCGCTTCAAGACGAACGCGCTCTACTTCGCCGGTGATACGTACCGCGCACTTGGCGGGGACACCAGCGCGGCCAACCAGCTCAGCTTCGACCTCCTCGGAGCCTTGTACCTCTATGCCAAGAGGGATGGGCTGAACCTCCTCCTGCAGGACCTTAGGACGAGTTGCATCCATGGGATGCGCCTGCCCGACGTCAAGCTGACTCTCCAGATGGAACTGCTGGTCGAGGCACATCTGTTCGAACCCGTGGCGTTCGATGAAAAGGCAATCGAGGAGCTTCACCTGTCGCGAACCACGAGGCAGGGCGGCGACTATCCACCGGACGTGTGGGACAAGCTCGTCACGAACGCCGAGAAGTTCTGCAAAGTGCACGGCTGCAGGCTCGTGAAGATCGACTGAATTTTCCCGGTCGACCAACGCGCCACTTAGCGGACGCGGGTGGCTCCGGCCCAGCATCATCGCCCTCGTCGAGCAGTCGTTAGGCGACTACAATGCGGCCTTCCGATGGTGCGAGCGCGCGTATGAAACCCGCGACTTCTTGTGCGTCGTCCTCGTCGGTCTCGAGCCGATGTTTCGCACCGTGCCTCACGGCCGTTCCGACCCGATCACTGCGGATCCGCGGTGGCATGATTTCGTGGCGCGCGTAGGCATGGTCCGATCGTAGCACACGCGAAATCGGCGTCCCGCCACCTCGATCAGCCGGTATCGACCGAGGCCGCGCGCACCACAACGAGCCACTTGACCACCCTTTCCCGGCGTGCTACGGTGCCCGCTCGCTCCGCGCAGGAGGCCCCGACCCAATGCAGTGCCCTCGCTGCCAGCAAGCTAACGAAGCCAGCGCCAAGTTCTGTGAGGAATGCGCCGCGCCACTCTCGCGGGCATGCGGGCAGTGCGGGCATCCACTCTCGGCGACGTCCAAGTTCTGTCCCGAATGCGGTCACCCCACTGGCCTGGCGCCAGCCGGCCCGCGAGCCCGACGCTTCGATGCTCCCGAGGACTACACGCCAAGGCATCTGGCCGAGCGGATCCTCCGCTCCAGAGACGCGCTGACGGGCGAACGCAAGCAAGTCACGGTGCTATTCGCCGACCTCAAAGGCTCGATGGAGCTGCTGGCCGATCGCGATCCGGAGGAGGCCCGCGCGCTCCTCGATCCGGTGCTCGAGCGGATGATGGACGCCGTACATCGCTACGAGGGCACGGTGAATCAGGTCATGGGCGACGGCATCATGGCGCTGTTCGGCGCGCCGCTCGCGCACGAGGATCACGCCGTGCGCGCGTGCTACGCCGCGCTCGATCTGCAGGCGGCGGTGCGCGGCTACGGCGAGGAGGCGCGCCGGGACTTCGGCGTTGAGCCGCGAGTGCGCATCGGCTTGAACTCGGGCGAAGTGGTCGTGCGCGCCGTCGGCAGCGACCTGCACGTGGACTACTCCGCGATTGGGCAGACTACGCATCTGGCCGCCCGGATGGAACAGCTCGCCGCGCCGGGTAGCATCCGGGTCACCGCCGAGACGCTGCGGCTGGCCGAGGGGTACGTGGAGGCGAAGTCCCTCGGACCTGTGCCCGTCAAGGGGCTCGAGACGCCGATCGAAGTCTACGACCTCGTTGGCGCCGACCCAGAGGGCTCCCGGCTGCACGCTTCCTCGGGTCGCGGACTGACGCGATTCGTTGGGCGCGACCGGGAGCTCGACGCCCTCACCGAGGGGCTCGCGCGCGTCGCAGTCGGGCAGGGCCAGGTCGTGGCCGTCGTCGGCGAGCCCGGTGTTGGCAAGTCGCGCCTCGTCTGGGAGGTTAGCCACTCGTCCCGCGCCGACGGCTGGCGGGTTCTCCACGCGCGCTCGGTCTCCTACGGCAAGGCCATGCCGTACCTGCCCATCATCGATCTGCTCAAGGGCTACTTTCAGATCGAGGGGCGCGACGACGCGCGCGCGATTCGCGAGAAGGCCATGGGCCGGCTACTGGCGCTCGACCGCGCGATGGAGCCGGCGTTGACGCCAATCCTGGCCTTGCTTGACGCCGCACCTAACGACGCCGAGTGGCAGAGCCTGGATCCGCCGGACCGGCGCCGGCGCACCCTGGAGGCGGTCAAACGCCTCCTGTTGCGCGAGAGCCATCTGCAGCCGCTCCTGCTGGTGTTCGAGGACCTCCACTGGATCGACAACGAGACGCAGGCCTTTCTCGACGGCCTCGTCGACAGCGCACCCACCGCGCGCGTGCTGCTGCTCGTGACGTACAGGCATGAATACCAGCACCGGTGGGGGAGCAAAACATACTACACCCAGCTGCGGCTGGACCCGTTGCCTCCGGACAGTGCGGGCGAGCTGCTCGGCGCCATGCTCGGGAGCGACGCAAGCGTGCGGTCGCTCGCCCCGCTCCTCATCGCCCGCACCCAGGGCAACCCCTTCTTCCTCGAGGAAAGCCTTCGCGCCCTCGTGGAGACCGGGGTGCTCGCTGGTGAACGCGGCGCGTACCGCCTAACGAGGGCGGTGGGCGCCGTGGCGGTGCCCGCGACCGTGCAGGTGGTCCTGGCGGCACGGATCGACCGGCTCCCACCGGAGCAGAAGGCGCTGCTACAGATGGCGTCCGTGATCGGGAGGGACGTGCCGTTCGCGCTTCTGCAGGCGATCGCAGACCACGACGAGTACGATCTGCGCGGCGCCCTGGCCGATCTCCAGGCCGCCGAGTTCCTCTACGAGGCGCGGCTCTTTCCCGATCTCGAGTACACGTTCAAGCACGCGCTGACCCACGAGGTGGCGTACGCCAGCCTCCTACACGAGCGTCGCCGGACCCTCCACGGCCGCCTCGTCGCCGCGATCGAGCAGCTGTATGCCGACCGTCTGGCCGAGCAGATCGACAGCCTCGCGCACCATGCGTTCCGCGGAGGGGTCTGGGACAAGGCCGCGTCCTACCTGCGCGAGGCCGGCGTCCGCGCGCTGGGCCGCTCGGCGAACCGCGAGGCGGCGGCGTATTTCGAGCAGGCGGTCGCCGCGGTCGAGCGCTTGCCCCAAGACGCAGACGCGATCCGGACCTCTATCGACCTGCGGGTGCAGCTGCGGACTTCGCTGTTACCACTCGGCCTGGACGAGGACCGGATCATCGAGCACCTGCGCATCGGCGAGCGACTGGCCGCCGAGCTCGGTGACGGCCGTCGGCGGTCCCGGATGATCGCCTTCCAGGCGCACATCGCCTGGTGTGAGAGCGATCCGATCCGCGCGATCGCGCTGGCCGAGCAAGCGCTCGCCCACGCGCAAGGCGAGTCGGACCTCGGGTTGACGGTGCTGGCATCGTTCTTCCTCGGACAGGCATGCCACTCCCACGGCGACTACCGGCGCGGCATCGCGGTGCTCACTGCCAACATCGATCGTCTGTCCCCCGACATGCTCGGAGAGCGATTCGGAATGGGACTGCCGGCGTCGGTGGTCACGAGGGTGTGGCTCGCGTTCTGCCTCGCCCACGTTGGGCGCTTCGGCGAGGCTCGCGCGCGCGCAGATGAGGCGGGGCAGATCACGCGATCACTGGGACCGCGGCCGTACAGCGACTTTCATTCGCTGGTGGCCGCGGGGCATGTCTCCGCTATGCAGGGCGATCCCGCGTGCGCGATCCCGCTCTTGGAGAGCGCGCTCGAGGTGGCGCGCCATGCCAATCTCAACCTCATGGTCGGTGGCGCGCTCGCATGGCTCGCCCACGGCTACCTGGTCGGCGGGCGCCCCTCGGACGCCGTCGTGGCGCTGAAGGAGTCGCTGTCCAATAAGTCCGAGCTCAGATTCGGTGCGATTCACCACCACAGCAGGGCCCTGCTCGCGGAGGCCCAGATGCGGGTGGGGAACGTGATCGAGGCGGAACGCCTGGCTGGGCACGCGGTAGAGTTGTGCCGTGGCCACCACCAGCGCGGGTGGGAGGCCGAGAGCCTGCGCGTGCTCGCTGAGACCGCCGCCCAACCGAACCGCCTCGCGCCCGAAAAGGCCGCCGCCGGCTATCGAGCGGCTCTGGCTCTCGCCGGTGAACTCGGGATGCGGCCGCTCGTCGCGCACTGCCGGCTCGGCCTGGGCATCCTCTACCGCCTAACCGGCGACCGCGGTGAGGCCCGCGAGCACGTCGCCGCGGCGAGCGAAATGTACGACGAGATGGAGATGGCGTCGTGGCGAGGCCAGGCGGCAGCGACCCTGCGGGACCTCGCGTGATGGGTCCTCAGGCTCAGAGGAGCTCGAAATACGCGGCGCGCTCCCAGTCCGACACCGAGTCGCCGAAGCCGGGCGAGTCGTAGTCATCCACGGCGGCGCGAGCCTTGGCGACCTCGTGGCGCTTGACCGCCAGGAAGAGCTTGAAAAATTCCTCCCCCAGCGCGGCGCGCAGCACTCCGTCGGCCTCGAACGCGTCGAGCGCGTCCTCGAGCCGCCGCGGTAGCCCGGTGACCCCGGGCAGGTCCCAGGCGATAGTCGGCGCCTCCACGGTCGGCTCGATCTTTTTCGCCAGCCCGTCGATCCCCGCCGCCAGCACGCCCGCCATCACTAGGTAGGGGTTCGCGGCGCCGCATGGGATCCGGTTCTCGATGTGGGCATTGTCGTTGTCGAGGTCCTTGATCCGAAACGCCGTGCTTCGGTTCTCCACGCCCCAGGTGATATTCGTCGGGGCCATCGGGTTGAACTTGTAGCGCTTGCTGCAGTTCACCGTGGGCGCGGCCAGCGCGGTCAGCGCCGTCGCGTGGGCCATCTGGCCACCCAGCCACCATCGGGCGACGTCGGTCAGCGCGCCGGGCTGTCCCGCGAACGCGCTGCGGCCGCGCTTCACGTCGAGCAGGCTCTGGTGGTAATGGCAGCCGTTGCTCGCCTGGTCGGCATAGGGCTTCGTCATGAACGACGCCATGTAGCCGTGGCGCTGGGCGATCTCCTTCACTCCGGTCTTGAAGCTGAAGGCCTGATCCGCGGCGTCGATACCGATCGCCGGCGCGAAGTTGATCTCGAGCTGCCCGCGGCCGTACTCGACGTGGGCGGTCATGACGTCCACGCCGATCGCGTTCATCCCGCGCAGGACCTGGAACAGGAACGCCTCGTCGAAGGTGTTGCGGAGCGTGGAGAACATCTGGGCGCCCGGAAAGACCGGCTGGCGGGTGAACCGGTCGACCAGGTAGCACTCGTACTCGAAGCCGGACATGAGGCGATAGCCCATGGCTTCCAGCTTCCCGAGGAGGGCGTGGGCCACCGCGCGGGGCGCCGCCATCGCCGGCCGGCCGTCCACGTGATACGGCTCGCACAGCAGCCGCGCCGTCTTGTCGGCCCACGGCAGCACGCGATAGGTGCTGACGTCGGGATGGATCCGGCCGTCGGCGTAGCCGACTTCCTCGCTGTACCCCGTCCCGGGTGGGAAGCCGAATTCCGCGTCCACGCCGAGCAAGCCGAGCCAGAAGTTGAGACCCGACTCCGCGAAGTGCCGAACGTGGCGGGCGGGGACGATCTTCGACCGGGCGATCCCGTGCGTGTCGGACTGCTCGAAGCGGACAAAGTCGATCTTGTCGGCCGCGATGCGGCGTTCGAGGGCGTCCAGGGGATCGGCAGCGCGCAGGCGGCGAGCGGGCATGGGGTCTCCTGTCACCAGGGAAGCCGGGTACTGTGGGCCGCCAGCCGGGGCAAGTCAAGGCGCGGAACAGCGGTGGGCGCGTTGCCAAGGCGATCACGGCGAAGACCTGCGTAGGCGGATACTTCGTCGACAATTCTGCGCGCCGTGCAACGAGGACACAGCGGCAACGTCGCCTAACAAGACGTGGTCCAGCTGGACGATGAAGCAGGACGCCACCTATCAGCCGTTCCTTGGGGAGCCGTTCCGGATCGTAATCCGGAAGGCGCTCGCCACATGGCCAAGCTCGTAGCGTGTGCCGACCCCCCGCCTAACGCCCAGGCGCCACCGACTGGTTCGTCGCCCACCACTCCCGCGCCCGGTCCTGCGTCCAGGCGTTCGCGCCTTCCACGTCGGCAAGGCGAAGTGACAGTTCTCTGGCGGACTGCGGCCGATCCGCGGGGTCCTTCGCCAGACAGGATAGAACGAGGTCCTCGAGTGCCTTGGGGATCGGCAGGTCGGTCCGGACCGATGGCGGAATCGGCGGCTTCTGGGCGTGCTGCACGAGGATCCCCATGGGGGTCTGGGAGGTGAAGACGAATTGCCCGGTCAGGAGCCAGTAGGCCAGACAGCCCGTGGCGTAAATGTCGGCGCGCCAGTCCACCTCCGCCCCTAACGCTTGCTCGGGAGACATGAAGGCTGGTGTACCCTGTATCGCGTTCTCTCGTGTGGGCCCCGCGCTCGTGTTGGCGGCGTCTCCGATTGCGCGCACGATTCCGAAATCCAGCACCTTCACGAAGTCGTATTCCTCGCCATACCGGCAGAGGAAGACGTTCGCGGGTTTGATGTCGCGATGGACCAGGCCATGGGACTGGGCCTCGGACAGCGAATGACAGATCTGCCGAAGGACGTAGATGGCCCGTTCGAACGGCGTTGGCCCGAAGCGCCGGAGCAACGCGTCGGCGTCGAGGCCATCGAGCAGCTCCATGACGTAGTAGAAGGCGCCGTCATCAGCCATCCCGAAGTCGAAGAGCTCCACGGTATGGGGTGAGCGGAGCTGGGCGATCACCTGCGCTTCACGCTCGAAACGGCGAATTGCCTCGTCCGACGCTCCGGCCCGCCCATTCCAGTCGACCGAGGGTCGAATGAGCTTGATCGCGGCGGGCCTCGCCAGCATGCGATGGCGGGCTCGCCAGACCTCGCCCATCCCACCCTCTCCGAGCTTCTCCTCCAGGCTGTAGCTCCCCAGGTCGCGTGCGCGCTTGACCTCAGTGCCCAGGTGATAGACGACGCGAGCACCCACATAGGCCATGCACACGACGAGGACATAGGGGAACACGAGCCCGAAGAAGAACTCCCCTGGGTCCACCCTGAACGACGTAATGTCGGACGCCATGATGAGCCCGATGAGGACGGGGACCGAGCTCACGGATGCGAGGGCCGCCACCACCGCCCGGCGCGGAGAGGTTGGCACGACAACGGTGAACAACACGACCCATACGGCGACCCACGAGAGCCCCAGGTAGCCACGGTGCATCTCGAGCCCCTGCGGATCGCCGAACTCGGCCGCGGCGATGCCGTAGCTACTGACGATCTCGAATGCCAGGCCGATGTTCATCGCGGTTGGAAGCGGAAGCCGCCCGCTTCGAATTACCGCCGCGACGAGCAGAGCGACCACGATCGAGATCACCCCGGGGCCCCAGTGCATGAATCCCATGAGGAATCGCGCGCGATCACGCGGAAGCAGCAGCGACGGAAGGATCCCGGCCATGAAGAAGACGAACGCATACAGCAAGGCGAGGACGCGGAGACGTCCGGCAGACTGACTGATCAGATCGACCGGGAGGCCCGACGACATCGCGCGAGCGGTCGTCGGATCACGCACGTCGGGTCGCATGAGAGTCACCTGCTCGCGCATTCCGGCTCCGGAGGGTAGCGTCGTAATATGACATGTCATCGGACGATCGCCGTCAGTCCAGCGCGTGCGTGGATGAAACGTGCGTCGGCTGGACTCGTGTGCCTCGGAAGTGCGTGCCAATCCGCGCCCGCACCGCCGCGCCTGGCCGAGCCCACGCCTAGCGTTGCCGCCCCGCTTCGAGGACTGGTGGTCGAGGCAGCGGCGCCGTTTTCCCCGAGCGTCGTTAGGCTCACGCCGGACTCCGCAGCTCGTCTCGCCACGTTGGGTCGCGACTCGATGGCCGTC
>Ga0307408_100003641_pt1 | contig 10502 bp, 9 predicted proteins | sample 322Cmetagenome_FD_202116 | JGI IMG/M metagenome (GOLD analysis project Ga0307408, IMG submission 202116) | Maize rhizosphere microbial communities from greenhouse at UC Davis, California, United States - 322HYB-C-3 | ecosystem: Host-associated > Plants > Roots > Rhizosphere > Soil | place: USA... | reverse complement strand
CAGCGCGTAAACCAGGCTACCGATCACTGCCATACCGCCGCCCACGGCTGCGGACCAGCCTTTTTCCACCCCGGCGAAAAGCGCCACGGTAGCGGAAAAGAGGACGGCGATTGTGAACTGCAGGGCAACTACTCGGAAAACTGGCCAGGCGATACTTCTTGAAGAATCACTCACTTGCCACCATTCCTTTAGACCCAAAGACACGGGATTATAGTTTGTTTACGTTGCGAAGGTCAAACGTGGTGCATCGCAAAAAGGCACTCAAACAACAAGAAATTCTGCCCAAAAAGCGTGCAAATGCCGATTACTCACAAGGTAATAGCGCGCCAAAATAGCGCAGCAGGCTTACTGGAAACTGTCAGCTCTGGTGCATGAGGCTCTTTCAAAACCGGTACGACAGTGTCTGACCCACAGGGTCAGACACTGGTTTGCTGCCATCGCGGGTCGGGTGTCTGACCCTGCGGGTCAGACACCGCATTACCGGTTTTAGCCGCGCAGGCGGGCAATCACCCCATCCAGAATATCGAGATCCGCGAAATCGATAATCATCTGGCCACGGCCTTTGGCGCCCATCTTGAAGACGACCGAGGTGGCCAGGGTGTCGGACAACTCTTCTTCCAGCCGCTTGATATCGCCCGACTTTTCCTTCGCACGCGGTGCCGGCTTGGACTTGGCCTCTTCCATGTGGTTGTGGACAAGTTTCTCAGTCTCACGCACCGACAGTCGTTTCGCTACAACAACATTCGCTAGGGCAATTTGTGATGCCGCATCGACAGCCAACAAGGCACGGGCGTGGCCCATGTCGATATCACCTGCCATCAACATGGTCTGCACCGGCTCCGCCAGGTTCAGCAGACGCAGCAAGTTCGACACCGCCGAACGCGAGCGGCCGACTGCCTGGGCCGCCTGTTCATGGGTGAAACTGAAATCGGTGATCAGGCGATGGATGCCCTGCGCCTCTTCCAGGGGATTCAGGTCTTCGCGTTGGATGTTCTCGATCAGGGCCATCGCGGCCGCGGTCGTATCATCCACATCCTTCACCAGGACCGGCACAGTTTCCAGACCGGCTAGTTGTGCCGCACGGAAACGACGCTCGCCCGCGATGATTTCATATTTGACATGGCCAGTCCCCTTGTCGATACCGACCGGGCGAACCAACAGTGGCTGGATAATGCCCTGGGTCTTGATCGACGACGCCAGTTCCGCCAAGCCGCCCTCGTCCATCTGGGTACGCGGCTGGTATTTACCGGCTTGAAGGAATTGCACCGCCATTTCCGACGGAGTCGGATGGGAAGTTGGGTTGGACGGATCTTCATCGCCACCGAGCAGCGCGTCGAGGCCGCGGCCGAGGCCTTTCATTTTCTTAGTTGCCATCGTTGATTACATTTTCTTGATACGTTTAACCATCTCTGCGCCGAAGGCGATGTAAGCCTGCGCGCCTTTCGACGTCGGGTCGAAGGTCACGCCCGGCATGCCGTAGGACGGCGCCTCGGCCAATCGCACATTGCGTGGAATAATGGTCTTGAATACTTTGTCGCCGAAGTGCTGCTCGAGCTGGGCCGAGACTTGTTGCGACAGCGTCATGCGCGGATCGAACATCACGCGCAGCAGGCCGATGATCTTCAGGTCCGGGTTCAGGTTGGCGTGCACCTTTTTGATGGTGTTGACCAGGTCGGACAAACCTTCCAGCGCGTAGTACTCGCACTGCATAGGAATGATCACGCCATGCGCCGCACACAGGCCGTTCAGCGTCAGCATCGACAGAGCCGGTGGGCAATCGATCAGCATGAAGTCATAGTCTTTGGCTACCACGGCCAGCGCATCGCGCAGGCGGCGCTCGCGATTCTCGAGCTGCACCATCTCGACTTCAGCACCGGCCAGTTCACGGTTGGCCGGCAGCACGTCAAAGCCGCCCGCTTCCGAACGCACGCGCGCAGTCGCCACATCGGCAGTGCCGAGCAAGACTTCATAAGTGGAAGCTTGAAGCGTCGCCTTGTTGATCCCCGCGCCCATTGTCGCGTTACCCTGAGGGTCGAGGTCAACAAGCAACACTCGTTGATTTAGTTTGGCCAGGCCGGCGGCCAGGTTCACAGTCGTGGTAGTCTTACCTACGCCGCCCTTTTGATTTGCTACACAGAAAATTTTGGCCATCGAGTTTTCTTATATGGTCTAAATCGTTTATTCGGTATAAACCGTTTATACTATTTACTTCGTATAAACGATTAAAATTATTTATACTGTTTAGCCAGTTACGTCCTGCCGATGAAAACCAGATGACGCTGTGCGTCCAGTCCTGGTACTTGCAAAGGCTGTAGCTCGTTCACTTTCCATGGGTCTGGCAGTCGCTCGCGCTCTTCTGCCGGCGCTGTGCCTTTCAGGGCTATGAATCGTCCGCCCTCTGCCAGCAAGTGCCCGGACCAGTTCACAAAATCGCTCAGGTCCGCAAAGGCCCGCGAGGTGATGACGTCGTAAGGCGTCTTGACCTGCAGTTCCTGCACCTTCTTCGTGTACACCGTGACGTTACCCAGTTCCAGCTCTGCTTTCACCTGGTTCAGGAAGGCCGTCTTCTTGTGCACGATGTCGATCATCGACACTTTCATGTCCGGCCGCGCGATGGCCAGGACCACGCCCGGCAATCCGCCCCCTGCCCCAACATCCAGCACGTTCTGCGCGTCCTTGAAGGCGGGTACTGCTGCCAGCGAGTCCAGGACGTGCAGGGTCATCATTTCCATCGGGTCGCGTACGGCCGTCAGGTTGTACACCTTGTTCCACTTGTTCAGCAGGGCCAGGTAGTCCAGCAGTTTTTCCTGCTGTGCTTCGCCCAAGCCCAAGTCCAGCTGTTCGACACCATTCTTCAGTACGTGCGCCAGTGCGGCGCGATCAAACACCGCCATCAAGCTGCCTCGTCTTTCAGCGTGACGAAACCACCGTAGCCGGCTTTCTTCAGGTGTACCAGCAGCAGCGAAATCGCAGCCGGGGTAACGCCCGAAATGCGCGAAGCCTGGCCCAGGGTTTCCGGGCGATGCTTCTGCAACTTCTGGCGCACTTCCATCGACAGCGCCGTGATCTCTGCGTAGTTGAAGCCTTCGGGCAGCTTCAGGTTTTCGTAGTGCTCATGACGCTCGACTTCGCGCAGCTGGCGATCAATATAGCCCGAGTACTTCAGGGTGATTTCGATCTGTTCCATTACTGCCTCGTCGGTGACGCCAGGACCTGCCAAAGCTTGGCCTTCATTACCGGTCATGGTCATCAGCTTTTCGTAGCCGACGCCCGGACGACGCAGCAGGTCCGCCAGCGAATATTCGCGCTCAATGGCCTGGCCGATCACACGCTCGGACTCGGCTGCCGCCAGAATCCGCGGGTTGACCCAGGTCGATTTCAGGCGCTCCAGTTCCTGCGCAACGGCCTCGCGTTTGCGATCGAAAGCTTCCCACTGCGCATCACCGACGACACCCAGCTTACGCCCGATTTCTGTCAGGCGCATGTCAGCGTTGTCTTCACGCAGGCTCAGGCGGTATTCCGCGCGGCTGGTGAACATGCGGTACGGCTCTTGCACACCTTGGGTCACCAGGTCGTCGACCAGCACGCCGAGGTAAGCTTCGGAACGGGCCGGAATCCAGGCTTCCTCGCCCTTGGTTTGCAGTGCCGCGTTAATACCGGCCAGCATGCCCTGCGCCGCCGCCTCTTCGTAACCGGTGGTGCCGTTGATCTGGCCAGCGAAGAACAGGCCGTTGATCGCCTTGGTTTCCAGCGAAGCTTTCAGACCGCGCGGGTCGAAATAGTCATACTCGATGGCATAGCCAGGACGCAGGATATGCGCGTTCTCCAGACCCTTCATCGAACGCACCAGTTCAATCTGCACATCGAATGGCAGGCTGGTCGAGATACCGTTCGGGTAGAACTCGTGGGTCGTCAGGCCTTCCGGTTCCAGAAAAATCTGGTGCGATTCCTTGGCCGAGAAGCGGTGGATCTTGTCTTCAATCGACGGGCAATACCGCGGGCCAACGCCCTCAATCACGCCGGTATACATCGGGCTACGGTCCAGGCCGCCACGGATAATGTCGTGGGTTTTCTGGTTGGTATGGGTAACCCAGCACGGCAACTGTTGCGGGTGCATGGAGGCATTGCCCATCACCGAGAACACTGGTACAGGATCCAGGTCGCCCGGCTGCTCGGTCATTTGCGAGAAGTCGATGCTCCTGCCATCAATGCGTGGCGGCGTGCCGGTCTTCAGGCGGCCCTGCGGCAGCTTCAATTCTTTCAGGCGTGCCGACAGCGAAATCGCTGGCGGATCGCCGGCACGGCCGGCCGAGAAATTCTGCAGGCCGACGTGGATCTTACCGTCCAGGAAGGTACCTGCGGTCAGCACGACAGCACGGCCCAGGAACTTCAAGCCAATCTGGGTAACGGCGCCAACGACACGGTCGCCCTCCACCATCAGGTCGTCCACCGCCTGCTGGAACAGCCACAAATTCGGCTGGTTTTCCAGGCGATGACGGATGGCGGCCTTGTACAGGATACGGTCGGCCTGGGCGCGAGTGGCGCGCACGGCAGGGCCTTTGGACGAATTCAGGATGCGGAACTGGATGCCCGACTCATCGGTAGCGATGGCCATGGCGCCACCCATTGCGTCGACCTCTTTGACGAGGTGGCCTTTGCCAATGCCGCCGATGGATGGGTTGCACGACATCTGACCCAGCGTCTCAATGTTGTGAGTCAACAGGAGAGTCTTCTGGCCCATGCGGGCGGAAGCGAGGGCCGCCTCGGTACCGGCGTGACCACCGCCGACAACGATAACGTCGAATTCAGTAGGAAATAACATGGTAAAAATGGGGAAAAGCTGGGGATCGAACTGAATTATAAAGTTTTTTCGCCCCTGCGAATTTTTTGGGCAGGATTTTTTTGCTCGCAATGTTTCACGTGAAACAAAAAACGGTAGTAAAGAAATGGGGACGTACCCCTTAAAAGGGTGCGTCCCCATTTCTTTACTACCATTGTTTCACGTGAAACACTATCACTTCAACCATGCGTCATAGCCCGTTTTGATAATCAATAGCACCACCACCACCAGGAACAGACGACGCACAAACTCGCTGCCATGCTTCAATGCCAGCATGGTACCCAGCACCGATCCCACCACCTGGCACACTGCCATCATCAAGCCGAGCTGCCAAATGATGTGTCCAGTGAATCCAAACAGCAGGATCGCCGCCACGTTGCACGCCACGTTCACCACCTTGGCCGCCGCCGAGGCGCCGAGGAAATCAAATCCAAAACTGCGCACGAACAGGAAAACCAGGAAACTACCGGTGCCTGGGCCAAAGAAGCCATCATAGAAACCGATCCCCGCTCCGACCAGCACCGCTAACACTTTCTCCTTGGTGCCGGTGTGAAGAGGAGCATGAACGCTACCGAGGTCTTTGCGATAGAAGGTATAGACGGCAACCGCCAGTAGCACGAACGGCAGCAAGCCACGAAGGAAATCAGGCGGAATCCTGGTGACCGTATAGGCGCCCAGGAAGGCGAATAGGAAAGCGGCAATTGCAGCCGGGGCAACAGTCGTCCACGCGATCTGGGTGCGGCGGGCATAGTTCACTGCCGCGGCGCTGGTCCCAAACACGCTCGCCACCTTATTCGTTCCCAACAGAGTTGCCGGTGCCGTACCGCCCATTGCTGAGAAGAGAGCTGGAATCTGAATCAGACCACCGCCGCCAACCACCGCATCCACAAAACCTGCCGCGAACGCAGCCCCCGCCAGCAATCCATACTCGACCATCACCCCGCCCCAGCTAATTCGGAAACGTAATATTGTAAGTCGGAACCGCGCATGACGCTGGGCCCTGGTGTAAGCTTTCCCGATGAACCTGATGACCTCTTTCAGCTTTTCGACCGTTCCGACCATCCTCTCCGCCCCTGGGGCGACAAGGGAACTCGGACAGGAATTGCGTCTTCGGTATCCCAACATTCGCCGGGTCCTGTTGGTAACGGACCAAGGCTTTCTGGGAACCGGGCTGACAGAAGTACCCCTGGAAAGCCTGAAAGCGGCAATGTTTCACGTGAAACAATTTGCCGACGTACTAGCTGATCCTCCCGAACACATCATCCAGGAGGCCCTCGCCGCAGCCCGCGAACACCAGACAGAACTTGTTATCGGCCTCGGCGGAGGAAGCTCGATGGACGTGGCCAAGCTTGTTGCCGTACTCACAGCCAGCTCGCAATCCCTCGCCGAAATCTACGGTATCGGCAATGTGCGCGGCACCCGACTGCCACTGATCCAGATCCCGACCACCGCCGGCACTGGATCGGAAGTAACCAACATCTCCATCGTCACGACCGGTGCCACCAGCAAGATGGGAATCGTCGCATCCCAGCTTTACGCCGACATGGCCATCCTGGACGCCGAGCTCACGATCGGCCTGCCTCCCGCCGTGACCGCAGCAACCGGCATCGACGCCATGGTCCACGCTATCGAGGCGTACACCAGCAAACACAAGAAAAATCCGCTATCGGACAGCCTGGCACGTCAGGCCCTGAGCCTGCTATCCCGCCACCTGATCCGCGCCTGCGAAAACGGTCACGACCTCGCAGCCCGCCAAGCCATGCTGCTCGGCGCCATGCTGGCGGGCCAAGCCTTCGCCAATGCACCGGTTGCCGCAGTGCACGCGCTGGCGTATCCAATCGGAGGAATTTTCCACGTCCCACATGGGCTCTCGAACTCACTTGTGCTGCCCCATGTGCTGCGCTTCAACGCAGAAGCATGCGCAGAGCAATATGCCGAACTCGCCACAATCGTCGTGCCGCACGCCGAAGGCAGCGCGGAAGCCCGAGCCGAAGCCCTCGCTGTTGCAATGCAACAATTCGCCACGATCACAGGCCTGCCAAGAACCCTACGCCAAGTAGGGATCGCCGAGACAGACCTCAACTTGCTCGCCGACGACGCTATGAAGCAGACCCGCCTACTCGGCAACAACCCGCGCCCTGTAACCCGCGACAACGCCTACGCACTGTACAAACTGGCGCTATAGTCCAGCCCGTGTCACACCATGGGGTCAGGCCCCACGGGACACAAGCACAACAGGTTGATCCACGTCAGTACCGTAGAAACAAACTGCTGATAACTTGGCAGGATGAGCCGCCCACCAAGACCACAACTTCCTGGCGCGATCTACCACGTCACGGCGCGAGGTAATCGGCGTGCGCCGATCTATCATGACACCCGAGATCACTTAATCTGGCTCGACACCCTGGCGGACACGGTTCGTGAACATGAGCTCAAGGTGCACGCGTATTGCATGATGCCCAATCATTTCCACCTGCTGCTCAGAACAGTCCATGCCAACCTTTCTGAAGGCATGCATATGCTCAATGCAAACTACTGCCAGCATTTCAACAAACGACACCGCCTCACAGGCCATGTGCTTCAGGGGCGCTTTCATGCCGTCCAGATCGCAGATGAGAAGCAGCTTCTCGCTGTCGCACGCTACATCTGCCTGAACCCGGTGCGGGCGAAACTGGTCCATGATCCCGCTTCATGGGGATGGTCCAGCCACCGGCATTTCCTTAACCCGAAAGATGCCCCCGAATGACTCGAGACCGAGTGGCTTTTGAACCAATTCGGAACCGCAGAACTAACCCAAAAGATCGCGGCTTACCAGCAATTTGTGGACGCAGGAATCGGCCTGCAAAGCCCTAACAAGATTGGAAAGGAAAAGCCTCGTTTAGTGCAGGAGAAAGCTAAACCACTAGTGACTTATGCAGCGCGATTCCCCGATCGCAACGAAGCAATGTTTCATGCCCACAGTTCAGGCGCATACACGCGCCAGGAAATCGCGGACCATTTCGGCGTATCTATCCGCACCGTTTCACGAGCAATCCAGAACTTTGTAAATCAAGACAGTTGAGCCCGTGTCCCGTGGGGCCTGACCCCATGGTGTGACACGGGCTCGGCCGTTAGGCGCGGCGGGTTTGCCAGGCGATGATTTCGCCGACAATTCCTTTGCGGAACAACAGTACGCAGGCGACGAAGATAAAGCCGATTACCAGGCTGACCGCTTCACCGAGTGTGGAGAACCATTCGATGCCTGTGGCGCCGGCTATCATGGTGCCGAAGTCGCCAAGCTTGTTTTCCAGCGCGATGATCAGGATCGCGCCGATGATCGGGCCAACCAACGTCCCCATGCCGCCAACGAGCGTCATCAGGATCACGAGGCCAGACATCGCCCAATGCACATCCGTCAGTGTTTCAAATCCAAGCACGATCGACTTGGTCGCACCAGCCAATGCAGCCAGCGAACCGGAAAGCACGAACGCCGCGAGCTTGTACTTGTCCACGTCATAGCCAAGCGAGATCGCTCGCGGTTCGTTTTCCTTGATCGCTTTCAGGACCTGCCCAAACGGCGAATGCACCGTCCGCATGATCAGCGCGAAACCGCCGATGAAAATCCCCAGCACCACGTAATACATTGTGAGGTCGCTGCCCAAGTCCAGCATACCAAGCAGCTTACCGCGCGGGATGCCCTGCAAGCCATCCTCGCCTCCGGTGAAATCAGTAAAGCGCAACGCCGCGAAATACACCATCTGCGCCAGCGCCAACGTGATCATCGAAAAGTAAATCCCTTGGCGGCGAATCGCCAAGCCGCCCATCACCAATCCAATCACCGCGCCGGACGCCACGCCAACCAGCAAGCTCAGTTCAAACGGCAGCCCCCAATTCTTCAAGGCGTTGCCGGCGAAGTAGCCCGCCGCACCAAAGAACGCCGCGTGGCCGAACGAGAGCAAACCGGTAAATCCAATCAACAGGTTGAACGCGCAGGCAAACAGTGCGAAGCACAAGAGCTTCATCAGCAGCACGGGATAACCGACAAACGGCGCGCCCAGCGCCAGCACCAATGCGATGGAGTAGCCCAGCTTCTTGTTCATTATCGTTCCTTGCCAAACAGGCCGGCGGGGCGCAGCAATAGGATGATGACCATCACCAAAAATACGACGGTGTTGGCAAATTCGGGGTAGAACACTTTCGTCAGCCCTTCGATCACGCCGAGCCCAAGGCCGGTCACAATGGAGCCAAGAATCGAGCCCATGCCCCCGATCACTACAACGGCGAATACGACGATTATCAGGTTCGACCCCATCAAGGGTGTCACTTGTTGGATTGGAGCCGCCAGAACGCCTGCAAAGCCCGCCAAAGCGACGCCAAAGCCGTAGGTCAGGGTCACCATCAGCGGGACGTTGATCCCGAACGCCTCCACCAGCTTCGGATTCTCGGTGCCGGCACGCAGGTAGGCACCCAGTTTGGTCTTTTCGATCACGAACCAGGTGGCCAGGCAAACCACCAACGATGCCAGCACTACCCAAGCGCGGTAATTCGGCATCACCATGAAGCCGAGGTCCGTTGCCCCTTGCAAGGCCTCGGGAGTTTCGAACGGCTGCCCTGAGACCCCGTAAAACGAGCGGAAACCGCCTTCGATCAGCAGGGTGAGGCCGAACGTAAGCAGCAGTCCATAAAGGTGATCAAGCTTGTACAGTCGGCGCAGCATGGTCCTTTCGACCACCACACCCAACACACCCACAATCAACGGCGCCAACACCAGCACGCTCCAATAGCTCATGCCAAAGTAGGTCATGCCTATCCACGCGAGGAAGGCGCCCATCATGTACATGGCGCCGTGCGCAAAATTGATCACATTCAGCAGCCCGAAAATCACGGCAAGGCCGAGCGACAGCATGGCGTAAAAAGAGCCGTTGACGAGCCCCAGCAAGAGCTGGGACATCATCATCGGTAGCGGGCGGCCGAAGATCTCCATCTAGCTTACTTCCACAGGCTGCACTTGGATTCGGCCTTGGACATGTAGGCCTGGTCGCCCGGAATCGTGGCCACGACCTTGTAGTAATCCCACGGATACTTGGACTCCGATTGCTTCTTCACTTCCATCAGGTACATGTCGTGCACCATGCGGCCGTCGGGGCGGATCACACCGTTGCTGGTGAAGACATCCTTGATCGTGGTGGATTTCAGCTTCGCCATCACTTTGTCGGCATCGTCAGTGCCAACGGCCTTCACTGCCGCCAGGTATTGCGACGCGGCGGAATAGTCGCCGGCCTGCAGCATCGATGGCTCTTTCTTCATCTTCGCGAAGTAGCGCTTGGACCAGGCGCGCGTTGTGTCATTCATGTCCCAGTACCAGCCGTCGGTCAGGTACATGCCTGCGGTGGCGTTCAGGCCGAGCGAATGGATGTCGTTGATGAACACCAGCAGGCCGGCCATCTTCATCTTTTTCGACACGCCGAATTCATTGGACGCTTTCACCGAATTGATAAAGTCGCCGCCGGCGTTCGCCAGGCCAAGCACCTGCGCGCCGGAGGACGAAGCCTGCATCAGGAAGGACGAAAAATCGGTGCCAGGGAAAGGGTGGCGCACATTGCCAATCACTTTGCCGCCGGACTTGTTGACGACCTCGGTCGTGTCCTTTTCCAGGGAATGGCCAAAGGCGTAGTCGGCGGTC
>Ga0307408_100003639_pt1 | contig 10504 bp, 9 predicted proteins | sample 322Cmetagenome_FD_202116 | JGI IMG/M metagenome (GOLD analysis project Ga0307408, IMG submission 202116) | Maize rhizosphere microbial communities from greenhouse at UC Davis, California, United States - 322HYB-C-3 | ecosystem: Host-associated > Plants > Roots > Rhizosphere > Soil | place: USA... | reverse complement strand
GCCAATCCCAGCATATAACGAGTCCCCACCTGGAAGTTGCCACTATTGGCTTGCCACCAGCTTTCGATCAGCTGCGGGTCGGGCCAGGGCAGGTTTTCATCGGGGTCCATGGCCACATCGGGATCGGCAGGGTTGTCGTTCGGGCCCGCCTCGAAATCCGGCAGGGCCTGCAGTTCCAGGTCGAGTAACGCCAGGTCCGCGCCAGTGATCAGGCTGAAGGCTTCACCGGCGACCCGGGCATAGGGCAAGTCGCTCATCTGCTGGATCAACCAGGGGACGCAGACCGGATCGCCCAGCAATCCAAGGGCCTCGATGCCGATGCGCCGATCCCTGGGATCCTGTACCCATTGGCGTATCCAGGCGATGCTGGGCTCGCGCTCCTGCCAGGCCAGCAACACGCAGAGCGCGCGGTATTGAAATTCGCCCGGTCGTTCGGCGAATGAGCGCAGGGGCTCCAAGGCCTGCTGATCACCCATTTGGGCAATGGCCCAGTTGGCCCAGAAACCCGTGGCCGCATTCTCGTGCTGGCGGTGGGCACGAATCGCCGGCAGCAGGTCACGCCGGCGCAGCTCGCCAGCCGTGCGGGCGGCTCGTGCCTGTACGCTTGGGGCCGCGTCGCCAAGGGCGACCAGCAGGGCGGGGCCTGGGTCGTGGCGATGCATGCCGCAGGCGGCGAGGCCGAGGCGGCGGAACAGGGGCTCGGGGGAGGCGAGCATGCGTTCGATCCAGGGCGCGACCCGTTCCCAGTCGAGCCACCCCAAGGCCATCAGGTAGCCGCGTTCGGTTTCCAAGGCGCTGCGCACATGCTCGCTGAGCCGCGACAGTACTTTCGCATCGGCCGTCTCGAAAGCCAGCACCACGCTGGCGAACATCTCGCCGATGGCGTGTGGACTGAGTTGGATCAGGAGGGTTTCCAGGCCGGTGGCTCCGGCGATTCGAAGGCCGTCGATGTGGGCGTCGAGGCGGTCGTCGAGTTTGCTCAAGTGGTCTAGATCGTAGTGCGGTGCGCGCAGGGCATAGTCGCGCAGGACGGCGAGGAAGCTGGCTTCTTCGGCGTGTTGGTCTACTAGGAACGAAAGTTCGGTGTTCAATTCAGAATAACTCCGAGGGACCATCCCTGAGTAGGGGCGATAATTTCACCCTCGCATGCGCAAACTGGTTTCATATATTGTCAGGGCAAATGATTTCTGCCCAGTGAGTCCCGTCAAATCGCATTATCTGATCGTTACCAATGGACCATAGATAATTGCCACATGTCCGAAGGCGATAACCATCCATTTTCTTCACGCCGGGGATGGCGAGTTTTTTCACCTGATTGTTATCTATGACGCCTATCCCTTCGAATCCGGCAACATAAAGTACATCTTGAAAGGAAACAGCCCCCCATAGGTCACCTTCGACTTCATCATTCTGGATGACTTTCCAACAATCTTTCGATCCGACTAATACCACCCCATCATCGCCACATGCGATGTACTGGTCCTGTTCGAACGTCGCCACTTCATTCAGATCGACGTTCGTTGGGCTATCGCATTGCCTCCAGAGTGAGCCATCAAAAAACCATATCTCACCGGCATTGCCAACGGCATGAATGTCACTTTTGGAATGGCCCGCCATGGATTCCAGGCTTATGCCATCTTCTGTGCCGATATAGAGCAGCCCCTGGTCCATATGTGCCCATATTCCATTACTTCGACGGTACACCTGCCGGCTATAGCCACAGGCATGTAGTTCCCCGTCTATAACGGCAATTTTGTTCATGTAACCTAATTTATCGCCGCCGGTCCCTGCGTCAGCGATCAACTCAAAGGAGGGGGTTCCCTGTTTGATCTCAACCACTTCTCCGCGCTTTCCAAGTATCCACCATGCTCGATATTCGCCCTGTATCAAATAGGTGATTGAGCGACCGTCAAAGTCGAATTTTTGCTGCGCCCACTGTCCGTCGAGGGTCGTATAGAACGTGGTGTACTCCGTGTCCTCGCCTTTGAGTGCATATGGAAAGGCTACTACGCCCAGGAGTCCCTTGGTGGGAGTGAATCCATCAATGAAATAATGCCTGGATGATGTCATGGTTGCTCCTTATCCAAATGTGCCGCTGGAAACTGTTGAGAAGTTTTCCGGGGTCCTGTTTCCGCTGCTGTCGGCACGTAGATTCGTGGTATTGCTGATGTTGGGGCCTTTCGGCGGAACCGCCGATCTATTGGGCTGCTGGTGATAAGCATCCAACTGGGACCGTGTACATTTCGGGTCGCATCGTAATACTTGGCTGACCGCCCTTGCTCCGCTATTGGCTGCGGCTTCATAAGTCCATGTCCCAGCCTTGCCGTCAACAAGGTTTTTATCCTCGGCCTTGTCAAATATGTCGTGCACTTTTTTGTGCTGTCCAGTGCTCTTGTCATGTCCAGACACGCATACACAGGGGGCTAATTTGGAGTTATATCCCTCGCAGCCGGTATATACGTCAGGGTTGGAAGAGTTTCCTTGATTAGGCTTCTGGATGCAGTGCTTGGGTATTACATGATGAGGGGTTTTCCCATCGCAGCAGTTCGAGGGGGAATAGGGTGATAGAGAACACTTCATCGCGGCGTTACATTTTCGATCGGCACACATGGCTTCCTTTGATGACTTTCTTTTTACCTGGCCTTTCTTGGTCCGTTTAAGGTGCTTTTCGCAATGGGTCTTGAGCTTTTTAGCCAGAGGTGCACAGGCATGATCACTATCGTCGGCGAGGGCCATTTCGTCCAAATAGGGCCAGGTCGGTGTATTTCCGGGGAGCGATGCATGGTTATGTGTGGTCAGGTCCATGTTCCGTACCACGTTCAGGCCTTCGAACTTCACATCCATCGACCAAGAGGTGAAGTACACCTTGCCCTTGATCTTACTGGTGATCACGCCTTTCTTCGGCGCACAGCCGGCCTCGTCGCCATAGCTGGTCTTAAAGTAACTTCTGTCTTTAAGCATGACTTCTTTACGGGAGATCTTCACCGTCCGACTTCCCTTGGCCGTGTCCTTCGCCATACCGGTGTTGGGATAGGGGATGGGCACGCCGAGCGGGGTGGGCGGGGCTTGGGGTGGGGTGAAGCAGACGTCCGGAAAACAGGCGATCGACTTGCCGTCGGCCGCCTTGCAGGAAACCTCCATGTTGTTGGCGTAGACCTCGTTCGCCATTACGCAGCCCTCACAGTCTGGTAACTGAGCAGTGCGACGGCGCGTTCGCCGGCATCGTTGCCCAGGTGGCAGAAGATATTCGGACCCTCGCCGTAGCCCTTGCGACTGGCGGCCAACGCCACGGCCAGCATGGCCGGGCCGATGGCGGCGCCGACTTCGCCGATGCAGTCGGCTGGGTGCCAGAGATGGAAGAACTCCTTGCGCACGCGCAGGGTCCGGCTCAGGGCCAGGGAGGCCTCTTTGAAGTAATACTGTTCGCCGGAGATGTCGGTGAGCCGATAGTCCATTTGCTCCAATCCGCAGCCGGCTTCCCTAAGCGCCGCCCGTACAGCTTGGGTCAGACCTTCGGCGCGCAGGGGAATGTCTTCGGCCTCCACGGTGGCCTTCTCCACGCCGAAGCCCAGACCGATGCAGGCCAATTGCGGCTCTTGGTTGGCTACGGGGGCGGCCAGGACCACGGCCGCAGCACCCTCGCCGGGGATAAAACCGTTGGAATTCTGGCCGGTGAGCAGGCGTTCGCGCTCTTCGAAAGCGGCCAGCGTCGGTCCGTTCAAGAAGGAGTCGACGCCGGCAATCAGTACGTGGCGATGGCCGCCCTGGTAGATCAACGTACGTGCATTCAGCAGGGCCACGGCAGCGCTGACCCGGCCACGGGCGATGATGTTGGAATCCGGATGAAAGCGCAGGCCCAGTTCAGCTTCGATGGCCTGCAACAGTGTTCTATCCAGGCCATCCAGGCGGCCGGGGCGTTCGGCTTCGGCCACGCCCAGTAGCAACGGGGTCTTTTGTGCGTCGACCCTGGGAGTGCTTTGTAACGCCTCGGCGATGGCGCGGGCGGCCATCTTGATCAGCTTGGTGCGGCCGCGCCAGGGCTGTTCCAAGGGCACGCTGGCGGCGATCAGCCATTCGCCACCGCGGTCAATGAAGCGGGTTTCCTGGAAATTGTCGATGGCGCAGCGAATCGCCGCGCAGCTCGCCGGTGCACTGAGGCCGACAGCGCTGAGCATGCCGGAGCCGATGATGCAAAGGGCGGTCATCAGTCCGTCTCCTCAGGAGCGCGCCTGGCTTTTACCAGGGAGGAGAGCGACGGGTAGTAATCCTTGCCCAATTCACGGGCGCGCCACCAGCCCGTGGACATTGTGCCGACCAGCACCTGGGCGATCTCGAACATATTGCGTCGTAGCGGACGGGAGACGCGCCAGGTCAGTTGCACCTGGCGCGCATCTGTGTCGATCAGCAGGGTGTCGATCACCGCCTGCACGGTCTCATGGCCACCTTTTTTAAGGAAGAACGTCACCGGCACCTCCATTTCAGGGATGCGAAAACCCGCACGTTCCTGGGGCGTGAGGTTGAGCAGCAGCACGTCCTCGCCGCCACGCAGGTAAGCAATCTGCTGATCATCTGGGGCCGCCTGGAAGTAGCGACGGTCAAAATCCTGCGGCAGAAACGGAAAGCTGTCGGCCAACCAGGCGTCGTCGTACGTACCGGCGAAGCGGGCGCGTTGCGGCCAGCTACGGCCCACGGGGCCGAGAGCCATGGGGCGGAAGTCGCCGGAGGGGCTGTCGATCGGCTTGCCCAATTCCTCGGTATTCGGCATCGGCTTGTAAGCGACTTCAGCACTGTCGATGCTGCCTGGAAACCAACCGCAACCGTTTGGGTTGTCCAGGTAGCAATGACGCATATCCGGATTCTTGGCCATGGGATGGGAACCTCCAAAGGCCTGGGCGTAGGAGATGTCCTGCTCGGTAAAGGGTTGCGGTAACCCGGGAGAAACGCTCAATAGCCCCGGTTGCCATTGTCGAGGGCCGAGGACGGAAAAGGCTTTGCTCATCTGGCCGACGCGAATGCCCGCGGCCAACTGCGTCACGGGTCGCCCACCCGGGGCATAGGCCTTGCCACGTACCAGCACATCGCAGAATGGCTTGACCGGGGAGAAGTCCATTTCCTGCAGTGGAGCGCTGAGGCCAGGCTCGCCGTAGAAAGTATCGGCCATCAACAGCGGCTGCTGGGTGTCGGCGAGGGTTGCCGCACGGCCATCCAGCGGCAAATTGAAAGTGCCTTTGGCCACGATCACCAGGGATTCACGGCCATCGGGCTCCAGTCCCTGGGTGTAGGCAGCAAGCAGTTTGCTGGCGTTGAGCAGCTCCATGGGTCGACTACCTGCCTAGTTGATCTGCACCGAACCGCCCTTGATACGGTTCACGCCGGACGACCGGTTCGAGAGGTAGGTCCCTCGAATCAGCACCTTGCCCTCGCGCGTGAGGGTGATGCTCGCCTTGCCGCAGCGCAGGACGATTTCCTGCTCTGCCGTAAACTCCAGGCGTTCGCCGTCCAGGTGGGCGACGGCTGGCGTCGTGGTTTGCGGCAGGCGCTGGATGCGGCCGATCACCAACGGTCGGCTCAAGTCGCCGGCCTCGAACATCAGCGCGACCTGGGCGCCGATGTCTTCACGGGAGAGCGGCGTGGTAGTGCGCGCGGCGAGGCCGGTTTCGCCAGGGCAGCCAGGGAAGGCCACCACCGGGGCATCTGCACTGGGCACATCCAGCAGCACCCCAATCACGACCCCATCCACGCGCGCGGGTTTGGCGGTGGCGGAAACGGGTAAATGATATTCAACGGTCATGGTGCCCACTCCGTGGCTAGTTCTGCAGGATTTTCTGGCCTTTGACGACAACGTTCTTGTTCGCCTTGATGTTGATGGCGCCAGAGCCGTCGATGGTAATGTTCTTGCCGCTGATCACGATGGTGCCGTCCTTCTTCATGGTGATGCTGGCCGCGCCCGTGGTCAGGCTGATGGAGTCGCCGGCGTTGAGGGAGAAGTGCTTGCCCACGTCCAGGCTGTCGTTCTGTTTGATGTTGGTGCTGCGGTTCTGGGCGACGTCGCGGGACTCGTTCTGGCCGATCTGAGTACTCTGGTTGCCGTTGATCTCGATCCCTTCGTTGCCCTGGACCGTTTCGTTACGGTTGCCGCTGATGCCGATGGTCTCGTTGCCGCCCACGTCCTCGGTACGGTTGCTGACGATGGTGATCGTCTCGTTGGCACCGACCTTTTCCGTGCGGTCCGCGCCGATGGTAATGGTCTCGTTGCTGCCCACGTTCTCGGTGCGATTGGCGCCGATGGTGATTTTCTCGTCGCTGCCGACGTCCTCGGTGCGGTTCACGCCAATGGAGATGGTTTCGTTATTGCCGACCTTTTCCTTGCGGTCTACACCGATGGTGATGGTTTCGTTGTTATCGACGGTTTCGGTGCGGTCGTGTTTGACGTGCACCGTTTCGTCGTTGTCGATGGTCTTGCGGCGGTCGTGGCCGACCCAGTGGGTCTCGTCGTTCTCGACTTCGATGTCCTGGTTCTTCTCGGCGTGGATAAACAGCTGCTCGGCGCCTTTTTTGTCCTCCATGCGAATTTCATTGAAGTTGGCCGGTGAGCCGCCCTTGCTTGAACGGCTTTTGGTCCCGCTCTGGGTGGCATTGGCGGGCAGCGCGTAGGGCACGGTCTGTTCGGCGTTGTAGACGCGGCCGGTGATGATCGGTCGATCCGGATCGCCTTCGAGGAAGCTGACGATGACTTCCTGGCCGATCCGCGGGAGTTGCACCGAGCCCCAGTTCTTGCCGGCCCAGGCCTGGGACACGCGAATCCAGCAGGAGCTGTTTTCATTGGACTGGTCATGGCGGTCCCAATGAAAGTGCACTTTGACCCGGCCATATTGATCGGTCCAGATCTCCTCGCCACTGGGCCCCACCACCACGGCGGTCTGCGGCCCACGGACGATGGGCATCGGCGTGAGGGGCAGAGGGCGGAAGGCCTGGTTGGCATCCATGCAGTCCAGCTCGCTGACGAACTGTTCGCCGACATCCGACTGTCCGCTTTCGTAGGCGTCCTGACGAATCTGATAACGGGCGACCACCACCAGGTACTCGCGGTTCTGATCCGCGCGGTCGTAACCCGTCAGCGTGAACAGATGACCGCAACCGATCCCGCGGGCGCGGCCACGCAATTGCACCCGCTCGAACTGGCTGTGAATGGCTTCGATGCGGGTCCGCGCATAGTGATCGCCATCGTTGCTCTGGACGTATTCACCGGGGTAGTCATAGAGCGGGTAGTCAGCGTTGGTGTGGTTGCGCGGCACGCTGGAACGCACCTCAAGGCTGGCGCGTGGGCGCAGGAAGTCATAGTCGTTCAGCGCCAGCGAGCCGGGCTGTACTTCCCGCGCCAGTTGCCAGTCGTAGAAATGGTCGCGCTCGCGCATTTGCCGATCGGGCGGGTAGAAGGGTACCGAGGCATAGTCCGCCGCCGTGGTATGGGCGCCATAGGCGTCGGCGAGTACCAGCACGTGACGGCCCTTTTCATGGCGAAAATAATAATAGATGCCTTCCTGCTCCATCAGCCGACTGACGAAGTCGAAGCTGGTTTCGCGGTACTGCACGCAATACTCCCACTCACGGTAGCTGCCGCTCAGGCTGTCTTCGAAATCGGAAAAACCGAGATCACGGAACACCTGCTTGATGATGTCCGGCACCGTCTTGTTCTGGAAAATCCGGCAATCGGAGGTGCGCGTGAGCAGCCAGAACCAAGGGCGCAGGCTGACGCGGTAGCCGGCGAACTGGCCGTGCCCGGTCAACTGCCGGCAACTGCAGACGATGCCGTGGAAGTAGCGTTTGCCGCCGTCGTACAGCTCCAGGGTCAGGCCCATCGGCTTGCCCAGCAATTGATCGAAGGTGATCGCCCGGTCTTCGGAGGTCAGGTCCAATTCGTAGTGGAACAGCCGCCCCAACTCTTCGTTGCCATCCATGCCTTGCAGCAACAGGACATCGCCACCGAGCGGACTGTCGACTTGCACCAAACGGGTGTTTTGCGTGATTGCCATGAGCGGCTTCCTTGGCTCTTGTTTGGGTTTCAGTTGGCCGTTGCAAGGAAGGTGGCGCCGTACGCAGGGTCGTCGCCATGGGGGATGCCAGGGGAAGTCGAGTCCAACAGTTGCTGTACATCCACCACAGGGGGGATCTCCTTATCGGTATTGCGGTTTCAATCAACGTGAAGGTAGGAGCGTATCCGTATCCTGCGGATTAACGTTCGTCCGGCGCCAGTTGGATAACGCTTGAGCATCAGCCCGACTGGCAGATATTGAGGTCAAGATAGGTGACTGGGAGGTCGTTTGCTTAGTTTCGTTAGCTATATTTATTATTTCTAAATCGAATAAACTGTGAGATCGCAATCAGCATGGCGGTCTGCGCCATAGCCGTTTAAACCTGGCTCCCAACTGATTGCACACGTCTGGACGTATCGCTTCTACGCGTATCCTCATTCGGATCAGGCACGTTTCAGTGTGCTATCGTATTCAAAGGTAATACCTATTGATATTGGAGGGCCGTTATGGCGACGTCGATCAAAATCGATGACGATCTGAAGTATCGCATCCAGCAATTGGCGAATGCGCGGCAGCGCTCGGCCCATTGGATCATGCGAGAAGCCCTTTCTCAGTATGTGGCACGAGAGGAAGCGCGGGAAAATTTCAGGCAGGAAGCGCTGGCTTCGTGGAAGGCCTACCAGGAAACGGGCCTGCACCTGACCGGAACTGAGACCCGAGACTGGCTTAAAGCGTGGGGAACCGAGGAAGAGTCGGAGCTTCCTAAATGCCACGATTGATTGTGACTGCGGGGGCGGGTGAAGGTCTGGAGCGTTGCCGTCGTTTCCTGCTGGAAAAAGACGTACAGGTGACACGCAGGGCGGCTCAAGTCATTGAGCAGCAGTTGATGCGCCTGGAAACCGACCCCCACATAGGTCGCCCCCTCGCCGAGTCACCCGAACTGCGAGAATTGATCATTACTTTTGGTGACGCCGGCTACGTCGCGCTTTACCGTTTTGTTCCCGCGGAAGAAAACGTGTACGTATTGGCGTTCCGGCACCAAAAGGAAGCGGGTTATTGATTGGAATTCTTCTAGGGCTTCGCCGGATTCAACAGCTCGGCTTCCCTGGCTGAGCGTCTATCGATGCGCGCCACGGTGTAGGCGCACACGCCCAGCACCGCAGGACACAAGGCCAATACCGCGAAGCTCTTCACGACAGGCATGCCGCTGTTGAGCACATGGGCCCCGAGCAGCGGCCCGCATACCGAGCCGAACTTGCCCATGGAGGCAGCCCATCCGGCGCCGTTGCCGCGAATGGCACTGGGATAGAAAATCCCGGCGATGCTGGTGATGCCGTAGTGACTGCCCTTGACGAAGATGGCGCCGACCATGCTCAGCGCAATGAAGACATTACCTTGCAGGTCGCCAATGCCCAGCGCCAGCAGGAAAGGTAATGAAAGCAGGGGGTAGATCATCACCGCATAGGGCCCCCGGGTGTCGACCACTCGCATCAGCACCAGCCCGGCCATGGCGCCGCTGAAGGACGCGAAGGAACTGACCCAGGACGCGGTAGCCCGGTCGAAGCCCGCGTACTGATACACCAGCGGACTCCATGACGCGAGGAAGTACATGGCCATGGAGCTTGCGCCAAAGCCGATCCAGATCATGGGCGTGATCCATTTCAGTTTGCCGATGAACAGCTGGCCGACCCGAAATGGCTGGCGGCCAATGTCGATTTCATCGGCGAGGAAATAGCGGTCCCCGGCGCGCACGTCGAGGCCGGGATCCAGGCGCTTGAGGATGCGCACCACGGCTTGCGGTTGCTTCTGCTTGCTCACCAGGAATCGCACCGACTCCGGCAGGGTGAAAAACAACAGGACGCTGGATAGCAGCGTGGCGATGCCGCCCAGCATGAACACACTGGCCCAGCCGTACTGAGGTGCGAGCCATACGGTCAGTGGACCGGCTGCCGCGCCCCCCAGGCTGAAGCCGACCATGATGATGGTGATTACGCTGGCACGGTAGCGCTTGGGCACGAACTCGATATTCAGTGCCCAGCACAGCGGCAGCATGGCGCCCAGGGCAAAACCGTTGAGAAAACGCAGCACCAGCAGCGAGGCGTAGCTGTCGGCGAAGGTGAACAGCAGCGTCAGCACACCAAAGGCGCTGGTGGACAGGATGATGGTCGGGCGGCGGCCAATCCGGTCGCCCAGGTAACCGAAAAAGAACCCACCCAGCATCATGCCGAACAAACCGATGGAAAAGATGTTGCCCAGTTGCAGTTTGTCCAGGCCAATCTCCTCGGCCATATAGGCGGCGGTATGGGACAGCATCAACAAGTCGAAACCATCGAGGAAAGTGATCAACACCGACACGCAGATGATCAGATAGTTGAAGCCCGACAGTTTGCGCCCCTCGATCAGGGCGGCGACATCAATGGCGCGTGATGACGTCATGGGTGTTCTCCCGGTAAGACGTATGCGAGCAGGTT
>Ga0307408_100003638_pt1 | contig 10507 bp, 6 predicted proteins | sample 322Cmetagenome_FD_202116 | JGI IMG/M metagenome (GOLD analysis project Ga0307408, IMG submission 202116) | Maize rhizosphere microbial communities from greenhouse at UC Davis, California, United States - 322HYB-C-3 | ecosystem: Host-associated > Plants > Roots > Rhizosphere > Soil | place: USA... | reverse complement strand
TGGCCGAAGGGAATGCCGTGAAACGGGCCGGCTGCCGCCGCCAGCGCTTGGGAAGGCGGGCGGGACGGCGCGGGCGCGACATCCGCAACGGTTGGCAGAGGCGCCTTGTGCCGGGCTGCGCGGCCAGATGCTGCCCCGCCCGTGGCCAGAAACCAGTGGAGAAGGGCGCCGAGGTCGCGAGCCGCGTTTTCGACGCTGGTGGGAGAACCGAGCATCCGTCCGTCCATCCTCAGTAGCAGCATGCCCGTTGCGCTGCGTTCGAAGCGAAAGTCCGCAGGAACAACTGCCAGACAGGGCGCAGGGCCAGCGTCGATGGCGATCCCGATCTTGGGGGGAAGTTCGGGCATTTCATCAAGATGCTCGATCAGGCTGAGGGCGATGTTTTCCGTGTCGTCCCCTGGCGAGGAATCGGGCGTGAGCAGGACATTGCCGCGAGCCTCACGGCCAGGATCGGGATCGGCGAGGCCAAGAGCGATGAGTTGCCGGAGCAGTGGCGCATGGCTTTGCTCCGTCACGCCGCGAAGCTGGAGCGCGGCGCGGTTGGTAAGGTCGATCAGGCCGTTGCCATGCGAACGGGCCGCTTTTGCAAGTCCGATGGCCTGCGGCACGGTGAGGCGGCCCAGTCGGGGGCGCACTCGTACCAGCAACCCGTCGCCTGCCGTCATCGGACGCCATGCCGATGGACACCAGCCGCGAACGGCGGCGGACGATGCGCTTTGCGCGTCTGGCAACGAACTTCACCTCCCACGTCGCAACGACGACCGGAGGATGTCCCCCAGCCGCATTCGTCGCCCGTGCGGAGAACCGAGCCGTGACCATCCCCTGGACCATGGCTAGAGCGACCTTTGCGTTCGGCAGGTATCCTGGCTTGCGGGTCGTCGCCTTGGCACGGGCCTTCCCGGATTGCTCCAGTGGCTGGCCATCCCGGATGGGGGGCCGTCCTTGCCTTGCTCACCGCTTACAGTTGCAGGGACAGCCGCGGATTAGGGAGTATCCTCCCGCACCGCGTTCCCATTTAAGCCCCTCGCGGAGCACCGACGCGATCGATGGAGCGGGCGGATCCCGTTCCAGCAACGCCTCATAGGCGGGGAGGACGGGAAAGGAAAGGGCCGTTCAGCGGCAATCGTCAGCGCGTGACGATCGCGGAATGCCAGTCGGTGCGATGTTCCCAGCCCCGTCTTTCCAGTTCCGGCGTCGCCTCTTCGCTTACAGGATAGCCCAGGCATATCAGCCCGAGGCAGCGCCAGTTGCCGGGAATGGCAAGCATCGCATCCACCGTCGCGGGATCCAGTATCGACACCCAGCCCAGCCCAATGCCGCGCGTGCGGGCGGCAAGCCACAATGTGTGGATGGCCATCACGCAACTGTAGCGGCGCGCTTCCGGCATGGTGATTGCGCCCAGCCTGTGCCCTGTTTCAGTGCCTTCGTCGCAATAGACGGCGAACAGCACGGGCGCTTCGCGCAGACCATGCAATTTGAGGCTGCGGTAGAGCCGGTCCTCCTCCCCATCATAGATCTTGCCTGCCCGGGCAATCTGGGCATCGACATGGACGGCGAGATCGTCGCGCAGCCCCGGCGTTTCGATCCGGACGAACCGCCAGGGCTGCGAAAGCCCCACGGACGGCGCGCTGTGCGCAAGGGCGAGCAGCCTTTCCACCTCGCTTTCGTCCAGCGGGTCGGTCAGGAAATGGCGCACGTCGCGGCGCAGGTGGACCAGATCCTCGAAGGCGGCGATGTCGAAGGCGGTGTGTGTCAGAATTCGATTCCCGGCTGGGCCTTCACGCCGCTGCGGAAGGGATGTTTGACAAGCGTCATTTCCGTGACGAGATCGGCCGCGTCGATCAGCGCTTCGGGCGCGTTGCGGCCGGTGATGAGCACATGCTTCATCGGGCTTCTGGCGGTCACGGCTTCCACAACCTCTTCCACGGGCAGGTAGTCGTAGCGCAGGACGATGTTGAGTTCATCGGCAAGGACCATGTCATAGGCCGGATCGGCGATCATGCGTTTCACCTCATCCCACGCTTCGCGCGCCAGGGCAATGTCCCGGGTCCGGTCCTGCGTATTCCAGGTGAAGCCTTCGCCCATCGGCTTGAATTCGACATTGTCCGGAAACGCATCGAACACCTGTTTTTCTCCGGTAGTCATCGCGCCCTTGACGAACTGGACGACGCCCACCTTCCTGTCATGGCCAATGGCGCGGACCACCATGCCCAGGGCGGCGGTCGTCTTGCCCTTGCCCTTGCCGGTGTGGACGATCAACAGGCCCTTTTCCTGCGTCTTGGTGGCCATGATCCTGTCATGGGCGGCCTGTTTCTTCTTCATCTTTTCGGCATGTTGTTCGGGCGTGCGTTCGATCATTGCGAGGCATCCTTGATTTGGGAGAGAAGCATGGCGGCGCTGTTCGACCGGGGTTTCCAAAGGGCGCGGTCCAGCGCTTCGTGGAGGCGGGCGGCGGTTTCCCGCAGGGCTGCCGGATTGGCCTGCGCCATGAAGGCGCGGACCGTCTCATCCTCCATGAAGGCGGCATGGACGGCGTCGAAATGATGGTCCTTGACGGCATGGGTCGTGGCGGCGAAGGCGAACAGATAGTCGACCGAGGCGGCGATTTCGAACGCACCCTTATAACCGTGACGCATCATCCCGGCGATCCATTTGGGATTGGTGACGCGGGCGCGGACGACCCGGCCGATCTCATCCTCCAGCGTACGGATGACAGGACGTTCGGGGCGGCTGTGGTCGTTATGATAGCTGAGCGGCTTCCTGCCGGAGAGATGCTCGACGGCAGCGGCCATGCCGCCTTCGAACTGATAATAATCGTCGCTGTCGAGCAGGTCGTGCTCGCGATTGTCCTGGTTCTGTATCAGGGCGTCGGCGTCGGTCAGGCGCCGGGCGAAGAGGCTGCGTTCGCTATCGCCCTCCACCCCGCCGCCATAGGCATGGCTGCCCCAGTCGAGATAGACATTGGCCAGGTCCGACCTGTCATGCCAGATCCTCTCGTCGATCATCGCCTGAAGGCCTGCGCCATAAGCGCCGGGTTTCGACCCGAAGACGCGGCTGCCTGCCCGGCGCAGCGCGACCTTTTCCGCCATGCCCTCCGCGATCAACGCCGCGGTTTCCGCCTGATGGCGCGCTGCGGCCGGGTTGTCTTCCTCCGGTTCGTCCAACGCCATGACGGCGCGGGCTGCGCTGTCGACAAGGTCGATCTGCTCCGGGAAGGCATCCCGGAAGAAGCCCGAAACGCGCAAGGTGACGTCGACGCGCGGGCGGCCCAGTTCCGCGATCTTCATGACCTCGAACCCGATGACGCGGCCGGAAGCCCAGTCCCAGCGGGGACGCGCGCCCATCAGGGCAAGCGCCTGCGCAATGTCGTCGCCGCCCGTGCGCATATTGGCGGTGCCCCAGGCCGAAAGGGCGATGGCGCGGGGATAGTCGCCCTCGCGCTGGAGATAGTCCTGCACGATGAGATCGGCGGAGCGTTGCCCGAGATTCCAGGCGGCGACCGTGGGCACGGCGCGGGTATCGACCGAATAGAAATTGCGACCGGTGGGAAGGACGTCGGGCCGGGCCCTGGTGGGCGCTCCGGAAGGGCCGGGAGCGACGAATTTGCCGTCGAGGGCATCGAGGAGCGCGGCCTTTTCGGCACGTCCGCAGGCATCGACGCGAGGCGCGAGATCGGCTTCGATGGCCTTGAGAACGGCCTCGCTTAGCGGGCCAGGGGCGCCTTTCCGCTGAATGTCGTCATTCCCCTGTTCGCGGGACAGATAGTCCACCAGGTCGATGGCATAGAGTTCCAGCCGTTCGACCGTGTCGCCCCTGGTGCGCCAGGGGGCCTTCGCTACAGCCTCCAGGGCGGCCGGGCGTGCGCCGGTCCATGCCTCGCCCATCACGCAATCCAGGGGATCGAAATCCAGCGCCAGATCATCGGCCAGCGCGCGCAGCAGCGATTGCTGGCCTTCCTCCATTCCTCTGGGACAGCGGGCGAGGGCGATGAGGAGATCCCGGCGGAGACGGCCTTCCGGGCTCTGCGTGAAGACATGCAGTCCATCACGGATCTGCATTTCCTTGAGTTCACACAGATAGTTATCAATCGCTGCTAAGGCCTCGTCTCCGCTTCCTCGCGCGCCTGCATCCCTGTCCAGTCCCTGTGCGGCGGCGAGTGCCAATATGTCCTTGCGCAGCGTTTCCAGCCGGCGCGGGTCCATGCCGGCGGCAAGATAATATTCATCGACCAGCGCCTCCAGCTCCTTGAGCGGACCATAGCTCTCGGCGCGCGTCAGCGGCGGCGTCAGATGATCGACGATGCACGCGCCGATGCGGCGCTTCGCCTGGGTGCCTTCGCCGGGGTCGTTGACGATGAACGGGTAGATTTGCGGAATCGGTCCGGCGCAGATTTCCGGGAAACAGCTTTCCGACAGGGCGACGGCCTTCCCCGGCAGCCATTCGAGATTGCCATGCTTGCCGACATGAACGACGGCATGCGCTCCAAACGCGTCGGTCAGCCAGATATGGAAGGCGAGATAGGCATGGGGCGGCGGCAGCGCCGGGTCGTGATAGCTGCTCCTGGGATCGATATGGTAGCCGCGGGAAGGCTGGACGGCGACGACGATGTTGTCGAAACGGTGCGCCGGCAGGTGGAAGGCGCCGTCGCGGAAAAAGGGATCGGCTTCGGGTGGACCCCAGCGGTCCTGGACCGCATTACGCGCCGCTTTGGGTAGCGAGGCGAAGGCCGCCTGATAGGCGCCGAGCGGCAGGCTGACCTCGCCGGGGCGATCCGGAGAGGCATTGGTGACGGCGCCGGTCATGAGCTGCATCAGTGCGGTGCTGTCGGTGGGAGCAGTGCCCGTCCGGTAGCCCGCCTCCGACAGGGCCTTCAAGATGGCGGCGGCGCTTGCGGGCGTGTCCAGCCCGACGCCGTTGCCGATGCGGGCGTCGCTGTTGGGGTAGTTGGCCAGAACCATCGCGACCCGGCGCTCATTGGCTGGCAACTTTCTGAGTTTTGACCAGTTTGCAGTAAGTTGTGCAACAAAGTTTACACGGTTTTCCAGAATATGGGGTGTCACGATGCGGCATTCCGTAAGCTCGTCAAACCGCGCCACAGCCTTGAAGGCGACGGCGCGCGTGAAGAGACGACCGTCCACTTCGGGCAGGGCGATATGCATCGCAAGATCGCGAGGGCCCAATCCCCGCGCGCTAGCCTCCCAATTGTCATGCTCCGCGCTGGCGAAGATCGTCTGGAGGATCGTGCAGTCCGCCTGCTCAAGGATCGAAGGCGTGCGCGGCTCTCCCGGCGCGCTGGCGGCAAAGGCGGTGGCGTTGAGGATGACGTCCGGCGGGGTTCCCGCCATCAGATGGCGCAGGAAGTCCCTGGCAAATGGTTCGCGCAAGGCACGGACATGGACAGGAAGGACATTAAGGCCGGCGGCCTCCAGTCCCGCGATCATGCGGTCCACCGCATCCAGCGTACCGGCGATCAGCAGGGCACGGTAGAAGAGGAAAAGGGCGGTGGGCCGACCGGCCTGCCATCTGGCCTTGACCTGATCCAGGGTCGGGCGATCGTGACCAGGCAGATAAAGGCCCGCATCGGCCACCGGGACGGGCGCATCGGCAGCGCCCGCGTCGAAGCCGGCAAGATCAGCGGCCTTTCGCAGGAAAGCGATGGCATTGGCTATGCCGCCCTGCCGCAGATAGTCGCGCAGCAGACCGCAGCTTTCCGGGCCGACGGTCGAAGCGGCGCGCAATTCTGGATCATCTTCCCGATCATCGGCGATGGCGGCGAAGGCAATGCCTTTCTCCCGCGCGATATTTGCAATCTCATCAATACCATAGGGCCAATAGCTCTTGCCTCCTAGCAGGATGATGCAGACGAATTTGGCATGGGCCACGACCTTCTCGACATACATGTCGACCGAATAGGGATGTTTGAGCTGGAGAAGGTTGGCGAGCCGGATGCGCGGCGCGCCTTCCCCCAGTTGCTGCGTGAGCGCATGGGCCGCGCTGGCGAAACAGGCCAGTTCACTGTCCGCCACGGTCAGCAGCACGATGTCCCCCGGTGACTGGCCGAGGTCCATGGCTTCGTCGCCATTGGAGACGGTGCCGGGCGTGGCGGTCAGCAGATGCATCAGGCGGTCGCCATCCGGGCGCCGATTCCGGCCTCTATCGCGGCGCGGTCCATGCCGCGCTGGCCAATCACCACCAGCCGGGATCGGCGCGGCTCGTCGGCCTGCCAGTGCCGGTCATAATGCTGCTGGATGCGCGGACCGACCGCCTGAAGAACCAGGCGCGCCGGGCGCCCCTCAATGGCGAGGAAGCCCTTGACCCGCAATATGTCGTGCGCGGCGATGCTCTGCGCGAGCGCCGTCAACAGCGGCTCTGGCCCGGCAAGCTCGCCCAGATCCACGACGAAGCTGTCAAAATCGTCATGGTCATGATCCTCCTCATCGTCATGGTGGGAGGGGCGTGCATCGATCTGGTCCTCCACGCCCGCGTCCAGACCGAGCAGGATAGCGGGATCAATCTCTCCCCTAGCGGTGCGGAGGATGCGGACGCCGGGTCGGATTTCCCGGGCCAGTTCCTGCTCCAGCGCCACCAGGCGGTCCGGCTCCACCAGGTCGGTCTTGTTGAGCAGGACGAGGTCGGCACAGGCGAGTTGATCTTCGAACAGTTCCTCGATCGGGCTGTCATGATCCAGCGTCGGGTCGGCGGCGCGGGCGGCCGCGAGCGCCGCTTCGTCATGGGCGAAGCGGCCGGCGGCGAGCGCGTCGGCGTCGATCAGGGCGATGACGCCGTCGACCGTGGCCCGCGTCCGGATGTCGGGCCATTGGAACGCCTTCACCAGCGGCTTGGGCAGGGCAAGGCCGCTGGTCTCTATGATGATGTGATCAGGCGGGACAGGGCGATCGAGCAGTTTCTGCATGGTCGGCAGGAAATCGTCGGCCACGGTGCAGCAGATGCAGCCATTGGCCAGTTCGATGATGTCCTCATCCGGGCAGGCTTCGTCGCCGCACCCCTGAACCAGCGTGCCATCGACGCCCACATCCCCGAATTCATTGATGATAAGGGCCAGACGACGGCCGCCGGCATGCTGGATGAGGTGACGGATCAGCGTGGTCTTGCCGGCACCCAGAAAGCCGGTGATGACGGTTGCAGATACCTTTTTCATGCGGGATTTCCTTGCGGTTGGTGGCCAGCGGCGGGGATGAGTTCGATCTCGTCGAAGCCCTTCCAGCGATAGAAGGCCCAACTCGCCAGCCAGCAGGCGGCGAACAGGCCGATGATGATGAAGCCGAGGCTGTTGAAATGGGCGCCCAAATCGGCGGCGAGGGTCCAGATGCCGCCGCTGAGGCCGAGCTTGTCGCCCAGCAGCGCCGCCGCCTCGATCCCGCCGATCAGCAGCGCGACCAGCGCCGACATCAGCGTTATGGTGATATTATAGTAGAGTTTGCGGATCGGTTTCACGAACGCCCACTGATAGGCGCCCATCATCAGCGCGCCGTCCGTGGTGTCGATCAACGCCATCCCCACCGCAAAGAGCAGGGGGAAGATAAGGACGGTCGCGATGGAAAGGCCGCTGGCGGCATGGCCGGCGGAAAGGCCCAGAATGGCGACCTCTGTCGCGGTATCGAAGCCCAGACCGAAAAGAAAGCCGAGCGGCGCCATGTGCCAGCTTCGCGTCACCAGCCGGAAAAGCGGGCGGAAAAGGCGCGACAGAAGGCCCCGATTGCCCAGAAGAATGTCCATATCTTCATCGATATAGGCGCCACCCCTCCGAACATGATTGAAGGTCTTGAGCACGGATCGCAGGATGACCAGATTCATCGCCGCAATGGCAAGAAGGAAGGTCGCGGACACCAGCGTCGCAATGGTGCCGCCAATGGCTCCTGCGGCTTCGACGCGGCTGAGGGCATTGGCGGCGAATGCGATGAGGACAGCGGCGATCAGCACGATGCCGCTATGGCCGATGGCGAACCAGAAGCCGACCGTAAGGGGCCGCTGGCCGTCCTGCATCAGCTTGCGGGTCACATTGTCGATGGCGGCGATATGATCGGCGTCGACGGCATGGCGCAGGCCCAGGCTCCAGGCAAGCACCGCGGTGCCGAGCATGACGGGATCGCCCGCGAAGATGGTGAAGGCCGCGATCCAGGCGGCCAGATTGGCGGCGATGAGACCGGCGAACATGCCGGTGGCGCGGCGACGCAGGCCGCCAGGAGGCGCCTGCATCGATGCCTGCGCATCGGAGGAAATGGTCATCGGACGGTATCCCGTCGGCGTCTGCGAAACCGGACGGAAACCGCCTTCATGCCGGGCGGACGCTCTTGCGCCCGGCATGCGGACAGCAGCTCCCGCTGCGAGAAGCGTCGCTCAGACGGAGGACCGTGCCGCGGCCATCCCCTGGACCAAGGCAAGAGCGACCAGACGCAGGCAGGTTTCCTGGCTTGCGGGTCACGGCTCGGCGCACGGCCTTCCCAGGCCTCGCATGGTTTAGCGTCCGGCCCAGTGGCTGATCATCCGGCGTTCCGGAGGATCGCTATGCGTCTCGCTCACCGCTTACAGTTGCAGGGACAGCTGCGGATTCATCACCGCATTCCCTATTAAGCCCTTTGCGAGGGCACCGGCGCGATCATGAAGACCAACCGAAACCGATCTTCACGGCCGTGCATAGAGGCTGGGAAAAGAAATGGGAAGGGGCGGCTTCATCGGCGCCGTCATCAGCGGTCGTTCCCTGATGAAGCATTGGGCGATGACCCCGGTCATGGCGCGGTGGCGCATCGACTGTCGCTGGAGGTGACTCCGGTCGACCGGCATTCTTCGAGCAGGGTATCGAGGAACGCCAGGCCGGTGGGCGACAGTTCCCGATCGTGGATCAGCCAGAGCGAACTCATGACCGGCAAGTCGAACGGGCGGTTGACCACATTGTCAAGGTGCAGCCGCGCCATTGACAAGGGTATGACCGTAGGCCCGAACCCCGCCGAAACCAGGCCCAGCAGGGTGGCCAGGCTGCGGGCTTCATGGGAGATTTTGGGGACGAAGCCAGCCTCCGTGCAAAGGGCCCGGAAATGTTCTGTGAAGCCTGTGCCATTGGGTGCGCCGTACAGGACCAGCGGTTCATCGGAAAGGTCAGCAATCCGGGGTGGGGCCGCCCTCAGCGCCAGCGGATGATCCGCGCGCAGCGCCAGCACCATCTCTTCCTTGAGCAGGCATTGCGACAGCAAGCCATCAGGCAGCGTCAATGCCGTGAAATCTCGCAAGATTCCAAGATCGAGCTGGCGGCTGGCGACCCCCTCTATCTGTTCGTCGCGGCCCTGTTCGCGCAGGATCAGTTCTACGTCGGGATGGGCTTTGCGGAAGCGGTAGAGCGCGCGCGCGATCGGCGGCACGAAGGGTCCGGACGTAGTGAAACCCAGCCCCAGCCGCCCGATCTCCGCACGCTGCGCCATGCGCGCGATCTGTGCGGCGCGGTCGGCCTGGGCAAGCGTCCTGCGGGCTTCCGGCTCGAACAGCCGGCCGGCCTCCGTCAGGCGCACCTTGCGGCTGGTGCGATCGAACAGGCGGACGCCAAGCTCCTCCTCCAGGGCGCGGATTTGCTGGCTGAGCGGCGGCTGGGATATGCCGAGGCGAAGCGCGGCGCGGCCAAAATGCATCTCTTCAGCGACGCACAGGAAATAACGAAGGTGGCGCAGGTCCATATTATCATGTCGTCAAAGATATCGATCATGCCATATTATATATTAGACGTGGAATGTCCAAGGGCGCATGGGCGCTTTTGAATGCGGCGGTGTCCCGTGACCATCGGGCGGATGTGCGCGGGCTATGCCCCCTCATTGCCGCAGCACTCCGCCCATGGTCGGGGATGTCGTCGCATTCTTGGGCGCATTGTCAGGCAGGCCGGTCATCGACAATCGCCTGAAAATGCGAAAAAAAATATGCGCATTTCCTGGCGCTGTTCGTCCCTGGTCCCAGAAGGCGAAAAATATACTCGGAGAGGTCGCGTTTCATGTGCGGCGGGGATCACCTGGCGGCGCTTGCGTGGAGTCGTGAATGATCGATATCGTCAAGGTTGCCCTACATCGTCCGCTGACCTTCATCGTAATGGCAATCCTGATCGCGATCGGCGGGGTTCTGGCGGCCGTGCGCACCCCGGTCGACATCTTCCCCAACATCCGCATCCCGGTGGTGGCCGTTGCCTGGCAATATGCGGGCCTGTCGCCGGAGGACATGGCGAACCGCATCGTCAATCCCTATGAGCGGGTGTTGACGACGACGGTCAATGATATCGACCATATCGAGAGCCAGTCGCTTCAGGGTATCGGCGTCATCAAGATCTATTTCCAGCCGGGCGCCGACATCCGGACCGCCACGGCGCAGGTGACATCGGTGTCGCAGACCGTCCTGCGCCAGATGCCGCCGGGAATTACGCCACCGCTGATCCTGAACTATAGTGCGTCGACCGTTCCGATCCTCCAGCTTGCCCTGTCGGGAAAGGGGCTGTCGGAACAGCAATTGTTCGACA
>Ga0307408_100003636_pt1 | contig 10509 bp, 6 predicted proteins | sample 322Cmetagenome_FD_202116 | JGI IMG/M metagenome (GOLD analysis project Ga0307408, IMG submission 202116) | Maize rhizosphere microbial communities from greenhouse at UC Davis, California, United States - 322HYB-C-3 | ecosystem: Host-associated > Plants > Roots > Rhizosphere > Soil | place: USA... | reverse complement strand
CGAGGCCTAACGCCGGAGACCGCATGATGCGCGGACTCGAGCGGTTCTACCGCGCGCTCCTGTACCTCTACCCGGCGAGCTTCCGCAACGAGTACGGCCGCGCGCTCACCGCGACGTTCGTGGCGCGCATTCGAGACATGTCAGGGCCCGCACGCGCGCTCCGCGGTGCGTTCGTCGCGGTCGGTGACGTGGTCCCGAACGCGATCGCCGCGCACTGGGAGATCCTTCGCCAGGACGTGCGGTACGCGGGCCGGTCGTTGCGGACCAGCCCCGGCTTCACGCTGACGGCGGTCCTCGTGATCGCGTTAGGTGTCGGCGCGAACACGGCGGCGTTCTCGCTCGCGGACTTCGTGCTGCTCCGCCCATTCCCGTTCCATGAGCCCGATCGGCTCGTTTACCTCTGGGAATCGACGCCCGGCTACCCGCACATGGAGTTCTCGCCTGCGAACTACCGCGACATGAAGGCTATGACGCATTCGTTCGCCGCGATGGGGGCGTATTCCGACCGCACGATGAACCTGGTTGGGACGGGCGAGCCGCGACACCTCACGGTCGGGATCATGACGCCGCATGCGATGCCAGTGCTCGGGGTGCCGCCGCTCCTGGGGCGGGCCATCACGCCGGAGGACTCGACCAATGAACAGGTCGTCGTCCTGAGCTACGGACTGTGGCAGACCCAGTTCGGCGGGGACGCCGGGATCGTCGGCAAGCCAATCAGGCTCGATGCGGAGCCGTACACCGTGATCGGCGTCATGCCCGCCTCGTTCGCGTTTCCATCGCGCGAGATCGACGCGTGGGTTCCGTTCCTGCTGCGCGAGGCCTTCTTCGCCGATCGCAGCGACAACTTCCTCAACGTCGTCGCGCGACTCCGGCCGGGCGTGACGACGGAGCGCGCGGCGGCGGACGTCGCGGCGATCGCGGCCCGGCTGCAGCAGGTCGACCCCAGGGCGAACGAGCAGACGAGCGCGGTCGTCGTCGACATGCGCGATGAGATGTCCGCGCGTTCCCGGATGCTCGTGCTCGCCCTCTGTGGTGCGGCGCTCTGCATCCTGCTTCTCGCGTGTGCGAACCTCGCGAGCCTCCTGCTGGCGCGGTCCGCGCATCGAAACCGCGAGCTGGCGGTTCGCGCGGCGCTTGGTGCCGGGCGCGAGCGCATCGCCAGGCAGCTCGTCACCGAGAGCATGGGCCTGGCGTTTTTCGGTGGCATTGCCGGTGTGGCTATCGCCGTGGCCGGTGTGCCCGTGCTTGCGCGCCTGGTGCCCGATTCGCTTCCGGTGAGCGGCCAGCCATCGGTGGACCTCCGGGTGCTGCTCGCCGCAGGGGCCCTCGTTCTCTTGACCGGACTGACGTTCGGTGTCGGGCCGGCGATCGCCGCGGGGCGGAGCAGGGCGCTCGACGCGCTTCGCGGCGGAGCTCGCGGTGGCGCGCGGACGCAGCGACTCCGCGCGGTCCTCGTCACGATCGAGGTCGCGGCGTGCGTCGTGCTCCTCGTGTCGTCGGGACTCCTCATTCGGGCGGTTCTGCGGATCCAGGGTACCGACCCTGGCTTCCGTGCCGAAGGGGTGCTGACGTTGCGGACCGAGCTGACCGGCGAAAAGGCGGCGATCGGAGCGGAGCGCATGCCGTTCTACGACCGGGTGCTTCAGGATGTCCGTGCGCTACCCGGCGTCCAGCACGCCGCCTACATGTCGGGGCTCCCCCTGGTCATGGGCGGCGGCATCTGGCCGACGACGGTCGCTGGCGCCCCGGTCGTTCGCGACGCCTCGAACACGGTTGGACTGCGGTTCGTGACGCCGCAGTACTTCGCCGCCATGGGAATTCCGCTGCGCGCGGGCCGGGACATCGCCGATGCGGATCGGCGGGAGAGCCCATCGGTGGCGGTGGTGAGCGAGTCGTTCGCGAAGCGCATGTGGCCTAACGATAATCCGATCGGCAAGCAGTTCACCATCATCTCGAATCCGCGCACGATCGTCGGTGTGGTGGGCAACGTACGGGTTCGCGGGCTCGAGCGCCCCAGCGAGCCGCAGGTCTACCTTCCGGCCACACAGCTGCCCGACGGGATGATGGTGTTCTACGCGCCAAAGGATCTCGTGATTCGCTCGAACGTTCCGACCGCGACGCTACTGCCGGCCGTCCGGCGCATCATCGCCGGTGCGAATCCCGACCAGCCGATCTCGGACGTCCGGATGCTGACGGACGTCGTCGCGAGCCAGACGTCCTCGCGGGTGACGCAGCTTCGTCTGCTCGGCATGCTGGCGACGATTGCGCTGGTGATCGCGGGCGTGGGGATTCACGGGCTGCTGGCGTTCGCCGTCTCCCAGCGCTCCCGCGAGCTCGGCGTTAGGCGCGCGCTCGGCGAACAGGTCGGCAGCATCGTGGGCCGAGTGATGCGCGAGGGGCTCGTGCTGGCGACGGCGGGGGTGGCGATTGGCGTGTTCGTGGCCTACTTGGCGGCGCGCGCCATGGGCGCGTTGCTGGCGGGCGTGCAGCCCGGCGATCCGCTCACGATCACGGCGGCGGCAGTGCTGTGCTTCGTGACGGCGGTCGTGGGATGCGTGCGGCCGGCGGTAAGGGCGGCGAGCGTCGACCCGATCACGGTGCTGCGTGGAGAATAGGCGCCGGGCCTCACCAAGAACGCCGTATGACACTGATGACTGAAAACCGACGACTGACCACTTACACCGCTCACGACTCACCGACCACCCAGGCTCCTCGTGATGTCTGGGCGGTCGTGAGTCCTGAGTCGTAAGTGGTCAGTCCTCGGTTTTCAGTCATCAGTTCCAAAGGCGTTTGGAACCACTACTGTCCGGCCATCCCGCCAGCGGTCGTTAGGCGGTAGATCCGCCCGCCCACATCGTCGGTGATGTACAGCGCCCCATCCGGCCCCTGCGCGAGCCCGACCGGCCGGTGCTTCGCGCGATCCGGCTGAAGCTCGTTCGCCGCAAGCCCGGCAAAGCCATCCGCGAACGTTTCGTAGGCGCCGCTCGCCTTGCCGCTCGACAACGGCTGGAACACCACCCGATAGCCCTGCTGTGCCTCAGGCGCGCGGTTCCACGAGCCGTGGAACGCGATGAACACGCCGTCCTTGTACTTTGGTGGAAGTGCGTTCCCCGTGTAGAACAGGAGCGACATCGGCGCCCAGTGCCCAGGGTACGCCGCGACCGGCTCCTTCTTGTCCGTGCAGCGATCTGTCTTCTTCCCATCGCCGCCGTACTCCGGCGCCGTTACCAGCTTCTTCTCATCCATCGCGTAGTAGCAGTACGGCCAGCCGAAGTTGTCGCCCTGGCTCACCTGCAGCATCTCTTCGCCCGGGTTTTCCGCCGAGTATTGTGTGGTCGGGAAAACTTTCGGCCAGTTGTCATGCAGCTGGTCGCGGCCATGCTGCGTGGCGAACAGCGCGCCGTCGCCCGGATGAATGGCCAACCCCATCCCATTCCGGATTCCCGACGCAAACCGCGCCGCCGGCGAAAAGCTCTGGCCGGTCTTGTTCGCGTCGAACTTCCAGATCCCCGCACGGGTGTTCAGCTCCGTGCACGGGTCGTTGCCGGGCGAGTCGTTCGTGCGGTCCTTCACCTGACAGCTGTTCGTCGCCGACCCGACGTTGACGTACAGCGCGCCGTCGTTGCCGATCGCGATGGTGCGCGCGCGATGGCCGGGCAGCATCGGGAGGTCCTGCACGACGACCTCGCGCTTGCCGCTGGGGGTCAGCTCGTCGTCACCGCGCTTGTAGCGGACGATGTCCTTGCCCTCGTCGACATAGAGGTAGCCGTTCGCGAGCGCGATACCGGTGTTGCCGACGGTCCCGATGCGGGTGACGACGTCCGCGCGGCCGTCGCGCGTGCTGTCGCGAAGGGCCACGAACGACGCTTTCGGTCTGGCCGGCGCGGGCGCGGCGGTCTGGTTCTTCGGCGGCGGTTGCGTCCCCTCGAGCGTGACGTAGACGTCGCCGTTCGAGGCCACGACGATGTGTCGAGCCTGGCCAATGCTGTCGGCAAACACCGTTGCGCAGATGCCGGCCGGCAGCGTGAGGCCGGCGTTGTCGCCGGCGCATTTCGCCGGGAACGTCGTGTCGGAGGTCGCAGCGGCGCCGGCGGACGTGTCGCCCGTTCGGCGTTCGCCGGAGCTGCAGGCGACGACGGCCGAGGCGATGAGGACACCGGGGAGGTGGAGGCTGCCACGGACGACGGGGTCGAGCGAAAGACGCATACGTGCCTCGTTCGAGCGGTTGAGCTGGAAATCGATGGAGCTTTCGGGCGCAATATCGAGGCCTGGGGCGAAAAGTCGGGTCAGGGTACCGTCAGCTTCGCAGGCTCCTGGAATGGCCATCGCTCGCGAGCGACCTTGCCTTATCCGCCGGTCAGCCCTTCCCAGAGGCCGTAGAGGTAGGTTGCCCCGAGCGCGCGGTCGTGCAGCCCGTACCCGGGCCGCCCACGCTCTCCCCAGATCATGCGCCCGTGATCCGGCCGCATCGGGCCGTCGAAGCCCGTGTCCCGCAGCGCCACCAGCACCGCGCGCATGTCCACGTCACCTGACGCCGACGGATGCGGCGTCTCGTGGAACCGGCGCGAGCCCGTGATGTGGATGTTCCGGCAGTGCGCGAAGTGGATGCGGCCACGCGCCCCGAGCGCGCGCGCGATCGCCGGCAGGTCGTTGGCCGGGTCGGCGCCTAACGATCCGGTGCAGAACGTGACGCCGTTCGCGGGATGGTCCACCAGTGTCGCCACGCGCTCGAGCGCCGCGCCGCTGGTGACGACTCGCGGCAGCCCGAAGATCGGCCACGGCGGATCGTCGGGATGGATCGCCATTCGCACCCCGGCTGCCTCCGCCGCCGGCACCACGTGCTCCAGGAAATACCCGAGGTTCTCCCAGAGGCGTTCCTCGCTCACGTCACGGTAGGCGGCCAGCAGCGCGGCCAGCTCCGGCGCCGTGTACGCCGTCGCCCAACCCGGCAGTTCACCGGTCCCGCGAGTCAGGTCGATCCGGCTCAGCGCGTCGTCGTCGTAGGCGAGCGCGGTCGAGCCGTCGTCGAGCGTGAGCGCGAGATCCGTGCGCGTCCAGTCGAACACCGGCATGAAGTTGTAGCACAGCACGCGCACGCCGGCCTCGCCCATGTGTCGCACGCTCTCGCAGTAGCGCGCGATGAGACGATCGCGCGTCGGGCGACCGAGCTTGATGTCCTCGTGGACCGGGATGCTCTCGATGACGGCGAGCTCGAGGCCCGCGGCGTCGGCCGTGTCGGCCAGGCGCGAGAGCCCGTCACGCGGCCACACCTCACCGACCGGCACGTCGTAGAGCGCGCTCACGACCCCGCGCACGCCGGGGATCTGCCGGACATGCGCCAGCGGGATCGGATCGTTAGGCCCGAACCACCGGAAGGTCATCTGCATACCGCGCTACGGCGAACGTCCGAGCGCCGTGGCGATCTGCTTCTCGATGGCGCCCGTGGACACGCAATCGCTGCGGCTCTCGCTGCGCGGCAGCGGTGAGTCTTGCAGTCCCGGGTAGGTGGCGAGCACCGACACGCCGATCTCCACGTTGTTGGTCCCGGCTCCCGGCGAGGTCGTCGCGACCGTCACCGTCACCGTCGACACGAGATTCTGCTCAGCAAGCGAGTTCTCGGCGAAGTTGCAATCGATGTAGTCGTAGTTGCCGCGCCGGTCGCGCGTGCGCTTGGCAGTGAGCGTCCCGGCAACTGTATCGGAGGCGGAGACCTCGAAGCCCACCGACGTCAGCTCGCGCGACGCGAGCTGCACCACCTGGGTCTTGGAGTGCGAGGTCTTCATCGAGACGGGCGCAGGCGCCTCCAGCGATGCCTGCGTACAGCCAACAACGGTGAGCGCGGCGAAAACCGCACGAGCAGGGTTCCTCACCTTCGATCCCTCCCAATTTGATCGTCCCGACCTTGTCATCCCGAGCGAAGCGAGGGATCGCGCTCATCCCGATAGTGGGCCCTCTACCGGGAGGATCACGATCCCTCGCCTGCCGGCTCGGGATGACACCAGCACGCTCGGCGTGCAATCTACGCGCGACCTGCCTCGACCTCGCGCTCGACCTGCGGCAGAGCCGGACGCGGCACCGCGATCACGTCGACGAACGTATCGTTGTACGCAGGCTGCCCACCCGGCGCCCACGCCGACGGCGTCAGAAAGTTCGCGACGGCACCCGTCTCCGTCGGATGACTCCACCACTTGCCGGTCAACGCGACGACGCCCGGACGAATGGATGTCCCCACGCGGAGCCACGCCGTCACCTCGCCCTGCTCGTTCCTGACCGTCACCCGCTCGCCGTCGCCGAGGCCGCGTGCCTCCGCATCCGCCGCGTTCATCTCGAGCGTCGGCCGCTCCATGCCGCGTCGCTGCCTGGCGAGGTTCGCGTAGCTGGAGTTGAGAAAGTAGTGCGACTTCGGTGTGAGCAGCTGCAGCCGGTGCCCGCGGTCCGGCGCGTCGCCGGCGGTGATGCCGCTCAGCCGCAGCGACCCGGGCCGAAGCTCCGGCCGGGCGCGGTGGGTCTTCCGCCAGCCGTCGGCTTTTAGCGACTCGAGCGAGATGGTCTCAGGCAGCGCCGAGCCCGCGATCTCCTCGTCGCTCTCGTGCAGCGCCGGGATGTCCAGCCCCATTCGCGTCGCGAGCAGTCGCATCATCTCACCGTGCGACTTCGACTCGCCTAACGGCTGGATCGCCGGATTGTTGACCGACACGTAATGGTGCCCCCACGCCCCGTTGATGTCGAAGTGCTCGAGCTGCGTGGTCGACGGCAACACGATGTCCGCATAACGCGCGGTGTCCGTCATGAAGTGTTCGGCCACGACGATGAACAGGTCGTCGCGCGCGAGCCCCGCGCGCACACGTGCCACGTCCTGCTGCACGACGGCCGGGTTCGTCCCGAACACCATGAGCCCCTTGATCGGCGGCGCGAGCGTAGTGCTCGTGAGATTCTCGCCGAGGCGCGCGAGATCGAGTCCGCGCGTGCGTCTCGGCGCGATGTCCGGACGTGCCGCTCCGCCCTCGTTCAACACCGGGCTCGCCTCGATGAAGAGACCGCCGCCCGGATGGCGCCAGTGTCCGCCGAGGATCGCCAGCGCCGACAGGCTTCGCACGAAGGCTTCGCCGGCCGCCGTCTGCTCCGGCGCGATGCCGCTGCGGATGGTCGCGGGCCGGACCGTCCCGATCTCGCGCGCGAGCCTAACGATCTCGTCGGACGGAACGCCGCACACGTCGCTCGCCCGTGCGGGCGTCCACGACGTGACTTCCGCCCGCAACGTGTCGAGATCGGCCGCGACCGCGGCGACCTCGGCGTCCACGAGCCCTTCCGCGAACATGACGTGCGCCAGGCCCGCAGCGAGGAAGCGATCCGTGCCCGGCCGCACGGCCAGATGCCGATCGCAACGCTCCGCCGTCCGTGTTCGCCGGGGGTCGATGCACACGATGGTGGCGCCGTTCCTCCGCCGCGCTTCCTCGATGAAGTGCCAATGATGATGACTCGTCGTGAGGAGGTTGGCGCCCCACACCACGACCAGCCGGCTCCCGGCGATCTCCTCGGGATCGAACCCGATCGGATGGCCTTCCGCCGCCAGTACGTTGCCCGCCGCGCCGCAGATGCTGCCGATCTGCCGACTCGCGCCGAGCGCGTGAAAGAGCCGCATCAGGGCGCGACGCTGTACGATGCCCATCGACCCGAGGTAGTTCAGAGGCACGAGCGCCTCGCCACCGTACTCGGCAATGATCGCCGTGAAGCGATCGGCGATGGTGTCCAGCGCGCCCTCCCACGAAATGCGCTCGAACATCCCCTCACCTTTCGGTCCCGTTCGGCGCAGTGGGAACAGCAGGCGATCCGGGGCGTAGGTGCGCTTCTCGTAGTCGTTGATCTTCGCGCACAGCACGCCACGCGTGAACGGGTGTTCCCGCGCGCCTTCCACTCGCACGACACGGTCATCCTCGACGTGGGCGACCCAGGCGCACGTATCCTGGCAATCGTGGGGACAGCAACCTTTTACGAGACGTCGCTCGGTCATAACGCTTCGAGTGAAGGACACTTGCACGTTGGCATGGGCCCGGTGGCTGCGCAAGCGTGACCCACGTCGGGCACTCACTTGCAGCACCCTGGGCTACGAACACTCGCACCGTTCCGGCGCGTTCGGCTCGTGAGTTGCAAAAGTCCAACGCATGAAGACCGACTCCGGATCCACCGTGTCGGCGTGGATGGCCACCGCCAACGTCCCGAGCTTTCCGCCGCTCGCCGAGGACGCCGACTGTGACGTGTGCATCGTCGGCGCAGGAATCGCCGGCCTCACAACGGCGTACACGCTGGCTCGCGCGGGGAAGCGTGTGATCGTTCTCGACGACGGGCCGATCGGCGGTGGCGAGACCGGACGCACGACCGCGCATCTCTCCTGGGCGCTCGACGACTACTACGTCGAGATCGAGAAGGTCCATGGGCCGGATGGTGCGCGTGTCGCTGCCGAGAGCCATCGCTCAGCCGTCGATCGGATCGAAGCGATCTGCCGGGAGGAACGCATCCACTGCGAGCTCGAACGCGTGGACGGCTACTGGTTCGCGGCAAAGCCGGGGGACACGACGCTCCTCGACGCCGAGGCGGACGCGGCGCGTCGGGCGGGTGCGGTGGCGGAGCGCGTGGGTGGCGTGCCCGGGCTTCCGTTCAAGTCGCCCGGCGCACTCCGCTTCCCGAACCAGGGGCAGTTCCATCCCCTGCTGTACATGGCGGCGCTGGCCAAGGCGGTCGTTAGGCACGGCGGCCGGATCTACTGCGGCTCCCACGTGGCCGAGTTCGAGAAGAAGCCGCGGCGCCCACAGCTGAAGACGTCGGACAAGCACACCGTCACCGCGGACGCCGTCGTGTTCGCGACCAACTCGCCGGTGAACGACTGGGTGACGATGCACACGAAGCAGGCGGCGTATCGTACCTACGTGATCGGCGTGCGAATTCCGCGCGGCTCGGTCCCGCGTGGGCTGTACTGGGACACTGAGAACCCCTACCACTACGTCCGACTCGCCAACGCGACCGATGGCGAAATGCTGCTCATCGTCGGCGGCGAGGACCACAAGACAGGCCAGGCGGAGGACCTCGAGACCCGGTTCGGGCGGCTGCTCGAGTGGACGCGCCGCCACTTCCCCATGGCCGGCGACATCGCGTTTCGCTGGTCGGGCCAGGTGCTCGAGCCTAACGATTACATGGCGTTCATCGGCCGGAATCCCGGCGACGAGAACGTCTACATCGCGACGGGCGACTCGGGCAACGGGATGACGCACGGCACGATCGCCGGCATGCTCATCCCGGACCTGATCCTCGGGGTCGACAATCGGTGGGAGAAACTCTACGACCCCGCGCGCAAGACGCTGCGCTCGGCCCCCGGGTTCGTGAAGGAGAACGTCAACGTCGCGGCGCAGTACGCGGACTGGGTGACGCCAGCGGAGGTGTCGTCACCCGACGACGTCAAGCCCGGCACTGGTGCCATCATGCGGGACGGCGCGAAGAAGTTCGCTGTCTATCGCGATGACAGCGGTGCGCTCCACATCCGCTCGGCGGTGTGCCCGCATCTCTTCTGCATCGTGGACTGGAACTCGGTGGAGAAAACGTGGGACTGTCCGTGTCACGGCTCGCGGTTCGATGCGTACGGCCGGGTCGTGAACGGGCCCGCCATCGGCGATCTGTCGGAACCGGGGGACGACAAGTCGTAGTCCGGGGCGACCTCTGCGGTAAAAAAACTCGTTCTCGCCTCTAGCGAGCTGCTGCCTGCCGCCCCCCAACGCGCCAGATGGAATTCCCGACGTCATCTGCCACAAGCAGGCCGCCGCGCGAATCGATCGCCAACCCGACGGGGCGACCTAACGCGTCACCGTTCGCTTTCACAAAGCCCGTCAGAACGTCGAGAGGCGGCCCCGACGGCATGCCCTCCGTGAACGGCACGAAGATGACCTTGTAGCCGCTCCGCGGCTTCCGGTTCCAGGACCCATGCTGGCCCACGAACATCCCGTGGCTGAATTGCGCCGGGAGCACGTTCGATTCCGACCAGGCCAGACCTAACGATGCGGTGTGCGGCCCGAGGGCATAGTCCGGCACGATCGCCGTCGCGACGAGGTCCGGCCGCTTCGGCTTCACACGCTTGTCCACGTGCTGGCCGAAGTAGCTGTACGGGAACCCGTAGAAGGCGCCGTCGCGCAGTGACGTCATGTAGTCGGGCACGAGATCGCTCCCCAGCTCGTCGCGCTCGTTCACCGAGACCCAGAGTCGACCTTGCTCGGGCTCCCACGCGAGGCCCACGGGGTTTCGCAGCCCGGACGCGAACACGCGATGGCTCCCCGTCGCAGGGTCGATCTCCCAGACTGCCGCCCGCTCAGCCTCGTTGCCGATACCGTTTTCGGCGGCATTGCTGTTCGATCCGACGCCCACGTACAGCTTGGAACCGTCGGGGCTCGCGATGAGGCTCTTCGTCCAGTGGTGGTTCAGCGTCCCCGCGGGGAGATCCACGACCTTCACGCCGGCCTCGGCGAT
>Ga0307408_100003635_pt1 | contig 10511 bp, 8 predicted proteins | sample 322Cmetagenome_FD_202116 | JGI IMG/M metagenome (GOLD analysis project Ga0307408, IMG submission 202116) | Maize rhizosphere microbial communities from greenhouse at UC Davis, California, United States - 322HYB-C-3 | ecosystem: Host-associated > Plants > Roots > Rhizosphere > Soil | place: USA... | reverse complement strand
CTGCAATTCCTACATCTGCCTGAGCTAAAGCCGGTGCATCATTTACACCATCGCCGGTCATGGCCACCATCTCGTTCTTTTGCTGAAATTCCTTTACTTTTTGTTGTTTCTGATCTGGTAAAACGTTCGCTAAAAATCCATCCATATCTAAGGTTCTGGCAACAGATTCAGCCACATGTTCATTGTCTCCGGTAAGCAAATAGGATTTAATACCCATCAATTTAAGTTCAGAGATAGCAGCTTTGGCGGTAGGGCGAATAGTATCTGCCAGGGTGATTATCCCAACGGGTGTTTCATCGATTAGTAAAAAGTTGACCGTTTCTATGGCCTGATTAATTTGGGCAGGAATGTTCGGGACGGGCCGATTTTCATTTTTGAAATAATTGGGACCTGCTGCAACAATCCTTTTTCCATTAACTTTTCCGGTTACGCCCACACCCGGAACGTATTGAAATTCTTCTGATTTGAAAAGTTCAAGGTCCTTTTCTTTCAGAACTTTTAAAATTCCTTTAGCTATATAATGTTCCGAATGTTGTTGTATGGCCGCTGCATATTGAATAAGGTCATTTTCGGTGTACTGATTATTTAACGGTATAACCTGTTGCACTTTATGTGCGCCTTCGGTTAATGTACCTGTTTTATCAAATATAATCAGGCTCAGCTTTCGGCTGTTTTCAAAAGCGGTCCTATTTCTGATTAAAAGGCCGTTTATGGCTGCCTGCGAGGTGGAAATAGCAACCACCAAAGGAATGGCAACTCCTAAAGCATGCGGGCAGGAAGTCACCATCACGGTTACCATTCTTTCTAAAGCAAAAGCTAATTCCCCCTCCCTGCTAAACCAGTAGATGAACGTAGCGACACCTACTATTAAAGATACATAGGTAAGCCATTTGGCAACTTTGTTTGCCAGATTCTGCGTTGCTGATTTCGCTGCCTGGGCACTTTGCACCATATCAATTACCTTGTTCAGGTAGCTTTCCTTGCCCGTTCCGGTAACCAGCACGGTTAAAGCGCCGTCGCCATTAATAGAACCTCCAATCACCAAATCATCCTTTTGTTTTTGAACGGGAAGGCTTTCACCGGTAAGCATGCTTTCGTTTATGGAGGAGCGGCCGTCTTTGATATGGCCATCTGCAGCAATTTTCTCTCCGGGTTTAATTAAAATGGTGTCACCTTTTTTAAGCTCGCTCAGTGGAATATCAACTATAGAGCCGTTTCTATCTACATGTACGTTTGATGGAAGAAGGGCAACAAGAGACTCCAGGGCTCTGGAAGCTGCCATTTGTGAGCGCATTTCAAAGTAATGGCCTAAAAGCATAATATCTATCAGGGTAGCCAGTTCCCAATAGAAATCCATTCCTTTAAGTCCGAAAACAACGGCGGTGCTATAAACAAAAGCAACGGTAATGGCAATCCCGATCAGGGTCATCATTCCGGGATCTGCCCTTTTAACTTCCCGCAGCATTCCAGTAAGAAATGGCTTTCCTCCGTAAAGAAAAATAATAAGGCTAAAACCCAGGAGCACAAAGCGATGCCCCGGAAAAGTTAAATGATAACCAAACCAATGCTGGATCATTTCTGATAATAAAACAACAGGAATCGTTAAAGCCAGGCAGGCCCAAAATCTTTTTAGGAAATCTTCTGTATGATGCCCCTGGTGTTCATTATAGGAAGCATTTGTTTCTTCTGATTTTACTTTTGCAGTAGTATGATGCTGATGGTGTTCCATAATCCTTGGATATACTAACATGAAAAAGGCGTTTTTTGTGATCTCTTATCTTATTCAGAAACCGTTTCGCTTGTTACCAGCTGTCAAGGCATAACATTCATATTTTCCGTCAATTCCACGCATAAATAAAATCCCCTTTTCTGCCCCTAATTGTCCATCTAATGACTACAATCTTGTTTCCAGCTGACTAATATCATTTATAAATCCGCTCATTATGAGGACTTTTACTATAAAGAATCAATCATTAATTTCCTAATTATGGAAACTCTTGAAACAACAACAGCATCCGCTGAAGTATTGGAGCAATATTATTCAGCTATAAAGGAGGCCCAATCCGACCTTGAATTCTACGGTACAGAAATTCAATTTTTCGATAGCCTAATTAATATGAACTTATTGCTAAAATTGGATGAAAGAAACTTAAACGAAGCCCAAGATGCTGATCGGGAACTTCGCAAGCTCGAAAAACAAAAGGAAATGCTGAAAACCTCGGCTTCCGATTTTGTTATTGGGATTGAAAATATCATCAATAAAACGTCCTCTAATAATGCCAACCGCTTAAGAGCAGATTTTGCGGGATTAAAACATCAGTTTTATTTGTTCACCGAAGCCTTCCGCTCATTTAAACGGCAGTTATTTGCAGAGACAGAAACCTCATTGAAATCCGAAAAGATGAAACATCTTCTAAACCCTTAACCCCCGTCAGAGCAGAATTTTCATGCCTGTTGGCGCTCTGTGGCAAGGTAAGTCAAGGCTTTAAATACAGACAGTTAAATAATTGGAAGAAAGCTAGCTAAATCAAACAAACTATTAATACATCCTATGAAATACTTGATTGCAACCACATTTTGTTTGTTACTATTTTTCGCACCGGTTTACAGCCAGCATAAGTATAAACTAACCCAGAGTGGCATCAGATACGAAATCTATAGGTCTCAGTCAACAAAAAAAATTAAAGTTGACGATATAATCACCTTCAATTTTATTGAAAAATCTGAAAATGATTCAATGCTGTTCAGCACCTACAGGTCTCAGCCGTTTAAAATGCAGGTAAGGCATCCAAAAAGGCTTGCAGACCTTATGGAGATATTCGTGCTTTTGCGAGAAAATGATAGTGTCTGGATAAGCATTCCGGCAGATTCTTTATTTGATGGACTAGAAATTGGTAAACCCCAATATCTGGCAAAAGGCAGCCGACTTATTTTCCACATTAAAATTGAAAAAGTACAAACGGTTGAGGAGGCAATTGAGGAGGAAAACACAGCCCTTGAAACCGAACAAACCCTGCTCAAAAAATATATCGCCGATAACAACCTTAAGCCCATTTATACAGCTTCAGGATTGGTTTTTCTGAACACTAAAAGTAGCCAGGGTGCCAGGCCTGCGCCTGGCGATACCGTTTATATACATTACCGGGCCAGTTTGCTTAATGGAAAAGTTTTTGACACCAGTATCGAATCTGAAGCTATTAAAGAGGGATTAGTACAACCGGGACGAGAATACGGGCCAATTTGCTTCCAGGTTGGAATAAATAACATTATTACCCCGTGGGACGAAGGTATAATGCTAATGGCCGAAAGCTCATCGGCACGTTTGATTATCCCTTCTACTATAGCCTTCGGAGCCCAGGGATTTGGAAAATTTGTTAAGCCTTACACCACCTTTATAATCGATGTAACACTCCTGAAAATAAGTAAGCCGGCCCCGGCGAAACAGGTTAACAAGGATTATAAAATCGTGAAAGACTCCCATTTGTATAGGCTTTCGCCTTTGCCTGTTTTTAAAAGCCTACTTGGTTTTCTTTCTATTAACGATGAAAGAAGAAGCCACGGGCGCATTTACGACACTTCCGATAAACAATGGTTAATGCCCTGGATTGATATAATTAACCAGGCGGTTTTCAACTAAGGCTGATTTAATCCTTGATGATTTAATTCTCCAATAGTTGAATTACCCCCTCTCGCCTCCTATGGGCTTGTCCCTCTCGCCTCATAATAAGAACACCTTAATGATACATCCTTTTAAAAAACCAAAGCTTCAACAGTTCGGCAGTTATAAGATATGCCACAATAATAGCTGATATACACCAGGCTTGGGCGGCATGAGCAATGGTTAAATTAAAATAAGAAGCGAGTGGCGAAACAGGCAACAAGGCAGTAATTACTAATACAATTAAGTTTATCACCCATAGGAACTTTTTAGGCCTGCTGTAAAACACTGATTTCCGTGTTCTCAAAATAAATACGATTAGCAACTCTGTGATAACCGACTCAATAAACCAACCTGTTTGAAAAGCGGAATCATGCAGCTGAAAATAATAGTATAACGCATAGAAGGTTATAAAATCAAATATGGAACTATGAAGCCCATACAAAATCATAAACCTTCTTATTAATTTCAAGTCCCATTTTAATGGCCTGCTAATTTCCTCTTTATCTACATTATCTGAGGCTATAGCCAGGTAAGGAATATCGGTAATGAGGTTTGTTAATAAAATTTGCTTGGGCAGCATAGGTAGAAATGGTAGTATTAATGATGCACCTGCGACACTGAACATATTGCCAAAAACGCATCCTGTGGTAATCAGAATGTATTTCATTGAATTGGCAAAAGATGTACGGCCTTCTAATACACCATCAGCCAAAACACTCAAATCTTTTTCTAATAAAACAAAATCCGCAGCCTCTTTGGCCACATCAACAGCGTTATTGGTAGAAAGTCCAGTATCAGCTGCATGTATAGCTGCCACGTCATTTATGCCATCTCCCAAATAAGCAACGGTATTGCCGCCTTTTTTCAGGGCTTCAACAATGCGTTCCTTTTGATGTGGCTCCACCTCGGCAAAAACAGTTGTACCAGCAGCCTTTACTACAAGTGCTTCTGCAGACATTTTATTTAGATCGCTACCAGTAAGTAGGGTGGGGTTATTTATGCCTAATTTAATTGCGGTGCTTTGTGCCGCATAACGATTATCACCAGTAATAATTTTTACAGCAATTTTCATCGCGTCCAAACGCTTTATTGATGCTGCTGCTGTCGCCTTAAGAGGATCTTCAAATAGAATAAAGCCATTGAAAATCATATCCTGCTCGTCCGTATGGCTTATTTGCCCGCCTGTTTTTAAGCTTTTACTGCAAATAGCTATAACCCTTAGGCCCTTGTCGCCATACCTAACAAATGCAGATTCTATTTTTTGAATATACGCGGAGGATAATGCTTTTACTTGCTGCTGCCCATCTTTATAAGAACTACAAATTTTAACAATGTTGGGCACTGCCCCCTTGGTGATAAGTAAAATTGAACTCTTGTTCTTCACCGATATGCTTAAGCGCTTTCTGATAAAATCATATGGTATTTCTCCCTCTTTTTCATATCCGTTCAATTGCAGGTTCAAGGCACTTAATTCATTGTCTATTGGATTCGAAAAACCATTCTCAAAATAAGAATTAAGAAACGCGAGAAAACGCACGTCCGCGTCGGGAAGTCCATCTGCATTTACTACGTCAATTAACCTGGTTGTGCCCTCTGTAATTGTACCAGTTTTATCGGTGCAGAGTACATTTACTTCGCCAAGATTAAGTATGGAAGACATTTTTTTAACAATCACCTTCTTTTTCTGCATCCGCCTGGCTCCGGCCGCCATTGTAAACGACATAATTGCAGGCAGTAATTCTGGTGCCATTCCAATTGCCAGAGCAAGGGAAAAAAGCAGCGAATTAAAAAAAGGTTTATCGAAGTATAGATTTGTAAGCAGAATAAAACCCGACAGAAGTATGGTTGTTTTGAGCAGGAAATAGCCGAATTTAGTTATACCCTGCTCGTATGCGCTGTTTATAAATTGGCCAAGCCCTTTAGTTGTTTGGCCAAAAACAGTGCTCTCGCCGGTATTTACGGCAAGGGCGGTAGCACTGCCTGCAATAATATGGGTTCCCCTCCATAAGCAATTGTGTTTCTTACTTAGTGGAAAATCTTCTGGCAAGATGCCCGTAAACTTTTCAACCGGATAACTCTCGCCAGTTAAACTGCTTTCATCGGCATAAAGGCTATTACTCTCAACAATGCGACAGTCTGCAGGAATTGTGTCTCCGGCATTAAACAGAATAATATCGCCAGGCACAACCTCATCTGATTTGACTGTTATTTCCTGTCCTTCTCTTATTACCTGGTGGGTGATGTGAATTAGCTTAAGAAGCTTTTGAGCGGCCTTGCCTGCATTTAATTCCTGCACAAAGCCTAACACGCCCGAAACAATAATAATTAAAAATATAATGACCGTATCGGATGTTTCACCCAATATTGCTGACAAGACAACTACTATAACCAAAATCAATATTAATGGATTGGTAAATTGCCTTACAAATAATTTAAAGGTTTTTTGAAACTGCGATTGCCTTTTTTCTTTTTTACGCTGACTAGAAAGCCTTCTTCTGGCTAAACTATTTTTAATCCCATTAGCCCCACTATCCAGCTGGATAAAAAGCTGCTGAATTTCTGTTGAGGAGGGCCGCAGAATTTTAAGCTGATGCTTCAAAATAGAGGGTTTAAACTGCTTGAGAACATATAGTCGATTCCAATTTATGGTTCAGCAATATCTCATTTATACTTCACCTGCATTGAAAAACCATAACTACATAAACTACTGATAGTTATCTCATTTCGGAATCCCAAGCCTCAGGCTTCTTGCCCACCGCAAGGCCGTTTTCCCAGCTATTGAGATTTTCAATTGTACTGATTGCAATCTCCCTAACTGCTTCCTTTGTTAAAAAAGCCTGGTGTGGGGTAATAACAACATTAGGAAAATCCATAAGTTTCATTAAAACTGCATCCTTATGGGTGCTATAACGATGGTCTTCAAAGAAGAGGCCCTTTTCGTATTCATATACATCCAACCCCAAATATCCTATTTTACCTGACGTAAGGGCTTCCAAAACTTCTCTGGTGTTAATCACCCCTCCCCTGCTGGTATTAATAAGCATAACGCCGGTTTTCATTTGAGAGATACTTTCTTTGTTGATCAGATACCTGGTGTCGGCATTAAAGGGAACATGCAACGTTATAACATCGGCTTTTTGGTAAATCTGGGCAATATCAACAAACTCGATACCGGGCAAGTCCTTTCGGCAAACGTCGCACCCTAAAACACTACACCCTAAGCCATTGAATATTGCAGCAGCAGCCTGTCCAATATTGCCGAGCCCGATAATACCAACTACCTTTTTATAGAAATTAAATCCCATATGGCCCTCTACCCTAAAATCATAGTCCCGGCAACTATCGTATGTTGGAATAAGCTTCCGAGCCAGGGCCATTGCTAAGGCAACAGCGTGCTCAGCAACTGCCTGTGGAGAGTAAGCCGGAATATTGGCTACTTTTATTTGCCATTTATGTGCTTCAGAAAAATCGATGTGGTCTGTTCCAACAGAACGGGTAGCTATAAATTTCACCCCAAGTTTGGCTAACACTGCAATTACGGGCGCAGAAACATCATCATTGGTAAACACTATTACTGCATCATAACCTTTGGCATAATCAGCTGTGCCAATACTCAATGCCGCTTCAACAAACTTAATGCTGTGCCTTCCTTGGTTTACTTCTTCGAGCAATTCCCTTTCGAATTGCTTAATACTATAAGCTACAGCTTTCATTGGTTTTGGAATAATTGGTTAATTAGAGGGTTAGTATTTATTTAGGCTTTGCCTGGCTTTTAAAAAAGCAGTGCGCTGCACAAGCATGCAGTTTGTAGTTCTTATGTACAGTTCCAAGCTTGTGTCCCTTAGGATCTACAATTTCGCACATTGTTGCATTTTTATCTTTAACCATAATTACATTTTCGCCTTTGGCATTATAGTAATTGCCATTTTTTTTAGCTCTGCCCAGGTTTTTGCCCTTCGCATCAATCACATTTCCATTCTTATCAATAAAATAGAGTTTTTGCCCTTTGTTGTTTCTAACAATGTTGTCTTTGTCGATATAACCTAATCGGGTACCCGCATGGTTATGTATGCCACCTTTGGCATCTATAAAAATGGATTTTGAAACAGTGGTGTCCTTCTTAACCTGGCTATATAAGTTTGCTGAGATACCTGTAAAAGCTGTTAAAATGAAGAAGAGATATAACGTTTTCATAAGAATAAGTTTAATTAGAAAATTATTTTTTAGCGTCTTTTTGATGGGACTCTGGAGGATGACTGATTCTTGTCTAAAAGAGTCCTGATGTTAACTGAGATGGGTATTTGGTTCTTTAATCGTGTTATTGCAACCGGTATTAGATTTTGTCTTATAGAGGTAATATGCTTTACGAAGCTTTTGTTTCAAACTTCATCTAATGATCTAATCATAAACAACGTTTTCCTGAAACTTAGCGACCACTCCTTTAACCGAGGATTATCTTTTGCTCCTCCATAATTTCGTCTACCAATGCAAATACGTCCCGCTTCGCAGATTGAAATTCCCTTGTCAGATTGCTCATTAAATATTCCAGATTAACCTGTTTCCACGCAAGCTGTTCAATATCTTCGGGGACATCATCTTTAGCTGCCCGTTCCAGGCTTTTCATTTGTTCTGCCAACATCTTTGCAACCATACTTTTATTGTCTTCAAACTTTAAAAGGCTCTTTTCAATTTTATCCAAATTAGTCGTATGGTCTTTGTTAGACAGGCGAACAAAAGAGCCTTCCAGCAGACGCCGAAAAAAGGCTGTTTCAATCTTGAAAAATTCCAGGTCTGATGCCCACCGACGCACAATTACATAGTACTGAAGTGAACGGGCTGATAGTTCTTTTGGTTCCATAATATCATTGGTAGTTGATATCAAAACTCGCGAAACTAAAAAGATATTACAATGACTAACATCAGGATACGAAATGATATAAATCACAACTACATATGATATCTGAACAGCTGATTTTAGATTAGCAAACAAGGAAAAAGCCCGAGTTCGACAACAAATATGCAGTTTGCAGGACGTGGGGGCTCCTCTTTGGGAGAACCCAATGCTATTAAGTTAAGGGCAATAACCCCATCCGGGTTACATGTTGGTAGAAAAAGCAGGCCGTTATAAATTCCGTGCCGTAGGTACGGGATTTGTTAAGCATCAGAAAATGTGTCCATACGATAGGAACACTTCGGAGGAGAAAGTAAAGCACTTATTTTGAATTATTTAACTAATTAAAAATATTGGGAGTGTAAATTTCTGATTTTAGCCACTTAATACAACAAATGCCTCAACCTGCTTTCGTTCAGCACAATAATTATACCTTCCTGTATTTCAATGAGGCTTTCCGTTTTAAATTCCTTTAATGTCCTGATCATTGATTCCTGGGCAGAACCTACCACATTTGCGAGATCCTCTCTGGATATCTCAATAACAGGCCTTCCTTCTCTCTTTTCCTGAAATTTATCGATCACTTCGATAATACCAGTTGCCACTTTTTTTCTTAGGGAGTTATATGCCAGATTAAGTAAACGCTCTTCCTTTTCGCGGACATTATGGGATAGCAGGCTTATAAATTGCTTTGCAACCTGGCGGTCGTTATTAATAAGCTGCAAAAAATCTGATTTAGGTATAAGCATTAATTCGGCGTCTTCAATTACCTGAGCCATTTCTGTATAGTTTACTTCTTCCAGCAAAGCAGTATACCCTATAAAATCGCCCGTGGTATACATATTGGTAATCAACTCTTTCCCATCTTCGTTAATCAGGCATTCCTTCACTTTGCCGTGGATAACAAAGTATACCATATTGGGGCGTTGCCCAGGCGAGTAGAGAATATGCTTTTTCTTATAAACATGAACATCTCTTTCACTAGATATAAGGTTATAAGCATCCGATTCATTGATTTGCTGGATAAAATCGCTAAGCCCCTTCTTATCCGGAATCAGATTTCTTTTTATTCCTTCTGATTTTTTTATTCTTATTTCAATAGCATTTAGCAACTCTGATTCATCAAAGGGTTTTATCAGGTAATCATCCGCCCCTAATCCCATACCTTTTCTAAGGTCTGCCAACTCACATTTTCCTGTAAGAAATATAAATGGTGTTGCAAATGTGTCTGGATGCCTGCTTAGAATATGTATTACTCCGTATCCATCCAGCCCAGGCATTACCACATCACAAAGAATTAGGTCAGGTTTTTCCTTTATTGCCTTCTCTATGCCGCATTTTCCATCGCTTGCAGTAAATACAATATAATTTGACAATCGAAGAATCTCTGCAATATCCTCCCTAAAGGCGCTATCATCTTCAATCAGCAAGATCTTTTTCATTGGTAAACATATTAATTGGTAGCTAAAGTCACAGGAAGGCGCACTATCTACTAGTTCAAAAAAAAGAATCTACAACCCTGTCTATGAAATGGTTATATTATAAATTTAGAAAAAAAAACGCAATACCGGATGGTTTTCTTTAAAAACGTAAAAGGTGTGATAAAAATCAACCACAGCTCTGACAGCAATCAAATGGCCTGGGCCTTTTTAAGATTAGTTTTATAAATTAAAATATAAGCGATTATGAAAACTGACTATGAAATTAAAAAGGATGTTATTGACGAACTAGGATGGGATCCGCTGTTGAAAAATTCATCTGAAATAGGTGTCGCCGTACATGATGGTATTGTAACCTTAGGCGGATATGTAGATTTCTACTCTGAAAAACTTGCCGCTGAGAAGGCAGCTAAACGGATAAAAGGTGTTAAAGCTGTTGCCATGGACATAGACGTGAGGCTTACAGACGATGGAAAACTGCCAGACGCTAAGGTAGCCGAAAGTGTGGTTAGGGCCCTGG
>Ga0307408_100003633_pt1 | contig 10515 bp, 3 predicted proteins | sample 322Cmetagenome_FD_202116 | JGI IMG/M metagenome (GOLD analysis project Ga0307408, IMG submission 202116) | Maize rhizosphere microbial communities from greenhouse at UC Davis, California, United States - 322HYB-C-3 | ecosystem: Host-associated > Plants > Roots > Rhizosphere > Soil | place: USA... | reverse complement strand
CCCCGGCCACGCCGACCGTCGCAATCGCCAGTGCCAGCAACGCAAACAATCCGATCAGGGTGGCATTGAGCCGCTGTGGCGCGATCGTCTCGTCGCGGATTTCTTCCAGCGTCTGTACGTGATCGATCGGACGGTTCGGATCCAGGCTGCGAATCGTCTCGACGACCCGCGGCGCGATGCGATCGGTAGCGGCGGTGCGGACGAGGAGCGTGGACGTCGCGCTGGTCTGCGCGTCGGGTTGATACATCGTGTGGAGCGGCGCCTGTTCGATCCCGTCAGCGCGCGAGTCGGCCGCGATGCCGACGATTTCTGCTTTCGGGGACCAGTTGCCGTTGAACAGCTTCCAGCTGATCCTCCGGCCAATCGGATTCTGGTCTTTGAAGTAATAGCGCGCCATCGACTCGCTCAGGACGACCACCGGCGGCGCCGTGCCCGTATCGCTTGGCAGGAATCCGCGGCCGGCTCTGACCCGCGTGCCGACCGTCTCGAAGTATCCGGTGCTGACCAGGCGTGTGACCGTCCGGGGCGCCGTCGCGACCGCCTCGAGATCCGCGCCTTCGACCTGGAACTCCTGCTGCTGCGGGAACGAGCCGGCGAGCGGCGCCGCCGAGGCCATTGCCGCTGCCTGCACGTTCGCCTCGCCCCTGACGCGATCGAGCACGTCACGTGAAAACTGCAGCCGCCGCTCGCGGTTGAAGCCACTGAAGTCGGGAGCCTGCAGGCTGAGGACGTTGGACAGGTCGAACCCGGGATCGACCGCGTAGAGCTGGAGCAGGCTGCGCGTGAGGAGCCCGGCGCCGATGAGGAGCGTAAAGGAGGCGGCGAGCTGGCTGACGACCAGCACGCGCTGAGCGCGGCGCCGGCCGATGCCGCCGGTCGCGCGTCCGCCGCCGCTGGCCATGGCGCGGACCGGATCGTTGAGGAAGCCGAGCCGCGGCGCCCACGCGAACACGAGCGCGAGAGCAATCGAGACGACCAGCGTGAACGTGAGCACCCACCCGTCGAGCGCGATCTCGCCGGTGCGATTCGTGAACCGGCTGGCGTACTTCGTCAGCAGGTCGAGCCCGGCGACCGCGAGTCCGAGCCCGAGCACGCCGCCGACGATCGACAGCACCAGGTTTTCGGCGAGCAGCTGACGACGAAGCAGCGTGCCCCGCGCGCCGAGCGCCGCTCGGATCGCCATCTCCCGCTCGCGCTGCACCAGCCGCGTGAGCGTCAGGTTGGCCACGTTGGCGCACGCGATGATCAACACGAAGACCGTGGTGACGAGCAGGATGATCAAGGTGGGCTTCGCCCTCGCCGTCAGTTCGTCTTTCCAGGGCGTCACCACCGTGTCGAACCCGCGCGACTTCGGATAGGCATCCGGGTAGTGCTCGTGCAGCCGCGATGCGATCTGCCGCAGTTCGGCCTGCGCCGCCCCCACCGTCGCCCCCGGCGCAAGCCGCGCGTAGACGTCGGTCATCCGATGCCGCCGCTCGTCCTGCATCGATGCGCCGACGTAGTGATCGTTGGCCGCGTAGTTGACGTAGAAGTCCTGCTTCCGCGCCGTCGCGTAATGCGAGCCCGGCGCGAGCACGCCGACGATCAACGCCTTCTTGACCGTCAGATCGAGGATCTGCCCCACGACCGTCGGATCCGACCCGAACACCCGCTGCCAGTAGCCGTAGGTAAGGACCGCCACCGGCTGTGCCGTCCGGCCTTCGTCAGAGGGCAGCAGCATCCGCCCGAGATGCGGCCGCGCGCCGAGCAGCTGGAAGAAGTTCGGCGTGACCAATCCCCCGGTCGCGCGGTGCGGCTCGCCACGCCCGAGGACGTTGAAGGTCCAGTCCCCGAACTCGATGAACTGGTCGACCGTCTTCGACTGCGCGCGATAGTCCGCGACTTCCACGAACGAAAAGCTGGTGTTTTCGACTCCCGCCGAGACCTGCGCCTGCCGCAGGTGCATGATCCGGTCGGCTTCGGGATAGGGCAGCGGCCGCAGCAGCACCCCGTTGATGACGCTGAAGATCGCGGTGTTGGCGCCGATGCCGAGTCCGAGCGTGAGGATGAAGGCGAGCGAGAACCCGGGCATGCGCGGCAGCGTGCGCAGCGCGAGGCGGATGTCGTTGAACACGGCGGCTCCTCGAGTGTGCGTGTCCTCGTCAGGACGTCGACAGGACGGGAGTGTAAACGAGGAATTCGCGCCGGCCCGACCGTTCGCGGCATTTCGTCGGCCGTTCGCTGCATTTCAGGGACTGGATCCGGGACGAGTGGGTGGGACCTGGCCGCCGCGCCGGTTCTGCAGCCCCGAAAATCGTCGGCGGTTGGTCTCCGCGTTGGAAAGGGTAGGCCGCCGCTACGAGAATAGACCGGCTATCGTGCTATTCGTAGCGTAACGCGATCATCGGATCGATCTTTGTCGCACGCCGTGCCGGGACGTATGAGGCCAGCTAGCCGTCAGCCAGGCACCACGGTTGAGGACCAGCCGCAGCAGGCTTGCTGGTCGACCGTGCGGATGTCGCTGATCGCCTGATCCTTGCGGACGGAGTGAATCGCCGCGGTGATCGCCTTCTGCTCAACAGGCCACGCCGGGCGCCAAGTGATGCGCGCACGACGACCTCGCGTTCGCGGGACAGGCCGCGCGTGAGCGCGAGACTGGCGAAGTTGGCGCAGCCGATCAGGAGCACGAGACCCGTCGCCGATATCAACACGAGGAGAGCCCGGCGCATGTCCGCGCCAATCAGCGTGTCGGCGTAGCGTTCGACGATGACGCCCCATCCTTTGTTGGAGGCGGGAAAGTCCGTCGCGATACGAGCGCCGATCGCGGTCATGGCCGATTGGGCCTGCTCGAGCGAGACGCCGTCCTTCAGCCGGCCGAACGACACGAGCCAATGAACACGGGTCATGTTCGACAGCTCGAACGCCAGCGGGCGCCAGATTTGATTGAAGGCGCGATCGAACGCACCCCCTCGAGGCAATACGCCGATCACCGTATGCGGCTGGTCGTCGAGCAGGATCTGTCGATTGACAATGCCGGGATCCGATCCGAACTGGCTGACCCAGATCGCACCCGAGTCATGCCTTAGACGGGGTGATGAGCGGCATGGTTGGCGACATGTGGATGTGACTGCCCAAATCCCTCGGCATGACTGGAGAACCTACCGGCGAAGCGTGACCATCGGGTCGACCTGCATCGCGCGCCGAGCGGGCCACCACGATGCGGCGAGAGCCGTGACGATCAGAAGAGCCGCGCCGCCGAGAACCGTCGTGAGATCGAAAGGCCGCACGCCGTAGAAGATCCGCGACAGCATCATTGTCAGCAGACCGCCGAGGATGAGTCCGACGACGACACCGCTGGATGCGAGTCGAAGGCCGCGGGCAAGCACGAGGCGCTCGACGGCTTCGGCGGAGCATCCGAGCGCGAGTCGGATGGCGAACTCCTGACTTTGCTGAGAGACCAGCAACGACATGATCGCGTAGACGCCCAGAGCCGCGAGCAGCAACGCGACCGTTCCCAATGCCGCGAGTACGAGCCCCTGTCCCGCGCGGTCGTTCTCGAAGAATGCGTAGACGTCGGGCATCGTGCGGGCAACGATCGGGAGGTCCTGGTCCAGCGCTGATATCGCCCGGCGGGCGGGCGCGATAATGGCACGGTCGTCGTAAGGAGCGCGCACGACGAAGCTGATCGCCCGGTCGCGCGCGGCCGCGAGCGGCATGTAAATCTGGTTCTCGGGATCGTCGCCGGGATTGCGCTGTGAGACACCGCCGACCACGCCCGCTATCGTGAGCCACGTGTCAGGATTCGGCGAGTCAGTCAATCGTAACCGTTTCCCGATTGGATTCACACCCGGCCAGTGGCGCCGAGCCAACGTGTCGTTGACGAGTACGACGGTTGCTTTCGGATCTCTCGATTCCGAGTCGGAGAACGAGCGTCCGAGTCGTATCGGGATGCCCGCAGTTCGAGGATAGTTTCCGAGTACGTACCTGAGGCTGCCCGATACACGAGTGGGGTTGGCCCCGGTGCCTTCGAAGACGATTTGCGAGAACGGCACGTTGCGATCGGCAAGCGGCAAGGCGCTGGTTGCCGTGACTTCACTGGCACCGGCAAGCGCGGCCAGGCGCTCGACGGCGCGATCGACGAACGCCGTTCGTGAGGCCGAGCTGTCGTACGCGTCCCCGGCAAGAGTGAGTCGCAGGACGACGAGGCGATCACGATCGAATCCCGGGCTGACCGCGTAAAACGACCTTGCGCTGCTGACAATCGACCACGCGGCCGAAATCAAGCCCAGCGACACCGCGATCTGCGCGGCGACGAGAAGTCCGCGCGTGCGACGGCTGCGACGCGAGACTCCGACCGCGCGCCCGTCGTCCTGCAGAACGCCTCGAAGATCGACTCCGGTTGCGCGCATTGCCGGACCAAGACCGAACAGCAAGGCCGTCATCAGCGAGGCGCCAAACGCGAACAGCAGCACGCGGCTGTCGATCGCAAAATTCAACCATCCAGCACCCTGCGGCTTGCCAAGGGTTGCGCCAAACAGATCGATCCCCCATTGGGCGATCAAGATCCCGAAGGTGCCGCCAACGGCTGCGAGCACCACGCTCTCGATCACCAACAACCTGACGATGCGAGTCCTTCTTGCACCAAGTGCGACCCGCAGGGCGAGCTCGTGCCGGCGGCTGTCGAGGTGTGCCGCCAGGAGTCCGGCAAGGTTGGCGCACGCGATCAGCAAGACCAGGATCGTGGCTGTCAGCAGGGCCGTCAGCATGGTGCGATGCTTCGAAGACACCATCGAGTCATGCAAACGGATCACGTCAGGGCCTCGACGAGCGCCAGGCGGGTTGAGCGTCCGATCGACAGCTGGCAATCCAGCCAGCATCGCACCTGCCTGCTCGACGGTCACACCGTCAGCGAGCTTGGCAACCACATCGACGGGTCCAGGCGGTCGACCGGGCTCAAATTGCAGCGGCACCCAGATGTCAGTATCCGCCGGGAACCCGAAACCGTCAGGCGCCACGCCGACGATTTCATGCGCGACACGGTCCAGGGCGATCGTGCGACCTGCGATCGATGAATCTGCCGCGTAGTGTCGCGTCCAGAACGAGTAGCTAATCACCGCAGGCGGGGTTATCGCGCCGAAATCCCTCTGAAGAAGAGGACGACCGATCCTGAATGAAGCGCCGAGCAGGCTGAAGATGTCGCCTGAAACCCGGGTGCTGAGCACGCGCTCGGCACCGTCCGGCGCGGCGGCGTTCACGTCACTGGAGATATACGCGACGACCGCGCCAAACGGGCTTGTCGGCAATCGGGCCACGGACTCGTACGAAGGCGCCAGCGCGCCGGTGTCAACCAGGCCGCGCATGGCGACCAGTCGATCGGGATCAGCGTACGGAAGCGGACGAAAGATGAGGGCATTGAGGAGTGAAAAGAACGTTGTGGTGGCCCCGATGCCGAGCGCCAGCGTCACGATGACGAGCGTGGAGAACGCGCGATAGCGGGAAAGCTGACGGACTGCTGAGCGGACATCGAAGACCAGGGTGTTCATAGATTTTTGGCGGCCGCAACTTCCATGCCGTGGCGGGTACGGCTCCAGCCTTCGATTCTCCTTCATCGCCGGGCGGAGAACGTGCGGTCGTGGGACGCTCTTTCGCGGTTCCGGGCGTCGTGGTCGCCACGGAAACCACCACGCTGCCTCCGTATGGCGGCATCGGGGACCGACATCGAGGTCACGATGCGGCTGGATCGATAGTCGCGCTGCGGAATGGGTGAGGGCGCCTCACCTCAGTTCGGGCATCGGAATTGGTGGCTGAGGTAGGTGTCAACCCGATCCCTGGCGATCGCGTTGAGCAGATTTCCCACCGCGGTCAGGTGTTTCTGCCGAAGCCGTGCGAGCTCCTCCAGCAGTTCAGGAGTGCCGCCGATGTTCGCCAGATATTGGTCACCGCCCGGAAACGCCAGCCAGTCGTTGCCAGGAAAGGCAATGCCGGCTCTGGCCGTAGTGGGGGCCCCAGTGTTGTTGAGGGGAAAGTACGTGGCACCTGGCTCAGTGTTCACCGCCGCGGCCAGGCCCGAGATGAAGCGCTGTTTGGTCACAGCCGGTTGCAGGAACAACATCGAGTTGTTCGTCGGGGAACCGGCGAAATCGACCTGGGTGAAACCAGCGAACTGCCCGCTCCATAACGCGGCATCAATCGTCCCGAGCCGGTCGAAGAACTGGCGCGCTTCGTCGCCGGTCAGGGTTCCCGGAAACGTCGCAACCGCGAAATCGAGGGTGAAGGCGTAGGCCTTCGCGTTGTCGGCGCTGAAGTGCACGGTTCCGCCCTGATTCAGCACGTAGCCGAGGGCATTGTCGAGCACGTTGACATCCTGGGTACTTGCAGCACCTGGCCCGGAATCCTGAATGGTGAACACATAGGAAGGGTTGGTCGCCCCCTCGAACCCTCCGGCTGCCACCACGAACCGTGTGTTGGTCGCGGTCACTGAGGTGATCACGTGGTGCGCAGACAGCGCATCGATCACGGTGTCTACAGCGAGGCACTCGGAGAGCAGCCGCTGGCTCCATCGTTCGAGCCGGCTATAACCGATGCTGCGAATGAGCGCGAGGTTGTTTTCACCGACGACGTCGAGGTTGGGAACAGGCTCCACCGACATGTACGTGGTGGCCGACAGAGTCTGAGTGGATACAAGGACGGCAATAGCGAACTGTCCGACGGTGTGCCTCGTCCGACGTCGCTGTTCCATGCGCGGTGAGGTTCGCATCGAAGTGCTCCAGTCCAAAGGCCGAACACTCTAGCCCAGGGTGAGCGCCGCGTCTACGGATATCGCCTCGACCGCGGAGCGGGCCCCTCCCTGGAACTGATCTGACAAGTCGAACGAAGAGGTCGGCTCGGAGTGGCTTCGTAGTCGACCGGTTATTCTGGAATGCCCGTGCTCCTCAGCAAACGCATCCCCTCCTCGTCAGCACGGATCGACGCCCACGCCGGCAGCTTCCAGAACGGAACATAGGGATCGCGCGCCTCGATACCTTTCGCGAGCAGCTGGCGCGCCTCCTCGAGATGCCCGGCTGACGCGGCCATCACAGCCTGCTCCGACCAGCCGACATACGCCGTGCGTGCGCGCCCTCGGAGCTCCTGGTATACAGCTTCCGCCGCCGCGGCATCGCCGCGGGCCGTATGAATGGCCGCGACTTCCGCCAGCAGGCGGGGTGCGCGGCCGGACATCATCAACGCCGGTTCCGCCTCGCGAAGCGCATCGTCATACAGGCCGGACGCGCTGAGCGTCCAGATCAGCGCCCACCACGCGGTGAAGTTGTCGCGGTCGAGCGCGACCGCCTGCCGGGCCCTCGCCACTCCGTCGTCGAGACGGTTCGACAGGCCGGCACAGAACGCGTCGATGGCGATTGCCCACGCGTTGAGCGGATCGAGATCACATGCCCTGCGGATGCCGCGTCCGGCGCGCTCCTGGAGATCGGGCGGTACGCCGTCGAAGCAGGTGACGGCAATCGCCTGTTCGACCAGGGTTCTGACGTGGTTGCGATCGACGGCGAGGGCGCGCTCGGACAGGGCCACCGTGCCATACAGGTCCCACTCGTGGATCGACTCGAGATTAGCCAGCGTCGCGAGCGCCTCGACCTGATTCGGATCGAGCGCCAGTGCCCGCTCGGCGGCGGCCCGGGCTCGGGGCATGACCTCGGGGGCGGGCGCGAGGCCATACAAGCCAATCAGCCGGTAGCTGTCGCCGAGCAGCGCGTGCGCTTCGGCGAGATTCGGATCGATTTGGATGGCTTGCTCGAAGCAGGCCTGCCCTTCGAGAATGGCCCGGCCACGCCGATTCAACAGTCCCCGTCCCTTGAGCAGCAGCTCGTAGGCATCGAGGCTCGCCGTCGGTCGTGACACGACCTTGCCGCCGCGATCGGACAACGACACGCGCAGGCGCCCGGTGATGGCGCTGGCGATCTCGTCCTGCACGTCGAAGATGTCCCGCAGCTCGCGATCGTAGCGATCCGACCAGAGCTGGAAGCCGTTGGCGAGATCGACGAGCTGCACCGTGATCCGCACGCGGTCGCCCGAGCGACGCACGCTTCCCTGCAGCGCCGTCGCGACGCCGAGCCTTTCGCTGATCGCATGCAGATCCGCGCTGTCACGAAGCGAGAACGCAGACGTTCGCGCGGCGACGCGCAGGCCGGGGAGATCCGCCAGCGCGTTGAGAATCTCTTCGGCAATCCCGTCGCAGAACCACTGCTGATCCCGGGCCGCACTCAGGTCGGCAAACGGCAGGACGGCGATCGAGGCCTCGCGTTCGACCGCAGAGATCGGCGTCGGCGCCGCAGTCGACATCGCGCGCGCCTTCTCGACGCCCTGCAGCAGCCGCTCGAACATCCCGGTGTCCCAGAACCAGGGACTCCATTCGCGCCTCATGCGCTCCGGATCGAGCAGCGCCGGCTGGATCCGGGCGAGCGCATCCAGCGCGGCCCGCGCCTCGGCGGCACGACCGAGGTGGCCAGCTGCCGCCGCGCTCGAGAGGTGCGACCAGGGAAACAGCGGCATGTTGATGCGCTTCGCGTGGACGAGCGCCTCCTCGTAATCGCCGCGGGCGAAGGCCCGGTCGAAGAGGACGAAGTTGTACCAACCCGGATGCTGCGGCGAGAGGGTCAACGCCCGCTCCACGAGTTCGGCTGCCCGGTCGTATTCGCCGGCTCCCGCCAGGAAGATGCCGACAAACGCGACGGTCTCCACGCTCAGCGGATTGACCGCCATCGCGCGTTCGGCGGCGGCATGCAATCCGACCTGGTCCCGCTCGAAGAAGCTGGCGCTGACGAGCGCCATCCATCCGAGCTGGTTCATCTGGTCGATCTCGGTCGCCCGTTCCGCCGCCTGGCGCTGCCGCCGCAGCGGGTCGGGCAGCGGATTGAGGCCGTGCGAGTACTCGTGCTCGTAGAGCGACGCGAGGCACGCCCAGAGCCCTGCGGCGCCCGGTTCGCGCTGCAGCGCGCGCTCGATCGCATCTCGCAAACGCGCGTGCTCCTCCGGCCGGAAGTGCTCGACGTACGCATGAAAGCGCACGATCAGCTCGCGCGAGGTCATGTGCTCGACCGGCTTCTCCCTGATCGAGGCGGCCATCGAGCGGATCAGGGCGCTGCCCGGGCTTCCCACCGTCGCAGTGATGCGGCTCGCCACGTCGTCCTGGAGGTCGAACACGCTGGAGCCCTTCTGACGGTCGTAGTTCTCGGCCCACAGGTGCGCGCCGGTCTCGCTGTCGACGAGACGCGCGCTGACGCGCACCGTCGCGCCGGCACTGCGAACGGTGCCTTCGACCAGGTATCGCGCACCAACGCGGGCAGCGGCGGCGCGCGTGTTCGTCGGCGGTGTATCGAGACGTTCGACCGACCCGCGCGACACCACGTGCAGATGCGTGAAGCGCGCGAGTCCCGCGGTGATGTCATCGGTCAGGCCTTCGGCAAGGAGCGCCGCGTCCGGGTCCGGCGTCCGCGACGCGAACGGCAGCACGGCGATCCACATTCCGGCCCCGTCCGGCGGATGCGGCGTGTCGGTGGACACCGCGCCGGAGCCGGCGGCGGTGCGGCGGACATGCCCAGACTCGAGCTGCTTTTGTACGTGGCGGAGCTCGTTGTAGACGTCGCGAGCCGTTTGAATGCGGTCTTCGGGCCGCTTTTCGAGGCATCGATCGATCAGCCGGGCCAGCGCCTCCGGGACCTCCGGGCGGCGCTCGCTGACGTCCGGCGGCGTGTCCCGCAGGATCGCGGCCATCAGCAGCGGCGACGACTCCGCCACGAACGGGCGGCCACCGCTCAGCATCTCGTAGAACAGGATCCCGAGCGAGAACAGATCGCTGCGATGGTCGAGCGGCCGGCCCTCGATCTGCTCGGGCGACATGTACGGCATCGTCCCGACGATCGTGCCTTCGCGCGTCAGCGCCGGGCGGGTGACTTCCACCGTGCGTTCGTCGGTGGCGGTCCCGATCCGAGCCAGGCCGAAATCCAGCACCTTGACGCGCCCGTCAGCGGCAACCATGACGTTGGCGGGCTTCAAGTCCCGGTGCGTGACCTGCTTCTGGTGCGCGGCGGTCAGTGCGTCGGTCAGCGGGAGCGCGATCTGCAGGAACCGGGCCACGGGCATGCCGGCGGACGGCGTGATACCGTCGAGAGTCTGGCCTTCCACCAGCTCCATGGTGAGGAAGTGCGTGCCGCCGGCCTCTTCGGTCGAATAGATCGTGACGATGTGCGGATGGTTCAGCGCGGCGACCGCACGCGCTTCACGTGCGAAACGTGCGAGGCGCGCCGGATCCTGCGCGAGATCGGGAGCCAGGATCTTGAGCGCGATGTCGCGATCAAGCGACGGATCGTGCGCCCGATACACCTCGCCCATCCCGCCTGCGCCCAGCGAGGCGAGGATCTCATAGCGACCGAGTCGTGATCCTGGAGAGAGCGGCATCACCCCCACCAGGTCTCGCCCGGCGCCAGGTGCGCCCGGACGACGTCGGGGTTGAGCTCGATGCCGAGCCCTGGCTTGTCGGTCACC
>Ga0307408_100003631_pt1 | contig 10516 bp, 6 predicted proteins | sample 322Cmetagenome_FD_202116 | JGI IMG/M metagenome (GOLD analysis project Ga0307408, IMG submission 202116) | Maize rhizosphere microbial communities from greenhouse at UC Davis, California, United States - 322HYB-C-3 | ecosystem: Host-associated > Plants > Roots > Rhizosphere > Soil | place: USA... | reverse complement strand
TGGGCACGCTCGACGCCGTTGTTGCAGGCCTTGACGCAGTGCTTCAGGTAGTAGGCGGTGGCGTCGGGCAGGAAGCCCGCCTGCAGCACGGCTTCGGCCTGGTGCGAGGACAGTTCGCGGATTTCGGTGCCGCCGGCGTCGGTCATCATCTCGGTTTCGGTGATGAAGACCAGCTTGTCGGCGTGCAGGGCAATGGCGGCGGTGCAGGCCACATCTTCCATCGTCAGGTTGAAGGTTTCGCCGGTCGGGGAGAAGCCCAGCGGCGACAGCAGCACCACGCCGTCCGAACCCATGATCGAGTGGATGGTTTCTGCGTCGACCTTGCGGGTCAGGCCAGTCAGTTCGAAGTCGACGCCGTCGATCACGCCCAGCGGGCGGGCGGTGATGAAGTTGCCGGAAATGATACGGATCGCGGCATGCGACATTGGCGTATTCGGCAAGCCCTGGCTGAAGGCGGCCTCGATGTCGAGGCGCAGTTCGCCGGCGGCTTCCTTGGCGCATTCCATGGCGGCCGTGTCGGTGATGCGCACGCCGTTGTGGAAGCGGCCTTCCACGTTTCGCAGGGCGAGCTGCTCGGCGACCTGCGGTCGCGAGCCGTAGACCACGGTGACGTTGATGTCCAGCGCGTGCAGCAGGGACAGGTCGTGGGCCAGCACCGAAAGGGCGCCGGCGGCAACCAGTTCACCGGGGAAAGCAACCACGAAGGTCTTGCCGCGGAAGGCGTGGACGTAGGGGGCGACGGAGCGCAGCCAGGAGACGAATTGGATAGGGTTTTCCATTATCCGCGCATTATAATGCGCTGCGCGGTTTTCGCGCCCAAACTATGTAAAAAACGATGTCTGAAGCAAGCAAGAAGAATCCTCCCCAGCAAGCACCCGGCCAGCGTCCGCAAGGCGAGCCGCGGCGCCCCGCCAGCCAGCCGGGCCAGCAGGCCCGCCGCGCGCCGGCGCAGAAGCCTGCCGGTGACGCCCCGCGCAGCGAAGGCCGCCCGCAAGGCGCACGCCAGGCACCGGCCGCAGGTGACGCCCCGCGCCGCGACGCCGCGCGTCCAGCGCAGCGTGGTGAGGGCGGGGAGGAGCGCCGTGGGGAACGTCGCGAACGGGAGACGCCGGAACAGCGCGCCGAACGCGAGGCTGCACGCGCCTTCCGCAATCCGCTGCCGCCGATTACCTTCCCTGAAGACCTGCCGGTCTCCGGCCGCCGCGCGGAAATCGCCGAAGCGCTGACGAAACACCAGGTGGTGATCGTCTCCGGCGAGACCGGCTCCGGCAAAACCACCCAGCTGCCGAAAATCTGCCTGGAACTGGGACGCGGCCAGAAAGGCCTGATCGGCCACACCCAGCCACGCCGTATCGCCGCTTCGTCGACCGCGAAACGCATCGCCGTCGAACTGGGCTCGCCGCTGGGCGAGCATGTCGGCTATAAGGTGCGCTTCAACGACACCCTGAGCAAGGGCGCCTCGGTCAAGCTGATGACCGACGGTATCCTGCTGGCTGAAACCCAGACCGACCCGCTGCTGAAGGCTTACGACACGATCATCATCGACGAAGCCCACGAACGCAGCCTGAACATCGACTTCCTGCTTGGCTACCTGAAGCAGATTTTGCCGCGCCGCCCGGACCTGAAGGTGATCATCACCTCCGCAACCATCGACGCTGAACGCTTCGCCCGCCACTTCACGCAGGAAGGCAAGCCGCCGGTGCCGGTGATCGAAGTTTCGGGCCGCCTGTACGCGGTCGAAGTGCGCTACCGCCCGGTGGAGCGCGACCAGGTGCTGGCGCCGGGCGCGCAGCAAGGCGCCGATGCCAGGGGCGCGCGCACCGCCGCCGCGCGCGAAAAGCGCGACCTGATGGAAGCCATTGTCGACGGCGTCGATGAAGTCTGCCGCATCGGCAGCGGCGACGTGCTGGTCTTCCTGCCCGGCGAGCGCGAAATTCGCGACGCCGCGGAAACCCTGCGCAAGCACCACCCGCCGCACGTGGAAATTCTGCCGCTGTTCGCCCGCTTGTCGGTCGAGGAGCAGGACCGCGTCTTCCGCACCACCAACGCGCGCCGCATCGTGCTGGCTACCAACGTGGCGGAAACCTCGCTGACCGTGCCCGGCATCCGCTACGTGGTGGACGCCGGCCTGGCGCGCGTGAAGCGCTACAGCTACCGCAACAAGGTCGAACAGCTGCAGATCGAGCCGGTCGCGCAATCGGCGGCCAACCAGCGCGCCGGCCGTTGCGGCCGCGTGGCTGACGGCGTCTGTATCCGCCTGTACGACGAGCAGGATTTCCTGCAGCGTCCAAAATTCACCGACCCGGAAATCCTGCGCTCCTCGCTGGCCTCCGTCATCCTGCGCATGAAGTCCCTGCACCTGACGGACGTGGAGAGCTTCCCCTTCATCGAGCCGCCGCTGGGCCGCGCCATTGCCGACGGCTACCAGCTGCTGCAGGAACTGGGCGCCGTCGATGACGACAACCAGTTGACGCCCCTGGGCCGCAAGCTGGCCAAGCTGCCGCTCGATCCGCGTGTAGGCCGCATGATCCTGGCCGCGCAGGAGTACCACTGCCTGACCGAGGTGCTGATCGTGGCTTCCGCCTTGTCGGTGCAAGACCCGCGCGACCGACCGGTCGAGCACCAGGGCGCAGCCGACGAAGCGCACAAGAAGTTCGCCGACGAAAAGTCCGAGTTCCTCAGCTACCTGAAAATCTGGAAGTGGTTCGAGAACGCGATCGAGCATAAGAAGTCGAACCGCCAGTTGATGGACTCTTGCCGCGCCGCCTTCCTGAACCAGCTGCGCCTGCGCGAATGGCGCGACGTGCACTCGCAACTGCTCACCATCGTGAAAGAGCAGGGCTGGCGCACCAATGAGCTGCCGGCTACGTACGACCAGCTGCACATGGCGCTGCTGACCGGCCTGCTGGGCAATATCGGCTTCAAGGGCGAGGATGAACCGGGCGGCGGCTATCTCGGCGCGCGCGGCATCAAGTTTCATATCTGGCCGGGTTCGCACCTGTCGAAGAAACCCGGCAAGTGGATCGTTTCCGCCGAACTGGTGGAAACCACGCGCCTGTACGCACGCTGCGTAGCCCGCATCGAGCCGGAATGGATCGAGAAGATCGGCGGCCACCTGCTGAAAAAATCGTGGGGCGAGCCGCGCTGGGAGAAGCGCCCGGCGCAAGTCGCCGCTTCCGAGCGCGCCACGCTGTATGGCCTCGTGGTCTACAGCCAGCGCCGCATCAACTACGGCCAGAAGAATCCTGTCGAGGCGCGCGAAATCTTCATCCGCGACGCGCTGGTTGGTGGCGACTATGACACCCGCGCGCCGTTCTTCGCCCACAACCACAAGCTGGTGCGCGAGATCGAAAACCTCGAACACAAATCGCGTCGCCAGGACGTGCTGGTGGACGACCAGTTGATCGAAGCCTTCTACGACGAGCAGATTCCGGCCGATGTGGTGAACGGCGCCGGTTTCGAAAAGTGGTACAAGGATGCCTCGGCTGACAACCCGAAGCTGCTGTACCTGATCCGCGACGACCTGATGCGGCACGAAGCGGCCGGCATCACGACCGACCTGTTCCCGAAGAAGATGATGGCGGCGGGGCTGGAAATGCAGCTCTCGTACCACTTCGAGCCGGGCACGCCGCGCGACGGCGTCACGCTCACCGTGCCGCTGTATGCGCTGAACCAGCTCTCGCGCGAACGCTGCGAATGGCTGGTGCCGGGCATGCTGAAGGAGAAGGTGCACCTGCTGCTCAAGACCTTGCCGCAAAAGCAGCGCCGCCATCTGGTGCCGCTGCCCGATTACGCAGCCAAGTTCTGCGAGCGCACTGAATTCGCGCGCGGCGATTTGATCGACGCCATCATTGCCGATATCCGCAAGCAGATCACGATCAGCGTGCTGACGTCCGACTTCAAGCCGGAGCAACTGCCGGCGCACCACTTCATGAATTTCAAGGTGGTGGATGAGCATGGCCGCCAGCTCGATATGGGCCGCAACCTGGCCACGCTGCAGGCGGAATACGGCTTGCAGGCACGCCAGAGCTTCCAGCGCATGGCGGAAGGCGGCAATACGCCTGCCTCCGCGGCGCAACTGGCCCAACTGGCCGGCGGCGGCCTCGGTAGCGCCGGTGCGGCTAAGACGAAACACGGCGGCATCGCAGCCGATGCTGCGCGCGGCGCGGGTGCGGCGGTCAGTTCCGGCTCCGGCCGCAGCGGCGCTACCGCCGCTGGTCCCGCCGCTGCAGCCGGCAATGCGCCTGCTGGCAGCGCGGCATCGCAGCACACCAACATCACCACCTGGAGCTTCGGCGAGTTGCCGGAGCTGCTGGAAATCACGCAGGGCAAGTTAAGCCTGATCGGCTTCCCCGCGCTGGTGGACAAAGGCACGCACTGCGACCTGGAAGTGTTCGACGACCCGAACGTGGCCGCCCGCACCCACCGCATCGGCCTGCGCCGGCTGTTCATGCTGCAAATGCGCGACCAGATCAAGTTCGTCGAGAAGTCAATTCCGAACTTGCAGCAGATGGGCATGCAATTCATGTCCATGGGCACGCAGGAAGAACTGCGCGACCAGATCATCGCCAAGGCCATCGACATCGCCTGCCTGCAGGACCCGCTGCCGGCCGACGAAGCGAGCTTCATCAAGCGCAAGGACGAAGGCAAGTCGCGCATCGTACTGCTGGTGAACGAAATCGCTCGCCTGGTGTCGCAGGTGCTGACCGAATACCACGGCCTGCCCAAGCGCCTGCAAGGCATCAACCAGCAGGTGGCGCAGGACATGCAGCAGCAGCTGCAAGGCCTGGTGCACAAGCGCTTCCTGATCGAGAACGAGTTCTCGCAGCTGTCGCACTTCCCGCGCTACCTGAAGGCGATGAACGTGCGCCTTGAGAAGCTGCGTGCCGACGCCGCGCGCGATGCCAAGGCCATGTCCGAATGGAGCCAGGCCGCAGCGCCATACCAGCGCCTGATGCGCGACAAATCGGCCGGCAAGAACACCGACCCGAAACTGGTGGAATACCGCTGGATGCTGGAAGAGCTGCGCGTATCGCTGTTCGCACAAGAACTGCGCACGCCAATGCCGGTCTCCGTCAAGCGCCTGATGAAGGTGTGGGAATCCATGCAGCGTTGAACGCGCTGCAAGCGCGGCGCTGGGGGCGCCGCGCGGAAGGCACATCAGTAATTGCCCTTGCTGCCGCTTTCGCTGCCGGTGGAGCCACCGCTATAGCTGCTGCCGGTGGTGTCGCTTTGCATGGTGCTGGTGCCGGCGCCCATTACGCTGCCGGTCGAGGTGCGCATGCCGGTGGCGGTGGTGCCGTAGAAATTGTGGATCTGCGTGCCGAATTCAGGGCTTGCCATGTCTGGCCAGCGGTCCTTGTCGAAGCCCGGCGCGTTCTCCAGTTTTTCCTTTGTGCAGTCAAGCACAAAGCGCTTGTTCACCGTATCAAGCTGCAATGCCTGCCATGGCACGGCAAACAGCTTGTCGCCCATGCCCAGCACGCCGCCGAAGGACAGCACCGCATAAGCGATCTGGCCGGTCTGCATGTCGAGCATGATTTCCTTGATGTCGCCAAGGTCTTCTTCCTGGCGGTTATAGACGTCTTCACCCATCAGCGTGTCAGCGCCCATCAGGCGTGGGCCTGGTCCATCGTTGTCGTCACGGTCGCGATAGATGCCGAATTTGTCGCGGTCTAGATAGCTCATTCTGCTCTCCTCATTTGTGTGATCGAGTGAGTCCAGAATAGCCCAAGCTGCGGGCGCGAGGCGCGCGCTACGCTAGCGCGGCGTAGTCCTACAAGAAGAACGCAATGGCAGCAACTGCAGTCGGCGCAAGGGCTCCTGCCAGCAAACCAAGCGCGCCGATTGATTCATCACGGAATCCTTTTCGCAGCAGTGCAACGCCGGCCGGATTGGGCGCGTTGGCGATCACCGTCAAGCCGCCGCCCGCAACAGCGCCTGCTACCAGCATGTATTGCGCATGCGGCGTGATGCCGTCGATCAGCGAGCCGAGATAGGTGAGGGCGGCGTTGTCGGTAATGGCAGTCAGGCCCAGCGCGCCGAAGAAGAGCGCCAGTGGCTGCAGGCTTTCGACAATTGGTTGCAGCCACCATTGCTGCATGCTGCCCAGCACTACCAGGCCGGCGAGGAAGAAGCCGACCAGCAAGGCTTCCTTCAGGATCAGCGGCGATTGATGCTGCGGATAGGCGGTAGTGAAGCCAATGAAGAACAGGAACAGGCCGAGGAACAGCACCGGGTGATGCGCCAGCAAGACCACGGCCGCCAGGAAGCCAAGGTGGATAATGCTGGTCAGCATAGGCGCCGGGGCGCGGGCGGTGAGGGCCGGCGCATCGCCCTTGCTGCCATTGCTGCCTTTGCGCAAGTGTTCGCGCAGCAGCCACGTCACGGCAGTGGCGTTGACCAGCACGGCCAGCGTGGCCTTCCAGCCGAAGTTGGCGGCCATGAAGGCGCTGTCCCATTGCCAGGTTGAGGCGACCATCAGCACCGGTGGTGCGGCGTAGGCGGTCAGCGTGCCGCCGATCGACACGTTGACAAACAGGACGCCGAGTGCGCCGTACTTCTGCCATTCAGGCACGCCATCGCGGAAGATTTGCGGCGCCAGGATCAGGGCGGCCAGCGTCATCGCTGCTGGTTCGGTGATCAGGGAGCCGACCAGGGGCACCAGGGCAAGTCCCATCCACGCCTGCAGCAGCTGGCGGCCGCCCGACAGGATGTCGATCAGGCGCTGCACGAAGTCCAGCACCGGCCGCGAAGCTGCCACCACCATCACAACGAAGACGAATAGCGGCTCGGTGTATTGCTGCGTTTCCGCATATGCGATGGCATTCTGCGGCCCGGCGACGAAAGCCATCACCACCAGCAGCACCATGGCCCAGAAGCCAAACACTACTTCCACCTCGCCCAGCAAATGCAGCAAGCCGGCGTGGCGCGGGAGTTTGTGCGACAAGCGCTCAAAGGCTTTCGCGCTGAAGGTATGGAGCAAGGCAAGGGCAAACAGGATGGCGCCGATCAGTTGCATGGCAGTTGGTTTTTAGTTGGCAATATTGCCGATTCTATCAGGCGAGCCGTTACTTGCCGGACTCTTGCGGAAACCGCTACCGGCACATTGCCGCTGCCGTTAGGCTGGCTTATGGCCGATAACTTTGATTCCCCCTGGAAGAGGGCGCTCAAACATGACCTGCGGGATTTCATCGCATTCTTTTTCCGGCAGTATTGTGAGCTGATCGACTGGCGACGCCCGCCCCGCATGCGTGACAAGGAACTGGAGCAGTCGCGCTGTGATGGCCGGCCGCATGCCTTGATTGCGGATCTGTTAGCCAGCGTGTTCCTGTGCGATGGCCGCGAGATATTGCTGCATATCGAAGTGCAGGCGCAGCGCGACCCTAAGTTGGCTGAACGCATCCTCGATTACAACTACTGCCTGTACAAGGACTACCAACTACCTGTCGCGAGCTTGGTCGTGCTGGCTGATGCTGGTAAGCGTTGGAGCCAGGATTCATTCCATAACGATGTGCTAGGCATGCAAATGGGCATCAGGTTTTCAGTGGTAAAACTGTCAGTCTACGCTGAACTTGTTGATGAACTTTTGCTTGAACGGAATGTGTTTGCTTGGGTGACGGCCGCACACCTGCTTGCGCGCCAGACTCATGGTAAGAAGGAGGCGCGCTACGCTGTAAAGTGGCGCCTTGTCAGGCTGCTGTATGACCGGGGATGGCATAAGCGGCGTATCATCGATTTATTCACGGTGATTCATTGGCTGATGCCACTGCCTGTCGACTTGGACCGGCGGCTGCGGCGTAATATCAGGCTGCTTGAAAGGAAGGTTCAGCGTGGAATGGCTTAGCGAATATGATCAGCTCCGGCTTGAAAAGCGCGAGAAGCGGGGTATCCGAATTGGCCTCGCGGAAGGGCGGCAAAAAGGGCGGCAAGAAGGATTGCAAGCCGGTGCTGCGAAAGTCCTTGAACGCTTGCTCTGTCGTCGCTTTGGCGCTTTATCACCGACGGTCCAGAAGCGACTTGCCAAAGCGTCCCCTGAGCAGCTTGCCCTGTGGGGAGAGGCGATTCTGGATGCAAAGACCCTGAAACAGGTTTTCTCCGCACGCTCGTAGGATTATACTGTATGTATGTACAGTATTTTCCGTCATGGCGCTTCTTGACCCCCAACCCCTGCACCCGGCCCTCTGGCTGGCCTCCCAACTCACCAAGGGAGCCACGTCTTGTGTGGATACCGGCATTCCAGTGCTCTCCCATCAACTGCCGGGAGGCGGATGGCCTACAGGTGTCCTGACGGAGTTGCTACTCCAGCAACCCGGCATCGGCGAGTTGCGTTTATTGAAAGCTACACTGGCCACCCTGAGCCGCCCGGCAGCTTTGCTGCAACCGCCGTACGCCCCCCAAGCCCTCGGCCTTGACTTGCCTCCGCAGCAACTGCTGTGGATCCGCAATACCGGCAAGGCTGCCGACAGCCTGTGGGCGGCCGAGCAGATCCTGCGCAGCGGCAGTTGCGGCGCGGTGCTGTTGTGGCAACAGCACATCCGCAACGAAGCGCTGCGCCGCCTGCACCTGGCGGCCCAGTGCGGCGAGACCCTGTTCTTCCTGCTGCGGCCGATCGCGGCCGCCCAGGATTCCTCGCCCGCGCCGCTGCGGCTGGCGCTGCGGCCGGCACCCGGCGGCATCAATATCGAATTCGTCAAACGCAGGGGACCGCAGCGCGACACGCCGCTGTTCCTCCCATTAACCCCAACCCTGTTGCAACGCCATGCGCCTGTGGATCGGCCTCTACCTGCCCCGGTTACCGCTCGAAGTGTTCTGCCCGAACTGGTCGGATGACCTGTGCAGCGTCGTGCTGGAGCAGGAGGGCGTGCTCGCGGTGTCGTACCGCGCTCATATGATGGGCGTGCGTGCCGGCATGCGCCGCAGCGGCGCCCTGATGCTGGCGCCGGAAGCGCAGATGCATGAACGCGCCCCGGAGCAGGAGAAGGAAGCCCTGCATGCCATCGCCATGGCCATGCTGCAATACACGCCGCAAGTGGCGGAAGGCGAGGGCGCTACCCTGCTGCTGGACGTGGGCGCCAGCCTGCGCCTGTTCGGCGGCATCCGCCGCCTGTGCCGCCTGGTGCAGGACAGCCTGCAAAAGCTCGGCTTCAGCGGCGTGCTGGGCGTGGCGCCTACCGCGCGTGGCGCCTGGCTGCTGGCGCGCGCCGGCGGCGGCCGTTCGCTCAAACTGGATAGCCTGCTGCACCGCCTGCATCGCCTGCCGGTAGGCCTGCTGCCGCCGCTGCAGCGCCACCTGCGCTGGCTGGATGGCATCGGTTGTCTCAGCATCGGCGACCTGGTGCGCCTGCCGCGCCCCGGCCTGCAGCGCCGCTGCGGCATCGAGGTGCTGGACATGCTCGATGCCGCGCAAGGCCTGGCGCCTGAAATGCACGAATGGCTGGCGGCGCCGCCCAGCTTCAAGGCCAAGCTGGAACTGTTTGGCCGTATCGAGAATACCGACTTGCTGCTGGCCGGCGCCTGCCGCCTGCTGCAGCAACTGACCGGCTGGCTATGCGCCCACCAGTTTGCCGTCTCGCGCCTTCGCCTGCTGCTGGAGCATGAGCGTGGACGCGAAGCCTGCCCGCCGACGCCGGTGGAGTTGATACTGGCCGAGCCCACCTGGCGCGACGAGCATATCGTGCGCCTGCTCAAGGAACGCCTGGCCAAGCTGGAGTTGCCGGCGCCGGTAATCGGGCTGGCGCTGGAAGCGGCCCAGGTTGAGCCGATGGCCCCGCTCAGCGACTCGCTGTTCCCCGACCCCGGCGGCAGCCCGCAGGACCGCCAGCGCCTCTTTGAAGTGCTGGTGGCGCGGCTCGGCGCGGAGAACGTGCTGCAGCCATACCCCAAGGCCGATTACCGCCCCGAAGTGGCCAACCGCTGGGTGCCACTGCACGAGAAGGTGCGCCCTGCCGACGTGGCAGCCGAAATGCCGCCGCGCCCTTTGCCGCGTCCCGCCTTCCTGCTGCCCAAGCCGATCCAGCTGCTGATGCGCGACCACCGCCCGTTCTACTGCTCGCCGCTGCGCATCGTGTCGACCGCCGAGCGGATTGAAGCCGGCTGGTGGAGCGAGACGCAAACCCGCGACTACTTCATCGCCGAGGGCGAGGACAATGCCTATTACTGGGTCTATCGCGAACGCATTCCTGGTACTGAGGAAACGCGCTGGTACCTGCATGGCTTGTTTGCCTGATGCAGTGAGGCGCTGGTGCCAGGGTATCTTTTTGGGCTCCCCGTCTAAATGGATCTAAACTGAGATAGTCCGGTCTAAAAGCCTCCAAGAATTCGGGGGGGCTGAAATTTGTAGACCAAAATCGTCCCCGCAAAGAAATCTCTGGACCGCATTAGACCGAATGACCTGCTCCCCAATTTAGTACGACCCCGAACTGGAGTCTACGGTTAATAATCCTTCGGCAAACTGCTTCGGTGTCAGATTCCTCAGCGTACTGTGCGGCCGTTCCTCGTTGTACTCCCGACGCCA
>Ga0307408_100003629_pt1 | contig 10518 bp, 11 predicted proteins | sample 322Cmetagenome_FD_202116 | JGI IMG/M metagenome (GOLD analysis project Ga0307408, IMG submission 202116) | Maize rhizosphere microbial communities from greenhouse at UC Davis, California, United States - 322HYB-C-3 | ecosystem: Host-associated > Plants > Roots > Rhizosphere > Soil | place... | reverse complement strand
ACCTTTACTGTTTGGAAATTACAGCGTTTGCAATGTTCTGCCAATTAGTGGTGACCTGATCGTAAAAGGGTACATCCTGGCTTCCGCCCTTCCAGATATAATAAGTCCTTTTCCCATTAATGACATGACTGCTTGCTGCTGCCTGCAGATTAGAAGCAGAGATTCCTACTAATACTTTGTCCAGGTTAAAGTTGAAAACAACTTCATAATTGTCGGACGGATTAATGGTGATATCATTGACCGCCAGGTTTGCTTCAAAGGGCAGGGAACTTGCCACCATTATACTATCAGTGCCCCCGCATTATTTACAAACGTTCCTTTTAGGTTAAAAGCTAAGTCAGGATAATTGGCTTTTTTCAAAAACAACTTGACTTTCACGTCCTTATACGATCCTACAGGTAAGTTGAATACTCCAGTCAAAACATTTGCATTAAGAATATTCAGGTTCTTCCCTACCATTATGGTCGTATCGAGCAAATCGTTGTTCCGGGCAACAAATGATATTTTTTCTACAAAAATAGAGGCAGACGACCACTTAACATAAGCAGAGTTTACCGTAGAATCTGCTGCCAGTACACTTGTTCCATTTGGGGCTGTGCCCGAAGCTTTTGCGAAATATGCCACCTTCCCTCCTCCGCTTATTTTCTCTTCGGGTGTTTCTTGTTTTTTACAGGAAATGGCAAACAATATTACCAGGAGTGCGGCAAATGATCGTTTTAAGGCTGAAGTCTTCCTGTTTGATATTACTTAAGATTTATTAGGTTCATTACTTGTGTAAATATAGAAAGAAGAAATACACTACAATAAAGGTTAGGATAAGAGATTTAGAAATCAGTTAAGAAGATTTATTAATTATAGTAAAAACTGCCTCAAAAACTAGTTATGAGACGGCCTCTTTCTTTTTTTCAGATGGCCTGAAAGCCTGGGCTATATTCTTATCAGATCTGGCAGAGGATTACAGTCGGCGTTTAATTTTTTATAGCTTTTTTAACTTTCTATTTTACTATTCGTTGTAATAATGAACTATAATCTCACAATCACTCTGCCCATTTGACCACCTTTTAACATTTTATCTATTTCAGCAGGTAGTCCTTTCAGTGTAACTGTTTTTGCAGTTAGTTGAATATTATACTTTGGATTCCATTTTTTCGCCAAATTGCGCCACATTCGTTTTCTCCATTCGATATCACACTCTGAGGAGTCAATGCCCAAAAGCGAGATGCCTCTTAAAATGAATGGAAATACGGTAGTTGACAAATCAGATGAATTTACCATTCCGCAAATGGCCGCAACTCCGTTATACTTTAAGCTTTTTAAGATCGTTGCCAGTAAATTTCCTCCAACAGTATCAATACAAGCAGCATAAATCCCTTTTAATAAAGCTCTTTCGGATTTATCATCAACCTCTTCTCTTGAAATTACTTCTTTAGCTCCGATTTTAAAAAGAAACTCTTTGCCTTCCGTTTTGCCTGTTACCCCCACTACATAAAACCCTAATTTTGCTAAAATCATTACAGAGATGCTCCCGACACCTCCAGTTGCTCCTGTTACAATAACCTTACCTTTTTCAGGTGTTAATCCAGATTGTAAAAGCTTGTCAATGCACAAAGCCACCGTTAACCCGGCAGTTCCAAAAAACATACTTTCCTTCAGTTGCAAACCACGAGGCAACTTGATTACCCAGGAAGCCGGTACGCTGATATATTGTCCGAAACCGCCTGCTGTATTCATTCCTAAGTCAAAACCAGTTACCAACACTTTGTCTCCTTTTAGAAAATCTGGAGAAACACTTTCAACTACAATACCTGCTGCATCAATACCTGGCGTATGAGGATAAGATCGGGTAATTCCACGGTTTCCGTTAGCCGATAGCGCATCTTTGTAATTTAGCGACGAATATTTTACCCTGATCAGTACTTCTCCAGCTGGCAAATCAGAAATATCCCTATCCACAATAGCTTGCGAGAAGGTTTTATCCTCGTTTTCAGAAATATAGAGGGCTTTAAACGGATGCATTTACACGTTTGATTTAATAACCACCTTACCTTTAGCACGACCAGATTCTACATAAGCCAATGCTTCATTAGTTTGTTCAAAAGGAAATACTTTATCAATGACAGGTTTTATAATCCCATCCTCAATGAGTTGTGTAATCTCACCTAATTGTTTGCCCTCTGCTCTCATAAATAGGAAGTTAAAAGACACATTCAGTTTCTTTGCCTTTTTCCTTGCGCCAAAGCTTAAAAGGCTAATTATAAATTTCAAATACCAGGGCAAACCAATCTGCTTTGCAAATTCGGGTGTTGGTGGCCCTACTAACGAAATAAGTTGCCCGCCAGACTTTAAAATGCGAAGCGATTTCTCTAAAATTTTTGAATCCAGTTTACTATGCAATACCAAGTCATAATCTTTCAACTTAGTTTCGAAATCTTCGGTTTGGTAATCAATAACCAAATCGGCACCAAGACTTTTCACCAAATCACTATTTTTAGAACTTGTAGTTGTAGCCACATAAGCACCTAAATGTTTTGCTAACTGTATGGCAAATGTGCCAACACCACCAGAACCCGCCTGAATGAAAACCTTTTGTCCTCGTTTTACCTTTCCAATTTCTACAAGAGCTTGCCATGATGTTAAACCAACCAAGGGAATTGAACCCGCTTCTTCCATGGAGATATTTTTGGGTTTAAAAGCTACATCCTTTTCACTAATAGAAATATATTCGGCAAAAGTTCCAATTCGATGATCTGATACACGGGCATACACTTCATCGCCAGCTTTAAACCTGGTTATTTTTGATCCTGTTTTGATAACCACACCAGCTACATCATGACCATTTACAAATGGCGGTTTGTAAGGCAAAAACAATTTGAATTCGCCATTTCTGATGAGAGAATCCAACAAATTAACACCTGCTGAATGTACCTGAACCAATACATCATTTTCATTGACTGGTGGTACTGGCCAATCTGTTAAATGCAATTTTTCTTTTTGGCCGTAGCTTTTTACTATGAATGCTTTCATCTGATTCATTTAATTTGTGTAACTATTCTGATCGCAAATCCTTTTTTTACCTGGTTAAGAAATCGACAGCCTGTGGTATAAATTCTTTGTGATATTGAAAAATACCACCATGACCCGAATTAGGGTAAATTTTTATTTGAGCATTTGGAAAGCGTTTTGCCATATCATAGGAGTTCTCCGTTGGAACCATCCTGTCCACATCGCCATTGGCAATAAATACAGGAAGTTTGAAAACGCTCAGATCGGCGGGTTGGTCATGCCCCCAGGTTTCAATGGCTTTTAACTGAGCTTTCAACACACTTATTCCTACTTTTTTATCACGGTTTTCTGTTCTTTCCTTTAAGCGTTTCAGAAAATCGCGGGCAGCAGCTTTACCCACTTTATTTTGAGTAAAGAATAAGTAAAACTTAGCATCTCTGAATGTAAATACCCCCTTGAAAACGTCCTTATAAGTCAAGCCTACCACATCGCTTATTCCTTGCCCACCCCTTGGGCCGGTACCCGCAAGTATAACTTTACGCACCAAAGCCGGCTCCGCTAAAAGTATCTCCTGAGTAATAAAACCACCCATTGAAAATGCTATTATATCAACTTGTTTGTAACCCAATGCATGAATAAAGGCAATTCCATCTTTGGCCATATCAGGAATACTTGTTCCCTGCTTACCTGTAGTTGCGCCAACACCCCGATAATCAAAGGAAATAATTTGACGGTGAGCCGCAATTGCATCCATAATTCGTGGGTCGCAATTATCAAGATTTGCCGCCAGGTGATTGAAATAAATTACAGGTATATCGCCAGCTTTTCCGTAAGACCGGTAGGCGAATTTTATTCCATTAGCTTCCACAAACTGAGTGGGAACTGTTGCGTAGGTATACTTTTCATTCGAGCTATTGCTGCTCTGAGCATTTGATGTTGACATCTTAAAAATCATTAAAAAGGTTAAAAGAAGTATATTTTTCATTTTCATTTCTTGTTTATAGAATCAATAAATGTATTGATATAGTCGGTAGTCAACTCAGGATATTGATAATGCGGAGCATGACCAGTGGCTGGAAAAATTATATGTTGCAATGTTGGTGCACTTTTTAAGAGCGGAAACCAATTTTCGACAGCGAAGGAAATATCATTATCGCCAGAAATAGCTAATACCGGAGTTTGCAAAGTTTTATAAGCTTCTCTGAAATTATCTGCATCTTCTGCCAATTGACCGGTAATGGCAAAATAGCGTTGGAATATTTCAGGCGTAGCCGGTACTTTTGATTGGTCGAGTCTTTGAGCTATGCGAACTGCTGATTCTTGAGCCGCTATTCTACTTTTTTCAGATGATGGTTCATAGAAAAGTGTAACTATATCCTCTAGGTCATAATCTGGCTTCAATGCCTTTTCTAAAAATAATGGAGAAAGCGGGATTTCATTTTTGCCCATTGGATTACTGCCAATTACAATTGTTCCAAGCACTCTGTTAGGATATAAAAAGGTAGTGTATTGTGAAATTAAGCCGCCATAAGACCAACCACCTACAATAAATTTATCAAAGTTTAAGTAATCAGCCATCTTCACAACTTCTGCTGCTACTTCATGCAAATTAATTGGTAATTCACCTTCTGAGTAACCTATGCCGGAGTAGTCAAAAGTTACTACGGTATTCTTTTTTGCTAATAAATCAAGGAAAAGTGGATCCCACGTATCTAAAGTACCCCTAAATCGATTAGCCAAAATTATTGGTGTACCTGTACCTATTTTACGATAGGCAATTTGTTTGTTATCAATAGTTGCATATTGAGTTTCTGTTGTTAAAGCGTTTCTTTCCATTTTTTTTGCTTTTAATTTTTATTTAATTTCTAAATTTGCTTGCAATTTGCAAGTACAAATATATAAACAACTTTCAAAATGCAAGTTATTTATTTAAATATTTTATGGAAACAAGTAAAAAAAGGTCTGAATGCCCATTGAGTTGTTCACTTGATATATTTGGAGACAAGTGGTCTTTGTTGATTATCAGGGATTTGATGTTCAGAAACAAGTGTACTTACAATGATTTTTTAAAATCGGGAGAGGGTATTGCCACCAATATATTAGCATCAAGACTAAAAGGACTGGAAGACAATGGTGTAATAGAAAAATTAGCACACCCCAACAGTAAGGCGAAAAACTTATACAGACTGACACAAAAAGGGATTGACTTATTGCCAGTTTTGCTAGAAATCTATATGTGGGCAGACAAGTATTTAACAATACCAGAAGGCGTACAAGCAACAATCAACGAAGCAAAAAAAGACAAAGAAGGATTTATACAACTAGTAACGCAAGCATTAAAAGCAAAGTAAATCTTATCGATGTAGCTCCCGGATATTCCAAAACGGAATGAATGCTTTCGTAGGTGCGATTACCCCATTCCTTTTTGAAACTTTCACCAGAGCTTTTAGAATGGACCTATGTTCTTTTAAATACGTATGAAGTACCATAACGCAAACTAGGCAATTTGGTCGGAATTAACTCAAAACACATTCCGACCAGATTAAGGGCACTTATGCAGACCTAAATTCAATACATAAAATTAGGTCACCGGATAGGTCTCATACATCTTGGTTTTGGATGAATAAATTGGGCTGAAATAGAAACGAAAAAGGCCCTTAATCATATAATTAAGGGCCTTTTGATGAGATTTGAATCTCTTTTGGTCGGGGTGGCAGGATTCGAACCTACGACCTCCACATCCCAAATGTGGCGCGATACCGGGCTACGCTACACCCCGATCGGTATCTTTTGTTCCCCTGAGGGAGCGCAAAGTAACGGTTTTTATTTCGTTATTAAAAGACAAATTTTAAAGTTTTTTCCTGCCCGTTTTTAGCCAGGCATAGAAGCAATTTCCCTTAAAACTCAGATGCCCTTTCGGCCATCTATTTATCTCCGTTGCAGCGGTGCAAATATAGAAAAAATAGCCTTACAGCAAACTCCTGGCACTTTTTTCTTAAAATCCCAGAAAGAGCCATTAAGATCTGGTAATCAAAAACTTATTATTAACCAAGAGGCTAACAGGCTGAAATTTTCCCTAATCAGCCGACAAATTTTCCATTAATAATAGTACCTAATAAGGCTGAAGTACCCCCAACATACACAATTGCGGAGAGTAAAAACTCTAAACCAGCCTGGGCCAAAACCGGATGCTGAAGGCCATAAATTGCGGCGTCAAACGCTCTCCCCACTTGGAAATAATTACCGGCAGGTTCCCCCATAGCCATTCTTCCGGAGTTAAATGTTCTTTCGATCATGTGTGATGCCCCATCGTTAAAAATGTTTCTTTTATGGCTGATTAACCTTTGGGTATAGTCGAGCCACCTTAGGTCTTCCAAAGGGTTAAGGCTTATGTGGCTGTCAGTACCTGTCGCCCAGGCACCTTTAAACCTGGTATAATGAACTAGAGGAAAAATGCCGTCTCCTAAGTTGGCTTCGGTACCGGGACAAAGAATAACATTGGCACCAGATTCAGCCAGCCCCTTAACTTCCTTTTCGTTCATGTGTGTACAATGTACAATGCTGAACCTCTGCCCTACTTCCAAATTGTTCAATAGCCAGTCCACCGGGCGCTGTCCAGTAAAGTTCAGGCAATCCTCAACTTCCTTCAATTGCTCGGCGGCATGTAAATGGAAGGGCAATTCTGCCGGGCCATTTGCATAAGTTGTAATAATATCCCCGGTATTTACTGCTCGCAAAGAATGTACGCCAAAGCCTAAGCTTGCGTACTTATATTTCCCAACCGCAGCTTTGCTACTTTCCAGCAACCTAAAATACTCGTCAACATTATTTGAAATAAACCTGGATTGTTGTGCTAATGGTTCTTGCCCGAAATTACTTTTCTGATAAAATATGGGAATCAGGGTAATTTTTATCCCAGCTTCAGCAGCGGCTTCAATTAAGCTTTCGCCCATTTCGGCGAGGTTGGCATAGGGTTTTCCGTTTCTATCGTGATGGAGATAATGAAATTCGGCAACATGCGTGTAACCGTTTTTTAGCATTTGCTGGTACAGCTTCAAGGCTATCGATTTCATTTCGGCTGGATTGTAAGACAATGCACATTCGTACATCTGTTCCCGCCATGACCAAAAATCGTCTTTCGTCCCCTCCTGGTGTTTTTCTGCCTTGCCTGCCATTCCGTATTGAAAGGCATGGGAATGGGCGTTGTAAAAACCGGGCAAAGCTGCGCCATCAATGTGCTCTATAGGAAAATCACTTAAAGGCTTTTCTGAAGATAAATACTGAATCAAGCCATTCTGATCCCGGCCGACATACGCCGGCGAAAGCCAGCCTTCTTTCAGTAAAAGGTGGCTAAACTTATAAAAGCTGATATTTTTATCGTTGATCTGCATTCAAAAACTTGTTTAAATCTGAGAGGGTTTTAATTAGCATAGCCTGAATTACCGCAGCCTTCTGGGGGCTGAAAACGGTTTCATTATCGTCCATGTAAATATCCTTAGCCATTTCAAGCTGCAATGCGTAAATACTTAGCTCGGGGCGCCCATATTCCCGGGTGATATATCCTCCCTTAAATGGGAAATTCTGGCTGATTTCAAAATTGCTGGAAGATAACCCAATGAACGCAGTGCCAATAACATCTGCAGGTGCTGAGGTGCCATCTGCGCTTCCTAAAATAAGGCTCGGAAACGGGGTTTCGCTGATTGATGGAACCATCCTTCGTATGGAATGACAATCCCAGATAAGCGCTTTGCCGAATTTCTTTTTAGTGGCTTCTGCGATTTCCCTTAGTTTTGAATGGTAAGGATTGAAGTATAAGGCTTTTCTTCTTTCCACTTCGCTGGCCGCAATCTTACTCCTTTCATCCTTATAAATTTTACGCCCAAGGAAATCTGTGCAGGGGCATAGGCCGGTTATTACCCTGCCATCATTATACAGGGGCGTGCTATCGGGATTTCGGTTAAGGTCAATCACCCAGCGGCTAACTACAGAAGTGATTACCACAATTCCGAGCTCTGTGGCAAAGGAATTTAATTCATCTACAAACCAGTCGGTATCGTCGGGAGGCAACATCTCCGGCTTCAGTTCCTTTAAAATATCGGGCGGGACTTCTGCCCCACAATGCGGAATGCTCAGGATAATGGGCGAAGTTATTTCTGCTGGTTCTATGAGTTTGAAGACATTCATAAGTGTGTTAAAACAAACCGTTAATTAAACCATCATCCACCAGGTTTGGCAAAGTTACCTGCAGCAAAGGCGACCGTTCCATTTCTCGTTTAATGGCAAATAAGGCATCCTGATTTCGTGCCCAGCTTCGCCTTGCAATTCCATTATTGACATCGAAAAAGAGCATATCTTTTAATTTTTTATCCGCTTCTTCCGAGCCATCCAGTACCAGCCCAAAACCGCCGTTAATTACTTCTCCCCAACCTACCCCGCCGCCGTTGTGCAATGAAACCCAGGTAGCACCCCGAAAGCTGTCGCCAATAACATTGTGTACAGACATGTCTGCGGTATATTTGCTACCATCGTAAATATTGCTTGTTTCGCGGTAGGGCGAGTCGGTGCCGCTTACGTCGTGATGGTCGCGGCCAAGCACCACTGGGGCAGATAGCCTGCCTGAACGGATTGCCTGGTTAAACTGCTCTGCGATTTTTACCCTACCGTCTGCATCGGCGTACAGGATTCTTGCCTGCGAGCCAACTACTAAATTATTCTGTGGGGCTTCTTCAATCCATTTAATATTATCGTTAAGCTGCTGTGTGATTTCTGGGGGAGATTCGGACTGAATTTGCTTAAGTACCTCCAGGGCAATTTTATCGGTTAGTGCCAGGTCCTTCGGATCTCCTGAAGTGCAAACCCATCTGAAAGGGCCAAAGCCATAATCAAAACACATTGGCCCTAAAATATCCTGTACGTAGGATGGATACTTAAAATCGATGTTATTAGCTGCCATTACATCTGCTCCTGCACGGGAAGCTTCGAGTAAAAAAGCATTTCCATAGTCGAAGAAATACGTCCCCCGACTGGTATGCTTATTTATTGCAGCTACTTGCCTTCTGAGTGATTCCTGAACTTTCTCTTTGAACAGGGTAGGATTTTGGGCCATTAGCCGGTTTGATTCTTCGAACGACAGCCCCATAGGGTAGTAACCTCCCGACCAGGGATTATGTAGAGATGTTTGGTCTGAACCTATCTCGACGAATATTTCCTCCTCTGCAAAGCGCTCCCAAACGTCAACCACATTGCCAACAAAGGCCAGAGAAACGCATTCCTGCTTCTCTTTGGCGAGTTTAGTGCGTGTTAGCAGCTCATCTATATCTTCAATAATTTCATCTACCCAGCCTTGTTCGAACCTTTTTCTTGCCACTTTTGGGTTAATCTCTGCGCAAACAGTAATACAGCCCGCTATGTTTCCAGCTTTCGGTTGGGCGCCGCTCATTCCACCAAGGCCAGAGGTAAGGAATACTTTTCCGGCTGGCGAACTGGACGTCCCTAAGCGTTTCCGAAAGGCATTCATTACGGTTATGGTAGTGCCGTGGACAATTCCCTGCGGCCCTATATACATCCAGGAACCCGCTGTCATTTGTCCGTATTGGGTTACCCCAAGGGCACTGAAGCGTTCCAGGTCGTCTGGCTTGGAGTAGTTTGGAACCATCATCCCGTTACTGATAACAACCCGGGGTGCCTGCGATCCGGACGGAAATAAGCCAAGCGGATGCCCGCTGTAGATATGCAGGGTTTGCTCTTCTGTAAGTAGCGACAGGTATTTCATCACCAGAAGGTATTGCGCCCAATTCTGAAAAACGCTGCCATTGCCACCATAGGTAATCAGTTCGTGCGGATGCTGGGCTACAGCGGGATCCAGGTTGTTTTGTATCATCAGCATCATACAGGCTGCATGTAAGCATCTGGCCGGATATTCGTTTACCGCCCGGGCATACATGGGGTAATCAGGGCGGAAACGGTACATGTAAATTCTGCCGTAGGCTTCCAGCTCTTCCAAAAATTCGGCTGCAAGAATCGCATGCCAATCTTTCGGGAAATATCTTAAGGCATTAGAAATACTCAGCTTCTTTTCGTTTTGGCTAAGGATATCCTTTCTTTTTGGGGCATGGCTGATGTTTGGAGCATATGGTTTTGGGGGAGGCAGTGCCTGCGGAATACCTTGCTGAATTTCGAGTTTGAAGTCCATCTTTTGAGTAAATTAAATGTTCTCTGCCTTGGCATGAGCTCAATGCCGTTTAGTTAAGTGGTTGGTGGGGGACACCAACTACGGCTTAAACGCCCCGGTGCTGGTGTCCAGCACCTTCAATTCCTTAACTAAATGACATTGGGCATCGCCCTTTGCTTTGATTACTATTGGTAGAAAATTTAATTGCGAACGGTTTTTGCGTGCCGTAGCATTGTATCGTACCTACAACACGAATTAAAAGTGTCTGACACCTTTGAGGCTATTGTGTACCCACATCTTTTTCGATCGTATAGCCTTGATATATGGTGTAAAATTTATTTAGT
>Ga0307408_100003628_pt1 | contig 10519 bp, 9 predicted proteins | sample 322Cmetagenome_FD_202116 | JGI IMG/M metagenome (GOLD analysis project Ga0307408, IMG submission 202116) | Maize rhizosphere microbial communities from greenhouse at UC Davis, California, United States - 322HYB-C-3 | ecosystem: Host-associated > Plants > Roots > Rhizosphere > Soil | place: USA... | reverse complement strand
CAGGCGGCGAACATCACGAGGCACAGGGCACTCGCGATCCAGTAACCTCCACGACGCCAATCCCCAGCTTTGAACGCCACCACAGCGGCGCCGACGTTCATGAGGATCAATAGTGTCGGGAAGATCAATTGACTGCGCTTGATGGAGTCCATGGGGGTACCTCAGACTCTCGGCGTCAGCTCGTCGAGCGTGACGCGGTAGACCTTGGCGGCGGTGTCATGGCGGATCGAGTACCGCTTGGGATAGAGCCCGGCGCGCTGAACCGACTCCGGCTGCTTGAGCTCCGTCGTGAACGAGGACGTCGACTCGAGGAACGCCTTCGTGATCATCGGCTCGATGAACAGCAACTGTCCGCGGCTGAAGCCCCAGATGAACGTCTGGTCGAAGGTCTTTCCATTGAACTCTCCGGACGTCGCGTCGACCCAGTGCACGCCCATCGCGGGGAACGCCTCGTTCCCGGGCGAGATGTAGGCCTTCGGGACGAAGCGGGATTCCGCGACGACCGGGTCGGGCCCACCCGAGATCGCCATGACATCGTCCTCCTTCGCCATGTAGAAATGGAAGTCGAAATGTGGGATTGTATAGACGTGGTCGGGCACGTGCCCGGCCGGGTTCCAGTCGAACATGGCGAACGTGTACTGGTCGCCCGCTTCCTTCGGGAACGGGAGGTGAAGCATCGTCTTCGTGGCCGGCAGGTTGCGAAGTGCGGACTCGGAGAGCTCGACCCCGAGCGAGGTCGGGACGCCGCGGGAGTCACGGACAACGTAGGTGCGCGCGGTCCCATCGCCGATGCGCATGGGAGCGGCGTAGGCGATGGCGCTCTTCGTCTCGCTCGCGCTGGATTCGCTGCAGGCTGCGATGACGGGGAGGACGATGAGCGTAGCGACGATCGCATGGCCGGTGAACGACGGGCCGCGGAGCGCGCGAGCGGTGTTCTGCATGGGATGACTCCGGTAGTTGGTGAGGTCGGCTGATTCACTGCTTCACCTTGTATGGCGGCAAACGACCCCCCGATTTTTCATCGCACCCAAATCCCGGCGATTGCCCCCGTCCCCGCGTCCATGACCGACGTCACCCAGATGCTCCGCCGCTGGCGGGAAGGGGATCCCGAGGCGATGGATCGCGTGCTCCCCGTCGTCTACGAGGAGTTACGGCAGCTCGCCCGGGCGCGGCTGCGTGTCGAGCGCGCCGGCCACACGCTCGGCACGACGGGACTCGTGCATGAGGCGTATCTGCGGCTGGTCGATGTGGAGCGCGTGGAGTGGCAGGACCGGGCGCACTTCCTCGCGATGGCGTCGCGCACGATGCGACGCGTGCTCATCGACTACGCCAACCAGCGCAACGCGGCGAAGCGTGGCGGGGCTCGCCAGCAGCTCTCACTCGACGAGAAGGTTGCCGCGCCGGAGGTGGACCTCGACACGGTGCTCGAGCTCGATGACGCTCTCTCCCGGCTGGAGGCGATCAGCCCGCGGCAAGCGAAGGCGGTCGAGCTCCGCTTCTTCGGCGGCCTCACGCTCGAGGAGACAGCCGAGGTGCTCGGCACCTCGGCGCCGACGGCTATGCGCGACCTGCGGTTCGCGCAGGCGTGGCTGGCGCGCGAGCTCGCGGGGTAGGTTACGGCTTCGTGACGGCACCCGACGGGCGGTCGCACGACCACGGGATGATTCAGCAGATCCGTATCGGCTGAGGACGTCAGCTTCGGGATCGCGTGGGTCTCGTTAGGCATCGTGGGGGCCGATAGGCCGACCCTTACGGGCCGGCCCGCGCTGCTTCCGAGCATTCAGCGTCACGGGTCGAAGTGGATGTCGCCCGTGTAGCCATACGTGGCGAGGCCAGTCGTGACATCAACCGTCCCCTCGATCCGAAGGACACCCCGGAGACTCGACAGGGCACCGGTTCCCCCGTTGATCACCGCGCGACCGGCGAACGCGGCGAGGGTAGGACTGAGCAGCTCGCCCGTGTCTCCCGCAACGATCTCGAGCACGCCCGACTTGCCGTCCACCGTGCACACGCAAGTGATCGTGACGTGCGCGTCGAACTTCCCGCTCGGATGGATCACCACCTTCAACTTGTCCTCGAAGGTCCCGGCCAGCGTGCCGGTGATCACTCCGGCGCTCGTCTGGTCCAGGGTCGTGTTTGGACCTGCAGTTCTGACGTCGAGGCTCGTGATCGCTGTCTGGGTAAACGTTCCGCTCGCCGCCGTCTGCACCGACGCGGTGCCTCCGACGGCAGCCGGCCCCGTCGTCTCGACACTCTCCACGCGTACCGGATCCCGCCTACAGCCGACGAAAATCGAAGTAGCCACCATAATCGAGATCGCGGCGCCGGGCCATCCCTGTCTAGTTCCCATGCGGTCCTCCCTTTGCCGGTGACACCGGCGAGCTTCAGGGTGAGTGAAATCGGAGTCGGGTGATCGTCTTTACGACGACGCCAGCTCTCGGGCTCACCTTGGCTTACACGGAATGGGATTCCGACCGGGCCACGGTGCGCGTTCTTCAGCGAGAACTGCCCGGCGCTATGCCCGAGGGCGTGTTGAGGACGAAGCGGCCGACGCGTATGTTGTTGCTGCCCTTGGCCGGCGAGAGGGGACGCATGTGCGATGAAGGGCCAGCGCACGACTGATGGCGGAGGGCCCGCGGATCGCGAGCGGCTTGGCCGGCTCTTTGAGCGGGCGCTCACCCTCCCACTCACGGCACGCGCCGCGTTCTTCGAGCGGGAGTGCGACGCAGCGCTGCGAGTCGAGCTAGCCTCGCTCCTCGCCTCCCACGATGCGGCGCCGGATTACCTCGACCGGCTCGGCCCGGACATCCTCCAGGCAGCGCTCGCCGCATTCGTGGCGGACGATACCCTGACTGCCGGACAGACCATCGGCCGTTACGAAGTCCTCGGACGCATCGGCGGTGGTGGTATGGGCGTGGTGTACCGGGCGCGTGATCCGGCGCTCGACCGGCTCGTCGCGCTGAAGGTCCTGCCCCGGCACCTGATCGCCGACGCCGAGGCCCGCGCGCGGCTGGTAGCCGAAGCCAGGGCAGCATCGGCGCTCGATCACCCCAACATCGCGGTGGTTCACGAGGTTGGGACCGCCGAGCCGGCGCCTAACGACCCCACCAGCGCCCGGCTGTTCATCGCGATGGCCTACTACGATGGCGAAACGCTCGCGGAGAAGCTCACCCGTGGCCCGCTGCCGGTGCGCGAAGCGCTCGATTACGCCATCCAGCTTGCGGACGGACTGTCGGGTGCGCACGAGGCAGCCATCGTCCACCGGGACATCAAACCCGCCAACCTGCTCATCACCAGCCGCGCGCAGTTGAAGATCGTGGACTTCGGAATCGCGCGGGGCGCTGGTCCTGCACTGACGCGAGAGGGCACAATGCTCGGCACCGTCGCCTATATGAGTCCGGAGCAGACTCGCGGCGGCACCGTCGATCACCGAACGGACTTGTGGTCCACCGGCGTGGTGCTGTACGAGATGCTCACGGGCGTTCGGCCGTTTCGCGGCGATGCCGAGGAAGCCGTCGTGTACAGTATTCGCCACGACGAACCGGAGTCGCTCGACACAGTACGACCCGACATGCCGCCGGACCTCGCCCGCACCGTCGAGCGGTGTCTCGCCAAGGATCCCGATGCGCGATATGCAAGCGCCACACTGCTGCTCGCCGACCTGCGCGCGCTGCGCGACGGTCGCGTGGCTGACGCGCCGCAGCCGTCGATCGTCGTGCTCCCCTTCGCCAACATGAGCCCGGACCATGACGACGAGTACCTCAGCGACGGGCTCACTGAGGAGGTGATTGCGGACCTTTCACAGATCCGCGTGCTGCGGGTAATCTCACGCACGTCGACAATGCGCCTCAAGCAAAGCACCAAGGATGTGCGATCTATCGCGCACGACCTGGCGGTGCGCTACGTGTTGGAGGGCGCTGTTCGCCGGTCGCGCGATGCCCTGCGTATCACCGTCCGGCTCATCGATGCGCATCGCGACGGACACCTCTGGTCGCTCAAGCTCGATGGCACCATGGACGACGTGTTCGAGCTGCAGGAGCAAGTGGCGCGGGCCGTCGCGGATGCACTGCGCATTCAACTGTCACCGAGCGAAGCGCGCGGGCTTGCGGACCGACCGATCCCCGACGTGGGGGCGTACGAATGCTATCTGCGCGCACGGTACGAGGCGTGGCGCTTTTCCGGCGAAGGACTCGAGCGTGCGAAGCGCTACATCGAGACTGCGCTCGACATCGTGGGCGACAACGAGCTGCTCTACAGCACGCTCGGCCACATTACCGCCATGTACATGGAGGTGGGCCTCGATCCCGACCCGTCGGCGTTGGAACGTGTCGAGCGGCTGACCGAGAAAGTCTTCGCGCTGAACCGCAAGTCGGCCCGCGGCCACTGGCTGAGCTGCTGGACCGCCTTCTACCGCGGCGAGCTGCGCAGCGCCATGCGCGCCGGCGAACGCGCCTGCGCGCTGGCACCCGACGATGCCGACACGCTAATCCTGCTTGGATATGTCTATGCGCATGCCGGCCGGAATGGTGAGGCGCGTACGCTGCTGGCGCGCGCCCTCGAGCTCGATCCGCTGACACCGCTCACGCACGGCGTGCAGGGCTTTGTCCCAGTGCTCGAGGGGCGGTTCGCCGACGCGGTCGGATACTATCGCCGGAACTTCGAGATGGACCCCGAGAGTCCCTTTGCCGCCGTGTTCTTTGGCTGGGCCCTCGCGTACGACCGTCGCCTCGACGAGGCAACCGCCGCGCTCGACGCTGCCGCCGTCCGGTTCGCGAGCACCGCCTTCGGATCGTTTGCCCACTCGCTCGCGGGCGGGCTCCGCGGCGAGGCCGACGCGGCCGTGCGCGCAATCACTCCGACTTTCGAGGCTGCCGCTCGCGGCAGCGAGATGTTCGCGCGCGAGCTGGCGCACTGCTACGCCCTGGCTGGTGACAACGAGCGCGCGCTGCGCTGGCTCGAGCGCGAGGTCGAGCTGGGAATGTTGAACCACGAGTTCCTCGCCCGGCACGATTGGTTCCTCGATGGCCTGCGGGGTGAGCCGCGTTTCCAGGCGCTGCTGGAGCGCGTTCGCGCTGCGAGCGCCGAACTGGTCGCCGGGAACTAGCCGACCCGATGGCGCACGAGGCACGCACGCGTGTCACGCAACTCCTGGCGGAACTGCCGGACGGCGATGGCGCGGCGGTGGACGAGCTGTTCGCGCTCCTCTACGCGGAATTGAGGGCGGTCGCTCATCGACAGCGACGACGATGGCGGGGCGACGACACGCTCCAGACGACGGCGCTGGTCCATGAGGCCTTCCTCAAGCTGGTCGATCAGGACCGGGTTGCCGCCGAGAGTCGCGTTCATTTCCTGGCGATCGCCGCGCGCGCGATGCGTCACATCCTCTGCAACTACGCGCGCGATCGCCGGGCGCAGAAGCGCGGCGGTGCAATAGCGCACGTCGAGATCGACGAGTCGAAGAACAACGCGGCGCCGAGCAACTCGTCGCCCGAGCCGATGGAGGTGCTCGTTAGGCTCGACGAGGCCGTGCGGCGGCTGGAGAAGGTCGATCCACGCCAAGGCAAGGTTGTCGAATGCCGATTCTTCGGTGGGCTCACGATCGAGGAAACGGCGGCTGCGCTCGGCGTCTCGCCGCGCACCGTCAAACGCGACTGGGCCATTGCGCAGGCGTGGCTACACCGCGAGATGAACACACGTGTCGGACCGTAGAGCAACAGAGATGGGGGACCAGTATTCACTCGCCGGGATCCTGGGCATCTGGGCCCTTGCCGCTATCCCGATGGCACTCCTGAGCTGGATCGTATTCCCCGCCTTGTCGCCCGATTTCGGCTCTGATCCGCTTCGAGTAGGCGCTACCCGAATCGTGTTGCTCACATGCGGTTTGATCTGGTTGTTTGTCCTCTCCATGATCATCGTCCGGCAAGAAGAGGGTGATCTTCGCTGGGCGACGGTCAAACGCAGGCTCCGACTCAATGCGCCGCGCGATCCAAGGACCGGTGGAACTCGCCGTAGGCTATGGGTGTGGGTAATGCCAACGGCGTGCTCTTCGGCTTCTATCATGTTCACCAGCCTTGGGGCATTCTAGAGAGTGCCGTTGGTGGTGTCTTCTTTCTAGCATATCCAAGCTGGCGACTGAGTAGTACATGGATGGGCGTCATCGTCCACTCTGCTCAAAGCGTGTTCTTCGCGTTTCTGGTGCTTGGGGTCGTCTTGGGGCTGGCATAAGCGTAGTACGAGAAATACCTGCAGCTCTGGCGGGGTAGTGAAGACCTACCGTGTATCGTTAGGCGGTCGACAGCGGGTCGCCCATGCGGTATTGAATGTCGACCGGCGGGTGCCGGTTGTGAATAACGCGAGGTCAACCGACACGTGGCTGAGAAGAAACCATCAAGGTAGCGTTAGCGCGCATGACCCAGCCTCCGGAGCCGAGCGAGCTCGAAACGGCGTTACTCGCCGTGTACCGTGGACCGCTCGAGGAGTTTGTCAGCCGGCGCGATGCGCTGGTCAAGCAACTGCGCGCCGACAAGCGGCGCGAAGACGCCGACCGCGTCAAGACGTTGCGCAAGCCGAGCCGCACGGCGTGGGTGCTCGACAGCATCGTCCACGAGGACCCCGCGTCCATCGAACAGCTCACGGCTGCAATCACTGCAGCGCAGACCGTGCAGTCCGGCGCCGACCTGCGCGTCGCGCTCGACAACGTGCGCACGGCGATCCGCGACGTCGCCGCGGCGGGTGCGCGGGTCGCCATCCGCGCGGGGCAGCCGATCGACGCGAGCACACTCGTGACCGCTGTGCACGCGGTGATCGGCGAAACGAGCGCGTTCAGCGACTTCCGCGCCGGACGGTTGGTCGACGTGCCTGACGGCGGCGGACTCGATATCCTCACGGCCATCACGATCAGCGGCCCGTCGTCGCCATCGGTTGCTCCATCGTCGCAGTCGACCCCTGCACCCGTCAACGAGCCGCCTAACGCACAGTCGAGCGCGCGGGAAGCGACGCGAGCCAAGGAGGAAGCCGAGCGTGCCGTTGCCGCCCGCGCCGACCTGCACCGCGCCGAAGCGTGGCTCGCGGAATCGCGCCAACAGTCGGATCGCGCGGAGCAATCGGTTCGAGAGACCCAAGCGAAGCTCGATGCCGCCGAGCAGGCGCTATCGCACGCGCAAGCTGAGGCACAGGCGCGTCGCGCCGACGTCGAACGTGCGCGACGAGACGCCCAGGCAACGGCAGCACAGCTGCGAGACGCCGAGCGAGCGGTCGCCGCTGCCCGCGCGCGCATCCCGGACAGCGCCGGACGGTGATCCTCCATTTGGCCGGAGGCCGCTCGTCGCCTTCGATCACGCTGCCTGTGTAACGTTAGGCACCACCGGTCCACGAGACCGATAGGCTTCCTCAGGGATCTCGGCCAGCGTCGACGGCTGCACGCGCTGCCCAAGACCGTAGAACTGCTGGAAGCTCATGATGAGCGGACGCCAGCGGTCGGGGTCGATGCGATTCCGGTGCCCAGGCAATCGTACCGCTTCGGCCACGTGCACGCGCGTAATACGGACCTCGAGCGCGAGAAGTGCCCCGCGCCGCTGTGGATCTCGGACCGACAGCGGGTGAACGGCTTCGAGCGTCGCTTCGAGGTGCACGGGGCATTCGGCGACGCGAGGCGGCGCGACCCCATGGGCGGCGAGCGGCGTGAATCCGCCCAGCGCGAACTTGTCCGGCTCGTGACGGTAGCCCATCGCGAGCTTGTGCGGTGGAACCGGATCGGACGCAGTCGTCCGCGCGAGTCGGTTCACGCCCGCCGCTTCGTGGACCGATGGCAAATTCAGAACGCACTCGCCGGTGCGTTGAATGTTCGCCGGTGTCTGCGAGCGGGCGCCGAAGCCGAGCATGCAGCTGCGGCCGAGCCACCACGCGGATGACATGGGGGCGAGGTTCGGCGAGGCGTCGGGATTGATCGAGCTGACGAGGACGACGGGCGTCCCGAAGTACAGGATGGCGGGGTCGATGACGCTGTGCATTGGTCGAGCAGGTTGAGTACGTCGTTGTGTCGAGCGTGCCCTGCAAGTTTGCGTGGACTGCCTTAGGAAGCCACCCGATTCTTGTGCCTGGCGTTAGGTGACGCTGAGGTCGACGTGGTCGTTTGAGATGGATGGCTCACTCATTTGGCCCCGCTGCCAGCCCCCGCGCGGCGCAACAAGCCCTCCAATCGCCCGGCGCCGACTCGTCGGCGTTGCTCGCGGCGGTTCGTCGACAGATCAGCGAGAGCGCCAGCCCGGCAGGCTACGGCGGTGCGCAGGTCAACTGGCTTGGCCTCCGGCCCGACGGACCGCCCGCTGACTCCCTCCCGCCGTGTCCTGTCCGTCGCGGAGGGCCCGAGGTGCGGCCGACGAGTGTCGGCGCATGGGCGACGCGCCTCACTGTTGCCGGCGAGCGCAAGACGGTTCAGGTTCGGTTCGGCTGCGACGCCGGACCCGCAGAGTCGAAACGTGTGCGCGCGTCGGAGGCTCGGGAGTTCACCTACACTCGGCGTGGGACCGACTGGACCGGCGGCGGCTTCCGACCTGCCGGCGACTCCGCGCGGCCCGTGTTGACGATCGCCGTCCCTATCGCGTTGTGCGCCGCGTACGCGGCCCTGCTGCTCCGCGCGCGAGCCGGGTCGCGCGTAGCCCGGCTGGCCGCGTGGGTGACACCGGTCGTGGTGGCGCTCGCGGTTGGTCTTGCCGCAGCACCTGGATACGGCGAGCCGCTCGCCGTCGACCTCCGACCCGGTGGCTGCGCGCGCCGGGCGCTCGCGGCCAGTGGGTACATATTCTGCCTCACCTCAGCGGCGGCTGCCGCGAGTTGGACCGGCCTGCGCGCGGCGCTCTGGCGGCGGGCTCGCGGAGGCTGGCAGTGGGTTATCGCGACTGGGGCCGGCCTGGCCGGCACGCTCGTCGCGCTCTTTGCGTTGATCATGGGCACCCTCATCATGGCCGGCGGAGCTCACTGAGCGGCATCGTTACCGGCGCGCCGAGACTCCGACCGTCGATCGGACTTGACAACTCGCGCGCGCGTTATGACTGTTCCCATCGTCTATCGATGGAAGCACCCCAGTGCCCTCGAACACACCTGCCGAGCTCCTTCCCGGGACGCTCGACTTGCTGATTCTCCGAACGCTCGTCCGCAGCTCCAACCACGGCTACGGCATCGCCCAACGCGTCAAGGAGCTGTCGCGCGATGTTTTCCAGGTCGGTGAGAGCTCGCTCTACCCTGCCCTCCAGCGCCTAACGCTCGACGGCTCCATCAAGGCCGAGTGGGGCCTTTCGGAAAACAATCGCCGCGCGCGGTTCTATACGCTCACCGCCGCCGGACGCAAGCAGCTCGCGGCCGAACGCGCGGAGTTCGAGCGAGTGGTCGAGGCCATTCGGCTGGTGCTGGAATTCGCCTGAGGACGATCGCCATGCGCTTTCTCCGCCGCCTGGCCTACTGGCTGCGCCTTCGGTCGAATCAGACCGACTTGATCGACGAGCTGTCGTTCCACCGCGAGCTGGTCGAGCGCGACCTCATTCGGAGCGGGCTGCCGCCGGACGCCGCGAAGACGCAGGCGCGACGCACCATGGGCAACGAGACCGTCATGCGCGAGGCATCGCGCGCCGTGTGGCTCTGGCCCGCGCTGGAAGCGCTCTGGCAGGATGCCACGTACACACTGCGCGATCTGCGCCACAATCCGACGTTCACGTTAGGGGTCACCCTCACGCTTGCCCTTGGCATCGGCGCGAACGCCGCCATGTTCTCGCTCGTGGATCGCCTCCTGTTTCGCCCACCGGCGCGCCTGATCGATCCGGCGACGGTTCATCAGGTCTACCTGTACCGAACCTCGGAGGGCGTCGAGAACGAGACCGGCGGGCAGTACGTTCGGAACGCGGACATCGCTTGGTACTCGACGGCCTTCTCCCAGACGGCGACGTACGTCATCCGACAACTCGCGGTTGGTACCGGCGAGGCAACACGCGTGCGCAACATCGCGATCGTCAGCGCCTCGTTCTTCGAGTTCTTCGATGCCGCGCCAGTGATTGGACGGTACTACACGCCGGCCGAGGACGCCCCGCCCACGCCCGCCCCCGTGGCCGTTCTGAGTTACCGATTGTGGGAAACGCAGTTTGCAGCGCGTCGGGACATCGTCGGCTCGACGCTGGCGATCGACGCGGTCACGTACACCATCATTGGCGTCGCACCCGACCAGCTCGTGGGGCTCTGGCCGTACCAGCCACCCGCGGCATTTATCCCGGTCGCGACGTATGCGGCGAGCAAAGGGCGCCCCGACTGGGCTACCACGTACGGCCACGCCTTCGGCCTGAGCACGATCGTCCGCCGGAAGCCTAACGTCACGGTGGCAGCCGCGACCGCCGACCTCACCAACGCACTTCGACGGAGCTACGAGGCGCAGTATACCGGGGACGGCAGAAAGCTCAACCTGAAGGAGCTGCGGCCGCGAGCGGTGGCGGGCTCGATCCTCACCGAACGCGGTCCAGAGCGCTCCAGCGTCGCA
>Ga0307408_100003627_pt1 | contig 10519 bp, 10 predicted proteins | sample 322Cmetagenome_FD_202116 | JGI IMG/M metagenome (GOLD analysis project Ga0307408, IMG submission 202116) | Maize rhizosphere microbial communities from greenhouse at UC Davis, California, United States - 322HYB-C-3 | ecosystem: Host-associated > Plants > Roots > Rhizosphere > Soil | place... | reverse complement strand
GGGTCGGTTTCGGGCGGGTTGGGTGTGGGTTTGATCATGGTGAAGCTCCTTGATTATTGGAGCCGCCACGTTTCGCTGCGAAACGAAGAGAGGTGGCAGCTGTACGCAGGTTCGCAGACCGGGAATCAAGGAACCCGGCATACCCGAAGGTATCCCGCGCACAGCCGCCATAAAGCACCATTGCCAAAAATGACAACGAACTGGAGCGCTGTGCGCCTTGATTGATCCGGGCTGCGAAACCCGATCGCTGATTCGTCAGCGACGCGACCACAATAGAACCCGCCCCCTAGGCGCACAAGCCGGCGGATTCTGGCGTAGCTGTAGGCAAAGGCGCAAGGATATGTAGCCTAGGAGCGTGACTGGAGATGTCTTTTTAAACGATGGTGTTCAACACGTCCTATCGCGCTCCGATTTCTAAAAACGATCCGTCATCCGTTGCCAGGGATTACCTTAGCTCGCCCGGTCTTTATGACGCCAAACAGTCAACTAATAATTTGTAAGTAGATATTGAGCGCATCGCCTGCCTCGGGCATGCTGCGCGCAGCACATTTACATGGACAGTAAAAACGTTATGCACCCCTCCAAGGATATGCCCATTCTTCTCACGTACACGCTGGACACCACCGCACTATTTTGGCAGCCGATATCCATCGCCCCCTTATCGACTCCATTCAGGCCAAGGAAAACTGAAACTTTGAAAAGGAATTATTCATGAGTGGCAAACCCGCTGCGCGAGTCACAGATCCAACCAGTTGCCCGCTTCCTGGGCATGGCACAAACCCTATTGTCAGCGGTTCGCCCAATGTGAATTTCGATGGCCTTGCTGCCGCTCGAATGACAGATAAATCCGCGTGCGGTAGCCCAATCACGGGCGCCGTCAGCGCTACGGTATTCATCAATGGGCTGAACGCTGCGACTAAAGACAGTACCGGCGGCCACGGCAACGTGGTTATCGGCGGATCCGGCACGGTCATTATTGGCGACACCGTCGTATCAGCGCCCTTCAGCGGTCTGCTGCCAATGCCGGTGCACTTTAGTGACAAGTTCAGACTGGTTGACCAAGAGTCTGGAAAACCGTTAGCCAATTTTGAATACGCCATTCAACGCGCTGACGGCAGCATGGAACACGGCGTAAGTGATCCGATGGGATACACGCACCTAGTGAGTTCGCACCTGCCTGAAACCATCAAGCTGTTTCTTGAGGATTAAGGCATGGCTGAAGTGATTAGCAAAAGTGGCAGGAAGATGTCTCCCGTCGCCACGCGAGAAGTGACGGCCGTCAAAGACACCACCCCAAAAACTGTAGCGCTGGACGCAAAAAAACAGATAAGACGGGCGGAGAATGAAGAGTACTTGAAGGATAAGAACGTGAAGGCCTTTTTGGCTGCCATTGCCAAAGCCGAAGGCGGTGACTATCACGCGAAATATGGATACGGCTGGGCAAAGGGCTTTCAGACCGGGAAATGGACGTTCACTGATGAATCAACCCATCCGGGCGCCGGCTTCGGCGGATCCACAACGGCATCGGGCTTGTATCAGATAACCATTGCCACTTGGCGCGAGTATGGCGGAAAGATGGGGTTGACCGATTTTACGCCTCATACGCAAGACCTTATCGCGGTCGACATGCTGCGCACCCTGGGTGTGATCGACAAGATCAAGGCCGGCGACATTCCAGGCGCGATGCCGAAAGCAGCAACAAGGTGGGCGGCACTTCCCGAAGGTCCCGGCAAAAAGAATCACTACCCCCCGCAACATTACGTCGAGTATCCGGAGTTTTTGTCCAGCTACAAAGCCGCTGGAGGAACAACCAAATGAAGGCTTCAACCCTCGTATTTGTGGCACTTTATTGCATGGGTGTCAGCGCAACGTTTGCCGATGACTCACAGGCGTCAAACGACAAGCGCGGGCCAGCAGGCATCGTCGTCGGTGAGCGTTTGGCTGCGGCCAAGTCCAAGCTCGTCAAACAAGGATGGAAGCCAACGCCGATGCACACCACCGACGGGTATGAATACAGTGGCGTGGAGAAGGAGCTGGCTACACGCAAGTACTTCGAACTGGACACCTGCTCGTTTGATAGCTCGCGCTGCATCTTGTACTACTCGAAGAAAGGCGCTTGCCTGCGCGTCGATACCATCGGTGAGCAGTTCAACGACATGACGGTGACGCGATGGACCGGTGAATGTCCTGAGGCGACTCAATAATCACGTAAAACTAAACCGACCCGCTCCCACAGGTTTCAGCGACGGACACAATATCCGTGACCAACGCAGAACCCTGTGGGAGCCGGCCTGCTGGCGATAGCGGATTATCAGGCAGCACAAACAGCGCATCTGCCATCGCTGCCAGCCCTACTCCACATCAACCCGCCACCTCCAAATTATCCATCACCCGATTCACCGCCAGCTCCCCCAGCATGATCAGTTGAGCAACCCCCAACAACGCCCGCCGCTGCGGCGCCGGCAACAGACTGGAAATGTCCTGAGCAATCGTCTTCGCCGAAGCAAGCGTCTCACTCGCATCGGCCAGCAGTTCTTCATTCTTGGTATCCGCCGTCACCGCATAAATCCCACGCGCCTTACGCGGCGGAGGCAGTAGATTGTTTGGCGACAGGTAATGATCGAGCGCGCGGTCGGCGGCTTCGTGGAGCTTGTTTGAATCGAGGGACTCGTAGGGAGACGTGGGATCGGTTTCGGGCGGGTTGGGTGTTGGTTTGATCATGGTGAAGCTCCTTGATGACTGGAGCCGCCACCGTTCGCGGTCAAACAAAGAGGGTGGCAGCTGTACGCGGGTTGACCGACCGGACATCAAGGAATCCGGCACACCCGAAGGTGTCCCACGCACAGCCACCGCAGCATGATTCAGACAATGCCTGAACACGTACAGAACGCTGGCGCGCCTTGATATTGGGCGGACGGTCAAATCCGATCGCTGATTCGTCAGCGACCGCACCACAATAGAACCCGCCCCCAAGGCGCACAAGCCGGCGGATTCTGGCGTAGCTGTAGGCAAAGGCGCAAGGAGATGTAGCCTGGGAGCGTGACTGGAGATGTCTTTTTAAACATTGATGTTTATCGAGCCCGCGAATGTGTTCCCCTGTCCTGCAGCATTTAATCGCGGGGGTCTGGGCGATTATTCAGAAAGTGGAGTTATGCCGTCAGCGCGGCGGCGATAGCATTTGAGCGAATTTATTCAAAGCGAAGTGATGTAAATAACCAGGCATGCATGGCATCATAAGGCCACTATTCATACGCTGAGACTGAAGATGGAACTGATAAGTCAAGAAAAGATAATGCAGGTACTTGATTGGGCCTACGAGAGGTCTGTGAATGGGTTCTCCGGTCTTGATTCCGCCGAGGAGCTCGCAGCCAGCTACGCCAAAGAGGAAAGCCCTGCTTACGATCAAGCTAACTCCCTGATTCGCTGGCAGAACACCAAATCGGCCACCTCTGGCTTCATTACCGGCTTGGGTGGATTGATTACGCTGCCCGTAGCGTTGCCCGCCAACATCACAAGTGTGCTTTTCGTACAAATTCGTATGATCGCCGCCATCGCTCACCTAGGTGGCTACGACGTGAAGGATGACAAAGTCAAGACTCTCGTTTTCGCCTGTCTCACAGCCAACTCCGCCAAAGAAGTGCTAAAAGACATCGGTATTGCCGTAGGCAACAAACTTGCGATGAACGCCGTGAAGTCCATTTCCGGTAAGACTCTGATAGAGATAAACAAAAAGGTCGGCTTCAAGCTGTTCACCAAGTTTGGTGAAAAAGGCGTGATCAATCTTGGCAAAGCTGTGCCGCTGCTGGGAGGCCTGATTGGTGGAAGTTTCGATGCCTACACGACCAACACCGTCGGTAATGTAGCGCGCGATACATTTACACCAAAAGAAGTGGCTGCTGCATAACGGACCGTTTTAGCGGTAGCTGCATTTCCCCGTGTTCATGCAAATGCAGAGGCAAAAGCAGCAAGCGCTACAGAGGGGTCGGATGTATTTTTAGAAAATAAATCCGCCCCTTTGTCTTTCCAAAGGTCTCCAGCGCCGTACACATCATCAGCAATCAGCATACCCCCCGTGGGAGCGAGCTTGCTCGCGAAAGCGCCAGAATAAACACCTGATCAATCACCAGGTGATCCCGACACCCGCATCAACCCGGCAATTCCAAATTATCTAGCGCCCGATTCACCGCCAGCTCCCCCAGCATGATCAATTGAGCAACCCCCAACAACGCTCGCCGCTGCTGTGCCGGCAGCAAACTGGAAATGTCCTGAGCAATCGTCTTCGCCGAAGCAAGCGTTTCACTCGCATCGGCCAGCAATTCTTCGTTTTTGATATCAGCGGTAACGGCGTACATCCCACGCGCTTTACGCGGCGGAGGCAGGAGATTGTTGGTGACAGGTAATGATCGAGCGCGCGATCAGCGGCTTCGTGGAGCTTGTTGGAATTGAGGGATTCGTAGGGAGACGTGGGATCGGTTTCGGGTGGGTTGGGTGTTGGTTTGATCATGAGTGAATCTCCAAATCATAGAAAAGGAGCCATCATCTTTTCGCTACCAAACGAAGGGGTGGTGGCCATACGAAGGTTGGTAGACCGGTGACTTGGAAAACCGGCGCGCCCGAAGACGCCCTGCGCATGGCCACCATAAAGACACAGCCCCAAAAAGGACTGAATCGGGTGACGCTATGCGCCAAGTCTAAGCCGGGCTACCAAACCCGATCGCTGATTCATCAGCGACCCGACCACAATAGAACCAGCTCCAAAGGCGCACAAGCCGGCGGATTCTGGCGCAGCTGTAGGCAAAGGCGCAAGGATGTGTAGCCTAGGAGCGTGACTGGAGATGTTTTTTTAAACATTTGTGTTGATGAGGCGCAATTGCGCCACGTTGGGCGGGACAGATTTGTCCTGTATCTACCTGTTGGGCTGACTCTCACGCGTGAAAACGGCAGCTTTCGGCCACGCGCAATCATTGCTGTTCACTAGCCACGTTCTTTGAATCCAGAGCAGCCTAAACCCTAATACAAAGAATTATTGCCTACATTCTGAGATGGTCGACTGTCCCGGAGAGCCTATGAGTCATGCAATGGCTCTGAAAATCAATTCAAGCCACAGCGGTGATTCGATGATGCAGCGTTAGCGTTTGAAATGCCTATCCTCGCTAACGAAGGTCGAGAATCCCCTTTGATAGGGAGACATGCCTTGCTATCAGGAGGCCATCATAAACATTGCCTTTGGGGATAAAACGGCCGTAATATCGAAGGATATGGTGAGGATAAACCGGTTTTTATCGTGATCGAGAGCGCAGGGAAATGCAAATGTCCTAGACATATTATTTAGATTAAATAATACAAAAAACACAGAATTAATGCAGGATGGATCATGTAACGATTGATAGTAATAAAGTCGCACTCCCACTTTCAGGGAAATACGGGTGTGGTAATCCCTCTTATTATTGAAGAAGATGGCTACCAACCTAGAGCAGTTCATCAAGATGAATTTGAAAACGGAAACAAGCTATTCATCGCAGATGACTATCAAGTAAAAATTGATGAGCCATACAAGGAGGACGAGCTTTTCGTCATATCAAGCTGGAACGAAACGGACCGGGACGATTGGAAGACGACCACCTCAAAACAAAGATACATTTCCTTTGGAAACTTGGTTAGGCCATTGGAGAAGAGCAGCTATTTGCCGATCGTAGATATGGAGATGCCTGATGTTAGCACAGGCACTGTGGACTCTATTCCGAGCGTAAGCCTTACAAGCTCTCACTTCATGATCAGGTCAGATGGGTTTATAAACGGTCCGTTTACAGCTCAGCATAACGGAACAAGTTGGTTAGCTTCTCCTGTTACAGTGAGTACCCCTCTGTCTCTTCAGACACACAATATCGCCCAGTTTTCCGAATCAGACTTAATAGAGGCAGGGATTTTAATTACTATAAGCCTGAACGGTACGACTAAACATTTTTTATCGTCATTAGAACGTGCTAAACACGTTGAGCATGATGTTAAGGACTATATATCAGACGCGGGCCTAATAACCTACTACACACGAAATGGCTTCGGAAAAAACGACAAAAATACTTTATCTAGAACCGAAGCAAATAAATTAAAAGCTGCAGTTGAAGCTTATAAAAAAACCCAAAAAGCCGTCGAAAACAACGATAGGCTTAGCAGGCTAAAAGAGATATTAGATAGTTATCTAAGCTCGGAGGGCATTGGACTAGATGTTATCGATAGCTATCTAAACAACACTAGCAATGGCAAGGATTTTTTAGAAAAATTTGTTCGAGAAAACCGTGACGTCCTTCTGAAGGACAAGGGCGAAGAACTTAGAAAGCGTTTAGAAGAACAAAAAGAGAGAATAGATTTAGAGCTTTCAAAGCTCAACGGCGAAATAGACCAGAAAAAACAGGAATTAAAAGCGGAAGAAAAAAGGGTTCTAGAGCAAAAGCAGATTTCAGAGAAGGAAATAGAAGAGATAAAGAAAAAAACAGCCGCACAAATCAAAGAAGAGTCATTGAAGGGCCAAGAGGAACTGAGAGAAGAGATTCGTAAACTGGAGGAGAGGAAAGACCAGCTTGATGACGATCTAAAATTAAAGACAAATGAATTCGAAGAACTTGTGGAAAACCTAAAGTTACCTAAAGAAATCCAAGGAATACAATTCACATTAAAGGAACGAGAGAACCAGCTCGAGACTGTTAAACGTTCATTGTATGACACCGAAAAGCTAGTGCAGCGTCAAACAGCTTATCTCTCGTCCCCAGATTTAAGCAATGCCATGCTCGAACACAAAACCATCAGCCAAATTCTTAGCGGCCAAAGAGCCACGCCTACTCAAACAATTAAGCCCTACTTCCCTAAACTCTCTAAAAAGATTTTGGATGAGGAAAATCGTGGAGATTATATTGAGGCACTTAAGAAAAAATTAGAAGTAGAGGATGGCAGGCAGTTTCATTTTGACGAAGTGGGAAATTTAGTAATTAGCTTAATGCAGTCATTCCTCACGGTCCTTTCTGGCCCCCCTGGCACTGGCAAAACATCTACAGTTACTCGTCTAGCTAAACACTTAGAGCTTATAAGTCAGAACGAGGGTGATTTAGAAGTAGTAAATCGTTTTATAAATGTACCTGTCGGTAAGGGCTGGGCGTCCAACCGCGACCTACTTGGCTTCTGGAATGGACTAAAAAATATCTATCAACCCTCCAGATCCGGATTATACGAATTTTTGCGCGCCTCGGAAGCTACTAACACAGAGCTTTCAAACGACTTTTTGAATATGGTACTACTTGACGAGGCCAATCTTTCAAGCATTGAACATTACTGGAGTGATTTTTTAACGCTGAGTGACACATTTAACAAATCAGGCAATAGGATAAACTTAGGAATTCAAGATGCAGATCAACAGCATCTGCGAATCCCGCAAAGCTTGAGATTCATAGCCACTATAAATAGTGACGAAACCACTGAACGACTTTCGCCTCGACTGATCGATAGAGCACCCGTTATTTCTCTAAGTCACGGACAGTTTACATTCCCACTGGAAACGGCTAGTGATAACGAGTTCGATGGCGCGCTACCATTCTCCAATTTAAACAATGCATTTAACCCGATAGATTTGAGCTTCGCTTTAAGCGATACGGAAGAAAACAACCTAAAATCCATTATTACAACTCTCTCTTCAGCACATAATCGAGCGGCGCCGATATATATAAGCCCACGAAAAATACAGGCAATTCACAGATATTGCAAAACGGCCAATGAAATTTTATTTCAGCGCTATCAGCCTATGGATTTTGCGATAGCACAGCATGTGCTGCCAATGATCAATGGTTTTGGAAAGGGATATAGGGAACGATTGAATCAGCTCCATCAAAAACTAGGCGAATGTAACTATGAGATATCACGCAATCTATTGAATTCGATAATCGAGCGTGGTGATGAAATGATGGATTCATATTCATTTTTCTAGGTTAACGGCTATGTTAAAGCTTGAATTTTTGTCCGGCTCTCGAAAAGGGGAGACTGCTTTTCTTCATCCGGTAGCAGAAGAGATACGCCCACGCCCTCAAATTCGTGAAGACGATGTGATTAAGTTTTCAGTAACACTGAATTTTAAGGCAAAGCCTCGTCTGGTACTTCATGAAATTCAGATGAGTGCTACCAGTGAGCGCCATATCGACGATCAATGGATCTATGAATGGAGTCCCGGATTCGGTGAATATCGTTATAACTGTTTTTTTCAAAACTATTATGGGCTTGCAACACTTGATCTCCTGATAGATGATGAAGACTTAAAGCCAGATAATTATGATCATAAAAACCCAACATTGCTCGACACCACAGTAGTAATTGAATATCAAGAAATCGAGATCTTAGCGAAGGCGCAGAATGCTCATAGAGTCGACGCTATGATTGGGTTTCTGGCTTCGCAAGATCCAAATCTAATCGCCAGCGTGTTTCGAGTGACCAGACTACGCTCCGGCTTCCAGAACGACGATGGACATACGGAGAGCCAATTCCTAGACAGAGTTGAGCGAAATGTCATTCAGTTGGAACACCTCATCGGTACAATAATTTCTTATCCATTGACGAAAGTTGTCGAAAGCACTCGACTTATTGTACCCACAAGGCAATCGGTGGTTGATGATAAAACGGTAGCTTGGATAAGCGATAACTTAAACGAGCTTTCTGAAACTGACAATCCTTATGACTCAACTTTAGAGCTGGATGGCATACACTACACAAGCAATAAAATTCAAGAGACATTTATCGACAAAAAAACCAACTGTTATGAAAACCAGGTTGTTCACGGATATGCAATCCAGCTGAAGCTAGCTGTAAAAAACATTTTATCTTCTATGCGCGACACGAAGATGGTTAATCCGAAAGACACACCTGTTGGTTATTCCTCTTTTTTTAACCAAATCAACAAGTACTCAGCGATCATCAATCGAAACAAAATAGATAAATGTGAATCTTTGGACGCTAGATTAGCGACTATTTTGGCGCGACTACGTAAATACCTACCTGTGGTTCGCCATTCCCTTGGAATTCCTTGCCTGACTCCCAAAGCCAAAGTAAACCACTCTTATAGGGAAATATTCTTTAAGATGATTGAACTCTTGCGTTTTGGCAGGCCTGATTGGAGCGCGAAAGACGAGCTTCTTTCTATAAAATCCATTTCAAAACTGTTCGAATACTATTGTCTTTTCCTAGTCCGCTCAAAAATGGAAAAAACATTTGGACAATCTAATGTACCTTTAGAGGGTGCTCGAAGCTCCGACGACCTTGCGAAATTTCAATATTATTGGAAAGGACTTACGATAGACTTACTTTATGAACCAAATTACTGGGCTGCTGGTCACGTTGAGGCAGTCGATGCGACTGAGATAAACAGTGAAGGCTGGAGCAAAAGCAAGGTCGAAAAACATAAATATTCCAATATTCTCGCTGACAATTTTGCAAAGGGAAAAAAAGGAACCAGGCATATTTACTCGCGGCGGACTCCTGACTTGGTGATACGAATTGAGAATGCCGAACGAGAAAGCAAATCTATAATCCTGGATGCTAAATACACTCGTAACGAAAAAGCATTTCTGGACTACTTACCTGATTTGACAATGAAGTATATCCATGGCATCCACCATAAGAACACGGGCCTGAACAACTCCGTTGCTCTTATGATAATAAATCCGACTAGTGACTTAAAGGAAAGGACGCGACACTTTCACTCTGACAGCTATTCTATTTTCGGAGCGCACCCGGTAACTCCGGCACTTTTAGTTAGCTCTTTGGATTTCAATAACGCTGAAAATGACGAATCGGAATTTACTAGATGCATAATTAAATTACTAGAGCTCACGCTAAACAAGCTGAAAACAAATGATACCATCAACAAACTCTCTGTTGTTGCCTAGATATTTCGCACACTAGTTCCATTTAAGGGCGCGATATTATTAAGCACTGACGCTTGAAATAGACGATCCGAGTGGCTCCTTTTGGTTGATAGCGAATAAACACAATTGTTGGTTTAGAAGCAAACGCCAAGAACTCGGATTTGTCCCTTTTCCCTTTCTACAACTCCGGCCTCCCCAACTGCGGCAAAACCACCCCCTCCCCCAACCTCTCCACCCCCAACCTCACCCTCTCCCCACCCCGCTCAATCACCACCCCATCCCCCTCAACCCCCACCAACCTCACCCCAACCCCAATCTTCTCCCCCACCAAAAAACTCCTCGGCGCTCCATCATTCAAACTCAATATCGCCACCGTCCCACTCCCGCCCGCGATTACCCCGCTCACCTTGATATCCACCGGTGCGGTCTCATTGGAAAACCACTGCAACGCCGGGCTATCGCTCCTCGCCGCGAGTACTTGCGGGGCGGCTGCGGGTGTGTGGGACTCCGCGGAGGTCAGCATCAGCGATGACCATGTCGCGACGCCCACCAGGGCGGTCAGCAGGGCCAGGGCCTGGACGGTTTGCGCTGGGGTAATCCGTGCGGTGAATTTCATGGGT
>Ga0307408_100003624_pt1 | contig 10527 bp, 10 predicted proteins | sample 322Cmetagenome_FD_202116 | JGI IMG/M metagenome (GOLD analysis project Ga0307408, IMG submission 202116) | Maize rhizosphere microbial communities from greenhouse at UC Davis, California, United States - 322HYB-C-3 | ecosystem: Host-associated > Plants > Roots > Rhizosphere > Soil | place... | reverse complement strand
GCGTCGACGACGTCGTTTGCCGTTTCGACTGTGGAGCAATTTAAACACACCGCGGAGGGCTGGATCAGAGTGTGAGGCTAAGCATCATGCTGCGAGTATTGTCGCCATCGTCTGAATTGCCATGCCTACGACTACGCCAACAATGTACCTCTGCCAGCGCATCGTGTTTCTCAGGCTGATCAATGTCGTCAGGCCCAGTGGTATAAAAATCGCAGTACCGGAGATTAGCCCTGCATCGTAGCCACGATGAATCAAGCTATGAAAAATGTGCCACAATCCGTTCAAGAAAACTGTAGAACCTAAACACACCCCCATGAAATGAGGAAATCCGAACCTCTGCGCCAGAACAATGCCGGAGGTCATCAGCAACCATGCGGCAGCACTTAGGATGAGAAAGATGTTTAGTGAAAGATTGATCTCATGCCCCACGCCTTTGATTTCTTCAATGATATGCAGGAAGTAGGCGAGCGGGAACAGCCAGAGCCAGGGTGGTAATTTTGCGTTCATCGAACTTCGGGCGCTTCCGCCGCATCTGATCCAATATGACTGAAACTAATCGTTACATAATTGGTGCAATGTCGATCTGCCTGGTGTTGCTCGCAACCTCGTGTAACGAGAGCACGCATCACGAGTCACCGGCAGCAAACACTGCATCTGCCGCCGAAGATATCGCCAGCGCGGATCAACTCTATAGTCAACGAGAAGATCTGATGCAACTCCGCCGTGGCATAGTTTCACTGCGACAGGCGCTAACCAAAGATCCCGGGAATTATGATGCTGCGTGGAAACTGTCGAAGTATAACTACTATCTCGCCATGCATACCGACAATTCGAAAGAGCGCGATGACGCATTTCAAGCTGGTATCGATGCAGGCAAAACTGCGGTCCAACTACAGAACGAAAAACCCGATGGCCATTTCTGGCTTGGCGCTAATTACGGCGGCGCCGCCGAGCACTCCGCCATTCAAGGGCTGGCAACTGTGAACGACATTCGTAACGAGATGCAGACGGTGTTGCGTCTTAACGAGGGATATCAGGACGGCAGCGTCTACATGGTGCTTGGTCTGGTGAACCTCAACGCTCCGGACATTGTCGGTGGAGATCCGAAGAAAGCCGTGGAAGAAATGGAGAAGGGCCTACGCTTCGGCGAACCAAACGCGTTCCTTCATCTTCACCTCGCCGAAGCGTACAAGAAAGTAGGACGCAACGACGACGCCCGCAAAGAACTCAAAAAGATCCTCTCGATGACGCCGGACCCAAACTACCTGCCGGAGTACAAAGAAGCGAGCGCCGCCGCGCAGAAGCTGCTGGACCAAATCGACCACGGCGGCTGAGCAATTTTCGTGAGTTAAATCACACTCGCATGGCTGTAGGGGTGTTTGACATTGTTGGATATGGGTAGATTTCTTGATTTTCTACCCATATCGGTCTGGATATGAGCAGGTTTGAGTGCTGAACCTACTCAGCACTCCATTGGAAGCGAACCTTCAAGTCTTTCAGCATCGTAAATGGGTCGATGTAATCCACTCCAAACCGCCGGCACACGTTAGGTATCGGAATCCGTCTCTTTGCCTGTGGGCTGAGTTCTTCGTGAGTTACGACGACGTGCTGTGCCTTTGCTTTCGCATATGCACAAAGCCACGCATCGGCGACGTGTGCAAAATCTGTCTTAGCCTCTGAGTTGAATTGCGAATTCGCGTTGACCCAACGGACCATATCTTTATAGTTCTGCACCACAGCGGCATCGGCCGTGGCCGCAAACAGACTGGGAGGAGCAGAGTCTTTAGCCCAAGTCTCCAGGGCGTCGCCGGCAAGTATCTCATCGCGAACGCGATCGATACTTACGATCCGGCCGGTTTCATGGTGATAAATCAGGCAGTCCCAAAAGCCAGGACAAATATCGAATGCGTAGTGACGTCTATGCGCCTGGACGAAGACATTCGTATCCAGCACATACACCGGTGAGGAGGTGCTCATATTTTAGAAACCTAGATTTTCAGCAAAGCGATCAAATGTCTTTCCACTCAAACCTGTTAGTTGATAAGCCTCACGATAAAGCAGTCTGCCTTCTTTAGCCGCTCGCACGACGGCGGCGCCAAAGCGCTCTCCAACGCGTACATTCTGTGTATTCCAGAAATCTCCGCCTTTGTTTTTCTTCGTTTCTTTTTTACGCCGCTCATCTTTTTGATAGCGTTCGTAGAAATGAAAGAATTGTTTTTTAGTAATAAGGTCAAGGTCCAACACGCGTCGAGCGGCGACTATAGTGCTGACTTTGAAGCGCGCCGCGAGAGTCTGATATGGCTCTTTTGACTGCTTCACATGTTCCCAGCCTTCCAAGACCTCAGCGGCCGGAACCAAAAATTCAGCAGCTACTTGATTACACCATTGCTCAACGCGAATCGGCGGAGGCTGCATCGCTTCGAAATTCGAAACGCCTTCCCGATTAATCCAAAGATGCGCCACCTCATGCGCGATAGTAAACATTTGCGCGGCCTTAAAGTCGGCGCCATTTATAAAGACCAGAGGAGCGTATACGTCGGACAAAACAAAGCCGCGGAATTCATCTGGGTCCAGTTTTCGGTGGTTGTTATTTCCGACAACGCCATTGACAACAATCAAAATACCGGCAGCTTCAATCTTCTGCCGTAGATGAATGAGTGCGCCGGTCCATGTGCTTTCCTCATTGGCCCAGCCGCCTGAAACACCAAGAGTCTTGCGCATTTCGGAGACCACTTTCTGAGGATTACTAGCCAAGGTGGCACTACCGATAAATCCCAATCGTGGTTGACCCTCTTCAATAAGAAAGTCGCGCATCCACGTCTGACGACGTTGCATCATGTAAACGGTATCGAGTAAATCCGGACTTGGACGCCTGACGCTCTCATCGCCAACTGTTCGAAAATCCGGGATCGGCAAACGATCGTCGGGAGGTTCACTCAGGTAAAGGAAACCTTCCGGAGTGTGAGTCGCATGCGCTAGTTTCCTGACTTGGGAAAACGTAAGCACACCCGTCTGCTCCCACTGCTTCACACGTTCAGCAGTTGGCTTCCCCGTTACCTTCTTCGCAAGCGTACGCTGATCCAACCCCGCACGTTCGCGAGCCCAACGTAAAACCCTTGGTGTAAGGCTGAGGTTCATACGTTCTCACATTATCCGGCAGGATCACGACCATCAAGGCTGCACGAAGAGTCCACTAACTTTTCGTGCAAAGCTTGATTAGATCATCACAGAACCGTAACACCAGAGAATAACTCACCTTCAAGCGCGCCAATCTGCACATAGACCATGCCGTAGACATTCAACTCACCGCAGCGAGTAAAGGCAACGTGCTTTGCTATATTCGCGAGTGCCTCGGTTGAGTAGCACTTTCAAGCTTCTTTTTGGTGGGTGAATAGTGCCCACTATACCACAATCGCTACTTCACAGGTTCTTCGTTTTACTTTCAGGCTTAGGCCGTTAAACTACAACAGATCCCTCCATTTCGCAGGATCACGGCGCAAGTCCATCACTGAAGTTATGAGAATCTCATCAGTACGGATCTGGTAGATCAGGCCGAACGGAAAACGATGAGTTCGACAGCGTCTTATTCGTTGGGATAACTGGTGCCAAGCGGTAGGATGCTGAAGGATTCGGCTTAACGTGGCATCGACTTCGTCCAGGAATGCCGTTCCCAACCCGTTTTCGCGTTGCTCGTAATACAGTGTCGCTTGAGTCAGTTCTGTAAGTGCGGCAGAGGTAAACCGATACTGCATTATTTCCTGAGAGATGAGCGAAGGTCTCGAAGGGCGGAAGGTCCGTCTATTGTCTGTAATTCGCCTCGGTCAACGGCGTCGATCCGTTCCTCTGATTCGGCAGCCCACTTTGTCTCAATCTCTTTTACCCGAGCTTCATCCAAACTTTCCCAAAGGATGTCGATCAACATCGCGCGCTCAGTGGAACTGAGGCGAACAATTTCTTCTTGAAGAGTTGCAAGGCTCATGCGTGAATCATTGACTGAATAACTAGATCTGTCAAGAGAGTTGGTTCTTAGTTTCGGCCATGAGATTAACGGAGATCTCCTAGAGATTATCGTCGTCTCGTGTATTCAGAGAAGCGTTGGTGAAGGTATGGGACACAAGCATCTATTTTCTGACCGGCGGTGTGGATCGTACGATCAAGTTCTGAGATATGCGCAACCGTCAACTAACACGCACGATCACAATTAAATAAGCCACAGATTGAAACCCGAACGGGTTCGTTTGCGTAAACAGTTCTTCATCAACCATCCACTCCAACGAAAGAGGTGTTTTATGCGTTCTCGCCGCTCAATTCTCGCCCTGCTGATACTTTCAACCCTGTTACTAATCGCGCTCGCGGCGCCGGTGTGGGCGCAGAGCCCGCCGGTTATTGACCGCGAGCTTTTCTTTGGGGACCCCGAAATCGCCGGGGCGCAGATCTCGCCGGATGGGGCGTTTATCGCCTTTGTCAAACCGTTCAAAGGTACGCGCAACATCTGGGTGAAGAAGACGGGTGAGCCGTTCGCTAATGCAAAGCCAATTACCGCCGACACCAAGCGGCCGATTCCCACTTACTTCTGGTCGCGTGACGGCAAGTACATCCTCTTCGTTCAGGACAAAGCCGGCGATGAGAATTACAACGTCTACGCAGTCGATCCGTCTGACGCGCCCGCATCGGGTCAGGATGTCCCGACAGCCCGAAATCTCACCGATGTAAAAGGCATCCGGGCAGTTATCTATTCGGTCCCGCGAAGCGAGCCCGACTCGATCTACGTCGGTCTGAACGATCGCGACGCAGCCTGGCATGATCTCTACAAAGTAAAACTCTCCACCGGCGAACGTACCCTCGTCCGCAAGAACACCGAACGCATCACTGCCTTCTACTTCGATCTCAAAGACCAGTTGCGACTCGCAACCAGATCGGCTGAGAACGGCGACACAGATGTCCTGCGCGTTGACGCCGACAAGTTTACGAAGGTTTACAGTTGCTCAGTCTTCGAGTCGTGTGGACCAATTCGCTATCACAAAGACGGCGAACGAGTTTACTTCCGAACAAACAAAGGCGCCGATGTTGATCTCGTTCGTCTCGTGCTATTCAACCCCACCACAAGCAAAGAAGAGTTGGTTGAATCCGATCCTATGAAGCGCGTAGACCTCAGCAACGCGTCCTTCTCAGAAGTTTCCGACGAGTTGATTGCCACTTCCTACAACGATGAACGCCAACGCATCTACTGGAAAGACAAGGTCTTCGAAGCTGATTACAAAAACCTGCAGAAACAACTTCCCGGCAAGGAAATCGGTTTCGGATCCGCAACGAAGGATGAAAAGCTTTATATCCTTTACGCAAACGCCGATACAGATCCCGGTTCAACCTATCTGTTTGATCGCACGACCAAGAAACTGACACTTCAGTATCAGTCACGCGAGAAGTTGAATCGCGCGTACCTCGCGCCGATGAAGCCGGTCAAATACCCGTCATCTGATGGTTTGGAAATCCCGGCCTATCTAACGTTACCCAAAGGCGTCGAACCAAAGAATCTTCCCGCGGTGATCGTTCCGCATGGTGGTCCATGGTATCGCGACACGTGGGGCTACGACTCTTTCGCACAGTTTCTAGCGAACCGCGGCTACGCTGTTCTGCAACCGAATTTCCGCGGCTCAACTGGTTACGGCAAGAAGTTCATCGACGCTGCTAACAAGCAGTGGGGCGACAAAATGCAGGACGACATAACGTGGGGTGCGAAGTATCTCATCGCCCAGGGCATTGCCGATCCTAAAAAGATTGGCATCATGGGCGGGTCGTACGGCGGCTACGCAACGCTCGCGGGAGTTGCGTTTACACCTGATGTTTACGCGGCCGGCGTTTCGATCGTTGGACCATCAAATCTGATCACGCTGCTCGAGTCGATCCCGCCATACTGGGAACAGATTCGAAAACTCTTCTACGAACGCATGGGTGATCCCAACACGCCCGAAGGAAAGGCGCAGTTGCTGCGACAGTCGCCGTTGACTGCGGCTGCAAAAATCAAAACTCCGCTGCTCGTGATCCAGGGCGCAAACGATCCGCGCGTCACCAAACGCGAGTCAGACCAGATCGTGATCGCTCTCAGAGATCGCGGGTTTCCAGTTGAGTACATGGTTGCGCCGGATGAAGGCCACGGCTTCGCCCGTCCGGTAAACAATATGGCGATGTTTGCGAGTGCCGAGAAGTTTCTCGCGAAGTATCTCGGTGGGCGTTATCAGGAAAGTATGACTCCTGAAGTGTCGAAACGTCTAAGCGAAATAAACGTCGACGTGAAGACAGTGACGATGCCGAAGATGATGACCGCGAGCGCCGAGGCTCCGAAACCTGCGGTGGATCTCCGTCCGGGTACTTACAACTACAAAGCTTCGATTGCCATCCAGGGACAGGAAATTCCACTCACCTTGAAGACAGACATCAAGGAAGAGAATGGAGCCTGGACCGTTAACGAAACTGCTCAAACTCCGCAAGGCGAGGTCATGGACACCAGCACGATCGAAAAAGGCACTCTGCTGTTGAAGCGTCGCTACATCAAGCAGGGTCCAATGACAATCGAGATGAACGTGGCGCCGAATAAATTGAGCGGGTCCACAAACATTAACGGACAAGCTAAACCAATCGACGCCGATCCAGGTGGCGCTCTGTTTGCCGATGGCGCGGGCACGTTCGAGGTGATCGCTTCACTTCCCCTCGCGGATGGTTACAGCTTGAGTTATCGAAACTACGATGTGATGAAACAAAAGCCGCAGATGAAGCAGTTGAAGGTCGTGGGATTGGAAAGCGTGACTGTTCCGGCCGGCACTTTTGATGCCTACAAAGTGGAGATAGTCTCTGCCGACAATGATGCCGACAAACAGACCGTTTGGATCGATAAGGGCAGCCGGAAAGTGTTGAAGTTGTCTGCCGTGCTTCCGAGTCTTAACGGCGCAGTCCTTACGTCGGAACTCACGCCTTAATTGAGAATGGGTTTAGGGTGGTGGTCTGATGCTGACCACCACCTTATTACTCTGAACACCGCGCACTTTGATACTCACCAACACATCACCGGCGTTCGCGAGGTTGTCAGGCAGCCGAACATTTATCTGCGCCAGCCACTTGAGATTCGAAACGTTGCCCACATACTCAACAGTCAGCGGATAGACTGTCTGTTGTAAGTCTTCGGCCTGCGCGGTCACGATCGAAAGATTCTCACCCGCCTGCAACTCAACATTCATAGCAAACAGCATGACGCGAGTGTGTCCATCCGGGCTGAAGTTAAAAATCGACGAGATCGGGAACGGATCACGCAACCAGTTCACGGAATCTAAAACGACACCGCGGTTTGAGTTTTCTTCGACCAGTAATATTGGAGCAGGTGTTGGTGTCGGAATCGGTGTTGGCGTCGGTGTGGGAGTCGCGACACTGTTTACTGTCAAATTCCACCTGCGACTATCACTGAGTAAGTTCTCCGTATCTTTTCGCACCTGCGCGGTGATGTCTTTAACAACAGCATCAACAACGTGAGCACTGCTGGTCAGGTTATTAACGGTAAATCCCGTTCCGGTGCTTTGAAACACTCCATCCAAAAACCAATCAACCTTGACTGAACCGCTCAACGTCATCAGCGACGTAATAGTAAAGGCCTGCGATTGCGCAGTAGTGAGAGTTATATCAGTGGCCGCCGGCTGGCTGGCGTCGATGGGTGAGACGACGTTGTAGATACGCCTGATCAGTTGCTCAGTATTGATCTGCTCATAAGGACGTCCTAAAAAGCGCATCCTGGAACCAAAGGTGGGACGGTACAGTCCCGCATCACAGTAAACTGCGCCCTGATACAAACCGGGCACACCATCGAACGCCAACAGGGTTGGTATAGGCGTGTTTGCATCGATCCAGTGGTTCCATTTGATAAGTGAACGATCAGTGGCCTTCGTTGCATTAGCAGCAGAAGGTTCGAAGGAGCTGTTGCAAACCGGCGGCGGCGGACCTCCATATTCGTCAGCAAGCAAGCCAAAGCTGTGGCCCAATTCATGAAGTATGAGCTCCAGGACTTCCAGATGTGTTGACGTAACAGCGATAGACCCTCCCGACCCGCCGTATTCAGGATCGTTAACGATCACAAACGCTATATCGCGTTGCGAAGGCGCAACGCTGTTTCCAAGAATCGTGTTGGCCTTCGAAAAGTTTATGCAGATCAGTCGCTGGCTTCCCTGACAATTGTAGGCAGCATCCAGTGCGGTATTCACAAAGAAAGACCTTTCAGGATGGTCCGCTCCCGATTCACTGCTGATCACATCAATGCGATGCACATTGAAAAAGTTGCGATATTCTCGAAACGGGTCGCTGTCGAAAAACCTCGTCATCAAACTCTGTACGTCGTTCCTGTACTTCTGCATCTCCGCGGCGGTGTAACCGTCGCCGAGAATTGCAATATCCACCCGGTTTGCAGGATCGCCATTATTGATGATGGTTTCAGACGGCTCGGCTGAAGCAATTTGAGGAAGACAGAGGATCAGTAAGAGCGCACTTAGAGACCAGCGGGAGGCGTATGCTTTGAGGTGAGCTTTCATCGTAGCCTGAATTAACGAGTAGGCACGACTGCCAGTGATTTCAGGTCAAAGTCGGTTCCGTTCCAGACAGGATGATAGAACCGCAAGTTTGCGATCTCGGGATCGTCAGGAAATGCCACCACGAGTGTGACGTTTGAAGCGTAGTAGTTTTCGCCGCGCAGTTCTCCCGTGGGAGTCTGGGTCTCGCTTCTGACCAATCGTGGATCAGGCATGATGGACCACCATCGAAGTTTGTTGGTCGCGTCGACTGCGGCGATAAGGATGTGCGCCGGTGAAAGTTCTAGTGAGCGATGGCGCGGCAATGTGCCTGATCGTTTCTTATCTTCGACGATAGACACTTTTGGCGTCTGCGTTTGTTGTTCGGAATTTACAGCGGACCTGAGTTCGGTGGTTGATTTCGTGGGATCAGCCCAGTTAATTTTCAGTTCACGGTAGGTGGCAGACTGATCCGTTCTGGCCGCAATCTCAGGCACATCAACGCCGACCCGGACATCAGTCTCTTCAACTGTTCCTGCTGCAAAGTCTCTCTTCTATTCTTTTCGACAGGAGTTCTTTGACTTAGCACCAGCGTGAAGGAGCAAAGTATTAAAACGGCCAGCAGCAGCCAGAACCAGGTCTTCATACTTACCTCAAAACCTAAGGTTTAGGGACGGGAATCTACCACAGGCGACGCCCGGCTAGAATATTCCCGGATGTCTTTGCCCTGTAAAGTACTTGACGGCGCTTCGGGACGAGCGTAAGATCCTGACGTGCCGACCCGCCCCCACGATGTGACGATCATTGGCGCCGGACTTGCCGGACTTCAATGTGCTCGCCTGCTCGCGAAGCAAAACCTCAACGTTCTCCTCGTCGATCGCAAAAACACTCTCGACCAGAAGATCCATACCACCGGGATCTTCGTGCGCCGCACACTCGTCGATTTCGATATCCCGGACGACTGCCTTGGACCACCGATCAAGCACGTCACGCTTTACTCACCCACGCTCCGGCCGCTGGAACTCGTCAGCCAGTACGACGAGTTTCGCGTCGGCCGCATGGGCCAACTCTACCAGCGTTATTTGCAGCAGTGTTTACACTCCGGTGTACATTGGCTTCCGCAAACGAGTTACGTCAGTCATTCGGCAGCCAACGGCAAATTAACTGTTCAACTCAGCTCCGGTTCGATAACGACGCGCTACTTGATCGGTGCGGATGGCGCGCGCTCGCGTGTGGCTCGCGATCTGAAACTCGAACTGAACCGCGAATGGATTGTCGGTGTGGAAAGTGTTTTCCAGGGAGCCGTACTTGATGGTCCACCGCGACTGCTTTGTTTTCTCGATCCGAAACTGGCGCCCGGTTACATCGCGTGGATTGCTCACGACGGCGAAGAGACACACCTGGGCGTCGGCGGCTATCCATCGTTATTCGATCCGACAGCGGCACTACACGACTTTCGTTCGCGCGTGGCAAACATTCTCGACTTGCGAAACGCAAAGCAGATAGAAACACGCGCGGGTCTCATTCCCGTCGGTGGCGTGCTTGAAAACATCGCTAACTCGACCGGTCTTTTAATAGGCGACGCCGCGGGCGCTGTGTCGCCACTGACCGCGGGCGGTTTGGATCCTTGCATGCGACTCTCCGCGTTCGCCGCACGCGTTATTGCGGAGTATTTGTCGACTGGTGATGTCCAGGTGTTGCAGGCGTACTCAGGTGAACTATTCCGCTCGCGCTTTGCATCGCGTTTATGGGCGCGTCGAATTGCTGCGACTCTTCGTCAACCTCAACTACTCGAATTCGGATGCGCGTTGTTACGACTGCCTGTCTTCAGGCGGCTCGCGCATCACGTCTTCTTCGGCCGTGGTTCTTTTCCGGATGTGACGGACGACTTTGCACTACGGCTTGGCACATACGCCTCCTGTAAGTAGTGCGTCAGTTTAAAATGTGGAACAAATACGCCGAAGGCGTTGGCTAATTTCAGCCC
>Ga0307408_100003622_pt1 | contig 10528 bp, 7 predicted proteins | sample 322Cmetagenome_FD_202116 | JGI IMG/M metagenome (GOLD analysis project Ga0307408, IMG submission 202116) | Maize rhizosphere microbial communities from greenhouse at UC Davis, California, United States - 322HYB-C-3 | ecosystem: Host-associated > Plants > Roots > Rhizosphere > Soil | place: USA... | reverse complement strand
TTACCCAGGCTATCGGCAATGGAGGTCAGCCGATGGGCGTCGTCGTAACTATAGGTTGTGGTGGTACGGTCCGGCATGGTGACGGTTTTCAGGTTGCCGACTGAGTCATAGGCATAGCTCGTGACCTCGCCCCCGCTCGATACCGAGTCGAGCCAGCCACGCGGGCCGTATGCAAAGGTGGTAACCAGGCCGTTTGGATCGGTGATCTGGCCAACGCGTCCGTTGACGTCGTAATTGCCATAGCGCGTGACGTGGCTGGCCGCGTTGGTCATCGTTTCGAGATTGCCCTGATTGTCGTATGTAAGCGTCGTGTTGACTCCCGGCCCTGTCTTGGTGAGCAACTGGCCAGCCGCGTTATAGGTGAAGTTCCACGTCTTGCGCGCGCCGTCGGGCGCGGCAGAGAAGCCGCTAGCACCATTGACATCCTTCGTGGCTTGCACTGATTCGGACAGCATGTTGCCGCTGGCGTCGTAGGTGTAACTGGTGATACGCAGCGGCTCTGCGATCCTTGCCCGCAAGCGCATGGTCGGGTGCCATTCGGTGGTGATGGTGCGAGCAAGCGGAGTGCCGTAACCTTCAACCCGGCTGGTTTCCAGATTACGGGTCAGATCGTAGGTGAAGACCTTCTTGTTTCCTTGCCAGTCCTTGCTGGTCGACACGTTGTTGTTGGCGTCGTAGGTTCGCTCCATCATGTCCTGGCAGCCTTCGCATGGCTGGTCGATGGCATCATTGATTGCTACGCCAAGAGCGAGCTTGTAGTGGTACTTCCGGGTAATCGGTTGCGGCGCCGCGGCATTGCCTACATACGAGGTCACTGTGACTGTCTTGGTGCCGTCCGCAGCAAAACCAGTGTACGCGAGGCTCACCTTTTCTACGCCTCCGGCGTGTTCGGATGAAGTGGCTTGGTTGTAGCAGTTCCAGTTCCAGCTCGCATAGCGCGCGCCATTTTCATCCGTGATGCCGGTCAGGGCGTTGGGCAGGTGGCCGGATCCCGGGCCAAAAGAGGTGGCGTTATAACAATTGCCCCCGCCGTTGATCAAGTTCCTCTCGTTATAGTGATATTTTTTTGTCTGACTCCCTGGGAACGTGACCGCTGTCAAATTCCCTGCCCGGCAAGCTTCGGGATATTTGGTATCGGACGGGCAGCCGCCAGTGACACCGTCATATTCATACAGGTATGCCTGGCCAGCCGCGTCGATGGCTTTGGTGACACGCTGTTTTGAGTCGTATTCAAATTGCATCTGACGTCCCCAGTTGTCGGTGACGCAGATGGGAAGTCCCGCAGCTATTGCCGGCCCTGGTTGCACATTCGAGCAGGCAGGCGCATCGTCGGGTGAGCGCGCAACCGAAGTGTCATTGCTGGCGCCGGTGCTGTAGGTGTAACGCTGCCATGCGCCGCTGGCGGAAGTAACGGACAACAAACGGCCATTGGCGTCATATAGCTCGACATCCCGATTCACTGTGGTGAAATTCCAGGTGGTCGGCGTAAAACCGTCCGCTGCATACTGAGCGCTAAGGCGCTCGTTGACGTCGGCGTCGCCAATCCATTGGCTGCCAGCGCGATTGAAAATATGGAGCTTGCCGTCGGGGCGGGCCACCACGGCCGACTGTCCACTCGCATCCGCTTGCGGGAAGGTGCAGAAAGTGATGCCTTCGGAACGCGTGTAGCACGCCATCGGTTTTGTGCTATCGCGCAGCAAGACTTTGCGGTCGAGTGCGGAAGTCCAATGGCTGCCGAACACACCTTTGGCGTTGACGTCACCAGAGAATTGGCCCCCGTTGTATGTACGGATCAGTTCAAGCTTGGACCCGGGGTTTGCTGGGACAAAGTCTGCTTCGATCTGCACCTTATTACCGGTGCCCGGCGCGATCGGGTTGCCGCACATTGGACAAGTCGGACCGTTCCCTTTGGGCGATGACGGTACTGGTTCGCTGACCGGCCTAACATACTCACACCAGCGCCTTTCCGGTACATACGCGAAGCGCCCGTCCGTGCCGCAGGCTGCGGCCCTGAAATAGATGCTAGTCGGAAATTCTGTGCCTCCCAATCGGGAATGATATCCAGTAGCGTAGTAGACAGGGGCGGACGGGGGTGTTGAACCGCAGATTCTCACCGGGTCTTGACCAAGTTCCGAGGCAAGGCTATTACATGCGGCAAAGAGCGCCGGGCCCGTTACATAATCTCCGACCCAAATTGCCGAGCTACCGTTGGGAATAAGCTCGGCATTAGCATGTACACACATCAATAATCCGGCAAGCGAAGCAATTATCCATCGCATAATCATGAACACTTCCCTGGAAGCAACAGTTAAAGATGCAGAAGGGTAACATGTTCACTCCTGAACATTTCTATCGGATTCTCACCGGAGCGTGCGACTGCTGCGGCGAGACGGCGCTTCAGCTGATGCGGGGAAGAGTCAAAAAAAAATCCCTCGCGGCTCGTGTGTGGTCGGGCGAGGGATACTAAACCCAGGTGTCAGTTGGGAGGGGAGATGAATCGACGGTTTCAATATAGTCGCCCTGACCCGACCGCGCTTTGTCACTTACAAATTCTTACCTGGCTTACATTTGATCTAGCTCAATACATTCTTTGGGGAAACACGCAGAATGGATAGTCCCGCCTCGGTGGAGACTGACGATGTTGAAAGCTGTTTATCGGGTTTATCTGCGCTTTCTGCTGGACCGCTACACGCGGGAATTGCAGGTGCTGGCAGCGCAGCGGGCCAACGATGCATTAGCTGAGCAAGTACTTACGCACGAGGCCGAGCAGGTGCGCGCGCGGCTGCTGATGATTTAAATCCCCTTTCCATCCACTCGAACAGCCCTTGCGTGAGCAGGGCCAGGACGGCGGCCGGCAGCGCGCCGGCCAGCATCAGGGTGTTGTCGTTCAGGGCCAGGCCCGTGGTGATGCGTTCGCCGTAGCCGCCGGCGCCGATGAAGGCGGCGATAGTGGCGGTGCCGACGCTCATCACGGCGGCTGTCTTGACGCCTGCCAGGATCACCGGCGCTGCCAGCGGCAACTCAATCTCTTTCAGGCGCTGTGCAGTGCGCAGGCCCAGCGCTGCGGCGGCCTGCTTCAGCCCTTGCGGAACGCCGCCGATGCCGGTACAGGTGTTGCGGATGATCGGCAGCAGCGCGTAGACGAACAACGCGCACAGGGCGGGCCAGGTGCCGATCGTGCCAAGCAAGGGGATCAGCATGGCCAGCAGCGCCAGCGAGGGGATGGTTTGCAGGATGCCGGCGGCGGCCATCACCGGTTCACGCAGCTTCTGGCGGTAGGCGGCCAGGATGCCGAGCGGGATGCCAACGGCGCTGGCCATGGCGACCGACAGGGCGACCAGCAGGACGTGCTGGCGGGTCAGCGGCCAGAAGTCGTCGGCAAACAGGCGTTGCCAGAGCGCGGGAGCGCGCGATGGCGCGGCTATCGCGGCGGCGCCGGGGGCGGAAGCAGGGGCTGGGGCTGCAGCGGCCGCCGAGTTGCCGGGGTGGCGCGCCAGCCGGTCGCGGGCGATAGTGCTGAAAGGCTGGCCGTGCAATTCGGCCGCGGCGTTCATGGCGATCATGTCGGCGGCGCTGATGCGGCCTTCCAGCGCGCGCAGCGCCTGCCAGGCGGCCGGGAAGCGTTGCGCGGCGTCGAGGCGGTACAGCAGGACCGCGTCGTAGCGGGGGAAATACGCCCGGTCATCCTCCAGCACGCGCAGGCCGTACTGGCTGATCTTGGCGTCGGTGGAGTAGATATCGATGACGTCGACCTGCTTCTGCGCCAGGGCTTCGTAGGCAATGCCGTGGTCGAGGCCGCGCGGCGTGGCGCTGATGCCGTATTGCTTTGCCAACCCAGGCCAGCCATCTGCGCGCCCGATGAATTCGTGCGACAGGCCGTAGCGCAGCTCGCGCCGTGCGGCCAGATCGTTCAAGGTGCGCGGACCGCCGGGGTCGCCGCGCACCGCCAGCGCGTAAGTGTTGTTGAAGCCCAGCGGAACTGCGACGCCCAGGCCTTGCGCAGCCAGTTCGCGCTGCATCTGCCCCAGCGTGGCGGGCTGGGCGTGCTTGAGGATTTCCAGGCTGATGGTGCCGGTGTACTCAGGGTAGACGTCGATGCTGCCGGACTTCAGCGCCGCAAGCACGATGGCCGTGTTGCCAAGGCCTTGCTTGTGCTCGACCCGAACATGCGGCGCGGCGGTTTGCGCCAGCAGTTCGCCAAGAATGTAGGACTCGGTGAAGCGCTTGGAGCCGATGCGCAAAACGCCATCGGCGCTGGCGGCGGCCGGCGCGCGGGCTGGCGCGCTGAACGCGGCGGAAGCAAGGAAGGCGCAGGCCGCCAGGGCCAGGAGGACAGTGGCGGCCCGGCGCAGCAAATCAGGCGTCCGCGGCGGGGAGGGCTGCAGGAACGCCGACAACCGGGTCGCGCCACACGCCGCGGTTCACCACGGCGACGCAGGGGTTGAAGCCGAAGGCGTAGGACAGCTCGGCCGGGCGTGCGATCTGCCACAACGCGAAGTCGGCGCGCTTGCCCACTTCCAGCGTGCCAACCTCGCCGTCCAGGCCCAGCGCGCGGGCGGCGTGGATGGTGCAGCCGGCCAGCGCCTCCAGCGGCGTCAGGCGCCACAGCGTGCACACCATGTTCATCGCCAGCAGCAGGGACGTCATCGGCGAAGTGCCGGGATTGTTGTCGGTGGCGACCGCCATCGGCACGCCGGCTGCGCGCAAGGCGGCCACCGGCGGCGGCGTGGTGTCGCGCAGGAAGTAGTAGGCGCCCGGCAACAGCACGGCCACGGTGCCGGCGGCATCCATGGCGGCGATGCCCTCGGCGGACAGGTGCTCCAGGTGGTCGGCGGACAGGCCGCCGTAGCGCGCCACCAGCGCCGCGCCGCCCTGGTCGGACAACTGCTCGGCATGCAGCTTGACCGGCAGGCCATGCTCGCGCGCGGCGGCGAAGATGCGCTCCGTTTGCGCGGCAGTGAAGCCGATGCGCTCGCAGAAGGCGTCGACCGCGTCGGCCAGGCCGTCGGCAGCCAGCGTGGGAATCATGCCGATCACCGCGTCGACGTAATCGTCCGGGCGGTCCTTGAATTCCGGCGGCAGCGCGTGGGCGCCGAGGAAGGTGGTTCGCACCGACACCGGCATCACCTGCTCGACGCGGCGCGCCACACGCAGCATCTTGGACTCCGATGCGAGGTCCAGGCCGTAGCCGGACTTGATCTCCAGCGTGGTGACGCCTTCGGCCAGCAGCGCGGCGATGCGCGGCAGCGACTGGCGCAGCAGCTCTTCGTCGGATGCGGCGCGGGTGGCGCGCACGGTGGACATGATGCCGCCGCCGGCGCGCGCGATGTCCTCGTAGGTGGCGCCGTTCAGGCGCGCCTCGAATTCGTCGCTGCGGTTGCCGGCGTGGACGATGTGGGTGTGGCAGTCGATCAGGCCCGGCGTCAGCCAGCAGCCGCCGGCATCGTGCTCCAGCTCCGCGCTGCCCGCTGCGGCGGCATCTTCGCGGCGGCCAATCCAGGCAATGCGGCCGTTATCGACCGCAATGGCGGCGTCGCGGATTTCGCCATACCCCTCGCCCGCCATGGTGGCCAGGTGCACGTTGGTGATCAACAGGTCCCACTCTACTGCCATGTGTTTTACTCTTCGTTCGGGAAAATATCGACAATGAACACGGTGGCGTGGCCCGCTTCCAGGGTCCAGACGTCGTCCTTGTCCAGCACCACCGCATCATAGCGCACCAGCGAGATGCGCTCGCTGGTACTGGAAAGGTTCAGGCTCTCGCCCTCGGCCAGGAACACCACGGTGGTCGGGCTGCGCCGCTCCAGCGTGGAGAAATCGCGGATGGTGCGCCGCTCCAGCTGGTGGTTGCAGATCGAGCGCCGGGTCATGACGTTGAAATCGGTGGTCGGCGCGCCTTCCACGGTAGCAGTGACGGCGTTCTCGCCCGGGAAGGCGATCACCGGTTCGCGCTCGGACAGCGCCACGCGGCGCTCGTTGCCGACGTCCAGCACCACGCCGCCGCCCTCGACCAGGGTCAGGGTGCGGTCGATGCCGGGAAACACGGAAAACGGGCCGCTCTGCGCGATGGTGGCCAGCGACAGGCGCCACTCGAACTCGTCGAAACCGGCGCCCGGCGGCATCACGCACAATTCCGTGGTGCTGCCGCCGCCGTTCTTCCACGGCGTGGCGTGCAGGCTTGCATACTGGATGATTTGAGTCATGCTCGTAGCTCGCGCAGTTCGGCCAGCGTCTTTTTGAAGCGCGTGGTGATGGCCGGTTGCGCCACGTGCTCACGGCCGCGCACCACCCAGTGGCCGCCGACCATCACATCCCTGACTAGATTATCATTTCCGCTGAAAACGAAGCATCCCAGAACATCGGCGGCGTCGATTCCGTCCAGGTTCGGGTGGTCGTCGTCCAACACTATCAGGTCGGCACGTTTGCCGGCCGCCAGCGCGCCCACCGGACGTCCCGCCGCCTGCGCCCCGCCCTGCAAGGCAGCTTGCCACAGGAAGTCGCCGACGCGGCGCTCGCTTCCGGAAACGGCGATATTGCGGCGCTGCTGCAACAGGCGCTGGCCGTATTCGAGCCAGCGCAATTCTTCCACAGCACTTTGCGACACATGGCTGTCGCTGCCGACGCCGAAGCGGCCGCCCTGCTGCAGGAAGCTTTCAAGCGGGAACAGGCCGTCGCCCAGGTTGGCTTCCGTGGTCGGGCACAGGCCGGCCACGGCGCCGCTTTGCGCGATGGCGGTGACTTCATCCGGCGTCAGGTGAGTGGCGTGCACCAGGCACCAGCGCGCATCGACCGGCAGGTTTTCATAAAGGTACTGCACCGGGCGCTTGCCGGAGAAATCCAGCGATTGCTGCACTTCGCCTTGCTGCTCGGCGATGTGGATGTGCACCGGGCGCGCCTTCGGCAGGTGGTCCAGCACTTCGCGGATCTGCGCCACCGAGGCGGCGCGCAGCGAATGCGGCGCCACGCCAACTTCCACCTGCGCGTCACGCAGCGGCTCCAGCTCGCCGATGATCTTCAGCACATCGCGCGCATCGGTGCGGAAGCGCGACTGTTCAGTTTTCAAAGGCTGCTCGCCAAAACCGGCCCAGGAATACAGTACCGGAAGCATGGTGATGCCGATGCCGGCCTGGCGCGCGGCGGCGATCACGCGCTGCGCCGTTTCAGAAGCTTGCGGGTACATGCTGCCGTCCGGCGCGCGCTGCACATAGTGGAATTCGCACATCGAGGTGTAGCCGTGGCGCAGGCACTCGGAGTACAGCTGGGCCGCGATGGCTTCCATCTGCTCCGGCGTGATGTTGCGCGCGAAGCGGTACATCAGGTCGCGCCAGGTCCAGAAGCTGTCCTTCGCATCGCCGGCTACTTCGGTCAGGCCGCCCAGGGCGCGCTGGAAGGCGTGCGAGTGCAGGTTGACCATGCCCGGCATGACCAGGCGCGCGCTCGGGATGCCGGGCGCCGCCACGGCGTCGGCCTGCACGGCGGTGAAGTTGCCGCGATCGTCCCACTGCAGCAGGACGTTCCTGCGCCAGCCGTCGGCCAGCAGCGCGTTATGCGCAAACAGGGCTTTCATTGGCGCACCCAGTCGGCTGCAGTTTGCACCAGTTGCCGCAGCAAGGGCTGGATTTCGGCGGCGCGGTCGGCACGGTAGCCGAACGGCGCCTCCTCATCCATGTAAGTGGACTGGCACATCTCAAGCTGGATCGCATGAACGCCCTGCTCCGGCTTGCCGTAGAAGCGGGTGATATGGCCGCCCTTGAAGCGGCCGTTGACGGCCACGGTATAGCGTTCGTCGCGGCGCGCCACGGCGGCGATGGCTTCGGTCATGGCCTTGTCGCAGCTGGCACCATCGGCGGTGCCGAAATTCAGGTCGGGCAGCTTGCCTTCGAAGAAGCGCGGCACGACGGAAGCGATCGAGTGGGCGTCCCACAGCACCACCTTGCCGTGGATGGCCAGCAGACGGTTAAGCTCGGCGCGCAACTGGGTGTGGTAAGGCTGCCAGTAGGCCGCCAGGCGGTGCTCGACCTCGGCCTGCGAAGGCTGGCGGCCCTCCAGGTACAGGGGCTCGCGGTGGAAGGTGTCGACCGGGCACAGGCCGGTGGTGTCCTGGCCGGGATACAGGTTGGTGTTTTCCGGCGGCCGGTTCAGGTCGATCACGTAGCGCGACCAGCGTGCCGACAGGGTGGACGCGCCAAGCGCGCCCAGGAAGTCGTACAGCTGCACCAGGTGCCAGTCGGTATCGGCCTTTTCAGTCGCCGCCGGCGTCATCGCCGCGGCGATATCGTCAGGGATGTCGGTGCCCACGTGGGGCATCGACACCAGCAAGGGAATACTGCCTGCTTGGAAGCGGTAATCCATGGAACCTCCTTACGGATGCAGGGCGCTGAACAGGCTCTTGCAAGTTGCGCTCAGGTCGCCGTTCACCACCATCTGCTTGGCTGCTTCGATGTCCGGCGCGAAGAAGCGGTCGGCGTCGAAGAATGCTACCTTGGAACGCAGCTGGGCGTGTACATGTTCCAGTTGCGCCGAGGTTTTCAGCGGGCGGTGGAAGTCGATGCCCTGCGCCGCGGCCAGCAGCTCGATGCCGAGAATGGTCGCGGTATTGTGCGCCATATCGTGCAGCCGGCGCGCGCCGTAGGTGGCCATCGATACGTGGTCTTCCTGGTTGGCGGAAGTCGGGATGGTGTCGACCGATGCCGGATGCGCGATCGATTTGTTTTCCGATGCCAGCGCGGCGGCGGTGACGTGGGCGATCATGAAGCCGGAGTTGACGCCCGGGTCGCGCACCAGGAAAGGCGGCAGGCCGGACAGGGTGGCGTCGATCAGCAGCGAAACGCGGCGCTCGGAGATGGAGCCGATTTCGGCGATGGCCAGCGCCAGCGTGTCGGCCGCAAAAGCCACCGGCTCGGCGTGGAAGTTGCCGCCCGAGACCACTACCGGGCCGTCGTCGTTCTGGAAGATCAGCGGGTTGTCGGTGACGGCATTGGCTTCGATCAAGAGGGTGCGGCCGGCGTTGGCGATCAGGTCCCAGCAGGCGCCCATCACTTGCGGCTGGCAGCGCAGGCAGTACGGGTCCTGCACGCGCTCGTCGCCCACCAGGTGGGAGGCGCGGATGGCGCTGCCCGACACCAGTTCGCGGTAGATGCCGGCGGCGGCGATCTGGCCCGGCTGGCCGCGCACTTCGTGGATGCGGGCGTCGAACGGGGAGTCGGAGCCTTTGGCGGCGTCCAGCGACATGGAGCCGGTCACCATGCCCGCTTCCAGCAGGCGTTCGGCCATGAACAGGCCGTGCAGCGCCAGCGCGGTGGATGCCTGGGTGCCGTTGATCAGGGCCAGGCCTTCCTTGGCGGCCAGCACTACCGGGGCGATGCCGGCGGCTTTCAGGGCGTCGGCGGCTTGCACCAGTTCGCCCTTCACGCGCACTTCGCCGACGCCGAGGATGGCCAGGGTCATGTGCGACAGCGGGGCCAGGTCGCCCGAGGCGCCGACCGAGCCCTTGGCCGGGATGGCGGGCATGATGCCCTTGTTGTACAGGGCGATCAGGGTGTCGATCACGATCGGGCGGATGCCGGAGAAGCCGCGCGACAGGCTGCTGATCTTGGTCAGCATCAGCAGGCGCACCACTTCGTCGGACATCAGTTCGCCAGTGCCTACCGAGTGCGACAGGATCAGGTTGCGCTGCAGCTGTTCCAGCTTGTCGTCCGGGATGCGGGTTTTGGCCAAGAGGCCGAAACCGGTGTTGATGCCGTAGGCGGCGTCGCCCTTGGCGACGATGTCCTGCACGGCTTTGCAGGAGGCTTCGATGGCGGTGTAGGCTTCCTTGGCCAGGGCGATCGGGGTGTGGGCGGTCCACACGGTGCGCAGGTCGGACAGGGTCAGGTTGCCGGGGGGCAGGGTCAGTTGGGTCATGTTTTGTGTCTCGTGTTCGTTTGCTGTTAACCCGGTAGGGCGGGGTCAGACCCAAGGGTCAGACCCAGGCATGCCGGAGCCGCGGACTGCGGAGCCGACAGGGTCAGACCCTTGGGTCTGACCCAGGTTTACCGGGTTTATTTGATCATCGGCAGGTTCAGTTTATTACGCTTGGCGCATTCAATGGCGGACTCGTAGCCAGCGTCGGCGTGGCGCATCACGCCCGAGCCGCAGTCGTTGACCAGCACGCGCGCCAGGCGCTTGGCTGCGGCGTCGGTGCCGTCGGCCACGATCACCACGCCCGAGTGCTGCGAATAGCCCATGCCCACGCCGCCGCCATGGTGCAGCGAAACCCAGGTCGCGCCGCCGGCAGTGTTCAGCATGGCGTTCAAGAGGGGCCAGTCCGACACCGCATCGGTACCGTCGCGCATGCCTTCGGTCTCGCGGTTAGGCGAAGCGACCGAGCCCGTATCCAGGTGGTCGCGGCCGATCACGATCGGCGCCTTCAGTTCGCCGTTCTTGACCATTTCATTGAAGGCCAGGCCGGCGATGTGGCGCTCGCCCAGGCCCAGCCAGCAGATGCGCGCCGGCAGGCCCTGGAAGGCGATGCGCTCGCGCGCCATGT
>Ga0307408_100003620_pt1 | contig 10529 bp, 8 predicted proteins | sample 322Cmetagenome_FD_202116 | JGI IMG/M metagenome (GOLD analysis project Ga0307408, IMG submission 202116) | Maize rhizosphere microbial communities from greenhouse at UC Davis, California, United States - 322HYB-C-3 | ecosystem: Host-associated > Plants > Roots > Rhizosphere > Soil | place: USA... | reverse complement strand
GCGAAAGCGGTGTATCAGATAAAACAGTTTCGTCTGACACTCCGCCTTCGCGAGCAGGCTCGCTCCCACAGGGTTCATTGTCGCTCAGGCGAGTTCGGTGACCTTGGCCGCCTTGAGCTGCGCCTCGCGCGCCTGTGCATCCGCCAGCCGGTACAGCTCGATCGTGCCATCCCAATGCTCGATCAACGCCGTGCACGACTCCACCCAGTCGCCGCAGTTGAGGTAATCCACCTCGCCCACCTTACGAATCTCGGCATGGTGGATGTGTCCGCAGACCACGCCATGCAACTCGCGCTTCACACATTCATGGGCGATGGCTTCTTCGAAGTCGCTAATGAAGCTCACCGCGGTTTTCACCTTATGTTTCAGGTACGCCGACAGCGACCAGTAGCCATAGCCATAACGCGCCCGCCAGTGGTTGAGCCAGCGATTGAGGGTCAGGGTGAATTCATAGGCGGAGTCGCCGAGGAACGCCAGCCAGCGGTGGTAACGGGTGATCACGTCGAACTGATCGCCATGAATCACCAGCAGATGACGACCATCGGCGGTGACGTGGACCGCCTCGTCGACCAGCTGGATATTGCCCAGAATCAGTTTCGAATAGCGGCGCAGGAATTCGTCGTGGTTGCCGGTGACGTAGATGACTTCAGTGCCGCGCTTGCTCATGGTCAGCAAGCGGCGGATCACGTTGGTGTGCGCCTGCGGCCAGTACATGCCGCCGCGCAGTTTCCAGCCGTCGATGATGTCGCCGACCAGATAAATCTTGTCGGCGTGATAACCCTTGAGGAACTTCGACAAGTGTTCCGCCTGGCAATCGCGCGTGCCCAGATGCACGTCGGAAATCCACAGGGTTCGCACCCGTTGCTTGCGGCTGGGTCTGGCGAGCTCGGCGCTGGTCATGGACAACCCTCTGCGATGTTTTCGCCATCGTGCACCGGCCCGGTGAACCGACCATGACAAGCGCAAGTCAGTCGTGTGACAACGCATCCTTGCGGCGCCGGTGTAGACTGGCGACCACTGCGGAGACTGCCTGCCATGCGACCGATCCTCACCCTGCGCCACTACACCCGCGACTTGATCGTGCACAGCCACGACCACGCGCAATTGGTATTCGGGCTGTCCGGTGCGCTGGATTTCGAGGTCGAAGGTTGTGGCAGCCAGGTGCGTCAGCAGAGTTTTGTGGTGATTCCGACCGGCGCTCATCACGCCTGTGGCAGCCCCAGCGGCAGCCGCTGCCTGGTGCTGGACGTTCCCGACGGAGGCTGGCTGACGGACTCGCTCGGCGAGCATGCCGACGCCAGTCGCCGCTTGCTCGATCAGCCGGGGCGGTTGTCGCTGGATGCGGGGCAAAGCCAGTTGGTCAGTTGGCTGGCAAACAGCCCGGTCGCCGATCCGTTGATTGCGCAGCAAGGCGCGGTGTTGCTGCTGGCCAGTCTGAATCACGCGCAGCCAGCCGAACTCGCTGCCCGTCGTCTGCCCTATGCCGCGCTGGATGCGCACATCGCGCAATACGCTGCCTATCCCCTGCAAGTCGCCGATCTGGCGCGAGTCGCCGGCTTGTCCAGTGCACGATTGCACGCACGCTTCATGGCTGAGTGCGGGCAGACACCGATGGATTACATCCGCAGTCGGCGCCTGCATCTGGCGGTGCAATGGTTGCGCGAAACGCCGCTGCCAATCGGTGAAATCGCCAGCCGTGTCGGCTATGCCTCGCAGAGTGCATTTTCTGCCGCGGTGCTGCGTGAGTTCGGTGCGTCTCCGCGTCAGTTGCGGCGCGATTCCTGCGACAAAAGTCGCTAACCTCGCGACAGACTTGCCGGGGTGATTCGCGCTTCAATGCACTAGTTGCCGCAGATGACTGATCGTTCCCACGCTCCTGCGTGGGAATGCAGCCCGTGACGCTCCGCGCCACTGGACGCAGAGCGTCCCAGGAGGCGTTCCCACGCGGAGCGTGGGAACGATCAGAGTCCCACGTATTTGAAATAAAAGGATTGCAATGACTCCGCGTACCGCCCTCGGCGCTCTGCACATTGGTGCTTTGATGTTTGGCCTGACCGGTGTGTTCGGCAAACTCGCTGCCGCCTCCCCCGCCGTCATCGTTTTCGGCCGCGCTGCGTTCGCCGTGCTCGCCCTGGCATTCTTCGCCCGTTTCGCCAGCCAGAGCGGCTGGCAGAAACTTCAAGCCGTGGACTGGCGTCGCCTCGCGCTCAGCGGCGTATTGCTGGCTGGGCACTGGGTGAGTTTTTTCCTCTCGGTGAAGGTCGCCGGCGTGGCCATCGCGACGTTGGGCTTCGCCAGTTTTCCGGCATTCACCGTGATTCTCGAAGGGCTGATCTTTCGCGAACGCATCCGCGCCAATGAAATCGTTCTGGTGGTTCTGGTCAGCGTTGGCTTGATTCTGGTGACTCCGGCGTTCGATCTCGGCAGTGGCGCGACCATCGGTCTGCTCTGGTCGGTGCTGTCGGGCCTGCTGTTTTCGCTGTTGTCGCTGACCAACCGTGCCAGCTCCGGGCGGATTCCCGCGGTGCAGGCGGCGTTGTGCCAAAACGTCGTGGTGGCGCTGTGTCTGTTGCCGGTCGCGGCGCCGCAACTGAGCGCAGTGCGCGCGCTGGACTGGTTGTGGATCGCCCTGCTCGGGGTGTTCTGCACCGGAGTCGCGCACAGTCTGTTCGTCGCCAGTCTGGCGGTGATCAAGGCGCGCACGGCGGCGGTGGTATTCGCGATGGAGCCGGTTTACGGCATCACCATCGCCTGGCTGCTGTTCGATGAGAACCCGACGCCGAGAATGTTGCTTGGCGGCGCGCTGATCATTGTCGCCATCGTCGTGTCAGCGCGGATGTCCGGGCATGCCGAGAAAAAAGCCGTCGCCGCCGAGGCCGCCTCTCACTGAGTGCGGTCGTTGTGGCCGAGGTCGCGCTCCGGATCGATCCGATCGCGGACCCGCTGCTTGAGCACCTTGGCCTCGGGAAAACCACCATCCACCTTGCGCTCCCAGATCTGCACACCATCGCAACTGATGTGGAATATCCCGCCGGTGCCGGGCACCAGCGACACTTTGCCGAGGTCGTCGCCGAAGGTGCTGAGCAGTTCCTGCGCCAGCCACGCGGCGCGCAGCAGCCATTGGCATTGCGTGCAATAAGTGATGACAACTTCTGCTTTGGCGACAGTCATGTTCGTTGAAACTCCTGACAGAGGGCGCCGCTATAATAGCCGGCTTTATCGTTTGCCCCGAGACTCACAATGCGCCGTCTGCTGTTCTGCCTGCTGCTTGGTTTCCTGCCATTTTTTGTTGATGCCAGCGAAGCGCCGCGACCGAAAGTCGGTCTGGTGCTGTCCGGCGGCGCAGCGCGCGGGCTGGCGCACATCGGTGTGCTCAAGGCCCTGGAAGAACAAGGCATCAAGATTGACGCGATTGCCGGCACCAGCATGGGCGCCGTCGTGGGCGGCTTGTACGCCTCGGGCTATAAAGTCGATGAGCTGGAAAAACTCGCCTTGAGCATCGATTGGCAAGCGGCGCTGTCCGACGCGCCACCGCGCGAAGACGTGCCGTTCCGGCGCAAGCAGGACGACCGCGACTTTCTGGTCAAACAGAAACTCAGCTTCCGTGACGACGGCAGCCTCGGCCTGCCATTGGGCGTGATCCAGGGCCAGAACCTGGCGCTGCTGCTGGAAAGCCTGCTCGCGCATACCAGCGATACCCGCGACTTCGACAAGCTGCCGATCCCCTTCCGCGCCGTCGCCACCGACATCGCCAACGGTGAAAAAGTGGTGTTTCGCAAAGGCCACCTGCCTCAGGTGATCCGCGCCAGCATGTCGATCCCGGCGGTGTTCGCCCCGGTCGAACTCGACGGCCGGCTGCTGGTGGACGGCGGCATGACCGACAATATTCCTCTCGATGTCGCGCGGCAGATGGGTGTCGATGTGGCCATCGTGGTCGACATCGGTACGCCGCTGCGCAATCGCAAGCAACTGACCACAGTGGTCGACGTGTTGAATCAGTCGATCACCCTGATGACCCGCAGTAACTCCGAAGAACAACTGGCCGCACTGAAATCTACGGACGTGCTGATCCAGCCGGCACTGGCCGCCTACGGCGTGACCGATTTCGGCAAGACGCAGGAGATGATCGACGCCGGTTATCGCGCGACTCGAATTCTCGACAAGCGCCTCGCCGTGCTCAAACCCACGCAAGCCCAGGACGCCGAACTCAACGCCGCGCGCTCACCCGGGCAGCGCACGCCGATCATCACGGCGATCCGCGTGGAGAACGACTCGAAAGTCGACGACGATGTGATCCGCTATTACATCCGCCAGCACATTGGCGAGCCGCTGGATCTGGGCCGCCTGCACTCGGACATGGGCACGCTGTACGGCCTCGACTATTTCGAACAAGTGCAATATCGCGTGGTGCACAAAGGCACCGATCACACCCTGGTCATCAGCGCCCGCGGCAAACGCAGCGGCACCGATTATTTGCGCGTCGGCCTCAACCTGTCGGACGACATGCGCGGCGACAGCGCCTTCAACCTCGGCGCCAGCTACCGCGTAAACGGCATCAACCGCCTCGGTGCGGAATGGCTGACCCGCGCGCAGATCGGCGATAAACAGGAGCTGTACAGCGAGTTCTATCAACCGCTGGACGTCGGCTCGCGCTACTTCGTCGCGCCGTATGCGTCGTTCGAAGCGCAGAACGTCGATTCGGTGCTGGATAACGACCCAATCGCGCAATATCGCGTCGAACGCTACGGTTTCGGCCTTAACTTCGGGCGCCAGATCGGCAATAACGGCGAAGTGCGCTTCGGCGTTGGCGAAGCCTGGGGCAAGGCCGATGTGCGCATTGGTGATCAGGATCTGCCGAGTGAGAACTTCAACGAGGGTTTCTATGCGCTGAAGTATTCCTACGATTCGCTGGATAACGTCTATTTTCCCCACGAGGGCAAGGACATCAGCCTGACCCTGGTGCAGTACGAGCCGGGACTCGGCTCGGATACGCGTTATCGGCAATGGGATTTCAAGATCGACAAAGCCATGAGCCATGGGCCGGACACGCTGATCCTTGGCGGGCGCTATGGACGCACACTCAACGACGCCAATGTGGTGACGTCGAGCTTCCTGCTTGGCGGTGCGCGGCAGCTATCGGGTTTCCGTGAAGACGCGATTTCCGGGCAGAACATCAGCCTGATGCGCGCGGTGTTCTACCGTCGCCTGACGCCTCGCGCCTATCTGCCGCTGGACTTCCCGCTGTACGCCGGCGCCTCGCTGGAGCGCGGCCGGGCGTGGAACAACGACAACGAATTCGACAGCGGCTATATCAATGCCGCCAGTGTGTTCATCGGTTTTGATACGCCGCTGGGACCGCTGAATTTCAGTTATGGCTTGAATGATGCGGATGAGCAGGCGGTTTATTTGAATCTGGGGCAGACGTTCTAGATCCGTGTTGTCCGGCAGTCAGTCTTCGCGAGCAGGCTCGCTCCCACATTGAAATGCGTTTCCCTGTGGGAGCGAGCCTGCTCGCGAAAGCGTTATCGAATGCGCCGCAAAACTGCCGAGATCAACGAATCCCCGCCAACAACGTCCGCGCTGTTTGCTTCAACGGTTCATCGCCTTCTTGGAGCAATTCATTGAGCAGCGCGATGGCACTGTCGATGTCGCCGTCATCAATGCAAGTCTGCGCCTGTTCCAGCTTCTGCGAGCCGCCAGGTTCAGGCGCCTGCAGATCCAGCGGTTCGAGCCCTATCGAAGGCTTGGGGTCAGCGAACTCATTGAGAAAATCGTCGTCCAGCGGCTGCGCCTCCGGCTCGGGAATCCACTCCAGTTCTGTATCCTCTCCGGTCGTGGGTTCGGGCAGTTCGAAATCCTGAGGCAGTACTTCCAGGCCCGCGCCGAGATCGGGGTTTTCGGCTGGAGGTGCCTGGCGGGTGTCTTCAAGATCCCAACTGGACTCCATCGACAATTCGCCCAGCTTCAGTTCGAAGTCGTCCTCGGCCGGTGGTTGAGCAACTACCACAGGCGCGGCCACGACAATCGGCAATACAGGTGCCAGCGACGCGGTGCCGGCCAGTTTCGGATGACGGGCGCGCGTTTCGCGCAATGGCTGCTCGCCAACGCCGCGTTCGCGCAGGTGGTTTTCCTGCTGTTCATACGCGGCGCTGTCGCCCTGACGCCCGAGCACTTCAAGCAGTTGCAGGCCGAGGTCGAGGCGCTCAGGCTCCTTGTGCAAGGCATCACGCAAGAGCCCCGCTGCTTCGTTGAGTCGGCCGTAAGCCAGATAGATCCCCACCGCTTCCAGGACATCTCCAGCTGTCGGCTCTTCGCGGTGATCGGCATTCACAGGAGGCCTGACGGGTTCGACAGTTTCGGCTGTCGGCTCGACAAATGGCGCTGCCTGCGGCAACGGCTCGCCGCCTCGCACCCGCTGTTGACGCCGCTTACGCACAAACAGCGCCGCCGTAGCGCCCAGCAAGAGCACCAGGGCGGCGAGCAACGGCCAATTCAGCCCGTCTTCAGCAGGCTCGACCGGCGCAATCACTGGCGCCGGCGCCGGTGTGACAACGGTCGGTGGTGGGGCTTTCTGCAGCTCGACGATGCGCGTCTGCAAGTCGGTGACCTGCTTCTTGCCGTCGGCAATCTGTACATCCTGCGCCTGCACCTTCGCGTTCAATTCATCGACGGTTTTCTGCAGCTGCTGGTTCTGCAGCTCGCTGGCGGCCAATTGCTCTTTGATGTCATCGATCGGTGCTGGCGTTGCCGCAGGCGCTGTCTCTCGCTTGCCTTGAGCGGCCTGTGGCGCCGCGGTAACGGGCTCAACGGTGGGAAATGCCGAGGATTGTGCACGGGGGTCCGGCTCATCGGTCGCCGGCACGATACCCGGCGAACCCGGTGGGTCGATCAGCACGGTGTATTCACGCAGCAAACGCCCATTGGGCTGATTGAGCTGCACGAGGAAATTCAGAAAGGGTTCGTTGACCGGTTTGCTCGAGGTCACCCGGATCATCTGCCGCTGGCCATGCAGGATCGGAACGAACTTGAGGTCATTGAGAAAGAACACTCGCTCGACCCCGGCCTGAGCGAATTCGTCCGCGGTAGCGAGGCTCACCGTCAGATCGTTCTGCGTCAGCCCACCGACATCTACCAGGGCAATGTCGGCCTTGAGCGGCTGATTAAGAGCTGAATGAACGGTAATGTCACCCAGCCCCAACGCCATCGACCAGGCCGAATAACTGAATACGCCAGCGACCAGCAGCCATTTGGCGCCACTGCGCAGTACCACGTGCCGACTTGCGAGCATGAGCATCCCTTAAATAAGCAAAACCGACTTCTATGCGTTCGCACATCCGGTACGAACACGATATTGCCCAGTAGTTCTTATAGTCGGCTCAGCGCGATCTCTCCAAGAATCGGCACGTGGATGTGCCTCAAGACTTTTCCAGGTTACCCAGAATGTGCGCGTGGACGCGCATGCACACCTTCAGATCCGCCTCGTCGACACCATCGAACAACTCGCGTCGCAGTTGCGTGGCAATGGTTTCGATTTGTTCGATCAACGGCAGGGCCGGTGCGCAGAGGACGATTTTTTTCGCCCGGCGGTCTTCCATCACAGACTGACGTTGCACCAGGCCCTGGGTTTCCAGACTATCGAGCAAGCGCGCCAACGTCGGCCCTTCCACTCCGACGCTCTGCGCCAGCTCACGTTGGGTCGGCGCTTCTTCGAACCGTGCCAGATGCAGCAGCACCAGCCAGCGCGCCTGGGACAGCCCCAGCCCGGCCAGTCGACGGTCAAGTTCGGCACGCCAGCCACGGGACATATGGGCCAGTTGCATGCCAAAGCGGTGTTGATCGGTTAACGGCATAAAACACTCACGGATAGACTGAAAATACGGAAAATCTAATTATTAGTCAGCTAAGCATGGGCGGCAGTTATAGGCAAGTGGCGGCCTGTACTGAATCGTTACAACTGCTTGAAGATCAAAAGCCCCTCGCCCTAGCCCTCTCCCAGAGGGAGAGGGGACCGATACGGGGATGTTTCAGAAATTCGCCGATCTGGCAAAGCTTTGCTGAATCCATAATCGACTCGAGCGTTCAGGTCGATGTATGACGCCAGACATCGCGGTCGGCCCCCTCTCCCTCTGGGAGAGGGCTGGGCGGGCGGCGTTCCGATGAGAGGTGAGGGCCTGATTACATCTCGAATTCAGACTGCAACGCCGCCCGCACGCAATACAACACGCCCTCCGGAACCCGTCCGGCAAACAGCTCAGCCACCTCGGCAACCGACGGCAATTCGCCCTCCCCGTCGAGAAACGCGTCCTGCACCTCGCCCATCAGTTCTTCAGGCAAATCCAGCGCCTGTTCGAGCGAGAGCTGCTGCTTGCCGATCGCTTCGGCGAGCATCGTGTAGACGTTCTTTTCCGAGCACTGCAACTGCCCGGCAATCTGCAGTGGCGTCATACCGGCGCGGGCCAGGGTGATCAGTTCGTGGCGTACGTCGGCGACTGCTTTCGGCGCCTCGGCCGCGCCGCCGAGCACCTCGAGGAAGGCATCGCCGTAGCGTTCCAGCTTGCGCGCGCCAACGCCGCTGACCCGGGCCATTTCCGCCAGCGAGGTCGGCTGGCTGCGAAGCATTTCCAGCAGGGTCGAATCGGGGAAGATGACGTACGGCGGCACGCCATGTTCTTCGGCCAGTTTGCGCCGCAGCGCGCGCAGGGCTTCCCATTGTTCGCGCTCTTCACCACGCACCAGTTGGCTGGCCGGGCTCTTGCTGGCGGTTTTGGCGGTGGCTTGCGGTTTGAGATCGCGACGCAGCTCCAGGGTCACTTCACCCTTGAGCAACGGCCGGCAACTGTCGTTCAAGCGCAGACCGCCATAACCTTCATGATCGACATCCGCCAGACCGCGTGCCACCAACTGGCGGTACAGCGAGCGCCAATCGCTCTCGCTCAGGGCCTTGCCGACGCCGTACACCGACAGATGCTGATGCCCGAAGCTGCGGACTTTCTCGTTGTCCTTGCCCAATAGCACATCGACCAGATGCCCGACGCCATAACGCTGGCCGGTGCGGAAAATTGCCGACAATGCCTGACGCGCCGGCTCGGTGGCGTCCCAGGTCTGCACGCCATCGACGCAGTTGTCGCAATGGCCGCAGGGCTCGGGCATGTCTTCGTCGAAATACGCCAGCAGGGTCTGACGCCGGCAGCGGGTTTCTTCGCACAGCGAGAGCATGGCGTCGAGCTTGTGTTGCTCCAGACGCTTGTGGCGCTCGTCGCCTTCGGAGTTCTGCAGCAGCTGCTTGAGCATCACCACGTCTTGCAGACCGTAGGCCATCCACGCATCCGCCGGCAGACCGTCACGGCCGCCGCGACCGGTTTCCTGGTAATAGGCCTCAAGGGATTTCGGCAGGTCGAGGTGCGCAACGAAACGCACGTTGGGCTTGTCGATGCCCATGCCGAACGCCACCGTGGCAACCATGATCAGGCCTTCCTCGTTGAGGAAGCGCTTCTGGTGATAGGCGCGCAGATCATTGGGCAGACCGGCGTGATACGGCAGCGCCGGGAAGCCTTGCTCGCTGAGGAATGCAGCAACTTCCTCGACTTTCTTGCGTGACAGGCAATAGACGATCCCGGCGTCGCTGCGCCGCTCGGCGAGAAACGCCAGCAACTGCTTGCGCGGCTGCTCCTTGGGCACGATGCGGTAGAAGATGTTCGGGCGGTCGAAGCTCGACAGGAAGCGCTCGGCGTTCTGCAGGTGCAGGCGATCGACAATCTCTTCGCGGGTGCGCTTGTCGGCGGTGGCCGTGAGGGCGATGCGCGGAACGTTGGGGAACAGCTCCGCCAATTGGCCGAGTTGCAGGTATTCGCGGCGGAAATCGTGGCCCCACTGCGACACGCAATGCGCTTCGTCGATGGCGAACAGGGCAATTTCCAGGCTTTGCAGGAACGCCAGCATGCGTGGCTGGACCAGACGCTCGGGCGCCAGATAAAGCATCTTCACTTCGCCGCGTTTGATCCGCGCGGCGAGATCGCGTTGTTGCTCGGCACTCAGGGTCGAGTTCAGCGCAGCGGCCGCCACACCGAGTTCTTCGAGGGTGGCAACCTGATCGTCCATCAGCGCGATCAGCGGCGACACCACCACCGCCAGGCCATCGCGCAACAGTGCGGGCACCTGGAAGCACAGGGACTTGCCGCCACCGGTAGGCATCAGCACCAGCGCATCACCGCCGCTGGCCACACGCTCAATGATTGCACCCTGACGGCCACGGAAACTGTCGTAGCCGAAGATGTCCTTGAGGACGCGTTGAGCCTGTTCGAGCATAAAAACTCCAAAAATCTACCGGTACATCCCTGCTCAGGCTGGTTCAGAACAGCCGCCGCCGCTTAAACAAAAGGTAAGCAGCCGTTGCATGGCCAGCACGATGCGGGCAGGGAGCGCAAAACGCGGCAGTATACCCGAGGCCTCTCCTGCGCAGGGTGCCGCTGATAAGACACTGGCAAACCTGCCACACACAAAACCCTGTGGGAGCGAGCCTGCTCGCGAAG
>Ga0307408_100003619_pt1 | contig 10530 bp, 7 predicted proteins | sample 322Cmetagenome_FD_202116 | JGI IMG/M metagenome (GOLD analysis project Ga0307408, IMG submission 202116) | Maize rhizosphere microbial communities from greenhouse at UC Davis, California, United States - 322HYB-C-3 | ecosystem: Host-associated > Plants > Roots > Rhizosphere > Soil | place: USA... | reverse complement strand
CGGATCGAGATGATCCAGCGCGAGCCGGAAACCGCCCTCCATGAGACCTGGGCGCGGGACTTCGACCTTGTCATCGCCGAGCAGTACCCGGGACACGCCGCGCCGCGCTACCCGGAACTGGACCGCATCAAACTGACCACGGACGCCATCCGGCTTGCCGTACCGCCGGAGTCCGACGGCGTCACCGCCATCCGCGGGATCGAGGACACGGCGGAACTCGCCTGGGTCATGGAGCCGCGGGGGGCTGCGTCGCGCCACTGGGCGGAACAGGCCTGCCGCAGCGCAGGCTTTGAACCGGACGTGCGCTTTGAAACCGCAGACCTGCAGGCGCAGATCCGGCTTATCGAGTCCGGCAACGCCGTGGCCCTGATGCCGGACCTGGTGTGGACAGGCCGGGGCACCACCGCCAAGTTGCTGGAGCTGCCCGGCAAGCCGCACCGCACAGTGTTCACCTCCGTGCGCCGTTCCAGCGCGAAGCGTCCCGCGATCCTTGCCGCACGGGAAACCCTCGCTGCCGCCGCGGAGGCTGTGGCACGGCAGGCCTGACAGTGTTTCCTGCGTCACTGCGCCCGACCAGGCCCGGCGCTAGACTGGTGCCGTTATGAATCGAACAATGTTCAAGTCCAAAATCCACCGGGCCACCGTCACGCACGCTGACCTGCACTACGTAGGTTCGGTCACCGTTGACCTGGACCTGCTGGAGGCTGCCGACATCCTCCCCGGCGAGCTTGTCTCGATTGTGGACATCACCAACGGCTCGCGGCTGGAGACGTACACCATTGCCGGCGAGCGCGGTTCCGGTGTCATCGGCATCAATGGCGCTGCGGCGCACCTGATGCACGAAAACGACCTCGTCATCCTGATCACCTATGCGCAGATGACCACCGAAGAGGCAAAGGCGTACGAGCCCAGGGTGGTCCACGTGGACGAAAACAACAAGGTGGTCCAGCTCGGCAATGACCCCGCCGAGGGCATCACACCCGGCCTCCTGCGCCCGCCGTTCGCACTGAACAACGCCGACTTCTAACCGGAGCGTGGTCTCAGGTACGCTGCCCCGCCGCACCCTGCAGGTTCTTCATTGCTAGGCGTGCTGGCGGGGTTCTTTGTGGTGTGGTGCATCATCCTGGTGGGCTGGTTTGTGGGCCGGCAGAAGGTGCTGGGGGACAACGCCCGGCCGGTGCTGAGTTCCCTCACCTTCTTCGTGGCCAGCCCCGCGCTGCTTTTCGAAACGCTGAGCAAGGCCCGCCTGCAGGAAGTGTTCGCCGCTCCCCTGCTGGTCACGGCTGCAGCTGCCATCGCCACGGCATTGCTCTTCTTCACCATCGCCAAATTCTGGCTCAAACGTTCGCTGCCGGAATCCCTGATGTCCTCCATGGCTGCCTCGCTGGCTAATTCCGCGAACCTCGGCATCCCCATCGCCGTCTACGTCCTGGGGGACGCGAGCTATGTGGCCCCGCTGCTGATCTTCCAGCTCGCCTTCTTCACCCCGCTGTTCCTGCTGATCCTGGATTCGAGCACCAGTTCGCACCGCACCACTTTCCTGAGCTTCATCTTCATGATCCTGCGGAACCCGATGATCGTGGGCTCCGCGCTCGGCCTGGTGGTTGCCGGCACCGGCTTCAAGGTCCCGGAACTGGTGATGGAACCCATCCACCTGATTGGCGGCGCCGCCATTCCTGCCATGCTGATCGCGTTCGGCATGAGCCTCAACGGGACCCGGCCGCTCCAGGCGTCGTCGAAACGCCGGACGGACACCCTGCTGGCCAGCGGTTTCAAGCTGGCCGTGCAGCCCGCCCTGGCCTACCTCTTTGCCCGCTTCGCCGTGGGGATGGAAGGGCACGCGCTGTTCGCCGTCGTCGTCACCTCCGCGCTGCCCACCGCCCAGAACGTCTTCGTCGCCGCCAGCCGGTACAAGACCGGACTTACAGTGGCAAAGGACACCGTGCTGATTACCACCGTGGTGGCCGTGCCTGCGATGATCGGCGTCGCGCTGCTGCTCACATGATGGGAGAAAACTGATGGGAACCATCCTCGACACCGTGGTGGTCGGAGGCGGGGCCATGGGCTCGGCCGCCGCCTGGGCATTGTCCCGCCGCGGCCGCCAGGTGACGCTGGTGGAGCAGTTCGGGCCGGGGCACGCCATCGGGGCGTCGCACGGCAGCACCCGGAACCTGAACCCCGGCTACCACCGGCCCGAGTATGTGGCCATGCTGGCCGAAAGCCTCGCGCTGTGGGACGACCTTGAGCAGGAAAGCGGCGACCAGCTGCTGGCACGCACCGGCATCGTCACCCACGGCCCGGAGCCGCTGCTGCCCGGGATTGCCGGCGCCCTCACGCAGGCGGGCATCCGCGCCGAATTCCTCCCCCTCGAGGAAGCGGCAGAGCGGTGGCGCGGGATCCGGTTCGACCAGCAGGTCCTGCACATGCCCGACGGCGGCCAGCTCAACCCCGAAGCCGCGCTTCCCGCCTTCCAGCGGCTGGCGGTTGCACGGGGCGCCGACATCCGCCACCACACCAAGGTGGTGGACTTCCAGGTGATGGACGACGGCGTCCGGCTGGTCCTCGAGTCTGCGTCCGGCACCGAGACGGTCACCGCCGCGCAGGCTGTAGTGACTGCAGGCGGGTGGACCGGGAAACTGCTGGCCGCTGCCGGCGGCGGGGCGCTTCGGATTCCGCGGCTCACCGTCACCCAGGAACAGCCGCTGCACTTCCGGGTTGCGGATGAGGGCGCCGTGTGGCCCGGCTTCAACCACTACCCCGGCACCGGTGCGGAGTACCAGGGCTGGTACTCCCCCGTGTACGGGATGCTGACGCCCGGCGAGGGAGTCAAGGCCGGCTGGCACGGTACGGGACCGGTGGTGGATCCGGACCGCCGGTCCTTCCAGCCGGAACCGGTGCAGCTCGCGGCGCTGCAGGACTACGCGCGGACTTGGCTGCCGGGGGTGGACGCGGATTCCTTCGAGGCGGTCAGCTGCACTTACACCACCACCCCTGACGAGGACTTCATCCTGGACCGGATCGGCCCCGTGGTCATCGGCGCCGGCTTCTCCGGGCACGGCTTCAAATTCACGCCCGTAATCGGCCGGATCCTAGCGGATCTGGCCACCGGAACCCGGCCCGCGCCGGAGATCTTCCGCGCGTCACGGTAGCCCGCCGGGCCGCTGCTACTTCCTGCCTCCCACCGCGTCCAGCAGGCGGGCGCAGCGGATGAAGCCCAGGTGGGAGTAGGCCTGCGGGTGGTTTCCCAGATGGGTCTCGGTGCCGGGATCGTATTCCTCGGGCAGCAGGCCGGTGGGGCCGAACAGGTTCACGAGCTGGTCGAACAGGTCCCAGGCCTCCTCGATCCGCCCCACCGCCACGTAGGCCTCAATCAGCCACGTGGTGCAGATGTGGAAGCCGCCTTCCAGGCCCGGCAGCCCGTCGTCGTACCTGTAACGGAACACCGTGGGGCCAACCCGCAGCTCGCGCTCGACGGCGGTGACGGTGTCAAGGAAGCGCTGGTCCGCCACGTCCAGCAGCCCGGACAGGCCAATGTGGAGGACTGCAGCGTCCAGGTCCGGGCTGTCATAGGCCACCGTGTAGGACGAGGCGGACTCGTCCCAGCCTTCCCGGAGGACTTCCTCCCGGATGGCCGTTGCTGTAGGTTCCCACTGGGGAACGGGCACCCTGCTGTGCCGGGCGGCGGTGCGCAGGGCACGGTCAAGGGTCACCCAGCACATGACCTTGGTGTAGACGTGGTGGCGGGGCGCGCGCCGGGCCTCCCAAATGCCGTGGTCAGGTTCGTGCCAGCGCGCCAGCACAGCGGACGCCATCTGCACCATCAGGTCCCAGTGGCTGTCCGCGAGGTCCCCTTCCCGTTCACTCAGGGCGGAGATCAGCTCGGCGATCGGACCAAAGACGTCCAGCTGCACCTGGTGGTCGGCTGCGTTTCCGATCCGCACCGGCCGGGACCCCGCATACCCGGGAAGGCTGTCAATCACGGCTTCCGTGGAGAGCGGCGCCCCGGTCACCGAGTACAGCGGATGCAGCCACTCGGGGCCGGGCGCGTGCTCCAGGATCCGCCCCAGCCAATCCAGGAATCCCGCCGCCTCCCGGGTGGAGCCGAGGTCCACCAGGGCGTTCACGGTCATGGAGCCGTCCCGCAGCCAGCAGTAGCGGTAGTCCCAGTTCCTGGTGCCGCCGATGCCCTCGGGCAGTGAGGTGGTGGGGGCGGCGAGCACGGCGCCGGTAGGTTCGTGGACCAGGGCACGCAGCACCAGCGCGGAGCGGCGGACCAGCGAGGGTTTGACGGACGGCAGGTCCAGTTCCTGCACCCAGCTGCGGGAATGAAGGGCAACGATGGCACGCCGGTCGATTTCGCCGTCGGAATCCGCCGGCTGCGGCTCGGTGTCACCGCAGCGCAGGTTCAGCACCACCGGCCCGTCTTGCAGGTTGACCACCGCGGTGGCCGTGGCGTGCCGGCCGTCGGACGCGACGGCAAACTGCACGCCCGGCGCGAAAAGGATGATGGGATCCGACGTGCCCATCACGTGCAGTTCGCCGCCGCGGGCCTCCATGCTGAAAGGGGCGTTGGCATAGTCCGGCCGAGGGGCGAACACAATCCTGGCGGCGCCGCTTCCGGAGAGCACCCGGACCAGGCTGGTGATGCCCTCCGGCGCAGGCTCCAGGTAATCCGTGACGGTCACGTCCGCCCACCGCGTCTCCACGATCATGGTGCTGTCCACGTAGCGTTGGCCCAGCACTTGGGAGGCCTTAACCGGCTCCACCGAAAAGTGGCCGGCGGCGTCTCCGCCGAGGATGTGGGCGAAGAGCGAGCCGGAGTCCGGGAGCGGATGGCTCATCCAGCAGATCTTGGCGTCCGGGGTCACCAGGGCCGTGGACGATCCGTTGCCGATCATGGAATGCCGTTCCAGCCCCACGGCATCCTCGCCGAAGAGCCAGGCCCGCCGAAGTTCGAACAGGATGGCAAGGACGCGCGCGAAGGACTCGGGATCGCGCAGGCGGTGTGCCGCGCGTGTCTCCCCGGGCCCGACCCGCACTCCCATGTCCGGGCCGCGGAGGGTGGCGATGGCCAGTTCGTCGCTGTAGGCGTCCCCCGCATACAGGGCGGCGCTCGCTCCCAGCCTGGACCGCAGCGCCTCCAGCGCGTCGGCCTTGGACGGTTCCACTACGGACAGATCCAGGACCGAGCCGTCCACGATGAAGAACAGCCCGTGCGCGCGGGCCACTTCCCGCGCCGTCTCGGTGACGGCCTGCACCACGTCAGCCGTGGCGGGGCGGGTGTGGATGGAAACCGCCACGGGTTTCCGCTCCACCCAGATTCCCTTGTGGAATCCCACTGCCTCATTGACCGCGGTGGTGGCCTTCTGGAGGAGGGCTTCCGTGGCAAGGGGCTGGACGTGCGCAAACGCCATGTCCGCTTCAGCCCCGTGGGACCCGATGAGGTGCACTTCCGCGGGCAGCCGGGACACGGCAGCGAGGTCGCGGAGGGAGCGGCCGGAAATGACGGCGGCGTGAGTGTTGGGAAGCGCCGCCAGTGCGCGAAGCGCTATCGCCGCGCTGCCCAGCGGAAGGGTCTCGGTGGAAATGCCCTCCGCGTCGCACAGGGTTCCGCCGTAGTTGCAGGCCACCAGCAGACCAGGAACACGGGCCAGGATCTTGAGTTCGGCCAGCAGCGTGGGGGTCAGCCCGTCGTCGGCCGCCTCTGACTGCACGAAGGACCGGAGCAGTCCCAGCGGCAGGGACCGGGTGAGCAGGGCGGTATCGGCCACAGTCTGGTTCAACGGCGTCGGCATGGTGCAACCCTTCGGCAGGACACCCGGGAAGGCAGCCGCCGGATGGCCGGAGGTTACCGGGTGGTGCCCCGCTCCGGAGCTGGAAGGATTCCGGAGGGGGCACTCCCCATGGTCCGCCCGGCCGGTTTCACCCGAAAGTCCCCACCATTGCGTATGTGTAAAAGTCCGACGGCGGAGCGGTGCCGCCCGTCAGACCCGGGCCAGTCCCGCAGCCTGTGCCAGCAGCTCGACGGAGCGCAGCCGCTCCGCGGTGCCGGGGCTCTGGTGGGCCACGATGAGCTCATCGGCGTCGGCGTGCCGGCCGAAGCTGTCCAGGTAGTCCAGGACGACGTCGGGTGTGCCCACCGCTGAATAGGTCATCATCTGCGAGACGTGCTGGCCCTGGGGCGAGTCGAGGATCATGTCCGCCTCGTCGTCGGAGAACTCGCGTCCGCCGCCGAAGAAGAGGGAAACCCTGGCGCGCTTGGTGGCCTGCAGCATGGCCTGCGCTTCCGACGCGGAGTCAGCGGCGATCACGTTCACGCCTGCGATGACATGCGGCGCGTCCAGCTGGGCCGACGGCTTGAACTCCCGCCGGTAGATGGCGACGGCGTCCTGCAGCGCGTTAGGGGCGAAGTGTGATGCGAAGGCGTACGGCAGCCCGAGCTGCGCCGCCAGCCGGGCACCGAACAGGGAGGAGCCCAGGATGTAGAGCGGAACGTTGGTGCCCTTGCCGGGGGTGGCTTCCACGCCCTGGATGCGGGTGGGGCCGGTGAGGTAGCCCTGCAGTTCCAGGACATCCTGGGGGAAGCTGTCCGCGGACATGGGATCCCGGCGCAGGGCCCGCATGGTGTTCTGGTCGCTGCCGGGAGCCCGTCCCAGGCCGAGGTCGATCCGGCCGGGGTGGAGGGTTTCGAGTGTTCCGAACTGCTCGGCAATGGTCAGCGGCGAGTGGTTGGGCAGCATGACGCCGCCGGCGCCGAGCCTGATGCTCTCGGTGTGGGCGGCCACGTGGGCGATCAGGACACTGGTGGCCGATGAGGCGATGGAGGACATGTTGTGGTGCTCGGCGTACCAGACGCGCCGGTATCCCAGCCGTTCCGCGCTCTGTGCCATGGCCACGCTGCCTGCGAAACTCTCCGCCGCCGTCTGGCCTTTGCCGATGGTTGCCAGGTCGAGGATGGAGAGCGGGAGAGTCACGTGGGGGCCGGCCTTTCAAAGCGTTGCGTAGTTTTGCCCGTCGGGTCGCGGCGGGCACCTTTGGCATAACGACGGCGGGCCCCGGCTTATTTCTGTGACTTGCGGAATACTCAGCAAACTTATGATGTTGCCGCCCTAAAGCAAGCAAGTGGAACAGACAGGAGAAACACCATGGCAAACATCCTGATGGTCGTCTCGGCAGCCGACTCGCTCACCATGAAGGACGGCAGCGAACACCCCACCGGTTTCTGGGCGGAGGAGCTGGTGGTGGCGCACCAGACCCTGCTCGACGCCGGGCACACCGTGCACATCGCCACGCCCGGTGGCCGCAAGCCCACTGTGGACCAGGTCAGCCTGGCCGCGGAATCGGCCGGCGGCGAGGAGCGCGCGAAAGGCTTCCGGGACTACCTCGAGTCGATTGAGGGCGAGCTGTCGCAGCCGCTGGCGCTGGCCGGCGTCGACCCTTCCGCCTATGACGCCGTCGTGATGCCCGGCGGGCACGGGCCCATGGCGGACCTGTACAAGGACCCTGACCTGGGCAGGCTCCTGGCTGCCGCGGACAGGGACGGCAAGATCATCGCGCCGTTCTGCCACGGTCCGGCAGGGCTGCTGAGTGCGACGGGCGACGGCGGCGCGTTCACGTTCAAGGGCCGCCGCCTCACCGTGTTCAGCAACGAGGAGGAGCTGGGCGGCGGCACCGGAGAGAACACCCCGTGGCTGGTGGAGGACGCGCTGAAGGAGAAGGGCGCCGTGGTTGAGAACGGTCCGGCCTGGAGCTCCAACGTGGTCCGCGACGGCAACCTCATCACCGGGCAGAACCCGCAGTCCAGCGAGGACGTGGCCAAGGAAGTCATCAAAGCTCTGAGCTAGGTCTTCAGGCAAGGAAGTGGCCCGGTCCTAGGACCGGGCCACTTCCTTTCGGCGCACGTCGTTGGGCGCCGGCCCGGCAGGCCTACTTCATCTTGAAGTTGGCGCTGATGGAGGTGCCGTCCTGCGCGGTCATTGTGAGCTTGTAGCAGGACCCGGCTCCGGTGGGGGTCTTCCAGTTGTAGATGAACTGGCCGGCCGTGGCGTCGTAGCGGAGCGAGGTGCTGCCGGTGGCCGTCGTTTCGATCGCATCCTGGACGACCAACAGGGAGCACTGCGTCGAGGCAAACTTGATGCTCGAAACCATGGCGGGATCGGTCAATTCAGTGTCGCCGACGAAGACCTCGAACTTGGCCGGAACGGTGCTGCCGCCCTTGACCGTGTTCAGCACATTGTCCATGTCGACCGGCTGGTAGAAGCCCTTGAGGGTCCAGGCCTTGACTGTGTAGGTCTGGGTCACGGTGGTGGTGTTTCCCGCGAGATCCGTGGCCGTTGCCGTTAGCGTGTGGACGCCCACCTTGCTGGAGTAGCCCGTCACCCCGCAGGTTCCATCCAGACCGGACCGATCATCTGTCGCGGTGCAGGTGGGCGCAGCGGCCGTTGAACCGTAGTAGCTGTCTTCGATGACCGAATTGAAGGACACGCTGGGTGCCGTCTTATCGATCTTGAAGGTTGCCGAGGTTTCGCCAGCTGCTGTGGTGTTGCCGGCCCTGTCAGTGAAGGAGGGGCTGAAGACTTCCACGGCTTCGCCTTCACCGGAGGAGGTCACCGTCTTGGTGGTTGAAGCCAATCCGGACGTGCCGTCAGTTCCCGTGAACGTAGCCACCACATCCGTGTTGTGCCAGCCGTTGGTGTTGGGTGCCGGGGAAGCTTCGGTGTACGCCACTCCGGGTGCCGTCTTGTCGATCTTGAAGGTCCGCGAATCCGCACCTGCAGCGGTCACGTTGCCGGCGATGTCAGCGAAGGCCGGGCTGTCCACCTTTACCTCGGCACCTTCGCCCGAGGAGGTCACCGTCTGGGTAGCGGTCAGCAACCCGGAGGTGGCGTCGGTCCCCGTGAAGGTGGCCTCGACGTCGGAGGTGTACCAGTCGTTGTCGCCCGTCGTCCCGGTTGCCTCGGTAAAGCCAACGGTGGGCGCGGTGCCGTCCTTCTTGAGGTTCACCGTTACCGGCCCTGCTGATCCGCCGCTGCTCGAGGCTGAGCAGCTGTAGTCCCCAGCTGCCTGATCGGCAGTGATGGTCTGGTCATCGCAGCCGTCGCGGTCCAGCGTGCTGGTCGAATCCCCTTCTGTCACAGTCCACTTCAGGGAGACGGCGCTCTGGTACCAGCCGTTGGACCCGTCGGGGTCGGCCGGCGAGAGCGTGTACGAGATCTCGGGTGCGGTGCCGTCAATAATACTGTACGTCAGCGAGCTTGTTGCGGTGAGGCCCCCGTCGTCCGTGTAGCTACAGGAGGCTTCCTGCGAGCCAATGCCGGCGGCGGAATCAACTCCGGAAACAGCACCCAGGTCGGCAGGGAACGAAGATGGGCCGTCTTCTGCGTCGCTCACTTCGCACATCGCCTGGGGGACATTGCCCTTGGTGTAGGAACCGCCCGCCGTCACGCCAGAGAAGCTGAGGACCGGGGCGGTGTTGGCAGGTGGGGCCACGTTGACCTGGAAGGTGGCAGGGGCGAGGTCAAATGTGCCTCCGGTCGTGTTAGTGACCTGTGTGGCAGTAACTGTTGCGGAACCGGCGCTGACTGGGCTTACGGTTAGCTGCTTTGTGTCATTGCATGAAGTGAAGGTCACCGTGGACGGGGTCACGGCTGCGATTGATGGGTCGCTCGATGTCAGTTGCAACGTCAGGGTTGTTGAGCCCGTCAGGTTGCAGCCGTTCTTGCCGTCACCGTTTGCTGGGCTCACTGCCAGCGTGGTGGTGCCGTTTGCACCGCCCACGTTCAGCGGCAGAACCTCCGCTGTTGCATCCACTATGGTGTCGAGGTTGTTGGAGATAACGTCCGCCCAGGCCACCCCACCACCAGCTAGCAGCAAACTTCCCGCAGCAACTGCCGCAGCTGTTCTGGTGCTGGTTCGCCGGAGCAGGCTCTTCCCCCCAGCAGTACTTTTCCCACCTGGCGAATTGTTCATTGTGCGACTCCCTTGCGGCCCATGCACCCCAGTCGGGCGCAACGTACTTCACCGTAAGTTCCAGCCCCACTGGAGAACACGCGTAATTGGCCACCTGACTTTGCACCTCAAGTACTCGTTTTCTGGAGCCGCGTGCCAGGCGACTACTTGGACAAGGCGGCGCCCGGGCACGGAATACATAACCTCGGCCCAAACGCGGGTGGCGCCTACAAGGCCGCCCAGGACGGGAAGCCCAGGCAGCATTGAACACGCTCATCGAGAACGGGACCTACGCCAAGGTCCTGGACCGCTGGGGACTGTCCTCCGAGGCCATCCAGAAGTCCGAGCTGAACCCGGCAGGCCTGCCCAAGAAGTAGGCACAGCCTGACGACGAAGGAAACCGGAACATAAGCTGTTAGAGGAGCTGATCCAGTTTCGGCGGAGAAGGGACAGGCGATGGCGGAGACGGATACCACTGACAGCCGCCTGGCGCAGCTGCTGGCCGCGACCGTAGGGCGTGACCCGGACGCCACAATCGAGCTGACGGTGGTCGTTGACGGCACCATCATCTCAGGATCGGCC
>Ga0307408_100003617_pt1 | contig 10534 bp, 8 predicted proteins | sample 322Cmetagenome_FD_202116 | JGI IMG/M metagenome (GOLD analysis project Ga0307408, IMG submission 202116) | Maize rhizosphere microbial communities from greenhouse at UC Davis, California, United States - 322HYB-C-3 | ecosystem: Host-associated > Plants > Roots > Rhizosphere > Soil | place: USA... | reverse complement strand
TGATTGAATCGGCAGATATACCTACCATTGGGGTTGGTGAGGGTACAGTACCTGCCATTCGCCGCAGCTTGGAATACCTGGGTATCAGTGAAACTGATTTTGTGCGTGAGTGTGATGCTACTTTCAAACAAAGTATTAAATTTGTTGATTGGGTTAGCAATCCGTCAGTCAATAATGGTTCTGATTATTATCATCATGTATTTGATTATCCTGCGATTGCTCCGCTGGATGTAACACCTTACTGGTTACTGGATCAGCAAGATAAAAAGCCCTATGTGGATGCGGTATCGATCCAGGGCAGGTTATGTGATTTGGGGCTAGGCCCTAAAAATATGACGCACCCTGAATATCAGGGTGTCGCAAATTACGCTTACCATTTGGATGCGGCCAAGTTTGCGTTGCTGTTGGCTCGTCATGCTACTACCCGGTTGGGGGTTAAACATATTCTCGCTAATGTGTTGGAGGTTAAAACGGGTGAGGATGGAAGCATTGCTTCTTTGGTGACAGATAAAGGCAATCATTCTGCTGATATCTTTATAGACTGCACCGGTTTTTCTTCTTTATTAATCGGACAAACACTGGGTATTAAATTTATTGACAAAAAGCATCAGCTATTCGCCGACACCGCGCTTGCGGTGCAAGTTCCCTATGAAAGCGCTGATACTCCAATACCTTGTTTTACAGTAGCGACAGCTAAAGAGGCTGGTTGGATTTGGGATATAGGATTATTTGCGCGTCGCGGCACTGGATATGTTTACTCCAGTGCGCACACGACACATGAGCGGGCGGAACAGGTTTTGCGCGACTATCTGGGAGCATCAGCTAATGCGCTGTCAGTGCGCCGTATTCCCATGCAGGTAGGATACCGTGAAAAATTCTGGCATAAAAACTGTGTAGCAATTGGTTTGTCGCAGGGCTTTGTTGAGCCGCTAGAGGCAACTGGGCTGTTAGTTTATGACGCAACCGCGCGCATGCTTGCCGAACAATTTCCTGGAACTATGGAAAACATGGAATTGACAGCGCGCAAGTTTAATCAGCGCGTGCAATTCGCCTGGGATAAAGTGATTGATTTTGTGAAGTTGCACTATGCCCTTTCCCAGCGTAATGACACCGATTTCTGGTTGGATAATCGTAATCGTGAGTTTATTCCTGATAGTCTGCAGGAGCGATTGGATTGTTGGCAACATGCGGTTCCGACAGAATATGATTTTTCCAGTCGCATGGAAATTTTTAATTTAGAAAATTATTTATACGTTCTGTATGGGATGAAATTTTCTACCGATATAAACCCAATTCGTTATCGTTATCCAGAAGTTAGGATGGCGCATCATTTTATGGAGCTGCAGCGGTCTCGATTAGTGCAGGCTGAATCAGAGTTGATACCTCATCGTGAACTCATAAAACGCATTAAACAATACGGGCTACAAAAAATATAATTCAGGTTTAAATATCCATTATGAATCAGCAAATATTACCCAAATTAACGATTGTTGGTGGTGGATCTGCCGGGTGGATGACGGCTATTTATCTCAATAAATTGCTCAATTCCGGTGTTCCCAACTATGAAATTCGCGTTATTGAAAGCCCAGATATAGGTATTATCGGTGTGGGCTAGGCAACTGTTCATAGCATTCGTTTTTTCTTTGCTGCCATGGGCTTGGATGAACGTGAATTAATGTCGGAAACTCATGCCACATTCAAAAGCGGAATTTTGTTTCGCAATTGGATGAAGGCGGTTGATGGAAAGGAACATTTATATTTTCATCCCTTTGAACATCAGCGCTTGGGGAAATCATTGGATATTTCCACATTGTGGTTTTTGAAGAAACGCTATGACCAAGAGCGCTATGACCAAGGTGTTTGTTTAAGTACGCATTTAATGGAGTCCGGATTGAGCCCTAAAGGGCAGGCGTCCCGTCCTTATACTGGCGTTGTCCCTTATGGTTATCACATGGATGCAACTTTGCTTGCGCGATTCTTGCGCCGCAAGGCGGTGGCTGCGGGAGTTATTCATACTGAGGCTACTGTCACGAATGTTAGTGTGTCTGATGGCAGAATCACGGCCGTGCATGCTGGCGACCAATCTTGGGTGGGTGATGTTTTTATTGACTGCACTGGTTTTAAAGGTTTATTGCTAGGCGCGTTAAAACAAGATAATTGGAATTCGTTTGAAGATGCATTGCCCTGCAACAAGGCTGTGGCTATGCAATGTGATTTTGCTCCAGGCTCTACGCCAAGGTCTTACACTACAGCAACCGCGTTAAGTAATGGATGGGCGTGGCAAATTGATTTGGTGAATCGCCGTGGAACTGGTTACGTATATGATGGTAACCGTCTTTCTCGTGAGCAGGCGGAAACGGAATTGCGCGAATTTTTAGTGGTGGAGCAGGCAAAATTAACTGAGCAACCGCTCAAGGTAAATAAAGTGCTTCATCTTGATATGAAGGTTGGCTGTGCAAAAGAATTCTGGATTGGAAATTGTATTGCAATAGGGCTTGCTGGCGGTTTTATCGAACCGTTGGAATCCACAGGTTTGCACTTGATTAATTTAGGTGCGGGTCTGTTGGCTACGCATCTATCCAGCCCCAACCCTCCACAGGTTGTCAAAGATTCTTATAACCGTTTAATGCAGGGTTTCTATCAGGACTTAAAACAATTCATTGTGCTTCATTACTGCTTAAGTGACCGCGATGACACTGAATTTTGGCGTGAGGCTGCATGTAAGGTGCGCTTTTGTCCCCAGTTAGAACAGCTGCTTTCAGTGTGGAAGCATAAAATATGTGAATACCATGATCTCGCGGGTACATACTCAACAACGTTTACCGATGAAAATTATCGCTACATTCTTTATGGCATGCAGCATTATCCACAATTGTTAAGGTCTTTTGATAATGCAGAAAGTGAGGATGTGTTTGCTGAATTGGGAGAGTTGATTAAACGCACTTGCAGTGTAAGCCTTTCACATAAAGATGTATTGGGCATGTTGGCCAAATAAAAAATAAGGGGGGATCATTTAGTTACGGCCGCATGTTTTTACGGGCTGAAAAATCTGATGCCTCAATGGTTTTTTGCGTGGCCGCAGGGAGGGTAAAGAGGAATAAAAATTTATTATCCCGCGCGATGGATAATGTTTGACAACGTTGTCTGGTGAGCGTAATCTAAACCTGTCCGATGATGACATCTGTGCCAGATAACTCTCCTTGTCTGGCTCAGTATCATGGGGCATGAGTTCTCTAGAGCTGTAGTAGTGGTCTTGTGGTTAGTGTCCTGCGGGGCACTAACCTTTTTTAACTCTCTGTTATGATCGCAAGCCAAGTGGGAACATTCGAATTTTTGAGTATCCGGCAGTGCATCAGGTAAGCTGGGTATTTGCTCTAAAAATAAAGAGGTAGATCATGGCAAAGATGCCACTCGGCGAACAAACCTTGTATATAGGGATTGATGGCGGCGGTACCAAATGTCGCGCCAGTATCATGACCGCAGATTTACAGGTGCTGGGTACTGGTGTCGGTGGTCCTGCTAACCCTTTCCAGGGTGTACAACAAGCCAAAGATTCTATCCGTACTGCTGCCGAGCTGGCATTGATTGATGCCGGTTTACCTCCTTCTGCAATGAATGAATTGATTGCAGGCGCTGGCCTCGCCGGTGTCAATGTTCCCAGCCTTTATGAAGTGATGTCGGCATGGGAGCACCCTTTCAAAGAAATGCATCTCACCACGGATCTCCATATTGCTTGCCTCGGTGCCCATAATCGCGATGAAGGTGCGGTGATGATTTGTGGCACTGGCTCTTGCGGCTATTCTTATGTAGGTGACCAATCGCTGTTTATTGGCGGTCATGGTTTCCCTATTGGCGACAAAGGCAGTGGTGCCTGGATGGGGTTGGAAGCAATTCAGGCCATTTTGCTGGCCTCCGATGACCTTGGGCCGAAAACCAGTTTGAGCGAATCGATTGGCGAATTCTTGCAAGCATCCGGCGTCATGATCGTAGACCGTATGTTTGGAGCCAAGCAGGGCGACTACGCCAAATTTGCAATTTTTGTGGTAGATGCGGCTGATGCCGGCGATGCTGTCGCCATCAGTATTGCTAAAGAGGGCGCCGCTTATATGACTGGCGTTGCGCGCAAACTCTGGGCGACCAATCCGGGGCGCATGTCGATTATCGGCGGCCTTGCGCCGCGTCTTATCCCCTGGATGGATCAGGACATGTCAGCGAATCTTTCACCCGCTTTATATCAACCGGAATTTGGCGCCGTGTATTTCGCCAAACAGCGTTTCAAGCTAACCAATAATAACCAGAGTGTTTTAACCACTGCCATCTAACGCGAGAACTTGATCATGAGTAACGACGCTATTGCTGTCCCGGCACCGGGCGCAAATTCAAAGAGTTCATTTCTTCCCTTGGCGATGATTGCCGGGATGTTTTTTATTTTCGGATTTGTCACCTGGCTTAATGGCTCGTTGATGCCTTATTTGGAAGTGGTATTGGCGTTAACACCATTTCAAGCCTCATTTATTCTGTTTTCTTTTTATATTGCGGTAACGGTTTTTTCACTGCCATCCTCCTGGATAATTCGTAAAGTCGGTTACAAGAATGGTATGGCAATTGGTCTGGCTACCATGGCTTCAGCTGCGCTGATTTATATCCCTGCAGCAAAAACCCACTGGTTCGGTATGTTCCTGATTGGGCAGTTCATGATGGGGGCTGGGCAAACGTTAGTGCAAACAGCAGTGAATCCTTATGTAGTAAAAATGGGGCCGGAAGAGTCTGCTGCGCGCCGTATCAGCATTATGGGAATTCTGAATAAATCAGCGGGTATTGTTGCACCTATCGTATTTACCGCGTTGATTTTGGGTGGCATGACTGGTCATCCAACGACCACACCTACACCTGAAGAAATTGAGCAGATGGCAAGCAACTTGGTATTGCCCTACATCTACATGGCCTTGGTGATTGGTGCTGTTGCGTTTTTGGTAAAGTTTTCTTCGTTGCCCGAGTTGGAATCTGAAGACGATAGCTCAGAAAAATTACCTTTGCGTGGTGCGTTGCAATTCCCCAATCTGGTCTTGGGCGTGATCGCGTTGTTTCTCTATGTTGGCGTAGAAGTAATAGCTGGCGATACGATTGGTGCCTATGGTCGTAGCATTGGTTTTAGCAACTTCTCGATTCTGACTTCAATCACTATGACCTGTATGGTGATTGGTTACATTCTTGGTATTTTATTAATTCCACGCGTTATTTCCCAGCAAAACATGTTGCTGGTCTCTGCTGCTCTCGGTGTATTTATCAGCCTGTGTATTGTATTTGGTAGCAACGAATCTACGTCTATTTCTTCTCTGTTTGCTTTCCTTGGCGCACCTGCAATCCCCAATACTATTTTGTGTATCGCATTGCTGGGTTTGGCGAATGCCATCGTATGGCCTGCAATTTGGCCATTGGCGTTAAGCGGGTTGGGTAAATACACCGCAACAGGTTCTGCGTTGCTGATTATGGCAATTGCGGGTGGTGCAGTGGTACCTGTGGTCATGGGCGCACTATCAACAGTTATTGATCGCCAAACTGCTTATATTGTGATGACACCTTGCTATTTATTTATCCTCTTTTATGCAGCTAAAGGATACAAACTGCGTAGTTGGAAATAACGTTTATATATCAGCAACACGACTACACGATTTGCGAGGTATCCGATGGTCAAGCAGCGTTTTCTAGCGTTGGATGTGATGCGTGGTTTGACCCTCGCGTTGATGATTCTGGTAAACACGCCCGGTTCCTGGGAGTTTGTTTACGCACCCTTGCTGCATGCTGATTGGCATGGTGCAACGCCGACGGATTTTGTCTTCCCCTTCTTTATGTTTATTGTTGGTTCGGCCATGTACTTTTCAGTGCGCGGTCTGAGCCAACTGACCTTTGCCGAACAGTCTAAAAAAATCCTGCGCCGCGCTGCACTTATGTTTTTAATCGGCGTATTGCTCGCCGCCTATCCCTTTACAGAAAGCCTTGCACAGTGGCGAGTGATGGGCGTGTTGCAACGTATTGCAATCGCTTATGCATTTGCCTCTTTTATTATTTTGTATTTTGGATTTACTGGTCGTGTCGTGATTAGCGCTATTTTATTAGTCGGTTATTGGGGTGTGTTAAATCTATCCGCTGATCCATACAGCCTTGAGCACAGTATCGTGCGCCAAGTGGATTTGAGTGTGCTGGGTGCGAGTCATTTATGGCAGGGCAAAGGGATGCCTTTTGATCCAGAAGGTATCCTGAGCACCTTTCCATCGATAGTGAATGTGATTATTGGTTTTGAAGCGGCGCGCGTTTTACTCGCGAGTGAAGACAAAGAAAAAGCGCTGAGTAAATTGTTTGTATCGGCATTGGCCCTGATTGGTTTGGCATTGTTGTGGAATACCGTTTTCCCGATCAATAAATCTCTGTGGACCAGCCCCTTTGTATTGCTAACCTGTGGTGTGGCGATTTTGCTGATGATTTTATTAGTGAAGCTTGAGCAGTCGGCGGCAGCTAATGCGATCAAACCTGTGTATCACTTCTTTGAAATTATCGGAAAGAATCCGCTCTTTATTTATGTATTATCGGGTGTGTTTGCAACCACCATGTATTTAATACCGATTGGTAATGAATCACTTTATACCGCGCTTTATGCGGCTTTCCGCAGTGTGACCGATCCGTATTTTGCATCGCTGCTGTTTGCGCTTTTGCAGGTGGCGATTTTGTGGTTTGTTGCCTGGGTATTGCACAAACGCAACATTATTATCAGCTTATAACGCGTGTCGCCGTTGCTGCGATGGGTGATTTTTGACAGGTGTTGTTATGAAACAAGCGTTAGTGGGCGCGCGCATTTTTACCGGTGAAGAGTTCCTGGATAATTATGCGGTAGTGGTCGCAGGCGAACAGATTGCAGCGCTGGTTCCCGTCGCTGAGTTAGATGAATCTATCCCGCAAATTTTATTGGATGGCGGTGTTATCGCGCCAGGCTTTATCGATTTACAAGTGAATGGCGGTGGTGGTGCATTTTTTACTAACGATACCAGCGTCAGCGCAATTGCCACCATGTTGAATGGCCATCGCCCCACCGGCACAACCTCACTGTTACCTACCTTGATCAGCGATACCCGTGAAGTGCATCAAGCCGGTGTTAAAGCGGTTGCCGATGCCGTGGCTGCCGGAATGAAAGGCGTGCTTGGTGTGCATGTGGAAGGGCCGTTTTTTGATATGGCGCGCCGCGGTGCGCACAACGAACGCTACATCCGCGAGATGGAGCAAGCCGATATCGATTGGTTGGTGGCATCAGTAAAAGGTCAGCACGATTTTAAAGTGATGCTCACCCTTGCGCCTGAACATGCGGCGCCTGGTCAAATTAAACAATTAACTTCTGCTGGTGTTGTCGTTTGTGCTGGTCATACCGATGCACATTACGAATCGGTAGTGAGCGCACTCAAAGAAGGCCTCTCCGGATTTACCCATCTCTATAACGCGATGCGCCCAACAACCGGTCGTGAGCCGGGTGTTGTGGGTGCAGCATTGGAAGATGCAAACAGTTGGTGCGGAATTATTATCGATACCTACCATGTGCATGCCGCTTCTGCGCGTATTGCTTGTGCAGCAAAACCCAAAGGCAAAATATATTTAGTGACGGATGCTATGTCCACCGTCGGTTCACCTGAAAAATCCTTCCAGATTTACGGTGAAACCATTTATGAAAAAGATGGCTGTTTGGTAAACGCAGAAGGGCGTTTGGCAGGCAGCGCCATCGGCATGATTGATGCGGTGCGCTTGAATACCGAATGGGTCGGTATGGAGTTGGGTGAAAGCTTGCGGATGGCGGCGTTATACCCTGCCGAATTTATGCAGGTGGATAATTATCTCGGGCAAATTAAAGCGGGTTTCCGTGCGGATTTAGTGCATTTTACGGATGATTACCGCGTAACCCACACCTGGGTTGCGGGTGAGTTTTTACGTCATGCTTAAGTTTTTATTATTGTGTTAATTTTTTTGGTCAATACCACTCACTGGAGTGTTCAATGAAAGTTGTTATTTTGAAAGATGCTGCTGCAGTTGCTAAATACGGCGCGAATATTTTTATTAAACAAATTAGCCGTAAACCTGATTCGGTATTGGGTTTGGCAACTGGCTCAACGCCCGTAGCGCTTTACAAAGAATTAATTGACGCTTACAAAAGTGGACAGGTTTCATTTAAGAAAGTGAGCAGTTTTAATCTGGATGAATATTTGGGTTTGAATCCAACTCATCCACAAAGCTATCGCTACTTTATGAATCAACAATTGTTTGATCATATCGATATCGATAAAGCCTCGACTTTTGTTCCGCCAGGTGATGCAGAAGATCCATTTACTGCCTGTGCACTTTACGAAACGGCAATCAAACAAAAAGGTGGCATTGATATTCAATTGCTCGGTATCGGGCGCAATGGCCATATCGGTTTTAATGAGCCGTCATCGTCCTTGATGTCGCGCACACGCATCAAAACCCTTACCCGTGCCACCATTGACGATAACGCACGTTTTTTTGGTCCCGATGAATACCAGCCGCATCTATCCATCACTATGGGTATAGGCACTATTCTCGAATCGAAAAAAGTAGTGTTGTTGGCGACGGGCGAGAACAAAGCTGAAGCAATTAAAGCAACAGTAGAAGGGCCGCTTACAGCAGCATGCCCTGCATCGGCGCTGCAGTTGCATGAGCAGGTGGTGTTGGTAATTGATGAAGCCGCTGCGTCCTTGTTATCGGATGTGGAGTTATACAAACATATCGAAATTGAAAATCAAAAATTGCTGGAGCGGTTGGGTCGCGCGTAATTTTTATTGTCGCTGTAAAAAAACAAAAAGGTCGGCCTGATTCCAAGTCGGCCTTTTTTTATTGGGCGGTGTTGCTGTTGTAGTTAACGCTTTGACGGAGCCGGGCAGGTGGAATCGCGCACAATTAATTGCGGATAAAAACCTTCGCTTTCCACGCTGCGCTGTGCGCGAATAGTTTCAATTAATAGATTGGTGGCGCGCTCTGCAATAGTGGTGTTGGGCTGCTGTGCAGTGGTCAGGTTTGGCCAGGCTTGGCGGGAGAAGGGGCTATCCTCAAAGCCGACAATGGATAAATGTTGCGGCACATCCACACCTTGAATGCGCGCCGCAAACAAAGTACCGGCTGCAATTTCATCGTTACAGGCGAACACTGCTGTTGGTTTCAAGTTAGATGAAAGCAATTGGCGCGTGCGTTTTACACCGGATTCAAACGAGTATTCGCCTGGGAGGATTAATTTTTTATCGAGCGTAATTTTATTGGCTTTGAGCGCGGCCTTGTAACCCTCCAAACGTTCGCCACTGGATTTATGCGCTTCTTCACCGCCTAAGAAGGCGATGGATTTGTGCCCCAGGTCGATCAGGTATTGGGTGATTTTGTAGGCTGCGGTGCGGTCGTCGATAAAAATGCAGGGGCCTTTTTTATCGGGTGCCTGTGAACCAGACAGGATGCGCACAAACGGAATCTTGCGTTTGCCGAGCGCCGATAATACTTCCGGCATCTCCGACATTGGCGGCGTCAATACCAGCCCGCCCACCTGGCTGCGATCCACCATATTGAGTACTTCATCAATAATGTCATCGGCCTTGGAGTTGCAGGGGTGGATAACCAATTCATAACCCTGGCGACGGCATTCCCCCAAAATCCCCTTCTGCATATCGATCACATAGTTGCTGTTGGGGTTGTCGTAAATAAAACCAATCGACGAGGCCGCGCCGCGTAGTAAACGCGCCGATAAGTTGGGTTGGTAATTCAGTGCCTTGACTGCGTGCATTACCTTGTCTTGCAGTTCCTGCCCGACAGTTCCTTCTTTATTGATCACCCGCGATACGGTTTTAAAGGAGACTCCCGCCAATTTGGCTACATCTTTAATCGTCGCTTTGGATTTGGGTGCGTGTTTATCGACACTGGTTTTCATAGGTTTTTAGGCTTATCAGGCAATGGAGTAGTAGGTAATGGACTGTTAGGCAGTCCTTGTTGGGCTGGTTGCTAGGGTAGAGCTTAGGCTATCCAAGCGCAATGATTTCGCTGCCGCCGTGTTTTATTTGTTCCTGGTGGCGTAAAGAGCCGTTACGGCGGCGCAAGGTTTTGTAAAGAGTTTTGCGGCGGCGAAATCCCCAATGGCAACATGGTCTAAAGTTAAATGTGGGTCAAACTGGTGCGGCGGTTCCCATCGGCAATAAAAAATAGATCACAACAATAAAATAATGAGGCATCCCTATGAACAGGCTCTTTGCACTTCCCGGTCTCTTGCTTTTGTTAATACCTATCGCATTACCCGCTCTGGCACAGCACAAGTTGGAACAGGCGTGGTTGACCCCCGATTTGCCTACCCCGGAATCGGTACTCTATGTGTTGGGCGAAGACGAGCCTTATTTGTTTGTCGCCCTGATTGATGGGCAGGGCGATGCAGTGGATGGCAAGGGTGGCATTGCCAAGCTATCAACTGAGGGGGTGGTGATTGATAAGGAGTGGCTCACAGGTCTGA
>Ga0307408_100003616_pt1 | contig 10534 bp, 3 predicted proteins | sample 322Cmetagenome_FD_202116 | JGI IMG/M metagenome (GOLD analysis project Ga0307408, IMG submission 202116) | Maize rhizosphere microbial communities from greenhouse at UC Davis, California, United States - 322HYB-C-3 | ecosystem: Host-associated > Plants > Roots > Rhizosphere > Soil | place: USA... | reverse complement strand
TGGGAGAAGTTCAGACGGGCGACGTCCAGACCAGCCAGAATCAGCTGTTCGAGAACTTCCGGCGAGTTACTGGCCGGGCCAAGGGTAGCGACGATTTTGGTACGACGGACGGACATGCAAAGACTCCTGAGTTCAAGCGCCAGCGAAGGCTACTATGCTCGAAGGGTGTAGTCATTGTTCGTTTGCACTACTTATCGTTTTCTTTATTGAACTGACAACTGGCACAAACACTTCTGAAGATTTCTCGGCAGGGGTCGATACAAAGCACAAGACAGGAGAACCCCCATGCGATTGTTGCCCATTGCCGCCCTTGCCCTCAGCGTCCTCGCCGTGACGGGCTGCACCCGTTGGTCGATGAACCATCATTTGAACAATGCCTACAGCGCCTATGATCGCGGCAATTGCGAGCAGGTCATGCTCGAGCTGTCCAAGGTTGAACGCGCCAGCCGCGCCCGCCCGTACGTGTGGCCGGAAGTGTCGATGATGCGCGGCCAGTGCCTGGAACGGCAGAAGCTTTACATTGACGCGGTGCAGACCTACCAGTTCATCATCGCCTCGTACCCGAACAGCGAATACGCCTACCGCGCCCGCGCGCGCCTGGAAACCTTGCAGAGCCTGGGCCATTACCCGACCCGCAGCGCGGCAGCCGTGGTCCGCCCGACGCGTTTCTGATGACAGCGTTGCCGTACAAAATCTGACCGTGTGTACAAGCTCAGCTATAGTCAGATAACCCGGATCCAGCACACCTGCAATGATCCGGAGCAACACCTGCAACTGGTCAGCGGTAAGGTGACGGCGACTTTGCGACCGGCACACCGGAAGCGGGGAGAGCGGCCCGAGTACGGGCACGTTCCGAAGCAAAGGTGCGGCTCCGTGAAGAGCCTTGCATGGCGAACTGCGCATGTTTACCGACCGCCGAATCGAACGGCACCAGCTGCCTTACTTCCTCAGAGTGTTCAACACTGTCACCGACAAGCCCATTGGCTTTCTGGGCAATCTGTCCCAGGACGGGCTGATGTTGATCAGCCAGTTGCCGATGATGGTGGGCGTCGACTTTCAACTACGCCTGAAAATCCCTATGGATGGGAACAGTCAGCAAGTGATCGACCTCAATGCCTGCTGCCTGTGGTGCCACGAAGACGCAACCCCCCAGCACTATGACGCCGGCTTCAGCCTGCAACGGGCGCCGCCGGAGTATGGGCAATTGGTCGAGGCACTGAAGCAATACTTCAGTTTCCAGCCGTTGCCTGCTTCGGCCTGAATGGGCTGCGGCGCTTTCATTATTGCTACCGCCAGCAGGCCCGCTCCCACAGGAGATTGCGTTGAACATAAAAGTTGTGATCAGCGCCTGTCACTGTGAGAGCGAGCCTGCTCGCGATGGCGTCAGGATAGACGCCCGACATCTAAAGGTCAGGTCGGCTTAATCGCCCGCCCGTTATCCAGCGACCGCTCCGTCAGCATCAACCCCATCTCACTCGTCTGATGAATCGCCATCACCATTGCCGCTGTTATCTTCCAGGCTTTCCGCTAGGTCGAGCAGCAGAATGCTGATCGCGGAAAAGGTTTCATAGGTCTGGATGACGAGGGGCTTCGGGGTTTGCATCAGCTACGACAGTGAGCATTTTCATGGAGCGGTCCTGGGATGAGCGCAGCGGTTCGATGTCGGGCTTGAAGTAATGGTCGAGAGCCTTTTCGGCGGCGGCGTGGAGCTTTTTTGCTTGAGGGTGGCACAGGGAAAAGCCGGGTCGGTTTGGTGGATTGGGTGTGGCTGAACATATTCGCGATTCCGTGATTAGGGCTACCACCGTCTCGCGACTAAACCAGGGGTGGCGGCTGGACGCAGGTTAGTCGACCGGGGAATCACGTAAAACCGGCGCGCCCGAGGGCGCCCTGCGAACAACCACCATCGAGCGCGGGGATAAGGAATATCCGACTGGATGCCGCTTATGCACCTTCATATACCTACCCGGGCGACTACACCTGATCGCTGAATCGGCAGCGACGCGGATCAAGTTACAGGGCAACGCCAAGGTGCAAGCCGGCGGATTCTGGGTGATGTGTAGGCAGAGGCGCACGCCGCTGAAGCTGAGGGATGACAGTGTTGAATGCTTCTAGAAATACACCTTTACCTCGCTCTACCGTTCGTCTGGACTGTCAGATCTAACAGGTAGGCAGGGTTGTCTCGGTAGGGCTTAAATGTCTTCGGATCAATGGCGGTTGCTCACACTGGAGGCATCAATCATGACGGATCTACCAGGTACTGACGGGACTATTTGGCCTCGAAATCTTCATACTCCCGGTGGTAGGGAGCTACTGAAAAGTGGGGTGTATCAGGTTACTGACGAAGTGGCAGGACATATCGCCTCCGCTGTATTCCATTTAAAGAAAGTAAACGTACCTGGTAACGCCGGCGAATATGATCACCCGCGCATAAACGGTTGGATTCGTTTCAATATGCACGTAGCGTATGGCGAATATTTTTTTCATTACATCCATTACGGTACGAACGGCAAATTTTCAGATTGGTACCAGACGGACCGGTTCTATGTCAGTGCGCCGCTGACGTTCAACCCGCCATCATCGCCAGTGTGGGGTAAAACGCCAATTTTTACAGGATACGCAACACCGTACGGTCATATACAAATCGTCCAGGCGAGCAGTGGGCAAGCGTTGAGCGCTCAAACAACCGTGGGAGCTGGCGGTAATTGGTCCGTCGCGCTTAATGGCTCATTAGCCCCCGCAGTCTACACGGCAAAGATTAAACACTGGATGACCGGTTACTCGGCGATATACTCCGATACCTTTACCTTCCACTTGCGTCCATCACCTAACATTTTACTTCCAGGCATCAATGGTGTGGTCGATTCGAGGCCGGTTGTTTCAGGAACGGGTGAGCCACACGCAACGGCCTATATTCACAAATCGGGTGATGCTACGACGGTTTATGGCACCGCAACAGTAGAGGCAAATCGTAACTGGTCGACGGCGCTCAATCGCGACCTGCCGCAAGGCGTCTACAAACTTGCTGCTAAGCAGTACAAGGATAATAGTGAAAGCGGGTGGAATGAGACCACTCTGCCGGTGAAGGTCTTGGGGGCGCCTTCTATAACTGCACCAGCCGCGGGGGAGCAGGAACAAACCTTTACGATGACCGGTGGCAGCGGGTTGGGTAATCAGAATGTTCAGGTCCAAGTCCTGACCGACGCTACCGGCAACCCTTGGGGCTTCGATGCTGTACGGAGTGATGGAAGCTGGAGTGTGGCACTCAGTAACTTACCCCCGGGGCCTCTTTCCCTCACCGCGCAGCAAAAGCTCGGATCTGTCGGTGGGGTAAGAGCCGCCCCGAGGGTGTATAAAATTCGCCCCCCCCAGGTGCCCCCGCTCACCGCCAACACCACCGGAGAAACCGTCACATTGTCGGGCACCGGTTACAACGGTGCGAATGTGCTCATGCATGTCCATCGTTCTGGTGACGCCACAAACGTTTACTTTGAGCCGGCAATCACTGCGGGGAGCTGGTCACAAGTGATCCCGAGCACTTTGTTGCCGGGCAATTACTCGTTCACCGGCCAGCAGAGTGTTCCCGACGGCGGCAGTGGTCGTATCCGCAGCTCGGGGTGGGCGACGGCTGTCTCGGTCAGAGTACCGACGCCCGCACCTGCCAACGTGAACGTGACGGTAGAGGGTCAGCGGGCAACCTTCAGTGGTTCCGGGCTGCAGTGGGAAGCGAACACTGTCAAAATTGAAATCTATAATAATGGCGTTGTCCTGGCCAACGTTCCCCAAGCCACGGTCTTAACAAATCTGAGCTGGTCGACGAGCGCGACTGCTGACCTTCCTCCGGGCAATTACACCCAACTGACCGCCCGGCAATGGGTGAATAATGTATGGTCTGCCCACAGCGCAACATTCGGCATGACCGTGCCATCGCCGATCCCCGTATTCATCAATCCGCCGGTAAATTCGACTTCGGGTCAGCGTCCGCAGATTTCAGGTACCGCATGGCCGGGGTCGGCGATTGTCCTGAAAATTCCGGACAGAGATGATGTACCGCTGACGGCCACCGGCGGCTCGTTTGTCCTGGATGCCAGCTATGACTGGGCACCGGGGACTTACAACCTCACCGCGATGGCCACCTTTGGTGGGCAGCTTTCGCCGCAAGCCAGTCGAACGTTCACGGTCAAGACACCCAAACCGGTGATCACCACGCCGGCCAATGCCGAGGTTGACTTGATTCCGCAGATCCAGGGCACCGGGTATCCGGGCTGTTGGGTGTTCGTTTATCTAGAATCGAACAACAGTGAGATAGGCGCCAAACTCGTTGATCAGAGTGGTAAATGGGAGTTCCCATTGCTGGAGCAAGTCCCGGGTCCCTTGAAGATCTATGCCCTGCAGAAGGAAGCGCGGGAGAGCACCAACGTTTCCGATCAAAGCCCGACTTTGACTGTGACTGTTCGCGTGCCGAAGCCCGTTATCACAGAACCTGCCGCCAATGGCCGGCCGGCCCGCACTGCATGTTTTCGCGGCACGGCGGGTTATCCCGGCTTCGTCGCGTTGTCGCTCAAAGGCGCGAATCAACCCTTTCTAAAAGACATTGAGGTGAAACAGGACGGGACCTGGGAGGCGAGGGTGACGCTGGATGCTGGAGGACCCGTCACGATAGAGGCGAGGCTGCAGCAGAAAACCTTCACCAGTGAGCCCACCGAGCGAGTGATCACGGTAGTGCCGGCGGCGCCAGTGATCGACACCCCACGCGACGGTGAGAGTCTCGGTCGCTTGTTGAACATCTCCGGATTCGGTTACCCGGGAGATACAGTGCATGTCCAGCGCACCGGGGCTCCTTACAACTTCGACCCTGTCACAGTGAAACCGGACGGCACGTGGTCGGCCAGTTTTGTGCACAACCTGGTGGCCGGCTGGGGCATCAAGGCATTCGCGCGGGCCGGTACGGGGCTGGATTCCGCGGCTTCCGCCACGCTGGCTTTTTCCTTGCTCGGCGCCGCCCCGCAAATCATCGAACCCCTGCCCGGTGACTGGGTCGGGTCGAGGCCGCTATACAGTGGCCTGGCCACGCCCGGCGCCAGCATCAAGGTCGCGGCATGGTTCAATGCCGAGGTCGAGCTGGCGCCGGTGGCAATCGCCGATGAGGACGGGCGATGGGCCGTGGTGGGCAACAAGGATTTGCCCGACGGTGCTGCGCGGATAGTGGTACGTCAGATCGTCGACGGCGTGAAATCAGACTGGGTCTGGAGCGGGCGTTTCATGGTAGAGCGCGAAACGGCTCCGCTTGACGTGCCGACCGTGGATGCACCGCAGGTGGGGCAAACGGTTGGGCGCCGACCGATGTTCACAGGCACTGGAGAACCGGGGGCCGAAATTTTTATCTGCAAAGAAAAAGACACAGATACCGTGTTGGGAAGGGTTCGTGTGGATCGCAACGGCAACTGGGCATTACGCTCGCAGATTGAGCTGCCGGTTGCAGACGAAGCCTATCCCTATTCGGTTCGCCAAAGTCGCGATGGCGTGATCTCGGCCTGGATTTTGCCTAACCGTACCGTTGTGGTGGCCCAGGTGAACAAGGGCTTCGACAGACCGGTCATTGAACAACCAATAAACGACCCTGCTCAGGAGCTGGAGCGCATGCCGCTCTTCAGTGGCACCGGTGTGCCGGGGGCGTTGCTGAAGGTCTACCGAGACAAGAGCTGGGATGTGTATGCCACGACAACAGTCGATGCCCATGGCCGCTGGTCCGTGCGAAGCCAAGTGGAATTGGCTGTTCAGGACGCCTCGCATGCGATTGGCGTTCAGCAGGAAATGGACGGCCAGTCATCGGCTTGGGCAACTGCCGCCGTGCATTTCAAAGTGACGGAAAAAATCGACCCGCCGGTGTTCACTGACCCACAGCAGGATGCCCACGTTGCGCCGCGTGCGGTCATCCGCGGTACGGCATTGCCAGGGGCGCTGGTGAGCTTGGTCGAGGCACACAATCCTTACGTAAACTGGGGCAGCGGGATAACCGATGATCTGGGGCAGTGGGTGATCGTGACGCGTGACCTGCCGCTGCGGGATTTCACCCTGACGGGGAAGGCCGAAAAAAACTCAATCTTCTCCGGATGGATGGCACCCCTTGCGGTCAAGGTAATTGATGGGGGGTGAGCCGCCACTTGGTTGATAGCCCCCTGTTGGGGGCTTTTTTATTCGGCGACGGTAGCCCTCAATAGCAGACCATTCCGACCAACGGACTTGTGACCTGTCAGATCTGACAGTAGACCGCCTCTCCAGCCAAGCGCTAAATAAACCCTATGCAAACATCGCCAGCCTTCGGAAGGGGCTGGATACAGGTTTTGGCCTGAAGGGAAAAAGCGCAATGAATGCACCTCACAACAGCCCGGTACAGCAACTGGTCAAAGCAGTACTTGGAGAGCGGCAAGTGCCAGCCGTGTCACCTCTGGATGAGTACCTCGCACAGAACCCCAGCGTTTTTGACTTGATAAAACTGGGGGTTGTCGGGTTACGGAAGCTGGGGCTTAGCCGTGAAGAGTCCCGCGTTCTGATGGCGCGGGGAAATGCGATGGCGCTGTATGTCGCCCGGCTGTTTCGCGAATACAGCCTGCGTGCTGCACCTCGCCTGGATGACGTTGAAGCACTGGTGCCACTGCCCACTTACATGGAACAGTTCAAGCCGGACATCAACGGAGCCGCCGCGCAGGGCAGTCCTGAGCACAGTGCTTCGACCACCGCGTACATGGTCGCCCTCCGTGAATGGGTCAGAGATTACATTGTGCCCCACGGCGATGAGACTCAGGCTATCGCACTGGGTGAGCGCCGCCCTGATGTGGATGAGTTGCTGATCGACGAAATGGCGATCAATCGCGTGCAATCACGCCTGGAAATCGTCAACTCGGTGCTTGAGGCGCAGATCCTGGAGCGGACGAATAACACCTGGCCAACGATCAAGGCCTACCTGCGTACGATCCGTTTCCATAACGGCCTGCCCTACGACCACGATTGGCAGAGCATTGCCCATGTCGCTGACAAGGCCATCAAGGGTGGAAGCTTAGGCGATGTCATTCGTCGGGTAGACCTGGACTATCCCTATTTCAAGAATGCGGGCGGCCGAGGCGCGCGCGCCGATGTGGCGATGCAACTGAGTATCGGCATCGGGCCGTTGCAATTAGCGTTGTTGCTTGAAGATCCTTACTTTCCCTTGAATGCAGCCATGGCCGAGGCGCCTTTGCGCAGAGTCGATCCGCAGACCCGTCTGGTTGACCCCGACCCGGAAAAGTCCTCGGGCTTTTTCTATAAGGACAACTTTGGCGAGCTGGGGAGCACCCTTCCAGGCGTGCGCTCCTTGTGGATTTTCAAAAACGCAACGCGCCTGGATCAGGGGCAGGTCGATTGCCTGCTCGGCCTTGGCGCCTTTACACCCAAGTTGTCGCCCAACGTCACAATAAGGGACACCTCTGTGCCAGCCACGGGGGTTGACGCCGGCGCGAGGTATATTCATGGAGGGCAGGCGCCTGCAATCACTCTGCTGAAAGACGAATCGGATGATCTGTTCCGCCTGCAAAACGTAGGCGAACTCCCTCCAGGAGATCTGCAACATCGTATGGACCGGATCAATCGCAAGTGTCGTCTGGACCGTATGCTTCAGTTACCCAGCTATCAGGTTGATCAACTGCTTGTGGCGGCCATGGAGGCCGAGCGTCGCGGTACCGGGGAATCGTCGATCTGGATCAGAGCCAATACCTTGCGCTGCCTGGGGCTGTTCAAAGAGTTGAACAGCGCTTACGACTGCAAGGCTGAAGAATTTGCGGCCCTCATCGACGTCTTGTCGGTGTACGGTCAGGATGGGCAACTGTCGCATTTTGATCGCGTTTATAGCCGGGCGAGCGGGTTGAACGATCCGGTGCAAATCGATGATGCCGAGTTTGCGATCGTGCCGCGTACGCAAGCCGAGCAGCAGATTGTGCATCAGATTTGCGGTGCGCTTGAGATCAACTTCGAGACCTATCGTTATCTGGCCACCGTGATCGCCGGGGCGTACGGGCTCAATACTCACCTCAAGCGCAGTCTGGCGATTTTGTCCAGCTTCTGGCGTCTGGTGTGGCTGGCCCGGATGTTCGGGCTGACGCCTGTTGAATCGATTGCGTTGCTGCGAACCCTGAGCGAAGGCGAAGGCCTGGTGGCACAGTTGGCCGGTGAACCTGCGATATCCGGTCAAGGGTCGACGGATGGGGCGGACGCGCTCAGTGCGATACGCGGATTGATGGGCTGTGCCAACTGGTGCCGAGCGTACGATTTGTCGCCAATGTGGTTGGTACAAAACGTCAACCCGGTTTATGTGCCGACCGTTTGGTCCGAGAGCCAGGAGCAGTTTCTTCGCCAGTTGCGTAGCCAGATCATCTCGGTGCGTGTGGAACAGGCGACGTTGCTGGAGGCGGGGGCGCCGCTGCGTGACGGCAATGAGGTGCTGATCGATTGGTTGTCGCGGCTGAGTCCACTGGTCGATAGCGACGGCTTGGTCATCGGGCACGCCGACGAAACCCAGGAGCAGTCCCTGGCCCGTATCACGGCGGTGATCGAAGTATTGCTGAAGGAGCTTTTTCCTTTAGAGGGTGCCCCTTTCCTGGAGCCTCTGCTGGACCTGATCCGTACGATTGTGTTGCGCTGCCGAGATGAGCAGCGGGTTGCCGTGGAAGAAGGGCTTTCGGTTTATCTGAAACTCGATTCGTTGCTGGTGGCACAGGTGCTGGCCTGGGCGCAGGGACACCCCTATGACTTTGTCAAAGAGGCCATGTCGCTACCGCCCCTGGGCATGGCTCGGGAACGGCAGGTGCTCGACCGGCCGGATTCATTCCTGCAAATGCTCACCGAGCTGGAGCGACGAGGGCGAATTGCTGAAAAACTCGAGCTGAGCCCGGCAATGCTCGCCACGCTCCTGACGGGTGAGCAGTACCAGTGGTTCAGTCTGGAAAGTCCCTATGAAATCTCGGTCCGGTCGGTGTACTACCTGGCGTTCTATCGCAACATGATTGCCCAGGCCCGGCAGCCAGAGGAAAAGATGCTCGACTACCTGCTGCAGGTTAACCACTTGCCCGACGATATGAGCGAGGACGCTCTGCGTCTGACGCGTGATGCCGCCGCTGACAAACTGGCCCGTTTTTTTGGCTGCGGGATCCGGCACGTGCTCGAATGTGTCGAACACCTCAACCGTCAAGTCGAAAGCAGCGACATTCAGCCACTGCCCGTTTTGCGCAATCTGGCGCAGCTTGATGTGCTGGAACGCACTTTGGAGTTGGCACGCAATGGCATGGATGCATCCGCCACGTTCGAGCTGGGAGCGTTGTATCCGCTGGACACCGAGCCAGTCTATGCCTCGGCTGCGCAAAATGCGCTGGAAAGCCTGGCCCGCTTCAACGCCGTGCGTACCCCTGAGGGCTCGGCTGAAGTCGGACAAAGTTTCACTAGCCGCTGCGTGGTGGACAATCCAACCCTGATTGCGAACGTGCCACAGGAAGTCGCGGAGTTCGAAATCACTCTGCTCGATTTTTATGGCGAGCCCCTCAAGGGCGTTGATCTGTATATCGGCACAGATCTTGGCGCGGTGCTGACACCCGTCATCCGAACGGATGAGAAAGGGCGTGCCTGGGCGCAGTTACAGGCCGGGGCCCGGATGGGAACCGCCCACTTGCACTACAACGTGCCGCTGTATGAGCCGGTCTACGGACCATCAGTCGTGATCGATTGTGAGGAGGCCTCTCTGAAGTTCAACTCTGAGTTGAGCTCATTGCTGCCTGATGATCCGGTGTTGGCAGGACGGTTGGTGGAGCAGGAAGTGTACGCCGTGCTGGTCGACGATTACGGCAACCGAGGTGCTCATCGTCAGGTGGCCTGGTCGACGACGCTCGGTGAGATTCGCCCCAGTGAAACCTTTACGGACAAGGAGGGCCGTAGCCGGGTGTGGATCTCCAGTCTGAGCCGTGGTGATGCCAAGATAGCCGTTGCCAGGGTAGAGGGCGGTCACAGCATGCAATTCAACGGGGCCATAAAGTTTGATGACATGTCGCGGATCTTCGCCGCGCCGGCCGTCATGACGGTGGCATTGTCCGACCATCCGTTGCAGCTGCAGTGCCGGGTCGTAGGGCTTGACGATCTGCCCCGCGAGGGCGAGTCCGTGCAATGGTGGACGAGTGCCGAACCTTCAAAAGTCGAGGTGCCCAGTGATGTCGACGGCATCTCCAGGTTCTCGGTGGCCAATCCTTCCGAAGGCGATCTGACGGTCTACGCACAATTGGGAACAGCCCCGCCTGTCGAGGTCAGCCTGTGGGTGGCCAGTGCCGCAGTGATTCAGAACTTTTCGCAGATCATTCGCTTCCCGGTGGCCGGGGCAACCCGACCGACCTTGCTGTGGGTGGATGTGAAGGAAGAAAGCAGTGAGAGCGCGCGGCCGGTGGCTAATTATCCGGTGACGTGGACGCTGTCTTCGACTGTTTCCGAAACCATTGCGACGGATGCGCAAGGACGATCGGTG
>Ga0307408_100003615_pt1 | contig 10535 bp, 8 predicted proteins | sample 322Cmetagenome_FD_202116 | JGI IMG/M metagenome (GOLD analysis project Ga0307408, IMG submission 202116) | Maize rhizosphere microbial communities from greenhouse at UC Davis, California, United States - 322HYB-C-3 | ecosystem: Host-associated > Plants > Roots > Rhizosphere > Soil | place: USA... | reverse complement strand
AGCAGGAATTGCTGGCCCATGTCAGCAAGGAAATCGGCAGTTTCGCCAAGCCGGAGCTGATCCAGTGGGCGCCGGCCCTGCCGAAGACCCGCTCGGGCAAGATCATGCGCCGGATCCTGCGCAAGATCGCCTGCAATGAGCTCGACAGCCTCGGCGACACCTCGACCCTGGCCGACCCGAGCGTGGTGGAGGGCTTGATCGACAAGCGCTTGAATCGCTGAGGCTATGCAAAAACCTGTGGCGAGGGAGCTTGCTCCCTCGCCACAGGACGGTGTCTGACTCGTAACCTTGTGCAACCTCAAACCCGATCCTTCATAGCTGCTAAACTCCCGCGCCTCATTTCTCTAAGGCGCGCCCGGCATGTCTTCCTTGAATCTGGCGCTGCGCGCCGCCCTCGACCAGCGCCAGGCCCTGCTCGGCCAACTGCACCAGCAAGGCACCGACTGCTATCGCCTGTTCCACGGCAGCCAGGAAGGCGCGCCCGGCCTGACCGTCGACCGCTACGGTCCGCAACTGCTGGTGCAGAGTTTCCATCAGTCGCTGGAACTCGACCCCTTGCTGCAACTGCACGGCATCGTCAATGAATACCTGGGCCTGGACACCCTGCTGGTCTACAACGATCGCGCCCGGGGCAATTCGCGTATCGACCGCCAGGACAGCGTCTACCAGGCCGACGAAGCCGCCCTGCAAGACCTCGTCGGGCATGAATGGGGTTTGAACTACCGCGTTCGCGGCCGCCATGCCGGCCAGGATCCGTTGCTGTTCCTCGACCTGCGCAACGCCCGCGGCTGGGTCAAGGCGCACAGCCGGGACAAAAGCGTGCTGAACCTGTTCGCCTACACCTGTGGCGTAGGCCTTAGCGCCGCGGCCGGTGGCGCGCGGGAGGTCTGCAACCTGGACTTCGCCGAAGGCAACCTGGCGGTGGGGCGCGAGAATGGCCTGCTCAATCCCGATCTACCAGCGATGGAGTTCGTGCAATCGGATTATTTCCCAGCGATTCGCCAGTTGGCCGGCTTGCCCATCAGCCAACGGCGCGGACAGAAACTGCCAAGCTACGTACGCCTGGAACAGCGTCAGTACGATCTGGTATTGCTCGATCCACCCGCATGGGCGAAGAGCGCATTCGGCACCGTCGATCTATTGCGCGACTATCAAAGCCTGCTCAAGCCGGCGCTGCTCGCCACCGCCGACGATGGCGTGCTGATCTGCTGCAACAACCTGGCGAAAGTGTCCATGGATGAATGGCGCGAACAGGTATTGCGTTGCGCGCAGAAGGCTGGCCGCCCGGTCCGCGAGTGGAGCGTGCTGGCACCCGGCGACGATTTCCCGTCGCAGGATCAGCAACCACCCCTTAAAACGTTGATCCTTCAATTCTGAGCACGCCTCGGCAATCCCACGGAAAAAACGGACAAATCTGATAAAACACAGTGGCTTCGGAACCGTAAACGCATGCCATACTCCAAGGCACTCCGATTCATACCAGACGAAGCCACACATGCCCAAAGGACTGATTCGCGCTTTCGGCGCCCTGTTGACCGCACTGGCCCTCTACAGCCTGTTGGGTTTCCTGATCTTGCCGGGCATTGCCCTGCGCATCGTCAATCAGCAACTGGCCGCCCATGCCACGGTGCCGGCCCAGATCCAGCGCATCGAACTCAACCCTTTCAGCCTTGAATTGACCTTGTGGGGACTGATGATCGGCGAGCCGGGCAAGGAACAGGTCGGCTTCGAACGCCTTTACGCCAACCTGCAAGCCGACAGCCTCTGGACCGGCGCCCTGCACCTGGCGGACATCGAACTGGACAAGCCCAAGACCGAAGTGGTGTTCGCCAAGGACGGCCAGTTGAACCTGCTGGGCCTGTTCAAGCTGCCGCCCAGCGAGCCAACCCCGGCCGACCCGCAGGCCAAGCCGTTTCCCCTGCGAGTGGATCGGATCAAGCTCGCCAGCGGCTACGTGCACTTTCAGGATTTGCGCCCCAGCGAGCCCATTGAATTCCTCTACGACGCCCTCGACTTCGAGCTGAAAAACCTCAGCACGTTACCCGATGACAGCGCCGACATGACCCTGGTGGCCGCAGGCCCCAACGGCGGTCAGCTCGACTGGACCGGTAATTTCAGCCTCACCCCGATATCGTCCCAAGGCACGCTCAAGATCACAGGCGGCCAGATGAAAGCCTTTTGGCCCTATGTACGCGACGCGGTGCCGCTGGTGTTGGAAAACGGCGTGCTGGACCTCAGCACCGACTACAAGCTCAACCTCGCCAAGGGCACGGAACTGTTGCTGAGCAACGCGGCCGTCAGCGTCGCGCCCTTCGCCATGAAGGCGCCTGACGGCCGCCCGCTGGCAAGGCTGGAGCGCCTGGACGTGAGCGAAACCTCGTTGGACCTGGCGAAGCAACAGGTTATCGTCGGCAAGATCCGCAGCCAGAAGCTGGAAACCTGGGCCGCTCGCGAAGCAGACGGACAATTGGACTGGCAAAAGCTCTTCGCCAGCCAGCCAGCCAAACCGCAAGTGAAGGCAGAACCGGCCTCGGCCCCGGCAGCCGCCGACTCGCCCAAACCTGAGCCGACAGCACCCAGCAAGCCTTGGCAAGTACTGCTGAAGGACGTGCAGTTGCGCAACTACCAAGTGCACCTGGCCGACCGCCAGGCCCAGCCGCCCTTGGCCCTGGAAGTCGGCCCGCTGAACCTCGACCTGCAAAACTACGACACTCTCAATGGCTCGCCCTTCAACCTCAAGCTGGATACGGGGCTGGGCAAGCAGGGCAAGATCCTCGCTGACGGCGTGGTCAACCTCAACCCGGTCACCGCGAAGCTCAACGTCAAGACCCAGGACATCGACCTGCGAGTCGCCCAGGCCTACATCAACCCGTTCATTCGCCTGGAGCTTCGCTCCGGGATGCTCGGCAGCGACCTGGTGGTGGACCTCAAGAGCACCGAGCCGTTGGCACTGGCCGTCACCGGTCGTGCCCAGGTCGATCAGTTGCATACGCTCGACACACTCAAGACCCGCGACTTCCTCAAATGGCAACGCCTGGAACTCCAGGGCCTCAACTACCAGCATGGCGACAGCCTGTCGATCGACAAGGTCAATCTGTTCCAGCCCTACGCGCGCTTCATGATCAATGACGATCGCACCACCAACGTCGATGACCTGTTGATCGCGCAACCCGCCGACAGCCCTGCCAAGAACACCGCGGCCAAACCGGCGTCGAAGGAAAAGCCCCTGGGCATTCATGTCGGTGCCATTGCCATCAACGACGGCTCGGCCAACTTCGCCGACTTCAGCCTGACGCCGAACTTCGCCACGGCCATCCAGCAACTCAACGGTGAGATCGGCACCATCGACAGCCGCCAGGCCAAGCCCGCCACCGTGGACGTCAAAGGCAAGGTCGACCGCTACGCACCGGTGACCATCAAGGGCGCGGTCAACCCCTTCGACCCGATGGCCAGCCTCGATATCGCCACCAGTTTCAAGCGGGTCGAGTTGACGACCCTGACGCCCTACTCCGGCAAGTTCGCCGGCTATCGCATCCGCAAGGGCCGTCTCAATCTCGACCTGCACTACCGGATCACCAAGGGCCAGCTCCAGGCTGACAACAAAGTCGTGGTCGAGCAATTGCAGTTGGGTGAGAAAGTCGACAGCCCGGACGCCGTGAGCCTGCCGCTGAAACTGGCCGTCGCCCTGCTCAAGGATTCGGAGGGCAGGATTTCCATCGAGCTGCCGGTTTCCGGCGACCTCAATGACCCGCAGTTCAGTGTCATGCCGATTGTCTGGCAAACCCTGCGCAACCTGGTGGTCCGCGCGGCCCAGGCGCCCTTCAAGCTGATCGGCGGGCTGGTGGCCGGCGGCGGCTCGGAAGACTTGGGCAGCGTGGCATTCGCCCCGGGGTCCAGCGACCTGAGCCAGGAAAACCAAAGCGTGCTGCTCAAGTTGTCCGAAGCCTTGGGCAAACGTCCGGAACTGCGTCTGGAAATCGAAGGCACCGCCGCCGAAAGCAGCGACGGACCGCTGCTCGCCGCCCAGCGCCTGGAGCGCGAATACCAGTACAACTACTACAAGATGCTGCAGCGCCGTGGCGATAAAGTGCCGGCCAAGGCTTCCTTGCTGCAAGTACCGGAAGATGAAAAGGCCCCGCTGCTGGAAGGCATCTATCGCACTCGCCTGAAGACCCAGCCACCGGCTGAATGGACGCAACTGGATAAAAAGGCTCGCACCGACAAGCTCCGTGAAGGCGTCATCAAGTTCTGGAGCGGCAGTGATGTGCTGTTGCGCGAACTGGGCCAGGAGCGGGCGAGCAGCATCAAGGACTTCCTGGTGGACAAGGGCAAGCTGGCCGATGACCGCGTGTACTTCATCGACGCCAGCCTCGGCCAGGCCGAAAAAGACGGCACCGTCATCACGCCAATGCATTTGGATGCGGAATGAAATGAAGTACCTGTACGGACTCGGCCTGGGCTTGTTGCTTGCCGCCGGCCATGCCTCGGCCGCCACTACACTGCGCTGTGGCAGCCACCTGGTCAGCGTCGGCGATCGCTCGAGCGAGGTGTTGCGCAAATGTGGCGAGCCGGCGGCGCGGGATGACCTGGGCTACAAACGCAGCGTCAACCGCAGGGAAGAGTACCCGGTGGAGGAATGGACCTACGGGCCCAATAGCGGGATGTACCAGTACTTGCGCTTCGAGAGGAATCGGCTGGTGGAAATTACCAGCAGCCGTGGGCGGTGACTGGGCTATTCCCTGCAGGCCTCTGCTGACAGTACCTGCTTGCGGAAGGAGCGGCCTGATTTCCCTGCCTGGCGCACTTTTTCTTTCCCAGAATAGAACAGGCCCCCGGCACGAATGCCGGGGGCCTGTAATGGCCACGTCCGTGTGGCCTTTCGCATGAACTCCAAAGCGACGGCAAGCGTATAACCCAGCCCGCTTGCCGCGCCTTCTCCCGTCCAGGCGAGAAGCCTTTCCTTACTCGGATTTCAGGCCATCAGCCGATACGGCTTTGACGCCTTTGATTTTCTTGGTGATCGCGACGGCGGTGTCTTTCTGCGCATCGCTCAAGACAGTGGTCGAAGACAGCGACACAACACCCTTGTTGGTTTCAACCTTGATGTCGGAGCCTGGAATGCCTTTCTCGGTGACCAGGTCGGCTTTGACCTTGGTGGTGATCCAGGTATCGGAAACGTCTTCCTTAGCCTCTGTCACTTCGCCCGCAGCCAGCATCATCGGGGCCTGAGTTGCTTGAGTGGTCTCGGCGAAAGCGCTAGCCATGGTCAGGGTCAGTGCAGTGGCAGCAGCGGCAGTGATAGCGAACTTCTTCATACGAGTAACTCCTGTTTTTCTCAGAAACTGCCGAAAGTGCATCGCGGCAGGTTGTCAGGAGTAGTGCGAAGGCTGTGCCAGTTTTGAAACAATGTAAAAAACGTTATTAATCAGTAAGTTAAGCGAAGCGGCTTTTTTCATTATCATGCAAATTGCATGACCGAGGGATTTAGTACATGCAAGTTGCGGGTTTCGGTGGGTTGCTAAGCTTATGAATTCCTGAGATTTATTTTAAGAAAGGGAATTGCTCGTTCCGTAATATGACGAAGCCCCGCAGATGCGGGGCTCGCTTGGGTCTGCTCGGATGGCCTTGTTGCATTAAGAAGCAGGTGCGGCGCCCGTACAGCCCGCTGGCAAGAACTCCTGAGCGGCTGTCGAGGCGCACGTCCAGACACCCTCCGCAGACCGGGAGAGCGTAATAGTCCTACCTAAAACAGGGGCCGGTGCATTCAACAGTGCGCACGCGATACTGCCCGTCCCAGCCGATGCGGTGCCTGAAACGGTCATGGTGCAGTTACTGGTGGGCGACGTGCCCCCAATGTTCGCCAAGGTCGGGTTGGTGCCCTGGTTCATGACATCCTCAAACGCCACCCTCAAGGCAGAAACTTCCGCCAAGCCCGCCGTTGCCTTGGCCCGTGCCTGATACCGGGAATACTGCGGCAACGCAAACGTCGCCAGGATCCCAATGATCGCCACCACGATCAGCAGCTCGATCAGCGTAAAACCCTTTTGCTTTCTCATAGACATCTCCCATGCATGAGTCGAAATCTCATGACCTGAAACGGCCATTGCAGAGCGCATGCCAACCCTGGAAGCCCCGCCAATCAAGGCTTTCCTGTCTGCAAAAGACCTACGTGGCACCCCAACAACCGCACTATCTGACGCTTTTTGTCACCTCTGCGCGCTGGTCAGGCACCGATGCTTGACTAGGCTATAAATCAACAACAGTCCGCGTCCGGTATCCCCATGAATGACATCGCCCTCAGCGGCCTGGCCAAGCAATTGGTGTTGGCTGAACTGATCACCGAACAAAGCGCGCAGCAGGCTTTTCAACAGGCCCAGCGCAATCGAGTGCCCCTGGTCAGTTACCTGGTGCAGAACAAAATGATCCAGAGTCGCCAGGTGGCGGAAATTGCCTCGGAGCATTTCGGTATCGCCCTGCTGGACCTCAACAGCCTCGACAAGGACAACCAGCCCACCGGCCTGGTCAGCGAAAAACTGGTGCGCCAGCACCACGCGCTACCGCTATGGCGGCGCGGCAACAAGCTGTACGTAGGTATTTCCGACCCCACCAATCATCAAGCCATCAACGACATCCAGTTCAGCACCGGCCTCACCACCGAAGCCATCCTGGTGGAAGACGACAAGCTCAGCGACGCCATCGAGAAATTCTTCGAATCCAGCAGCACCGGGCTGGAGGGCATGACGGATGTCGATCTCGACGGCCTGGACATCGAGTCGATCGACGACCGCAAGCAGGACACCATCGCCGGCCAGGACGGCGACGATGCGCCCGTGGTGCGCTTCGTCAACAAGATGCTGTTGGATGCCATCAAGGGCGGCTCTTCCGACTTGCACTTCGAGCCCTATGAAAAAACCTACCGGGTGCGGGTGCGTACCGACGGCATGCTGCGGGAGGTCGCCAAGCCCCCCATCCAACTGGCCAACCGCATTGCCGCGCGCCTGAAAGTCATGGCAAGCCTGGACATTTCCGAGCGACGCAAGCCCCAGGACGGTCGGTTGAAGATGCGCCTGTCGAAAACCAAGTCCATCGATTTCCGGGTCAATACCCTGCCCACGCTCTGGGGCGAAAAAGTGGTCATCCGGATTCTCGATCCCTCCAGCGCGCAAATGGGCATCGACGCCCTGGGCTACGAACCGGAGCAGAAAGACCTGTACATGGCGGCCCTCAAGCAACCGCAAGGGCTGATCCTGGTGACCGGGCCGACCGGCTCGGGCAAGACCGTGTCGCTCTATACCGGCCTGAACATCCTCAATACCGTGGATATCAACATCTCGACCGCCGAGGACCCGGTGGAGATCAACATGGAGGGCATCAACCAGGTCAACGTGAATCCGCGCCAGGGCCTGGATTTCGCCCATGCCCTGCGCTCGTTCCTGCGCCAGGACCCGGACGTGATCATGGTCGGTGAGATCCGCGACCTGGAAACTGCCGAGATCGCCATCAAGGCCGCACAGACCGGGCACCTGGTGTTGTCCACCCTGCACACCAACAGCGCCGCCGAAACACTGATCCGCCTGCAGAACATGGGCATCCCTGGCTTCAACATCGCCACGGCGGTGCACTTGATCATTGCCCAGCGCCTGGCGCGCAAGCTGTGTGCCCAGTGCAAAAGAGCCATCGAGATTCCCGAGGAAACCCTGCTCAAGGAAGGTTTCCCCCGGGAACGCATCGGCTCATTCACGATCTATGAGCCGGTCGGTTGCGAACAGTGCAACAACGGCTACAAGGGTCGCGTGGGGGTATACGAAGTGGTGAAGAACACGCCTGAGCTGCAACGGCTGATCATGGCCGAAGGCAACTCCCTGGAAATCGATCTGCAAATGCGCAAGGACGGCTTCAACGACTTGCGCACCTCGGGGCTGTTCAAAGTGATGCAAGGCATCACCAGCCTCGAAGAAATCAACCGGGTCACCAAGGATTGAACATGGCGGTCAAGGCAGTAAAAACCGACGTCTATACGTGGGAAGGCAAAGACCGCAAAGGCACGAAAATGTCCGGCGAACTGACCGGCCAGAGCCCGGCACTGGTCAAGGCACAGCTGCGTAAACAAGGCATCAACCCGGGCAAGGTTCGCAAGAAATCCACGTCGATATTCAGCAAGGGCAAGCGCATCAAGCCGCTGGACATCGCGCTGTTCACCCGCCAGATGGCGACGATGCTCAAGGCGGGCGTGCCGCTGTTGCAGGCGTTCGACATCATTGGCGAGGGCTTCGACAATCCGAATATGCGCAAATTGGTGGACGAGGTGAAACAGGAAGTCGCCGCCGGCAACAGCTTCGCCGCCTCCCTGCGCAAATGCCCACAGTATTTCGATGAGTTGTATTGCAACCTGGTGGACGCCGGCGAGCAAGCCGGCGCCCTGGACACGCTGCTGGACCGCGTCGCGACCTACAAGGAAAAAAGCGAAGCCCTCAAGGCCAAGATCAAGAAAGCCATGACCTATCCTGCCGCGGTGATCGCTGTCGCGGCGGTGGTCACGAGCATCCTGCTGATCAAGGTCGTGCCGCAGTTCGAGTCGGTCTTCTCAGGCTTTGGCGCAAAACTACCGGCTTTCACGCTGATGGTCATCGGCCTGTCGGAGTTCCTGCAAGAATGGTGGTGGGTATTGCTGGGCGGGCTGGTGGGGGGATTTTTCGGCGTCAAACAGGCGCTCAAGCGCTCCCAGGCCTTTCGTGATTGGCGAGACAAATGGCTGCTCAAGCTGCCCTTGGTCGGCGCCTTGATGTACAAGTCCGCCGTGGCTCGCTACGCCCGTACGCTGTCGACGACGTTCGCCGCCGGCGTGCCACTGGTCGAAGCCCTCGACTCTGTGTCGGGCGCCACTGGCAACGTGGTGTTCAAGCGTGCCGTGCAACGCATTCGACAGGATGTCTCGACCGGCATGCAGTTGAATTTCTCGATGCGTACGTCCGGCATTTTCCCGAACCTGGCAATCCAGATGACCGCCATCGGCGAAGAATCCGGCGCGCTGGACGACATGCTCGACAAGGTGGCAAGTTTTTATGAAGCCGAAGTGGATAATCTGGTGGACAACCTCACCAGCCTGATGGAACCCTTCATCATGGTCATCCTGGGGGTGGTCGTCGGCGGCCTGGTGGTTGCCATGTACATGCCCATCTTCCAACTCGGCTCTGCGATCTGACATGCCCTTGAGCGAATTCTTCGTGCTTTACCCCTTGGCGTTCGTGCTCACCGCACTGCTGCTTGGGCTGATCATCGGCAGTTTCCTGAATGTGTTGGTGTGGCGCCTGCCGAAGATGCTCGACCGCGAATGGCGCCTGCAAGCCCAGGACCTGCTGGGCCTGCCGGCGCAAGCCCCTGGTCCGGTCTACAACCTGATGCTGCCCCATTCCCAATGTCCCCATTGCGGTCACCGTATCCGGGCCTGGGAAAATATCCCGCTGTTGAGCTACCTGATGCTGCGCGGCCGCTGTTCAAGTTGCGCCGCGCCCATCGGCAAGCGTTACCCCCTGACCGAACTGGCCTGCGGCGCGCTGTCGGCGTTCCTTGCCTGGCATTTCGGCTTCGGCTGGCACGCCGCGATGGCGATGGTGCTGAGTTGGGGCCTGCTGTCCATGAGCCTGATCGACGCCGAGCACCAACTGCTGCCCGACTCCCTGGTCTTGCCGTTGTTGTGGCTGGGGCTGATCGTCAACAGCTTCGAGCTGTTCGTCTCGCTGCACCAGGCATTGTGGGGCGCGGTGGCGGGTTATCTGGCGCTGTGGTCGGTGTTCTGGGTGTTCAAGCTGATCACCGGTAAGGAAGGCATGGGCTACGGCGATTTCAAGCTGCTGGCGATGCTGGGTGCCTGGGGTGGCTGGCAAATCCTGCCGCTGACACTGCTGCTGTCTTCGCTGGTGGGCGCTGTCGTCGGCGTCATTGTGCTGCGCATGCGGGACGCCCCGACATCGACACAGATCCCCTTCGGCCCCTATCTGGCGATTGCCGGCTGGATTGCGTTGCTCTGGGGTGGTCAAATAACCGACTTCTATTGGCAGTCAGTCGGTTTCTAATGAGCAGCCCTTTGAAAAAACCCTGGATTCTCGGCCTGACCGGTGGCATCGGCAGCGGCAAGAGCGCGGCCGCCCAGCACTTTATCGACCTGGGCGTGCACACGGTCGATGCCGACCATGCGGCGCGCTGGGTGGTCGAACCTGGACGTCCGGCACTGGAAAAGATTGCCGAGCACTTCGGTCCTGGCGTGTTGCAGGCAGACGGCACGCTGGATCGGTCGGCGCTGCGCACGCTGATCTTCGAGGATGCCGATGAGCGCCGTTGGCTCGAAACGCTGCTGCATCCGCTGATCGCCGACGAAATCGCCCATCACCTGGGCCAGGCAAAATCACCTTATGCGATCCTGGTATCACCGCTGTTGATCGAGTCGGGACAATACGCGATGACCCAGAGGATCCTGGTGATCGACGCGCCTGAACGACTGCAGGTCGAACGCACCTTGCAGCGCGACCAGACCAGCG
>Ga0307408_100003614_pt1 | contig 10536 bp, 8 predicted proteins | sample 322Cmetagenome_FD_202116 | JGI IMG/M metagenome (GOLD analysis project Ga0307408, IMG submission 202116) | Maize rhizosphere microbial communities from greenhouse at UC Davis, California, United States - 322HYB-C-3 | ecosystem: Host-associated > Plants > Roots > Rhizosphere > Soil | place: USA... | reverse complement strand
GAGACGGATGAGACGCGCGATTATCGCGGGCTCGATTCGTACGTGCTGGCGTTGAATGTTGACGCGACTACCCGTGCGAATGAGGCGGCTGAATGCGTAGAGTGCGCCAGTGCCTCTGCCGATATTCGTCGCGATAGCAGCGCCGACTAGTCCTAACTTCGGAAACGGTCCGAGTCCGAAGATCAAACATGGTCCAAGAAGTATGTTGATCCAGTTGGCCAGCCATAACGTGCGCATCGCGATCGCTGCGTCGCCCGCGCCTCTGAAGATCGCGTTGATCATGAAAAGCATGACGACCGTCATATTGCCTGCGAGCATGATGCGCGTGAACGAAGAACCCTGTTCGACCACCCACGGCGATCCACCCATGAACCGCAGGAACGTCGGCGCGAGCCAAGCACCGATCACACCGATGACTATCGACACGATCAACGCCAATGCAATCGCCTGCACTGCCGAACGCGCAGCGCCGTCGGGATTCTGTTCGCCGATACGACGCGCGATCATCGCCATCGCGCCAATGCTCAGGCCGATCGCAAGCGCGTAGACGAGAGTCATTAATGATTCAGTGAGGCCGACTGTGGCAACCGCGTCAGTGGCGTTGCTGAGATGTGAGACCCAATAGATATCGACGACTGCAAAGACGCTCTCCATGATCATTTCCAGGACCATGGGTATCGCGAGCAAAAGGATCGCACGCCCGATCGGGCCGGTCGTATAGTTTCGATGCGAGCCGCGGATCGATTCCTTTACGGCAGACCACAGGCTTTGCGAGTCTTCCTGGGGAGCGGAGACTGTCTCTTCCATAGTCTTTTATCTACCGTAATCATCCTGAAGACGAACGATGTCGTCTTCGCCGAGATAATTTCCTCGCTGCACTTCTATGAAAACGAGCTCCGTGTCGCCCGGGTTCTCTACTCGATGCGCGGCGCCGATGGGAATGTCGATCGCTTCGCCGGCTTGCACGAGAATCTCTTCGCCGTCGCGAGTGACTTTTGCAGTTCCTTCAACTACGAACCAGTGTTCGGCGCGTTGTGAGTGTTTCTGATAACTGAGTCTCTGACCGGGCAACACTTCGATCCGTTTCACCTTGAAGTTGCGATCTTCTTCGAGCACGGTGTAGCTGCCCCATGGCCGGCGATCAAACTCTCGCATAAGCTCCTCCTCGAACGGTGGAACGTACTTCATTGAACACAAAAACACAAAGGCCCGAAAATGGGCCTCTGTGTCGCTTTGGTTGTTGTGGTTGAGTTTAGGAGTTGGCCTTCAATGTCACATAGATCACGTTGTTCCGTCGCTTGACTAGAACCAGAGCCGGCTTGGCGCCTGACCGCTGAATTGCCGCACTGAACTCTGCAACGGCTTTTACAGGCTGGCGATTTACTTCCTGAATCAGGTCGCCCTGCCGGATGCCGGCGTTCGCAGCGCTGCCCGCCGGATCGACTCGCGTAACGAGCAATCCCTGATCGTCAGCATCGAGTCCATAACGCGTTGCTGTTTCCGCAGTCAGCGGTTGGACAGTCAGTCCAAACTTCGTGTTTCCAGTGTCACCATTCTTGCTGGTGTCTTCACTGTCGCTATCGGGTCGCTCCCGGTCGGGAAGTTCCGCCAACGCGACCTGGAAGTTCTGATCGCGGCCGTTGCGAAGCGTGGTTACTTCGACATTCGATCCCGGAGGCATGCTGGCCACGAGGTTCCGCAGGCTGTTGTTGTCGATCACCGGTTGTTTGTTGACTGCGGTAATCACGTCTCCGCGTTTGATACCGGCTTTCTCAGCCGGGCCACCGTTCGCAACCGAGGTCACAATCGTGCCTCTCACGGCCGGGAGATTCAAGCTCGACGCCAGATCTGAATCGATGGATTGAATCGTCACGCCGAGCATACCGCGACGGACTTTTCCAGTCTTCAACAACTGATCCATCACGGCCTTGGCCATGTTTGACGGAATCGCGAAACCAATGCCGATGTTGCCGCCGGATGGCGAAAGTATCTGCGAGTTGATGCCGATCAGTTCGCCGTTGGTGTTCACGAGCGCGCCGCCGGAGTTACCGCGGTTAATAGCGGCGTCAGTCTGGAGGAAGTCTTCGAAACTGCCGTCGCTGAGACCGGTCGCGCGGCCTTTTGCACTCACGATACCCGAGGTAACAGTTTGTCCGATTCCGAGCGGGTTACCGAGTGCGAGAACAAAATCGCCGACGCGAACCTTGTCCGAATCGCCCAGGGAAAGTGTCGGCAGGTTTTGCGCTTCGATCTTCAACACTGCGAGATCGCTTGGCGGGTCAGAACCCACGAGCTTGGCGTTGAAGGTGCGGTTGTCGGTCAGTTCGACCTTGATTTCGAGCGCGCCGTCAACTACGTGATGGTTGGTAAGAATGTAACCGTCAGCATTGACGATGACTCCCGAACCGACGCCCTGCACGCGCTGCGGTGGCTGCTGTAGCTGCGGCATTCGGTCGCCGAAAAAGTCCCGAAAGTTCGGGTCGTCCATGAATGGAAACTGTTGTGCCGGTCGCGAACGCTCGGTAGACCGGATGGTCACGACAGCCGGCGAAACCCTGCTGACGAGTTCAGCATAGGACGTCTGCGCGTGGGCTGGCGCGAACGCAAACACAATCAAAAACAAACTTAAAAAACTGGATTTAGTCACGTTTCTCATTTAATAAATCTTCCTTTGCCTTATAAAGTGCGAAGTTTGGATTCATACGGGCGCTCTTCGGTTTACCGCCACAGCGGGGGCAAGCCCCTCTTCCTGACTTGTTCGGAGTGTCGACGCCTGAAAATAGAACAAGTAAGGAAGAGGGGCTGGCCTCCGCTGGTAGTTGCTTTGTGCTTGATGCGCCTGTGTTATACTCCGCGCGTCAAAACGCCAGCAATTCCGCAGCCTGTACGCCGTTTCGCCCCCGGTTTTCCAAACAAAACACGGCAGTAGTTCGAGGTAAAGCACTGGTGCACGGGATAGAAATCTCTAACGGCCACGACGACAACTCCGTTCTTATCGTCAACGACGAGCCCGATCAATTAACTTTGATGGGCAGCCTGTTGCGTAAGGCCGGTTACTCAGTTCTGACCGCCGAAGACGGTCGGGAAGGTCTAACGCTCGCCCGGCGAGAACGCCCCGATCTGGTCATCAGCGACGTCTCCATGCCGCGCATGAACGGGCTGGAATTCTGCCGCGCAATCCGCGGCGATTCCGAACTAAAAACCGTCCCGATTCTCCTCGTCAGTGCTCGACAAAAAGATACGGAAAGCGCGGTCGCCGGGTTGCGAGCCGGAGCCGACGACTACCTCGAAATCCCTTTTGATTCCGCGCGCCTGGTGGCGAAAGTCTCGCGCCTGCTCGAACGCTCGCGTCTGGAAGCGAGTTACAGGGATCTCGTGGAGCAGGCCAGCGACATGATCTTTACCCAGGATCTCAACGGCAAGTTGACGAGCATGAACCTCGCCGGACAGAAATTTCTCGGACGCCGGCCCGAAGAGATCATCGGCAACTCTTTTTTTGCAGTTTTCGGCATTATTCCGGAAAGTAACGGCTTCGCCGGCAGTTTTGGGCGGCCTCAGGAAGCACGCGAGTTCCGCCACCAGTTTGTAGCGCGTTCCGCGAACGGTGAGGATCGCTGGCTGGATCTCATCGTCTCTCCAATCAAGGACAAACTCGATGAGACCACAGGCTTTCGCGGACTCGCACGCGACGTCACGGAACGCAAGAATTTCGAAGAAGCACTGCGCGACTCAGAAGAACGCTATCGCCTGCTCTTCGAATCAACACCGCAACCAATCGCTGTCTACAACGAAGATACGCTCGGATTTCTCGCGGTCAACGAAGCTGCCACACGCACCTACGGCTACTCCCGCGATGAGTTTCTGGCGATGACTATCGACGACATTCGCGCACAGGAAGATATCCCGACGTTGATAATCAAAAACGACCCCCATGATCTGGTGATCTCGAGTCCCTGGCGTCATAGAACCCGGACCGGCCAGACGATCTACGTCGAGATGAGCTCGCATCCCGTCGTCTTCGACGGCAAGAACAGCAGGCTCGTGATCGTCAACGACGTCACAGAACGAAAACTTCTCGACGAGAAGCAACAACGCCTGCACACGTCGCTACAGCAGTCAGCAATGGAATGGCGCCAGACGTTCAACGCTATCGATTTTCCAGTGCTGATCGTCGATCTCGACAGTTCCATTAAGCGTTCAAATCTGGCGGCGGAACAGATCGTGGGAGTTGATCCTGAACAGATTCTCGGGAAAAAAATCAGTGAACTCGGTGAGGGCCAGCCGTGGAAAAAGGCTGCTGAACTCATCGAAGAGATACGCATCACTCAGACGCCGTTAGCGGAAGAAGTCAAAGATGAAGTGACTGGAAAAACGTGGGCCATCACACTTTACCACATTAACGAATTCGGTTCGGCAGGCGAACGCGCCATCCTGATCGCACAGGACATCACGAAGCGTGCCGAACTCGAAGCGTCACTGCGTCAAAGCGAGATGATGTCATTGCTGGGATCGCTCGTGGCGGGTGTGGCCCACGAAGTGAGAAACCCGCTGTTCGGCATCTCTTCGATCCTCGACGCGTTCGAAACGAGGTTCAGCGATCGCACTGAATACCTGCGCTACACAAACGTTCTGCGTGATGAGATTGGGCGTCTCACGATTCTGATGGAAGAACTGTTAGAGTACGGCAAGCCGTTCCGCGGTGAGTTGTACCTGGTATCAATAGAAGAAATGATCGCGCGATCCATTCGTGCCTGTATGCCGTCCGCGGGAGTGGCCCAGATACATCTCGAAAGCAGGATCGAGGACTCGTTACCGAAGATCAGGATTGACCGCCGTAGGCTGTCAAAAGTATTTGTGAACCTGATCGAGAACGCGATTCAACATTCGCCGCAGCAGGGTGCAGTAATTATCGAAGCTAACAAGGTCTCAGACGGTAACCAGGATTGGGTCCAGTGTGCCATCAAAGACTCCGGCGCCGGCATTCTGGCTGCAGACTTGCCCAAGATTTTTGAGCCGTTCTTCTCGAAACGACGCGGTGGCACAGGGCTCGGTTTAGCGATCGCCCAGCGCATCATGCAGGAACATCAAGGAAAACTCATTGCAGGCAATAACCCCGAAGGGGGAGCCTGTATGATAGCGAGATTCCCGATACCAGCCGGGGGAGACGCTTAATGGCGAGGAACAAGGTTCTGGTGGTTGACGATGAGTCGGGGGTTAGATTTGGTATCCGTGATTTTCTGGAGCAACACGGGTATGAAATCGAAGAAGCAGAAAGCTGTGAGGATGCGCAACAGTTGTTTCGTAACTCCCGGCCGGACATCGTCATCGCCGACTACATGTTGCCCGACGGCACCGCGCTCGACCTGTTGCCACGTTTGCGAGAGATCGACGCAGGTATTCCGCTGCTCGTGCTGACGGCGCACGGTTCAATCGATCTGGCTGTCAGGGCTATAAAAGAAGGAGCGGAACAGTTTCTAACCAAACCGCTGGAACTCCCCACGCTGCTCGTCATTCTCCAGAGGCTGCTGCAAAAACAGCGCAACTATCACAAACAACTCGCCAGCAAGTCGCGCCAGTCTCGCCAGGCCATCGATCCTTTTATTGGGACGAGCGCTGCCATCAAGGCATTGGCGGATCAGGCCAGAAAGATTTTATCCACTGAAAGCCCGGTTTTGATTCTGGGTGAAACCGGCACCGGTAAAGGCGTGCTCGCGCGGTGGCTCCATGAAAACAGTCCGCGCGCCGACGAAGCCTTCGTGGACCTTAACTGTGCCGGTCTAACGCGCGAGCTTCTCGAAACCGAACTCTTCGGCCACGAGAAAGGCGCGTTTACAAGCGCGACCAATTCCAAGCAGGGACTGTTCGAAGTGGCCCATCGCGGAACCATTTTCCTGGACGAAGTCGGAGATGTGGACCTTCAAATTCAACCGAAGCTGCTGAAAGTTCTGGAAGAGAAGCGTTTTCGCCGTCTGGGAGACGTCAGAGACCGTCAAGTTGACGTTCGGTTGATCGCCGCCACGCATCAGGACCTCGGACAACTGGTCCGAGAAAAGCGCTTTCGCGACGATCTCTATTTTCGCATCAGCACGATTCCATTGTCGTTCCCCGCGCTGCGCGACAGAATCGAGGATATCCCGACGTTGGCCCAATACCTTCTCGATAAGATTTCCGCCAACCTGGGCCGTGGTGAGTTGCGGTTGGACCAGGGATGTATTGAAGCCTTGCAGTCGTACTCATGGCCCGGCAACATCCGTGAGCTCCGTAACGTAATCGAACGTGCCGTTCTATTGAGTGACCAAAAACATATCACTCTCAACGATCTTCACTTCGATGGCCACGCACAAGTGGGAGCGCCTTTCCTCGACTCACGGTTGACTCTGCTGGAGCTCGAAAAACAGCACATCGAGCGTGTGCTGCAAGAGGAACGAGGGCGAGTTGAGAAGGCTGCAAAGCGTCTCGGCATTCCCAGAAGCTCGCTTTATCAGAAGATTAAGAAGCATCAGATCCCGATGTCCAAAGTCTAGAACCAGGGTCTGGATTTTGGACGACTCTTCCGTCCTCTCATTCGCCAATCTATTCTTTCCGCGTTAGATTCCCGATATTCCTATCTGTAATAGACGACGGACTTTACGGCCCATTGTTTGCAACACGGACGTCAAAGTGCCAAACATACGTATGTTTCTCGGGTAGTTCTCCGAGTGATTTGGCTGAGCTTGATAGAGCCTGCAATGCCCCGCAAGTTCTGTTGAGAAATCAGGCCTCCCACAAAAAATTAACGTCAAGGGGATTCCCTCCTATCGGGAGTCACTAACAAGGAGCTATTGCAATGTCCCGTCATGGGTCTCTAAAAAATATCGTACTGACGCTGGCGATCTTCGCAGTTATCAGCGTCGTGGCAGGTACGGCCAAAGCCGATATTGTTGTTGTCACCGGCGTCAACAATCAAGGCACAGATAATGTCCTGCTAAACCCCGCAACCGATGTGACTACCGTAACCGGTACAGTTGGTCAGAACAATCTTCTCGTCAACTTTACTTCCAGCAGTGGCAGTGGTCTGCTGAATGCAAACCCATCAGGTCAAGCGACAGTCAGTGGCGGAACCGGCAACACCGCGTTAACCCAACTGACCTTCGGTTTGGCCAACAACGACACGTTTACCCGCGCGGTATTCAACATCAATGCCTCCTCAAGTGGTTCTGTCGTGATCCACGTCGAGGGAGTCAACATCAATGGTGGCTTTTTTGAAGACGATTTCGTGGTCGATGCCAACGGCCAGAATTTCTTCACAGTGGATGCCATCAATGGACAAGCAATTACGTCCATCAGCCTCACCGCAATCAATGGCGCTGTTTTCCAGGATGTGAGACAGGTTCGCCTCGGTGGTGGTGAAGTCGTACAAACGGTTCCCGAACCAGCCAGCATGTTCCTGCTCGGCACTGGTCTTATCGGCGCTGCCGCGGGTGCTCGGAAACGTTTTAAGAAGAAATAGCGGAAAAGGCTTCGCCTTCTGAGTATTTCTCTTATTGAGACTGTGTTTACGCAACGGCATTTGCTCCGTCGTTTGCGTAAACATCAAATTGAAACTGAGTGACACAGACCGAGCGAACAGGCGTTCACTCGATAAACCGCACATGATTGATCACTCAAAGGGGGAACAATATATGGGAAGTCCACTTAAGATCATGCTTATGGGCGCCCTGCTGGCCGTGACGGTGGCACTTGGGACTGCGGAGGCTAAAGCAGATCCCGTCACCTTTAGCACCACGGGGGTCTTTAGTTTCAGTGGTACAAACGTCGCTGTTTTCGCGAATATTAACGGAACAACGACATTGACCTTCAACGGTACCACGAATTCGGTGAACACACCTGCCGGTACAAGTTTTGGCGACATCGTCGTCTCCAGCACTGTGCCGCCAGGCTCGACGGGACCCGCCATCGGCGGAAACTTCACCTTGAACTTCATTCAGGTGTCACCGGCAGGCGCGGGAAGCTTGGTGGGAACGCTCTCTGGTACACTCGGTTTTGATACCGGTATCGCCACGCTAAGTTTCGCGACCACTACAATCACCATTGGCGGATTCACCTACACAGTGAACCCGGTCTATACCATCGCCTTGCCAGTGACTGGTGTCGGCGGCGGAGCAGTAACGGGTACTACGACGCTTCAAGGTACCGTCACGGGTGGTGCTGTGCCTGAGCCAACCAGCATGATGCTGCTCGGTACTGGTTTGCTGGGTGTTGCGGGCGCAGTAAGAAAGCGCTTCAAACGATCGTAGTTAGCTCGATCGAACAGCAACTCTGGTGGATTGCGTTTTCAAAGTTGTCAAACGTGCCAAGGGCCGGTTTTTGTATGCAGCCCCGGGTAACAACTAAGGGAGTGTATGCATGTATGCTGAACCAATGATTTCCCCCCTGGACGCCAGCGGCCGGATCTACGCGCTACAGGACGAAAAGGGAAACTTTATAGGAACGGGCACCCGTGAGGTTTGTGAAGTTCTACTTTATATAATCACGAAGCCAGCCACGCCTAGTAGTGCTGGGCGAGTGAACGTTCCAGTTATGCAGCGATCAAATGTGCGGGCTGCAATTTGTATCTAGAATATCTAGCTTTCGGGTCGGGCAGCGGCAGCTTCCAGGCTACTAGTTGTCGTTGCCCTGACCTTCATCGTTTATTTGTGCGGAAATTTTACGATGAGCTCCACGGGAGCTATACCCCTCGCAACTAACTTCATCTCCTTGGGAATTTTTCCGGCAAGTCTCTGCTCGCCTAATCCACGGGTGTGAGCGAGAGTATTGCTATGGTCGAGTCTTTATAACGAACGAGCAAAGGGTGGCCGTGTAAATTATCGCATTAATACTGAACCAGTGTGCCCATGTGAAGCAGAGTCGATTTGGAACCCTCAAAAGAGTCTCCGGTAAATTGAGACAGATGTGGCTTGGTCGAGATGAGCGCTCGCTGAGAGAGACTCCCTTGCCGCGGCTGCTGGTCGTCGATGATGAAGAGTCGATCTGCTTCTCGATGAGTGAGTACTTCTCCTTGCACGGTTATAAAGTCGATACCGCCTGTGAAATCGAAGAAGCAGAAAAATTGATTGGAGCGACGGACTACAAAGTCGTAATTCAGGACTTGCGCCTCACTATGACCAACAGCCACGACGGCCTCGACATAATCAGGTTGATCCGCGAGCACAATCCGCAGACGCGAATAATCGTTTTGACGGCGTATGGCTCGGCTGAGCTTGAAGACGAAGCGAGACGCTGCGGCGCCGACGCGTTTCTCAGGAAGCCAAAGCCGCTCTCGCAGGTTGCGCAGGTAGTTCAGGGCCTGATCGAATCCCCTCCAAAGCACGCCGCCCGCCCCGCTTAAACAAGCCTTCAGTGAAAATCGTGTGACGGCGCAGCCGCGACCGTAAATGCGAGTGGCTGCACGTGGCTCGCTTTGACCGAAATCACGTTATCCTGATGCTGTAATGCGCCTTCGATTAAGAGAAACGGATGCCCGACCAGTTCGTGCCGGTACTTATCGAAGAGTTGCGGCGTGACGATGATATTGCTGACTCCGGTTTCGTCTTCCAGACTCAGAAACATAAAACCTTTTGCCGTCCCGGGCCGCTGCCGAACAATTACCCAGCCTGCCACACGCACAAGGGTGCCGTTGCGTAATTTGCGTATATCGATCGCGCGCAGGGCGTTGAGCTTGTTCAACTCTCCGCGGTGATGCGCCACCGGATGCTTCCCGATCGTCAAACCTGTCCCACGAAAATCAGCGTCAACTCGCTCTGTTAGAGTCATCTGCTGCAATGGCGAATTGCCGTCTTCTTCGAGCAACTCTTCGTACAGCTTGCCGGCGGCGCGCGTCACGCGTTCAACCTGCCACAGCGCATCGCGACGAGATGAGTTCTGAATAAAGTTCAACGACCCCACCGCAGCCAACTTCCTCAATTCATCTTTGCGAAGTTCAGGCACGCGATTACGCAAGTCGTCAATGCCGGCGAAAGCACCACCGGCAGTTCGCTCGCGAACAATCGCCTCTCCTGACTGCTTGCTCAACCCTCGCACGTATCTTAGACCGAGACGAAGAACGAGCGTTCCGTCTTCCTCTTCCTCGAGCGTGCACAACCAATCCGAGCAGGTAATGTCGATCGGCAGAACTTTCAGTCCATGACGTTGCGCGTCTTTAACGATGGTGAAGGGCTGATAAAAACCCATCGGTTGATTGTTGAGAATCGCCGCCGTGAACGCAGCCAGGTAATTACACTTCAGATAAGCGCTGGCGTAAGCGATGAGGGCAAAACTTGCCGCATGCGACTCCGGAAAACCGTAAAGCGCAAACGAACTGATTGACAGCACGATGTCATCCTGCGTCTTGCCGTTGATCCCGTTTCGCGCCAGTCCTTGCCGCAGCTTTACTTCAATCGCCTTCATGCGCGCTTCCGAACGTTTGAAACCAAACGCGCGCCGCAACTCTTCAGCCTCACCTCCGGTGAATCCCGCGCAGTCCATGGCCACTCTCAACAATTGCTCCTGAAACAGCGG
>Ga0307408_100003612_pt1 | contig 10539 bp, 7 predicted proteins | sample 322Cmetagenome_FD_202116 | JGI IMG/M metagenome (GOLD analysis project Ga0307408, IMG submission 202116) | Maize rhizosphere microbial communities from greenhouse at UC Davis, California, United States - 322HYB-C-3 | ecosystem: Host-associated > Plants > Roots > Rhizosphere > Soil | place: USA... | reverse complement strand
GCGCTTGACTTAAGCTCAGCTACTCTCGCGCCCGGTGAGGTTACGAGTTGCACAAACTCCTGCGATTGCTCCAGATCCTTTCGTATCGCGTTGTTCTGACGCCACAGCACGACGATACCAACGATCAAAGCAGTAAAGAGCACAGCGGCCGCCATCGCACCGAGCGAACCAAACGAACTCCAGAGATTGCGTGGCGTCGATCGGAATGGAACGACGTTCGGTTCCGAGAGATCTTTCCTGACCTCGTCGAGAATGCGTTCACGAACTTTCGGAGACGGCTCTGCGGAATTCGATCCGAGCGCCAGCGCCGCGGCAGTGGCTTGCCACTCGTCGAGCTCCTTACGGCACTCAGCACAGTTTTCGAGATGCTCGTTCAACGCCTGCGCTTCCGCCGCATCGAGCGCTGACAACGCGCGCGCCGGAATCATCTCCTTGTAGTCTTCGTGGACCATCAACTTAAAAACCAAAACTTTCGCCCTGACCCGCCAGCAATTCGCGCAAGCGGATCATACCGGTGCGCATGCGAGTCTTCACCGTTCCCAGCGGCGCACCGAGTCGCGTGGCGATCTCTGACTGCGTCAGACCGTCGAAATAAGCCAGCATTATTGGACGTTTTTGCTCGTCGGGGAGTTTAGCGAGCGCATCGCTCACGAGCCCGCGTTGTTCTGACTTGAGCGCATCGGTTGCCGCATCTGAGATCTCTTCCGAAACTTCGCGCGCACCTGCCTCCGCAACGCGTTCGCGTGAGGCGAGTGTTCGCAGCCGGTCGATGCCGCGACTGCGCGCGAGTGTCACCAACCACGTGAAGGGACGTCCGCGATTCTCATCAAAATCCGCCGCCTTGCGCCAGACCTGAAGGAACACTTCCTGAAGGACGTCTTCCGCTTCCTCGCGGTTATTCAATATACGCATCAGCAGCCCAAACAGGATGGCGCGATAGCGATCGTAGAGCTGCGCGAGGGCCGCCTCGTCCCGGGCGGCAATCGCTTTGAGCAATAAGACATCGCTCTCTTGTGCGGGTTCAGGTTGCAAGCGGAGAATATACGTAGCCACAGATAAACACGGATTTCATGCACGGATTTGATCAAATCTGTGCATGAAATCCGTGTTTATCTGTGGCTAAATTTCTTACGCGATGGTGATCTCTTCGCTGAGATACACGTCCTGGATCGCGTTCAGCAGTTGCACGCCCTCGGCCATCGGACGCTGGAACGCCTTGCGGCCGGAGATCAGTCCCATGCCGCCGCCGCGCTTGTTAATCACTGCCGTGCGAACCGCTTCTGCCAGGTCACTCGTGCCTTTCGATTCGCCGCCCGAATTGATCAAGCCGCAACGGCCCATGTAACAATTCGCAACCTGGTAACGCACCATATCGATCGGATTGTCAGTCGTCAGCTTCTCAGAGACGAGCTTGCTGGTCTTTCCGTAGGAGCTTCCCAACACATCTTCGACAGCCTTATAGCCGCCGTTTCGCTCAGGCAGTTTTTGCTTGATGATGTCAGCCTGGATGGTCACGCCGAGATGGTTTGCCTGGCTCGTCAAATCCGTCGATGCGTGCATGTCGCCGGCGGGAGTTTTGAACTTCGAGTTGCGCAGGTAACACCAGAGAATACACCCCATGCCGAGTTCGTGCGCCTGCGCAAAGGCCTCGCTGATTTCGGTTATCTGGCGCGTCGATTCATCGGATCCGAAATAGATGGTCGCGCCGACCGCAACCGCGCCGAGGTTGTGCGCTTCCTTAACCGTTCCAAACAAAACCTGGTCAAATTTGTTCGGCAACGTCAGCAACTCGTTGTGATTGATCTTTACGATGAACGGAATTTTGTGCGCGTACTTCCGAGCAACCGTACCAAGCACGCCGAAGGTCGAAGCCACTGCATTACAACCACCCTCGATCGCCAGCTTCACGATATTCTCGGGATCGAAGTACTGCGGGTTGGGCGCAAACGAGGCACCCGCCGAATGCTCGATTCCCTGATCTACGGGCAAGATCGAGACATAACCAGTACCCGCGAGCCTGCCGTGATCAAACAACGACTGGAGCGAACGCAACACTGCCGGCGAGCGATCGGAGATAGACCAAACACGGTCAATAAAATCGGGCCCGGGCAGTTGTAGATGGTCTTTCAGAATCGTTTGGGACGAGTGGTTTAGTAATTCCGAGGCATTCGGCCCAAGCAGTTCCGCAATGCGGTCAATCGAGTCAGAGCGTTGTAGTTTGGTTACCATGGCAGGAATTATACGTAACCGGGTTTGCGGACGCCAACTATCGGTTGAATGGACCACAAATTTTCGTATACAATCTCACGTCGCCGCGGGAATCCCAGGCACCCTCTAGCAGTTTTTCCACACTCAGCGACGAGTCGAACCAACTGTTTTTGGTAAGTTCCAGAAAGGTCACTCTAAATGAAATCGCGTACCCCCTTCTTTCTCCCAACGCTACTATTACTGTGTCTATTTGCCGCCTTTACGGCTACCGCGCTGGCATACGGTGAAGATTGGAAGCCAATCGATCCGGCCCAGCTTGCCCTGAAAACCTCGGTCGTGGAAAAAGAGGCGGATGCCGAAGGCCTCTTCTGGGAAGTCAGGATGGACGACAACCCGGAAGGCGATCTGATTTTCAATCACTACCTGCGCGTCAAAGTCTTCACCGAACGTGGCCGCGAGTCACAAAGCAAGATCGACCTGCTGTACGGAAAGCTCTATGGCAGTGAGATCAAGATCGGCGACGTCGCCGCCCGCACTATTAAAACTGACGGCACAATTATAGAACTTAAAAAGGAAGATATCTTTGACCGCACGGTCGTCAAGACAAGTGGACTGAAATACAAAGCCAAGTCGTTTGCAATGCCGGGAGTCGAGCCCGGCTGCATCATCGAATACCGCTGGCGAGAAACGAGAGTTCGTACCAACGCAGACAACGTTCGCCTCAATTTTCAACGCGACATTCCGGTGCAGCGAGTTCAATATCTCGTCAAGCCGTACGCGTATGAAGGTTACGGCTTCAACTCAATCACGCTGCACGGCAAGCCGACACCATGGACCAAGGATAAAAACGGTTTCTACATGACCTCGATGACCAACGTACCCGCGCTCCACGATGAGTCGCGTATGCCTCCTGAGGACCAGGTAAAAACCTGGATGCTGGTCTTTTATCAAAGCGTCACTGACGACAGAAAAGACGTGGATAAGTATTGGACCAGGACCGGCAAGTATTACTACGACAAGACTAAATCACTCACCAAGCCCAACGAGGAAGTAAAGAAAATGGCGGCGTCACTCGTTGCTGATGCCAAGACCGACGACGAGAAGCTGGAACGACTATTCGACTTCTGCCGCACCAAGATCAAGAACACCAGTCTAGACACCGCCGGCATAACCTCTGACGAGCGCGCCAAACTCAAAGAAAACAAGAACCCCGGCGACACCCTTAAACGCGGCATGGGCAGCAGCGCCGACATCGATCAGCTCTTCGCCGCACTCGCCACTGCTTCGGGTTACGACGCCCGCATCGCTTTCGCGCCCGATCGCGGTGACATTTTTTTCGACAAGAGCGTGCCCAACAGCTACTTCATCGATCCGATGAATATCGGCGTTAAGGTTGGCGACAGTTGGAAGTTCTTTAATCCTGGTTATCCTCACATTCCGTTCGGAATGCTGCGTTGGCAGGAAGAGGGCCAGCCGTCGCTGATCCCGGATCCCAATCAACCGGTTTGGGTTGAGACTCCGATGTCGGGGCCTGACAAATCGCTCGTAAAACGAAGCGCGAAGTTGAAGCTGAGCGACGACGGGACGCTGGAAGGTGACGTTCGTATTGAATATACGGGCCAGTTCGCGATCGAACGAAAGATGGACATTGACGAAGAGTCAGAGAATCAACGCGAAGACGACCTGAAAGAAGAGATCACGGGACAAATGAGCGCGGCTGAAGTCAGCAATATCAAAGTCGAAAACGTGATGGAGTACACCAAGCCGCTGGTCTACACTTTCCACGTTCGCGTACCGAGCTATGCGCAACGCACCGGCAAACGACTCTTCCTCCAGCCCGCGTTCTTTCAGCATGGTAAAGGACCACTCTTCGCCACTACGGATCGAAAGTATCCGATCTATTTCCACTATCCCTGGTCCGAAGACGATCATGTTGACATCGAGATGCCTAAAGGCTACGCGTTCGATAACGCCGACGCTCCGGCGCCCTTCGGCAGCGGTAAGATCTCGGCGTACAAAGTCAGTATTCAGGCCAGCACTGACGGAACGCTCCTGATTTACAAACGCAATTTCTTCTTTGGCGGAGACGGCACAGTCTTGTTCCCGGTTGAATCTTATGGTCCACTCAAGCAGTATTTCGACATGCTGCACAAACAGGACAACCACAGCCTCGCGCTGAAGCAGACCGCTACCACGAATTAATTGATAATGATCAGCTAGAACAAGTCAGGAAGAGGGGCTTGCCCCCGCATTCCCGAACGAGCGGGGGCAAGCCACCCTTCCTGACTTGTTCTACCTATGGTTGAATGGAGTGTCGAAGATGAAAGTACGACTAATCGCAATCCTCGGTCTTTTGGTGTTCGCTATATCCGCAAGTGCGGCGCCGGGAGACGAAACTCCTCCATGGGTGCAGCAAGCGGTCACGCTCAAAGTCCCCACTTACGACAAAGACGTTCCCGCAGTCGTGTTGCTGGATGAGCAGTCGATGACAATCGGCTCTGACGGAAAGGTGAACGAAGTCTACAACTTCGCTGTTCGTATCCTGCGACGCGAAGGACGCGCGTATGCCGTGGGCCAGGTTGGCTACATTCCCGACATCGGCAAAGTAAAAGACTTTCGCGCGTGGTTGATTCGGGCCACGGGCGAACCGAAGCGCTACGGCAAGGACGACTTCGTAGACATCGCCGCCGATCTCAACGACGTTTACAACGAGTATCGCGTGCGTCGCGTGTCTGCGGCGGATGACGCGGATACGGGTGCTGTTTTTGCTTACAGCTATACCCTCGAGGATCGATCAGTTTTTACTCAGTCTGACTGGGCGTTTCAGGGTTCACTGCCGGTCATTAGTTCACGCTACAACCTCACGTTGCCGGAAGGCTGGCGCGCGGAAGCAGTGACGTTTAATCATCCGAAGATTGAGCCGCGAGTTAACGGCACGAGTTACTCATGGGAACTCTCAAACCTGCCGGCCGTTCCTGATGAACCATTGAGTCCGAGCTTGAGTAATCTCGTCCCGCGTTTGGCGGTCAGTTATTTTCCGCCGGCAAACACACCGGCACTCTCGATCAAGACGTTTCAAAACTGGGCCGACGTCGCGACGTGGATGAGTGAGCTTGAAGATCCGCAGGTGATTGTCGACGACGCGCTCGCGCGCAAGGCTTACGAACTGACGGCACTCGCGAAAACCGAGTACGACAAGATCCGCGCCATCGCACAGTACGTTCAGAACATTCAGTACATTTCGATTCAAACCGGCATCGGTCGCGGCGGTGGCTATCGCCCGCACGCTTCAAACGAGGTCTTCGCGAAGTCGTATGGCGACTGCAAAGACAAAGCGAATCTCATGCGCGCGATGCTCAAGGTCGTCGGGATCACCGCGATTCCGGTGAGTATTTATTCCGGTGATCCGACGTACGTGCGCGCGTCGTGGCCGTCGCCGCAACAGTTCAATCACTGCATCATCGCAGTCAAGGTCAGCGATCAAACTCAGGCCAGCACGGTTATTCAGCATCCGACGCTTGGTCGACTGTTGATCTTTGATCCGACTGACCAGGAAACGCCGATCGGCGATCTGCCGTTTCATCTTCAGGGCAGTCTCGCGTTGATCGATTCGAAGACTGAAACTGATCTCGTAAAAATGCCAATCACTCCGCCGGAGATGAATCAACTCGAACGGACAGCGACGCTCGAGTTGCAGGCAAATGGCGCGATCGCCGGCCAGATCAAGGAGATGGCTAACGGGCAAACGGCAGCGACATTCCGTACGCAGTTTCGCCGGCTCTCGAAACCGGAGTACACCGGAATGATTGAGCGCTGGCTCACGTCAGGCGCGACGTCGGCGAAGCTGAACAAAATGGAGCCGTCCGATAATGCTGCTGACGGTCGCTTCACGCTGGACGTCGAGTTCAGTGCGAATCAGTATGCGCAACTGATGCAGGATCGGCTGTTGGTCTTCAAGCCCGCTGTGGTATCGCGTCGTGAAGGTTTGGCGTTGACTGCGGCCACACGTAAACATCCCGTGGTGCTGCGGGCTAACGCTTATTCTGAAACCGTGCAGGTGAAGTTGCCGGCCGGGTTTACTGTTGATGAAGTTCCGGATGCTGTGAAGCTCGAGACTTCGTTTGGAACTTATGTGACGAGTTACGAAGTGAAGAACAATCAACTGGTCTTCAAGCGGCAGTTGTCACAGCAGGCAACAACCATCGCCCCGGCGGATTACGAGAAGGTAAGAAAGTTTTTCGAAAGCATCCGCACCGCAGAGCAGGCCCCGGTGGTCCTGGCCCGGCAGTAAAACCGTTACCACGGATTTTCGCAGATGAAGAACGGATTAATCTCGTTTTTTTCATCTGTGTAATCTGTGGCTAAAATTCATCCGCCAATTAGCCTCGCGATTCCAAACGCGGCGCCAGCGGCGGCGCTGCCGATCAAAGCAGTTTGAAGGGCGCTTCGGATCGGACGAGTTCCGGTGAAGCGCCCTTTTACAAACCCAAAAACCAGCAACGCGCTGAGTGTAAACCCAACCGAATAAAACAAAGCTTCCGCCGTCGAGTGTGAGAAGAAATACGGCGCGAGGGGAATCAGACCGCCTGCGACGTACGCTCCCGCGATTGTCAACGCACTCCTGAGCGCGCGTCCCGGATCAGGTTTCTCGAGTCCCAACTCGAACCGCATCATGAAGTCGACCCAGTTGCGCGGCTGGCGTTTCAGAGCCTGAACAATGGGCCACGTTTCCTCTTCGTTGAGACCGTAAGCCTGAAAGACCTCAGCGACCTCGCGCATCTCCTCGTGCGGTATCTCAACCACTTCGCGCTTCTCGCGCTCGCGTTCTTTCGCGTAGTGCTCGGCGTCGCTCTTCGCAGCCATGTAACCGCCGAGTCCCATCGCAATCGAACCGGCAGCGATCTCCGCGAGTCCCGCAGTGATGATTATCGCATTGTGATCGATCGCGCCCGTCAAACCCGCTGCGAGAGCAAAAGGCACTGTCAAACCATCAGCCATTCCGATGACGATGTCGCGCACGACGGCACTCGCCATGAAGTGACGTTCGATGTGGGGAGTCTGCGGCATCAGAATTTTCCAAACAACATTAACACTCCAATCACAATGAACGCAGTCGCCGCCACGCGCTTCACCCACACCAGCGGCACGTAATCGCCGACCAAACTACCGACCAAAACTCCGAGCGCCGACACTGCCGCCAGCGCCAGACTCGCGCCGATAAACACAGCCCACGGCTTCTTTGAATCCGCCGCCATCGTCATCGCCGCGAGTTGCGTCTTATCACCCATCTCAGCGAGGAAGATGATGCCAAAAGTTGTCAGCAGTATGCGCAAATCCATGTGTAGTCTCCGATCCTATTTCAAATCGGTAACCAGTATGGCATCGCGCATCAGAGCGCCGCGAGTGCACGCCAACTGTTTCCCATCGTGAGACCATGCAAACCCGGTAAGCAGCATGTCTCTGAAATCCGTAACCTGCTTTGGTGGTCCACCGTCGAGCGGCAGGCTCCAGATGTTCGTGACATTGTTTGTCGTGGTTGTGTAATAGATTGATTTACCGTCGTGTGCCCACCAGTGGATCGTTGTCAGACCAGTGCCACTTTGAGGCACCGTGAACGTCTTGATTGGAGGGCCGCCCTCAAAAGGGATCACGGCAATACGGTTTGGCGGAGCATATGCATCGCTCGACTCGGGATACGTGAAAGCGATCGATTTTCCATCCGGTGAGACGGTTGAAGTTGTTGCTACCTGGTCGGTGACTTTAATGGGCGCGCCACCATCGATCGACACTCGCCGAAGCACGGGCTGGGCTCCATCCTGCGCTGTGTAAATGACCCATCGACTATCCGGCGATAATGAGGGAAACGAGTCAGACAATCCGGAAGTCAGTTGCACCGGATTGCTGCCATCCAGATTCATGCGCCAAATGTTCCTCTTCCCCTCCTGCCACAACACGAACACGATGTAGCGCCCGTCAGCAGTAACAACTGGCGAAACATTGGCTGCTTTATTCGCAGTTAGCTGTTTCCGATTCTTGCCGTCTGGATCGGTGATCCAGATATCTGCGGCGCCACTCTCGTTCGAAACGTAAACGATTCTGCCGTCAGGCGTCCACGAAACGTTACTTCCGGTTAACGAAAAGAAATTGGCCACATTTCCGGTGGGCAGCCGGACCTCTTTCGTCGCGTCACCGTCAGGCACGACCCAGAGGTTCACCAGACCCTGAGACTGGATCGTGGTGAGTTTCTTGCCATCCTGAGTTAATCCAATCGCTCGATAGGCATTCAGATCATTCGTGACGCGCCTGCCACGACCATCCGGATAGCTGATGTGCCAGATCATCGCTGTGATTGGATTCTCTCCAGCGACAACTAACAAGCCGCTCATGTCCGGCAACCACTGCACACGCGCCGAGTACAACCACGACTCCGGCGATAGCTCTTTCTGACTTCCATCCTCGACCGAGAAAGCTACCACTTTGCTGCGTCCACCTATCGTGATCACGCTCGCGGCGATGAGCTTCCCATCGGGAGACCACGACGGTCCGGTAAAAAATATCGGCGTAAAGCGCTCCGGATTCTTTTTGATATGGAGAAGCCGTTCATCACCGCCATCAACGTTCGCAATCACGAGCGTGCTTTCACCCTGAGTCGGATAGTTACCACGCACGAGTGCAAATTGTTTGCCGTCCGGCGAGAAACTGACCGGAGAATCAAGTTTCTCCAGAACCTTTACGGGAGCTCCGCCAAGCGCGGGAATTTTATAAAGCGTGCCTGCGTCGAGATTCACTTTAACGATGTAATAGATTTCGTTTCCGTCAGGAGAAAATGTGATGCCGAAATAGCCGACGCGCGCCGGCGGAACTATCAACTTGTCGTTCGCAGTGCTCACCTGCCTGATGTAAAGACTCTGGCTGCTTCGATCGCTCAACACATAGACGATGTACTTGCCGTCAGGCGAGATCGTCGCATCGATCGCGTTGCCTGAATTGGTTAGCCGCGTAAGCTGGACATCCCAGAAGCGCTCCACCGGCGCCTTACGAGAAAGCCACTTGTAAACTCCGAAACTCGCCGCACTCACAACGACGAGAACCGTCAGCAACGCGAGCGCCGACCGAATGCGCGGTCGCTTGATCTCGGTAGTGGTCGACTGCTGAAACTCGAGTTCTTGTTTGAGTGCCTTCAGATCGAGCCAGAGATCTTTGACGACCTGGTAACGTTCCTCGCGATCCTTTCGCAGCGACTTATTAACGATGCGCATCAATTCCGGCGGCACGCCCGGCACGACACGCGGCAACGGCGTCGGTTCGGTTTTTAAGATCGATGCGAGTGTATCGCTCGGCGTCTCGCCTTCAAACGGTTTGCGCCGCGCCAGCATTTCGTAGATCACTGCGCCGAGACTGAAGATGTCGGAACGATGGTCCACACTCAGACCACGCGCCTGTTCCGGCGACATGTAGCCCGCCGTTCCCATCACGATGCCTGAGCCGGTGCGCACTTCACTTGCCGGCGCTTCTTCGCTCAATTTCGCCAAACCGAAATCGAGAACCTTCACGTAACCATCAGGCCGGAGCATGATGTTTTCCGGTTTGATGTCACGATGAATGATCCCGGCTTTGTGTGCGGCGACGAGTGCGTCGGCGATCTGAATCGCAATGTTTAGCGTTTCGGATAACGTCAGCGGCGCGCGAACCAGCCGGTGGCGCAACGTTTCGCCTTCAACGTACTCAGTGGCGATAATGTGTGAGCCTGCGGCCTCGCGGATCTCGTAGATCGTGATGATGTTTGGATGATTGAGCGCCGACGCCGCGCGAGCTTCCTGTTCGAAACGCCGCAAGCGATCGTCGTTGGTTGTAAAAGTCGCGGGCAGTAATTTCAGAGCGACTTTGCGACCGAGTCGTTTGTCTTCGGCCAGGTAAACCTCGCCCATGCCGCCGCGACTGAGAAAAGAGATCACCTGATAGGAATCGATCGTGTAACCCGGATTCAGTTCTGCGCGTTCGCTGGCGAGTAACGATGCGGCTACCTCGAACGCAGGCTGATCGATGAAGCTGCCACTCTGTTCGTGCGACGCGATCAGCGATTCGACTTCGCTGCGCAACTCCTCGTCACCGAAACACGCCTGCGAAATGAACGAACTCCGCTCCTCGGGCCCATGAGCTATCGCCGAGTTGAAGATCTCTTTGACTTGTTGCCACCGCTCAGGAGTCATCTAAATAAAACGCGGCTGTTAATGCCGAATTCCCTCATGAATTTGATTCTGCTGGCGTAACTGTAGGGGCGGCCCTCCGTGGCCGCCCGTCGTTCGCAACAGATCCTACTCCCGAGACGGG
>Ga0307408_100003611_pt1 | contig 10541 bp, 9 predicted proteins | sample 322Cmetagenome_FD_202116 | JGI IMG/M metagenome (GOLD analysis project Ga0307408, IMG submission 202116) | Maize rhizosphere microbial communities from greenhouse at UC Davis, California, United States - 322HYB-C-3 | ecosystem: Host-associated > Plants > Roots > Rhizosphere > Soil | place: USA... | reverse complement strand
CATTCGGGCTAATTGAGTAAGTAAGAAGCATATTACGGCATAAGTTCTCGCCCAGGCACCAAAACGATGTTCCAGATGAGTATAAGCCGAAATCTCACCTGTACTTCTGTAAAACGGCACGAAATATTTAGAAGCCACCCAAGCCGCTAAAGGCATGGATATACTAAACACGAAAGCATTCCAGTTGCCACCGAAAGCCTTCCCTGGTACTCCTAAAAATGTATTGCTGCTTAAAAACGTGGCGTAGATGGAAAGGCCGATAGCCCAGCCCGGAATACTGCCTGATGCTTTCGTAAATTGTTCTGAATTTTTATTTTTCCTGGAGAAGTATACTCCCACGAGCACCATTGCTATCAGGTAAAAAAGTATAACTGCAAGATCAAATATTGGCAGGCCTTTCATTTGGATAATCCTAAACTTTACTTGGTTAGTGTTAGATGTAAACAAATATCACCCGCAGCGAATATTCTTTCTTATAGCATTTTCTCCATCTATTATATGATGTTATCAGAGGAATAAATTTAGCACAGAATCAGCTCCAGAGTTAGTTTTAGCATGGTTCGGACATTTAAAACGCCTACCCAATAGCATGAACACTAAGCGTCAGAGCTTGATATCCATTATTTCATAGAGGTTCCTTTGCCAACAACTAGGCCTTAAAAGACCTCTCATTCAATACCTGTTTGTGCAAGAATTTAGGTTTCTATACACAAAACTGTAACATAACTTCACAAAAATTGTACTAAATAAAGTGCACTCTGCTTATGAAAATCGATTCCTGGCTTTCTATCTTCTGCTGGCACAGATTTCGTAATAAGTACATCAGAAAACGAAAGATTATGAAAACGACCCTTGATATCACCACTCACTTAATTGAAAATTTTGACAAATTATTGGCGACTATATTAAAAGAAGACCTTAAAAGCTTCAAAGGCGGCAAAGGTAAATTCATTAGCAACAACCAGGCAAATACCCAGGATAATGACCTACTGGTAGCCTGATCTACATATATAATCATATCAATAGAATTCTATTACATAAGGAGAGGTTTGCATGGCTGCAAGCCTCTTTCTTTTTTAGATATGCCTACCGGTGAACCCTATAAATGTTAGGCAAACTTCTATTTTGAAGATTTACTACATCAGTTTGCTCTAACGGCTTTCCAACAATTGCCTTTATCGCTGAATTCAATTGTGCCTCGGTTCTTATTCCCACCACCGCTGAAGCGATAGCTTTATTCGCAAGAACATAGGCAATAGCAAGTTCGTCCATACTCCTACCTGCAGCAGTATCGGCAATCGCTTTCACAACCCGAGATACCTCCTCTTCAGATTTTTCCAAATAAGCCTTTGCCGGCTTGTCCACAAGCAAGCCTTGCGCAAGCACCCCTCTTGCGAGAACTGCAATACCATTTTTTTCAAGCAACTTTAAACAGGATTCTTCCGGACGACGGTCCAACAAACTATATTGCATCATTACGCTTACTATCCCCGAACGACGCACATATTCCTTAATCACGTTCGGTCGAATCGAAGAAATTCCGTAATGCCGAATCTTTCCCTGCTGCTTCAATAATTCAAATGCTTCTATTGTTTCGTCTATCTGATCTTCGATTGTACCACCATGGAGCTGATACAAGTCGATATAATCTGTTCTTAATCGCTTTAAACTCCCTTCCACCGATTTTAAAATGTATTCCTTTCGGGGATTCCAGTCCCAGCCAGACCCGTCGGGCCGCATCTGATTACCCACCTTGGTTGCAACAATTACATCGTTTCTTTTATAGGAAAGAGCCTTCCCCAGAATTTCTTCATTTTTCCCTTGCTCATAAAGATCAGCTGTATCAAAAAAATTCATACCCGAGTCTATCGCTTTATGAATAAGCAAATCTCCATCTGCGAAAGATTTAAGAGCCATGCAACCAAAGCCAATCTTGCTTATTTTCAATTCAGATTTTGCAACGAAAGAATATTCCATGGCCGAAGTTATCGACAAATAAATGAGCCAACAACTTTATCACCAAACCACAAACGGCACATAATAAAAAAAGAGCAGAAGTGCTGCTCTTTCATACCAAAACAAATTACTCTTAAGTAACAATTTTTCCTTAAGTAGATAGATTGAATTTTTTGGGATATTATAAAAGGTATTTATCTAACTAATAATATTCGCCCTGATACAACTGCGAATTTGAATAAATTGCAGATAACACATCCTGGCCACACTCATACGAGATCAAGCACCTTTCCTCAGAAAGCAATTGCTTCTCGATATCAATATCTATTGAGCTGTTTATTTTAGCAACATTGCTTTTAAACTGCTCTTTCAGTTTTTTCCTTTTTATTGCTTCAATAAAATTCAGAACCTCTTGCTGACTTTCAAGAACTAAACCCGGAACGGTAACTGGCTTATTGTTATCGTCCAAGGCCACCATTGTGAAATAACTGGTATTGGTATGTTTAACTGTATTTTTCTTAACATTTTCAGCGATTACCTTAATACCAACAACAATAGAACTATTTCCAACATAGTTTACCGTTGCATGTAACGAAACCAGCTCACCTACCTCCACAGCAGCCAAAAAGTCAACCGTATCAATAGAAGCTGTTACACAATATGCATTCGAGTGCTTAGCTGCGCATACATAAGCAGCTTTGTCCATTAGCGATAAAATCACACCACCATGAATCTTTCCTTCAAAATTCGCATACGAAGGAACCATTAGTTCCGTAATCACACTCTCGGATGACCTAACGGTTTTAAAATTTTTCATTACCATACTCAGATTGTTAAAAAAAGAAAAGATAGGTTTTCATACTGTTTATTAATGAACCGATTAAGTAGTTAAAACAAAACAAAAACTAAGACAATCTACTAACGGCAAAAAGAACGACATGAAAACTGCTTAACAAACTTAAAAAACCTATCTTTTCAGCACAACCTTTGTTAAAACATTACAAAGATCATACTTTTTACAACATTTCCAAACATTTTGTACAAAAAAATATGATTTACATCATACTTTTCAGCAAAACAAACAAATACTTGCTAAAAAAGCCAAAATCAACCACCAAAGACAAATAAAAACATTCATTTATGAAAACAAACACCTTACAACAACAAAATCAATCAACAATAAACGAGGAAACAACCAACATCAACCCCCTGCTAGAAAGAAAAAACACAATTTTGAGAACAAAAACAACTATACAGAGGTGAGAAGTGGCCTTTTTTTAGAAAAATCCTGACATATTTATAGAAAAACACTCATTAGAATCTTTTACGACCTTACCACACACTTACAATACGGAAACTAAAATTCAAGTTTTTTGTCGCCCTTTAACTAAAGGGTTCATATATTTGCCTTTATGAGTATTTTATCGAACAGAATTAACAATCTTGCCGAATCAGCTACCATAAAAATGGCTAAACTCGGAAGAGAATTAGCAGCTAAGGGCGTAGATGTGATAAGCCTTAGCCTTGGGGAAACGGATTTCTTTACACCTGATTTTGTAAAGGATGCTGCCAAGAAAGCTATTGACGAAAACTATTCTTACTACACTCCAGTAGCAGGTTATGCCGACTTAAGGAAAGCTATCGCGGCGAAATTAAAGCGCGAAAATAAAGTTGACTATAGCTTTGATCAGATTGTTGTTTCTACCGGAGCTAAACAATCATTAGCCAATGCTATTCTTTGCCTTGTTAATCCGGGCGAGGAAGTGGTAATTCCAACTCCATATTGGGTTTCATACTCTGAGCTTGTAAAATTAGCAGAAGGCGAATCTGTATTTATAAATGCAAGCATTGATACAGATTTCAAAATTACTCCAGAACAATTAGAAGCGGCCATTACTCCAAAAACAAAGCTTTTCATGTTCTCTTCTCCAAACAACCCAACCGGAACAGTTTACACTCGTGAAGAGCTGGCTGCCCTTGTTGCTGTATTTGAGAAGTATCCAAACATTTATATTATCTCTGATGAAATTTATGAACATATCAATTTCATCGGCGAGCACGTTTCTATCGCAGAGTTTGAAAGTGTTAAAGACCGTGTTATTATTATTAACGGATTATCTAAAGCCTACGCAATGACCGGATGGCGTTTAGGTTTCTCTGCAAGTAATAAAGAAATTGCCGCTGCTATTGATAAATTGCAAAGCCAGGTAACTTCAGGCACCTCTTCTATTACTCAAATGGCGGGCACTGCTGCTTACACAGGAAGCCTTGACAGCGTAAAAGAAATGCAAAAAGTATTTTTAAGACGCCGCGATCTTGTATACGGCTTATTAAAGGAAATACCTGGTTTAAAAGTTAACCTTCCAGCTGGAGCGTTCTACTTCTTCCCTGAAGTAAGTTCATTCTTTGGCAAATCGGTAGATGGTGAGGTTATTAAAAATGCAGATGATCTTTCTTTGTACCTTTTACACAAAGGGCATGTGGCTACAGTAAGCGGAGATTCATTTGGAGACCCTAATTCTATCCGTTTATCTTATGCTGCCGCTGATGATAAATTAATTGAAGCCTGCAAACGTATTAAATCAGCATTAGAACAGTTAAAAGATGAGAAAACTGTTCCAACAGTTTAATAGCTTAAATATATTAGTTATCGGGGATGTAATGATGGATTCATATCTCTGGGGAAATGTTGACCGCATTTCCCCGGAGGCTCCGGTGCCTGTAATTTCAGTAAAAAGAAAAGAAAACCGATTGGGTGGAGCGGCAAATGTTGCGTTGAACATCCAGGCCTTAGGCGCAAGTCCGATAATTTGTGCTGTAATTGGTGATGATATTGAGGGTGATGAATTTGTTCGCCTAATGGATGAACAGCAGCTTTCTACAGAAGGGTTGCTGCGCCTAAACTCACGCCCTACCACCGTTAAAACGCGGGTAATTGGACATCACCAGCAAATGCTGAGAATTGACGCGGAAGTAGATCGCAACATCAACTCTCAGGAAACTGAAGACCTTATTTCTAAAGCTCTTGCCATTATTTCAACTCGAAAAATTGATGCAATAATTTTTGAAGATTACGATAAAGGTGCCATAACCGAAACATTAATCACCAGAATTGTTGAGAAAGCGAAAGAAGAAGGAATCATCACAGTTGTTGATCCAAAAAAACGAAATTTCTTAAGCTATAAAAACGTTACCCTATTCAAACCCAACCTGAAAGAGCTAAGAGAAGGTTTGAAGGTAGATATTAACCTCAAATCTCCGGGCGAACTTGAGTCAGCCGTTACCAAATTACAACAGGCTTTAAATGCCGAAAAAGTAATGGTTACGCTTTCAGAACATGGCGTATTTATGCAGTCTGATAAAGAAAACAAAATAATTCCTGCTCATATACGCAACATCGCTGATGTATCGGGAGCTGGTGATACTGTAATTTCAACTGCTGCATTGTGCCTGGCATCTGGTTTGGATGACTTTAAAACAGCCGCAATTGCAAACCTTGCGGGTGGACTAGTTTGTGAGCATATAGGCGTTGTACCCATAGATCGGGAGCAACTTTTTATAGAAGCAAACGGTTTATTTGAATAAACCCCGATGTTATATTAATAAAAATAAAGCCCGGCTCAAGCGATCCGGGCTTTATTTTTATTAATTTTTATTTGTTGTTTGTTAACTAAAGAACCGTCTAAACTTCATCTCTTTGCGAACATCAGTTCATGAAGGCTTTACATTTTATTTCCGATCAGCCGGATTCTTGCTCTTCTGACGAGGATTAAACTTCTTTTTACCATTCGGGTTTCGTCTTTTCTTCACAGAGCTTTCAGTAAACACAACTTGCTCCCCTACGTCTTCAGGCAAAAGCAAAACAGGTAGCTCTCGTCCAATTATCCGTTCGATCGATAAAAGCTTGCGCTGATCCCTTTCATTAACCAACGTAATTGCAGTGCCGGTAGCTTCAGCCCGGGCGGTTCTTCCGATGCGATGGATATAATCCTCCGGATCTGATGGCGCATCAAAATTTATAACAAGATCAATACCCTCAACATCAATACCCCTCGAAAGAACATCTGTTCCGATTAGTACCCGTAAAGCCTGGTTTCTAAACTCACGCAAAATTTCTTCCCGCTCGTTCTGTTCCAAATCAGAGTGAAAGGCTTTGGAGGGAACTCCCACGCCTTTTAAAGCACGATGCAAATCTTTCACCTTCTCTTTAGTAGAAGCGAAAATAATCACACTGCCGAATGAACCTCTATTGAGTACTAATTGAATTAAAGGTATTTTCTGATTATCCGTTACCTTAAATATCTGCTGATCTATGCCTGCGGCGGGTTGCGATGGAGCAAGATTAATTTGTTCAGGATCAATAAGAGTGCTCTTAGCCAGCGAACGAATACGCGGAGGCATTGTAGCTGAAAACAACAGAGTTTGTCTTTTTCGCGGAAGCTGGTTAATTATCTTGCGGATATCATCATAAAATCCCATATCTAACATCCTATCTGCTTCATCAAGAACCAGGTAGCGCAGATGTTTAAGGTTTAGAATACCGGAATTTAGATGCTGAATCAATCTGCCAGGAGTTGCTATTAGTATGTTTACCTTATTTTGAATGGCCCGGCGCTGTTGTTCGTAAACAATACCGTCTCCCCCACCAAATATAGCAACCGAACTAACGCCGGAGAAATACGCCAAACCTTCAACCTGTTGGTCTATCTGTTGAGCCAATTCTCTGGTGGGCGCCAATATCAGTGTGCTAATCTCTTCGAGCTCATTTTTACTAATATTATTTATAACAGGTAAAAGATAGGATGCCGTTTTTCCGGTTCCAGTTTGCGCACAAGCTATTAGATCTTTACCTTCTAATATCAAAGGAATGGCAGCCTGTTGAATTGGAGTAGGTTCGCTATAACCCATTGCTCGCAATCCTTCGTGCAATTCGTCTACAAAATCAAAATCGTCAAAAGTCACAGTCTATTTTAGGTGAAATTAAGTTAAATCTTCTTCTTTATTAAAAAATGTAAAAAATTTTGACTTTAATAAAAAAGACGTAAATTTAATAAATTAATATAAGATTTATACACAAATAAGCCTTAACTATTAAATTAGCTTTTCATTAGATATTTTATTTTTTTTCAAGAACAATTATAAACCCAGCACTGTTAATACCTCTATATGTAATTCGACTTATGTCGAAATTGACTTTAAAATAATTATTATTCATAAATCTCACCCTTTATTCTATTTAATCCATGAACATTTTTGTCGCAAGCCTACCTTTCCAGCTTGAAGAAGCTGACGTTAGGCAAAGTTTTGAAGAATTCGGAACCGTTTCGTCCGTAAAGCTTATTCTTGATAAAGAAACAGGTAAAAAACGAGGATACGGTTTTGTAGAAATGCCTGACGAAGAGGAAGGTCAGAAAGCAATTGATCAGCTGAATGGCGCTGAGTTTTTAGGCAGAGCTATTTCAGTATCAAAAGCAGAAGCACGCGAAGATAATCGCCCAAGAAACAATTTTAGCAAACCGCGTACGGGAGGCTACAACCGCGAAGGTGGTGGTGGTTTCGATGGAAACAGAAGCTTCAACAAAGGCGGTGGCTTCAACAGATCTGGTGGTGGTAGCGGCGGCGGTGGCAACAGAAGTGGTGGTGGCTATTCCCGAGATAACAATCGCAACGATGGCGGCAACCGCGGAGGACGCTGGTAAGTCGTATCTTAAAAATATTAAAATAGAAAAGCAGATATCTTAATCATATCTGCTTTTTTTATTTCATCTAAATTAGCGTATTCCTTATTGTTACGACATTCTTAGATGAAGCTGAATAGGGATCAAGCAAAATAGTCGGGGATTAAACATCAATCTTGGCTATTCTGAGATCAAGCAAAAATTAAGGAGAACAATAGCGGGTTAAGCAAGAAAAAGTACAGCCAAGAGGTAGGCACCCCCTACCACACCTTTTTAGATTTGATAGACCGGCTCAGTCCGCAGCGGCAACAAGATGGAAGCTTTCACGAACTATCGCTACCAGCGATGCTCAAGCTTCCGGCCAGATTGAGATCGAATACCCGCCAGGAGTGCGCCCAATGGCATCAATTTAGTGATTTAATTTAGTGATTATCAGTGATTTATTTTCACTCTTAAGTGTAAATTTCACTATCATTCAGATAGTTAACAATGATTAAAAAAAACGGCGATAGCGATTTTGCAGGCATTAAAAAAGGACATTTTTAGTATTTTCTTAAAGAACAATTTAGGATGACAAATAAAGATTTTACAAGGGATAGAAAGCAGTCATTTCCAGGAACGGTCCTGTTTTTGATCAATTTCCTGACTAAAAGCCTTCCGTTGGAAATTGTAAATTTTGTCGCCGTTTGCTGGTGCACGCGTGCCGCGTGTATCAGATACGTTTTCAAGATTCTATCCAATTGTCCAGCGCATGAAGATAACATACATAGCAAATTGCACACGCGGCACGCGTGCGCTAGCAACCACGGCAAAAGGCCAGTGCCGGTGTTTTCACCAGCACCCTAAGATCCTTAACTGTCTATCTATCTTCCCGAAACAGATAAATTTTTGGCTTCGTTTCTGTTTGGCAATTCTATACTATGCAAATGTTTCAGAAAAAACTCCTTCTTTCGTCTTCTTCCATATGTGCCGCCATCACTATGAGCCATGCCTGGGATCATTAAAAAGTCAAAGTCTTTATTAGCCTTAATTAAAGCATCAGCAAAGCGATAGGTAGATTCTGGCGGAACATTGTCATCTGCCTCACCAACAATCAGCATTAGATGCCCTTGTAAATTTGCGGCGTTAGTAATATTTGATTGCTGTTCATAATGGGGGCCAACAGGATAACCCATCCATTGCTCATTCCACCATTGCTTGTCGATCCGGTTATCGTGACAGCCACAGGAAGCAACCGCTGCTTTATAAAAATCAGGATGAAACAATAAGGCGCCAGCTGCATTTTGTCCGCCAGCAGAGGTTCCGTAAGCTCCTACCCGACTAATATCTGCCTGAGGATATTTTGCAGCTAATGCTTTCATCCATAAAATACGATCGGGGAAACCAGCGTCGGCCAGATTTTTCCAGCAAACATCATGAAAAGCTTTCGATCGGTTAGCCGTTCCCATTCCATCCATTTGTACCACAATAAAGCCCGCATCGGCCAGACTTTGCATTTCACTGTAGGCTAAAAAATCCTTCCTTACATAAGAATCCTGGGGGCCGGCATAAATATTTTCGATAACGGGATACATTTTATTCGAATCGAAACTTGATGGAAAACATACAATACCATAAATATCGGTTTTGCCATCCCTGGCTTTGGCCGAAAAAGGCACTGGAAGTTTTATTCCGAGCTTGTTAAAATCAGAAAGATCGCCAGTTTCCAGGTGCAGGATTTTTTTGCCATCCATGGTCCGTTTCAACTCTGTAACCGGAGCTACATTAATCAGCGAATACGTATCTATAAAATATTTCCTGTCTGGCGAATACCGAAGCACATGTGTACCTTTCTCCGGTGTTAGATTCACCAGGTTCTTTCCATCAAAGGTAATCCGGTAGTAATGAATCAAATAGGGGTCTTCATCAGGGTTCATTCCACTTGCCCTAAACCAGATTTCACGTTTTTTTGAATCAACGCTGTCAATTCCGCGAACCACCCAATTACCTTTTGTAACCTGACATTTCTGTTTGCCCGTACGTTCATCAATTAAATAAATATGTCGCCAACCATCCTTTTCAGTCAACCACAATATTTCGGCGGTTTTAGGCAGGTAATGCGTGTAGATACGCTGCTCATATATGAAAGTAGATGTTTGCTCGTCAACAATATTTTTACTTTTTCCGGTATTCGCGTCCACTTCTATCACCCGAAAACGCTGATGCCCGCGATCTACCTTTTCGTAGGTAAAATATCGGCTATCGCCATGGCGCCAATGTATTTCCGGCGCGCCGAAGAAATCTACTTTTTCAACTTCGGGTTTAATATGTGATTTGGCATCAACATTAAACAAATGCATTTCATAGCTCGTAAACTCATCTCCAGGCTGGGCATACGGGTGAGATTTTAATTGCGCCCGCATAGTCCCAGGAACTGAACTCAGCAGAAAATAAACATCCTTTTCCTGCCGCGGATCCACTTTCCATGCTACGATAGTTTTAGCGTCGGGAGCCCAACTCAGCGCATCATAAGGCTTTTCCCTAGTTCCGTCGGTGCTTAACTGCTGTTCAGAACCTCCGTCTTTTTCCTTAATGAAAACATTTCCGTTCCTTATAAAAACAACCCGCTTCTGATCCGGAGAAACCGAATCTCTTTTGGGCTCTTCCCATCTGGGACGGATATACTGCAATGGTTTGGTGTCTTTATACCGCTCTGCTTTAACCGGAGTAGTTTCTACAAACGAATAATCAGTCAAGTTTACCAGATACCATTTCTCTTTGTTCTTTAATTGCAGCTTCTTTCCATCTTCCGAAAAGTACATTTCTTCAATATTCAGTCGTTCCGGATCGGCGGTGTTAGCATCCAGCTGCGATAGTATTTTGGCCATTGCATCAGTATTAAAGGCTTTGCGCCTGGTTCCTGCAATG
>Ga0307408_100003608_pt1 | contig 10543 bp, 7 predicted proteins | sample 322Cmetagenome_FD_202116 | JGI IMG/M metagenome (GOLD analysis project Ga0307408, IMG submission 202116) | Maize rhizosphere microbial communities from greenhouse at UC Davis, California, United States - 322HYB-C-3 | ecosystem: Host-associated > Plants > Roots > Rhizosphere > Soil | place: USA... | reverse complement strand
TGTGCTACCCATTTTAACCCGAACGGGTGAGACCGCGTTTGTGGATGTCGCGGTGGAAGATGGCTGGCGCGCAGTCGAGCGTGAATGGTTAATTATGCTGGATAAAACAGAGTTATCTGCATTGCAACCTTTATCCGCCGAGATTATTGAGCAAACCGATTTTGCCGGATTGGATTTGGTGCTGGTGCGTTTTCGCGTTCCGGCCGAATGGGATTCGCGCGCGGCATTAAAGCGGCGCTTGCCCGTCCACTTACATGAGCAGCTGGATCGCAACCATATTTATGGGGCACAAACAGGCAAGAAAACCGCATCAAGCGATACTGCTCCGTTATTGGTTCCTGTCTGTGATGATGCGATGAAAATTGGCATGATCGATACGGCGATTAATACAAAGCATCCGGCATTTGCAAATAATCAAATCGTTGTGCGCGATTTTTTAGGCGAAAAATTTGATGCACCGCGCGCGCATGGCACTGCCGTTGCCGGTTTGTTGGTAGGGCGTGGTGATACTGTGCGGCCTCTATTGCCCAACGCGCAGCTGTATGCGGCTTCGGTTTTTTATCCGCGCAACCAATATGCGCAAGGAGCCACCATGATGGATTTGGTGCGCGCATTAAATTGGTTGGCGACCGAGAAAGTCCGTGCAATTAATATGAGCCTTGCAGGGCCTGACAACCAGATTTTGCGGAGTGTAGTTGCGCGTGTAGTGCAGCAGGGAATTGCGGTGATTGCAGCGGCCGGTAATGAAGGCCCGGCTGCACCGCCGATGTATCCAGCAGCCTATGAGGATGTTATTGCGGTCACCGCAGTAGATCGCGAGCAGCGAATTTATCGCTGGGCGAATCGCGGGGATTATATTGATTTTGCGGCGCTGGGAGTTTCCGTCACAACAGCGCGCAGCGATGGTGGTTTCGGGCGTGAGACAGGGACATCAATCGCTGCGCCAATTGTGTCGGCGTTTGTGGTGTGTGACTTTGCACGGCAGCACAAAAATTTATCCAGCCTGATCGAAGGCTTAGCCGCAAAAATCATTGACCTTGGTGAAGCTGGCCGGGACCCTGTTTTTGGTTTCGGCCTGCTGGATGTCAATCGCGCTGCTGAATTAACACTATTAAAAAGTCACACCGAAGGTAACTGATGCGAGCGTTTCCGAATAATTAGCAGCGGCCAAATTAGATTCATAGTTGCCCCGTTCAATTTTGCTGGTGGCTGTAATCTTTGGCGTTAAATTAATTTCCCATTCAATACTGGTAACGCGGTGATTGTCGCTGCGGAGGACGTCGGGTTGGTTGTCGTCAGTGGGAATCATCGCAGTGGAATAATCCCGGTCATGATAACGCACACCTAATTGCCATTTGCTTGGCTTTCCCCAGGCTTGGAATTTATGGTTGATGCTGGCGCGCAAGCTGAGTGCATCGTAATTAAATTGATCCTGTGCCGCTTCTTCTTCCTCGCTGGTAAATCCTGCTGCTAAAAATGTATTGCCCTGTTGAAAGAAAACAAATACATCGCCAGCAATACCGGTATTCTGCGCATTGCGTCCGTCATTGCCCGGGAAATTTTTGTCCTGGTAATTCGTGGCTGCGCGTAAAAAAATGCGGTTGTTAATTAAACGCGATGCGTAAATGCTGGTTTGCTGTAATTGTAAAAAATCCCGGCCCGCGAGTTCTGCATCGGCATGGTGATAGCTGGCGCCGAGTGTGAACAAATCAAAATTGTAACTCGCATCGGCAAATAGCTGCTGGAGTGCCAAGTCAAAATTTTCATTGTCGTGATAGGTCTTGGTTAAATAATAGTATCCCGCTTTTACATCCAGTTTTTCATTGGCTTTCCAGCGTCCATTTAAGCGTGCATTCAGCAGTGCTGCCCAATCACTTTGGGTTGAATACTGGTCAAGTTCGACCACGCCTAAATTGGAATCGTATTCAGTTCCTGCTTCCAATCGAATACTGCCTTCAGGTGTTGCCGCGTAAAGTGAATTTGCCACGCTAATTGCACTAACTGCCAACGAAAAATAAACGTACTTTTTCACGATTAGTTACTCCACCGAAAATGATATTGAATGAAAAGGGGAAAATAAAACCGGCGAGAAAAAAGGCGCCGAAGCGCCTTTCACGTTAGTTGCCCAGCCCCAAACTATTATTGAGCGCAGTGGTTACTGTGCTTTCTACAGTGGATTCAACAGTATCTCCAATCGTTGCCTGAATAGTGTTGTTAATGGTGCTATCGATTGAGCCAGTGATTGCGCTATTGAGTGCACCGTCGATAGTGCTATTAACGGTGCCTTGTACGTTTTGCTGCAGGTTTTGTTGCAGGTTTGCAGCGACCAATGAATCCACTTGATTACCAACAGCACCATTGACGGTGGAACTGACGTTGGCCAGATTGCCTTGCAACTGTGTGCTGATATTGTTGGTCACATCGGCTGATGCAGCCAGTGTACTTTTAATCCGGCCGTCCACTGCAGTGGTTACGTCGTTGGCGTTGTTGGTTAATTCAGTTGTTTTGCTGGTAACAACATCCACTGTTTTTTGTGTTTCCACTTTTGTGTTGCCGGTGAGTGATACGGCGTTGGTCAAACTGTTGCTTGCGGTGGTGGTGCCTTCTGCAGCTGAGTCATCTGTAGCGACTGGTGTTTCGGATGGTGAATCTTCTGCAGCGGGAGTCTCGCTATTGTCGCTTGCTCCGGCGTTAATACTGCCCTCGTTATTTATTGCCTGTTGCTGTTGGAGTGAACCGGTGAGAGAAATTGAGCCGCGTTGGGTGTCGGCCTGCGTGCTGAATGAGCTTTGTGAATCGGCCTTGGCATCGACACTGTAATCGACACCAGAGTAAACCTCATTTGCCAGGCAGATTGATGATGCCAATGTGCAAGCAGAGATAAATAAAATTTTGCTGTTTAAGGTTTGGTTTTTCATGGGAAGTGCCTCTTGGTTAGTTGACTTACAACCTGTTAACGGTTGAGGCTTTGGTTTTATTCCCATCCAATAAAAATATTTTTAAAAAAATAAAAAAGCCGCATCAAATTACGTGATGCGGCTTGTGTGTTGGCAGTTCTCTAGAGGCTTGTTATCTATTCATTCCCAGTGATTAACAGCCCAAATTACCAGGGCCAGCACTGGTGCCCAAAATATTCAGGAAGCGCTGATATTCGTTGATGCGGCTTTGCACTTGTGCGGGGTTGCCGCCGTTGCATTCGAGTGAGCCGTTAATCGTGCGGATGGTTTCACCGAAACCAAAGCCGCCAACCATAGAATCATGGGCAGGGCGATAGCCTGCGCCTGATTGGGTCATCCAGAACCAGAGTGCGGTTTGCCAGGCAACGGTTGCATTTTGTGAGACCAGATCCGGATTGGCGCGCAGATCCAATCCCAATGCTGCGCCTGCCGCACAGTAGTTGCCGTTCCAACTCAATTGGATTGGGCCGCGACCGAAGTAGCGTTTGCCCGGTGCGCAGGGGCAGGTGCTTGGGTTGTTATCCCAATCGCCGCAGTATTCGCCTTGGGCGATTTCAGTGACGTAGACCAAGCCACCGGTTTCATGGGAGAAGTTGGCCAGCGCTGCTGCCGCTTCGCGTTTTTTCGCCGCCAGGTCGCCGGTGCCTGCAAATGCGGGATAGGTTTTTGATGCGGCGACCAAGCCTGCGTAAGTGTAGAAACTATTGCGGCCGGGGAACATTTGGTTGAACTGGGATTCACTGACCACGGCTGCAAAGCCGGTACCGGTGTTGGTCGCAGGGCGCACGATGATCGATGAGGTGCGGTCGTTGAAGTTGCTAAGGCAGGTGTTATCGCCCGAGACAACAATGGATGCACCACTGTAATCCCAGTTGTCGAACAACACGGCTTCATAGCCAGCCGCGACTTTGACTGAGGAGATGGCATCATTGCGCGCGCCGGTAGCGGTCATCACGTTGCCGTCGAATGAGCCGGTGTTGAAGCCCCTGAACCAGCCACCGTAGTTGCAGTGCTCGTATACAGTCAGGAGGCCAGTGGTGTTGCCGCCACCGCCGTTGGATACCACTTCAATCCAGTTGAAGTTCCAGCCGGTCGTTTTAGCGAAGACGCCGAGGTTATAGGTGCCCGCGTTGATGTTCACGGTGCGCGTCACCGTCGTCCAATTCTGCCAGCCACCGGTGGCGGGGATGGCGAAATCGCCCAGTTGGATGCTGCCGCCGTTTAGATCCACCGATGCCGTGGCGCCCGATGGGCTGGCGACGCGCATACGGATGGTGTAGCTGCCGGAAGTGGGTATAGAGAGTCCACCGTAGACCAGCCACTCATTTGGCTCAATCCAGCCCACATTGAAACCGCCACCGGAATCGGTAGTGGCTTCTATATCCACCGCGTCATTGCGGAAGGCGCCGCCGGTATTGCCAGCGGTAGTGTCAAAAAAATTGGTGTAACTCTCGGCTTGGTAGACCACTGCCTGGCTGGGGCTTGCCAGCGCGGCGAGCAACAAGCAGCCGGGAATACCCAGATGCCGATATTTGTTTAGACCGGTTAATAGGCTACGCATTGTTATTATCCTCGGAATGGTTGATGTGCCCTGGCATGTGATCGGTAAGGGGACGATCACTCCAGACGCTCGTTATTTGACGTCGTTGTTGGGTTACGGACAGGGGCGCTAGCCGTTTGAAAACGGTTGTTATTGTGTGAAGGAGGTTCGCCCCCGGCGTTGCAAAAACCTGCCCTAGTGGGGGAGCAGGAAACTGTTTTTGCACGTCGGCTCGATCATCAAATAATCAACGCCGGATAGCCAGTCCCAGTTTGGGTTTGCACTTAACTGCCACTTTCGGGCATAAGTGCGACTTTTTTTGAGACTTCCCTGCAAGTAACAAAGAAAAAAACTCGAACCTTTTGTTGTTGCGACGAAAAGTGCGGGTATTAAATCAGGGAGGGTGAAATTGGTGCGAGCGATAAGTTTTGGCGGCCTGGCCGGTAACCTATTCCGTCGATAGGCAGGATTTTCTTGCCACGCAATGAAGCAGGCGCTGTGTGGATCAAGTACGACTTTTCTTCATGCCGGGCAGATAATCATCAGGCTGGCTGCCTCTTGGCCGGAATGTGACCTGCTTTGCACTTTTCTGGCGCATAAAAACCCGGTGGCGGGCGCGAAAAACTTTCATAATTGGCAGCTAAAATTTCGTTATTTTGTAAATTATTTTCTTTTAACTTCATTTTTTTGGTGGTAGCCTAGTAAAAATGATCGTTTTTTCTGCTTTTGCTGAGAAAAAAGCATGTATAAAGAAAATAATTTACAAAAAGTGCTTACAGATAGATTACTTAGCCCAACCGGTAAAGGCCTGGGTGATGTGAGTTCCCAGCCGCCAATCACTGCTACCGCCCAGTTTGGGTGGAACCTCTTGCAGGAGCATGTGAGTTTGCCGGTGGCGGTGCTCAGTAGTAGCCGTGTGCAGCACAACCTCAACTGGATGAAATCCTTTATCAGTACTTATGGGCTGAAACTCGCACCTCATGGCAAAACCACCATGAGCCCGGCGCTGTTTCATCAGCAACTTGCCCATGGCGCCTGGGGCATCACCCTGGCAACTGCGCCGCAAGTACAGGCGGCTTACCATTTTGGTGTGCGCCGCGTGATCATGGCCAATCAGTTGGTGGGGCGCGCCAATATGGCGATCATCTCCCGCCTGCTGCAAAACCCGGAGTTCGACTTTTTTGTGATAGTCGATTCCGCTGTTAACGTTGAACAATTAGGGCAATTTTTTGCCCAGGCCGGGCAGCGGTTGAATCTGCTCTTGGAGTTGGGAGTGGACGGTGGTCGCACCGGCGTGCGCGATGAACAAAGTCGCACAGCCGTGCTGGATGCTATCGCCCGCTACCCGCAATCCCTCGCCTTGGCGGGAGTCGAAGTGTACGAAGGTGTGCTTAAAGACGAGCCCTCCATCCGCAACTTCCTGCGCCGCGCAGTGCGCGAATTGATGACCTTGGAAGCCCATAGCCTGTTAACGGCTGAGCGGATCATCCTTACCGGTGCTGGTTCTGCCTGGTTCGATCTGGTCGCCGAAGAGTGGACAGGGCTGGAGCTTGATCGCCCGCTCGATATCATCCTGCGCCCCGGCTGTTACCTCACCCACGATGTGGGCATCTACAAAGCCGCTGAAGCGCGTATCCACGCCAGTAACCCCGTTGCCCGCTCTATGCAAACAAGCTTGCTGCCAGCGCTGCAATTGTGGGCCTACGTGCTCTCAATCCCCGAACCCGGCCTCGCTATTCTCGGACTGGGCAAGCGCGATGCGGCGTTTGATGCTGGCTTGCCCATCCCTGCACAGCACTACCGCCCCGGAAGCGAAGCTCCTGCCGCCGTACCTGCCGATTGGCAACTCACGGCGATGATGGACCAGCATGTGTTTATGAAAATCGCGCCCGATGCTGATCTGCAAGTGGGCGATATGCTCGCGCTGGATATTTCCCACCCCTGCCTGACCTTCGATAAGTGGCGACAGCTGTTGGTGGTAGACGATAACTTCACGGTGATCGATGCCGTGGAAACCTTCTTCTAAGGGGCTGTTATGGAATTCGCATTGAGCCCCGGCCATTGGTTACTTGTGTACGCCGCCATTAGCATTATCGCGTTGGTGTTGTTAATCGCGCGCTACCGCCTCAATCCGTTTATCACACTTACGCTGGTGTCACTGGGTTTGGGTTTGATGGCGGGCATTCCTGCCAAAGATGTGGTGTTCGTTTACGAAGCTGGTGTCGGTAAAACGCTTGGTCACATCGCATTGGTTGTAGCACTAGGCACCATGCTCGGAAAAATGATGGCCGAGTCCGGCGGTGCTGAACAAATCGCGCGCACGATGATCCGTTGGTTCGGCGAAAAAAATGTGCATTGGGCAATGGTGTTTATCGCCTTCCTTGTCGGCTTTCCGATTTTTTTCGAAGTCGGTTTTGTTTTATTAATTCCGATCGCGTTTAACGTGGCGCGCCGCACCGGCACCTCCATGTTATTGGTTGGCTTGCCGATGGTGGCGGGTTTGTCCGTTGTTCACGGTCTGGTTCCTCCACATCCGGCCGCGATGATTGCGGTAGGCGAATATCAAGCGAACGTTGGCCGCACCATTTCTTATGCATTGTTAGTGGGAATTCCCACCGCAATTATTGCCGGGCCGATTTTTGCAAAATGGATTGCCCCTCGTATCCAATTGCCTGAGCACAATCCACTTGAAGAGCAATTTATCCACGCTGACGGTGAGCGCCAATTGCCGGGTTTTGGCATTACGCTTGCCACAATTTTATTGCCAGTATTTTTAATGTTGCTCGGTGGCTGGGCAAATTTGATTGCAACGCCGGGCACCGCGCTGAATGACTTTTTAGTATTTATCGGCAATTCCGTAGTTGCATTATTAATCGCTACCCTCGTGAGCTTTTACACACTCGGCATCGCGCGCGGATTTAACCGCGACAGCATTTTGAAATTCAGCCACGACTGCCTTGCGCCAACTGCAGGCATCACCTTGTTAGTGGGGGCCGGTGGTGGTTTGAATCGTATTTTGGTTGAAGCCGGTATCGCCAAAGAAATTGTGGCCTTCTCTTCTGATATGGCATTGACGCCTTTGATGATGGGCTGGTTGGTCGCAGCATTAATGCGTATTGCGACTGGTTCTGCAACGGTAGCGATGAGTACTGCCGCAGGAATTGTTGCCCCAATTGCGTTAGCGGCAGGTTATCCGCACCCGGAATTATTGGTGATCGCGACCGGTGCTGGCTCGTTAATTTTGTCGCATGTCAACGACGGCGGCTTTTGGTTGATTAAAGAATATTTCAATATGACTGTTACCCAGACGTTAAAAACCTGGACGGTTTTGGAAACGATTATTTCGGTTGTTGCGCTCGGCTTTGTGTCATTGATCGCAGCACTTATCTAAATAGATTTTGGAAAACTTTATGACGGCTTTGTTCGATATTGTGTATCACATGCGCGCCAGTCGGGATCGCCTTTCCGCGACGGAGCAAAAAATTGCCGATGCCATTTTGGAAGATATCGCTTTCGCCGCTTCTGCCAGTATTGATCAACTTGCTGTAAAAGCGGCCGTGAGCATTGCGACTATTTCACGCTTTGCCAAAGCGGTGGGCTGTGAAGATATTCGCGACCTGAAATTAAAACTGGCACAAGCCAGCGCCGTGGGAACACGCTTTTTATCCGAAGTTCCTGCGGTAGAAGAAAGTGCGTTTTATACGCAAATTTGCAGCGATGTGGAATCCACCTTGCGTGCGAACCTCGCGCGCTTTGTGGAAGAAGATTTTCGCGCAGCGGCCGGCTTATTAAATACCGCGCGGTTGATTTATATCGGCGGTATGGGCGGTGGCTCAACAATGTTGGCCGATGAAGTGCAATTCCGTATTGCGCGCTTGGGTAAAGCAGTGACCGCGTATCACGATCCGGTGCTGTTGCGCATGCTGGCGGCAACCCTCACTGAAAATGATGTGTTGGTGCTGTTGTCGGTTACCGGCGTAACACCGGAATTATTGGAAGTTGCTGACATTGCCCGCGAATACGGTGCGCAGATTATTGTATTCACAGCACCGCATTCGCCCCTCGCAACCAAAGCCACTATTTTGCTACCGGTGATGACGGAAGAAACCGATTTTATTTACAAACCATCGGCATCGCGTTACGGCATGTTATTGGCGATCGATATTCTCGCTACTGAATTGGCGCTGGCGCGCAAAAATGAGAGTAAAGAATTATTGCGTCGTGTGAAGTTTGCGTTAGATGAATACCGCGGTGGTGATAACCGATTGCCGCTCGGTGATTAATGGTTGTATTTGATTAAGTGATTTTAAAAAACGTTTTTTAAAAAACGTGATTGGGGGCAGTGGGTGAAGTTCGATCTGATTATTCGCAACGCGCAGATTATTGATGGCACTGGTGAAGTTGCGTATAGCGCTGATCTTGCCATACGCAACGGTGCTATTGCGGCAATAGGCGATTTGTCGGCGGCTGATTCCATGGCTGTGCGCGATGCGCAAGGTTTCGTATTGGCACCTGGTTTTATCGATGTGCACACCCACGACGACTTGCAGGTAATCCATGCCCCGCAAATGTTGCCCAAAATTTCGCAAGGCATTACTACGGTGATTGTGGGAAATTGCGGCATCAGCGCGAGCCCGGTGACCTTGACCGGTGATCTTCCCGACCCGATGAATTTGCTCGGCGCACCGGAAGATTTTAACTACGCCGATTTTGCCAGCTACAAAAATGCCGTAAACCAAGCGCAACCTGCGGTGAATGTTGCTGCATTAATTGGCCATACGGCACTGCGCAACAATCATATGGATCGTTTGGATCGCGTTGCGACCCAATCTGAAATTGAATCTATGCGTGGGCAACTGCGCGCTTCATTAACAGAAGGTGCTTTGGGTTTATCGTCAGGTTTGGCTTATGGTTCCGCCATCGCCAGTAGCACCGAAGAAGTGAAATTATTAGCAGAAGTGCTCAATGAAACCGGCGCAGTCTACACCACGCATTTGCGCACCGAATTTGATGAAATTATTGCGGCGCTCGATGAAGCATTCGAAATCGGTGAACACGCTAAAGCGCCGATTATTGTGTCGCATTTGAAATGTGCTGGTGCAGGCAACTGGGGACGCAGCGGCGAAATATTAAAAAAATTGGAAATAGCGGCGAATAGCCATCCGGTTGGCTGCGATTGTTATCCCTATAGTGCCAGCTCATCCACTTTGGATTTGCAACAGGTGACCAGCGATTTCGATATTGTGATTACCTGGAGTGAGCCGCATCCGGAACAGGGTGGAAAAAAATTAGCGGATATCGCCAGTGAGTGGCAAGTGAGTTTGCAAGACGCAGCAAAAAAATTACAACCCGCTGGTGCTGTATATCACGGGATGAGCGAAGCGGACGTGCAAAAAATTCTGGCGCATCCGTTGACGATGGTAGGTTCCGATGGTTTGCCCGTAGATCCATTGCCGCACCCACGGTTATGGGGCGCATTTCCACGGGTGCTTGGCCATTACAGTCGTGATTTAAAACTATTTAGTTTGCCCGAAGCGATTCGCAAAATGACACGTATGTCTGCCGATCGTTTTGGTTTGGATGATCGCGGCCGCATTGCAGTGGGTGCCGCCGCTGATTTGGTGTTGTTTGACCCGATAAAAGTGAAAGATGCCGCCACATTTACCCAGCCGCAACAATTGGCGGAAGGTATTGAAGCAGTTTGGGTAAATGGTGTTTTGAGTTACGCTCAAAAAACAGTAACCGGAATGCGCGCGGGAAAATTTTTAGCAAGACAACGTGATTTGCGAGTTGGATTTTATTAATGATCGCGTGATGTGAGCTTCGGTATTCCTTCTGTTACACGCCGTAAATACGTCCATGTAGGCTCGACTGCGACATCCATGTCGCAGACGGTCACAGAAGAAATACCGAATCACACTTGCAAGTTGATTTATATTCCAAAGCTCTGCTTGGAAACAAATTAAATAACGCGAATATCTAGCAGGATGAATTCCGGCATTTGTTTGGAGACCGTGCGCAGCATGGATGCTGTGCCCGAGCCTAC
>Ga0307408_100003605_pt1 | contig 10550 bp, 9 predicted proteins | sample 322Cmetagenome_FD_202116 | JGI IMG/M metagenome (GOLD analysis project Ga0307408, IMG submission 202116) | Maize rhizosphere microbial communities from greenhouse at UC Davis, California, United States - 322HYB-C-3 | ecosystem: Host-associated > Plants > Roots > Rhizosphere > Soil | place: USA... | reverse complement strand
CGTCCGCAACAAGGGCAAATCTCACGCAGACAAAAAGTTTCGTTCGCACTATCCGCGCGATAGCGCCCAATATCCGTTGGAAGTGATCGAGTTCGACGACAAGGATACCCGCACGTTTCTAATCGATGAAATCACAAATTTGCCAATAGGTCGTGCGTACGTTACCGCAGGAGTAGATCAATCCACTACCCGCTGCCTTGGTCTTTCCATAAGCCACCGCCACCGAAGCGTCAGTTCTGCGCTAGACGCATTTCGTTCGTCAATGCTTCCTAAAGGGCCTTTAATGCGCCAGTCAGCACTTCAACTAGAGGCCTCGGATGCATTCGGAAGCGCAGGGATCGCAATATTTGATAACGCGCTTTACTTCCACGCTAAAGCATTGGAAACGGCAATATCAGAGGCCAGCAACAGCATGTGTGCTTGGGCAAAGCCTTACACCCCAACGGAAAAGGCAGTGGTCGAGAATTTTAATGGCGAACTCGTAGAGTATCTGCTGACAAAGATACCTGGGTTCGGAGGAGCAAAGCTCGACAAGAGTCAATTAAATGAGGGCGTAGCGTCAGCAACAATGGGGCTAACTGAATTCAGAAGAATCCTTCGGCAATGGGCCTTCAACGAGCATCCTAACAAAACCCGAGAACGAGGAAAGACGCCAGCCCAATTGTGGGATGAGCAGATGCGTTATTCGAAGCCTCGCATCCCCGCAAACCTCGATCAATTTGACGCGTATTTCGCGCAAACTCACGTAGTCCAGCTGCGCCCGGAAGGGATTAGGTTTCTCGGTCTGATATATCAGAACGATCGTCTCGTTCATTTGCGAAGAAGGATTGGGAGCACAGCCAAGGTCAAGTTCCGATACCAAGCAGAGGGATACCTTAGCCGCATATTTGTCTTCGATCCAACTGAAAACAACTACTTTCCTGTTGCCAGTGCACATCCAGAGTATGCAGATCGAACCACGCTTTACCAACACAGGCTGCTGCGAAAGATGGCGAGAGAGCAAAGAATAAATAACCCTTCTCTTCGAGACCTGCTCAAGGCTCGTTCGGAACTTCAGCAATTAATCATCCAATCACGGCGCTCGCCAAAGCGACACGAACGCATTTGGGCCAACAAAGTTGCTCAAGAAGGCGACGGTTCGAGGCCCCACTTGAAGATTATGGAATCTATTACCGAGATTGAGTACCAGGTCGATCAGATCGACGAAGTCGTTCTAGAAAACATTGATGAAAACTGGGATCTCCCGGTGGATTTCTAAATGAACATAGAAGAACAGAAAAAAGAGCGTTGGCGCACGGTCCCACTTAGCCAACGGCTCCATTACATGGCACACGAAATGCACGTGAACCATCCAGCATTTGTACGCGCTCTAATCGAAATCAAGAGTCAAGTACAGGCATGCGAGCAGCTTGAAAAAGGCGCTGGGCTATTGTTACTCGCACCAACCGGCTCAGGCAAGAGTCACTTATCTCGCTACCTAAAGCGGCTGTGGCCGGACAACCATGAAGGTTGGAAATCTCAGGTTCCCGTTGTGAGCTTTAGCCTTCCATCCATCATGACAAAGCGAAGCATTGCAGTGGCCATGCTCCGATCTATTCAACCAACGGCAAGTGTTTCAAACAAAGACGAGACTCTTGAAAAACGGATCGAGTTTCTACTGCAACAGATTGGAACTCGGGTAATCGTGATCGACAACGTGCATGATATCACCGCCAGGAGGCAGGCGGGAGGCATCAAAGAAATCGGCGACTGGCTAAGAGACCTGATCGAAAACTCTCGCAGGCTTGTCATCCTCCTTGGGGCGCCATCTGCACTCGAGATCATTTTTCGTAACCCACAATTGCGGCGAAGGTCGGCCAGGCAAATTCGAATGGACTACTTCAGGATAAATACTAAAAAAAGGTATGACCAGTTTCGCCTTTTCCTTCATCGTCTTGATTGTGAGCTTCCCTTGGCCCTTTGCACCAACATAGATGATGACCTCACTAAACGCATTTTTTATGCAACAAATGGTGTTTTCGACTACTTGTTTTCGTTGTTCAGTCGAGCACTATGTGTCGCAGTTGAAGCGGGGCGCGAACAGCTAACAATTGACGACTTTGAAGAAGGCTTTCGACTAGTCATGGGAGACGCAGTTAAAAGCAACGCAAACCCATTTTTGCTGAGCAACGTGCCTAGGGCACTAGATAACGAAGGTGAGCCATTCCATAACTTGTCTGATACATGGGACAGCCCTGTGAGAAAGGATTGAGACGCGACCTCGCCCGCGTTTCGCAAAGGCATCACCTAAACGCGACGCAGTTATCTGCGGGTCCACACCAGCACGATGAAACCTCAACTGACGAAATTCGAAATGCAGATATGTTCTTAATACGACCAGTACCGCTCCCAGGCGAATCATTATCATCATGGAGAAAACGAGCGGGATGGCTGAACGGCCTTAGTCGCATCCCTCGTCCGCCTCGAATCCACGTGTATCCCGATCCCGACCATCTACCTTCGGACCGAGAGATGGAGTGGTTAGAAAGTGAATTTCGAATGTCGACAGGCGCGATCTTCGAGCTCACGTTGGCCTTTGCCCTATCGTCGATGGGAAGCAATTTACCCCGACGCCAAAACCGGCATTGGATACTTCCGCATGTCGGAGGTCGCTTCGACAAAGGTCGACCTATGTTCTGTCCCTTGTGTTTGGCTACTGATCCCGTTCCATACTTCCGAACAAGGTGGAGGCTCGCGATGAATACACACTGCGAAATTCACGCCTGCCTTCTGGAACAAGAATGCCCTTCCTGCCGGTTAGCCGTTTGGCCAGCAACGGCATATACGATAGAACGCTTTTCTGGCTTACCACTCAATTTTTGTCATATGTGTGGCGAACTGCTAAGCAATCTCACTCCTAGACTCCTTTCAGAGCGGGAAAATAAAGTGGAGCAGGAAACGCTACAAAATGTATGTATAGATATGCTTGGATACGTGATTCAGGTGATTACGAAATCGAAGTACGACCTAATGCATTACATTTCACGGGTTATGAGAACTAATGAACCTTGGATCAATGGAATTCGTATGAACAAGCGATCAGTCAAGTCGAGAATTCCCATAATCGCTGCTGCTAGTTGGGTTCTTGGCGAGTGGCCAGATCGCTTCGTCACGATGAGCCAATCGTATCCAATTTCGCGGGGGGCTTTCAGCGACTTTATTCACCTGGCACCAGCCTCGATGAAGACAGAAATCATGCAGCACCTTGGGCAACGGCCCCATGATAGTTCTAACTTGATGTCGCCAGAGGTATTGCTGTAATAAGTGCATGGGAAGCCTGCCAATTAAGAAACCGAATCTATGCAAGGCCAAAAAATAATGTTCCTCATACGAACACCGCCAATTCAGGGCGAATCGCTTTCTTCGTGGCGCCAAAGAACTGGCCAGGCAAATGGCTTCTGGCGATACCCTCGTCACAACTATAGGGGGAAAAATAACGACCCTGATCGAATCATCTCTACCGAGGAGGAAAGCTGGCTCGCCGAGCAGTTTGGGTGCGACCAAGCCACCCTAGCGCAACTAACCTTGGACTTCGAGTTAGGCAAGTATCTGCGAACGAGAAACGGGGCTAATCAACTTCGTGGGGCACTTTCACATGCCGGACCATCGTCGCGCCCTGGCGGTCATCCCATGTACTGTCCGACGTGCCTTGCGAGCGATCCAATCCCTTATTTTCGGACGAGTTGGAGAATCGCCTTCAATACACGATGTCCCATTCATGGGTGCAGCCTCCGGGAAGCTTGTCCAAATTGTGGGCAGCCCCCTTGGCCGTCCACTATTCGCAAGACCGAGTTCGGTCGATGGCTGTCCCACAGGTTCTGCCAAGCCTGCGGAGCAGACTTAGGACAAAATTGCGCAACACATTTATCAAATCAATCAAAGCGCGCACATAGGATTCAACGCCGGATCGCCGACGAATATGGAAGCGCACTTTGGTTCGTATCGCAGCTATTTCTGAGAAACGGCACTCACGATCTACTACTGCATGCCTTCTCGATGCGAGGTACCCAGTACCATGAACGATCACTTAACTCGCACAGACTCGAATTTTTAGATGTCCAACATCGAGAAGAGCTACTCGATGCGGCGGACTGGCTTCTTCAAAAGTGGCCAAAGCGATTCGTGAGTGGCGCGCTCTACTGCGGCCTGAACGTCAAGGACCTTAGCGGTAGTCTTCACATTGCTCCCGACTGGGTACAGAATGGGATTATGGAGCATCTATCGAAGCGACGAAGATTAACATCACCGTGGCGTTAACAAGCCCCTGGCAATCTGCCAATATCTCAGGAAGATTAGTGCGAGTCACTGGCAACTGATATCGCCAGCTGCAATCTCCGCACCGCTTGCTTGCGATTCATCCATTTTCCAAACCAACGCGGCTGACTGACGCGTGCCATCTGGCGCCGGCGCCGCAACACGCACAAATGAGTAGCAAGGTGCCAACGACCCCAAATTGATTTTGCTGAGCCCGTCGCTCCTTTTCGCAAGCTTCATCTTTTTCACACGCGCATCGTAGCCTGCTAAGTCGATCAAACGTTGGAACGCGCCCGTATTAAGCACAGTGACGTTGCTGGTTAGGCTAAGGCCAACCTTCCAGGGTTCCTCCAGCAGGTGAGTGTGCGCGTAGACAAATACCTTCATATCAGGGAAGTCGGCGATGCGTTGCTCCAAGTGCTTACGCATCACGTTCTCCGGCCTCACAAACAAATGCTGGGCGGTAGCCCCAAGCGTGTTGTCCGCGCGTTTGCTGCAAATGTCTGCCAGCTCATCATCCGACAAATTTTCGGACAAAGCTGTCAGTTCATCTTGCACCTGCTTTGCCTGTGGATTATTGGCCTCGACCGCCTTCCTGAGCGCATCGTCAACAGGCAGGGCTTCGGTAAAGAAGCGGTACCCAAGGCCTTTAGCCTGCTCCCGTGTGCAGATAAGAGGGGCACCAGGTGCGCCCAGTGACTGAAGCTTTTGCGCCGGCGTGGTATCGAACAGATTAAATTTGACGAAGCGTGCCATGTCAACTGCGGAACCCCAGAAGCCAAGGTCTTCCATCAACAATCGTGCACCGGCCGGTTCTGGGCTCAAATTGTCGATGATTGGATAGGACTTTTCCTTCTCGTTAAACAGTGTTTGTACAAATCGTTCCCCCCAAGGACTTTCGATATAGTCTTTTCCGCCATGCTGCTTGATCAGCTGGGGCCAATGGGAGAAGGCGTTCACGTCGACGCCTATCTGATGTCCGTGTTCCACTACTACACTGCCGTCCTGGCTCGAGTAGATGCCGCTGCTGACCAGGTTAACTCTGCCCTTTTCGGCGCGCAGTGCTTTGGCCACAATAGACCACACTTCCGGTACCAGCAGAGCGGCGTCGTGGTTACCTGGCACGATGTAGAGCTTGTTATTGCCTCTCACGGCGAAGTCGGCAAGGGCGTTCAGCTCAACGCTGTGTGCACCGACTATGTGATGCGTCATAGCTGCCATGGTCTTCACGCTACATTTGGCGCCGGCTTCGCCATCGCACTTAATATGTTGAGGCGGTTGCCACAGCTCCAGTAAGTCGCCAGCAATCACTAGGTCGACTTCCTGGTTAGCGGCCCTGCCAATTTCAGTCAGGAAGCCTTTAAGCGCATTAGGCCACCGAAAGTCCTCATACGGGTACCAATCTTTCTCAATGCGCTTGCCTACACCAAAGTGCAAATCGCTGATCACTATTAGCTGGCGCGGCTGAGCACTAGTGGCCGCGATTTCGCTGGGCGGCAGTGCCGGCAGGGATTTGCAGATTCCAGGCAGGACAACGGCAAGCACCAGCATGACAATTCTCGTAACCATGGCAAGTCCTAACGAGGTGCGCAGATGCGCAGATTGGGGTTACCTACTAATTGGAATTCCAGCGCCATGTCGCGCACGGCCGGGGAGTTGTTGTAGGCTTTGTTAATTTCCATGATGGATTGTTCGTAAAGCTCGCCTGTGCTCGCCCCAGTTGGATGGGCGAGTTGCGCACTCACCTGTTTTTCGAAGGCTAACGCTAGCTGGGTGCCAAATTCAATGTCCACCGCGAATGGCGATAGAACGATGCTAGAGAAGCCTTGTTGCGTTAGGCGCTCGACAATGGCCGAAGTGCCTGCGCCAGTGCCTGATGTGCTGCACGCGGCAAGCAAAGCAAAGCTGCCTGCATGGAACTTGCGTTTGATGTATTCGCTGCGGATGCGCGACGGGTTGCTTTCGTTATCGTTAAAACTCAGGTTGCCTTGGTCATGATGGGCCAACATGATCAACCCTTCCGGCTTCTTTGCGCCCGCACCGGTCGGCGGGTTGAGGTATTCGTACAGGGCTTGGTGGGTGGACATGACATAAACGTGCGGTGGCGTAGGCTGGCTTTGAGCAAGCTTGAGCATATTGGAAGGCTTTGCGAGAGTAGTGACAGTCGGCGATCGCCCTACGTGCCAGTCCTCAATGCATTCGACCGGTTCACTCTGGAATTCCGGAAGCGTCTGGTAGACGGCAAAACGCTTGCTCGCAAATGGTGTTTGTGCTTTGGCGGCGAGTAAGCCTAGCGGAAGATAGATTGGACGCGCCATCTCGTCTATCAGGCGCATGATTACTTTGGGCGAAGAGGACTGGGCAATAACGTCCTTGAAGGCTTGTGCAGCCTTAGTGCCTGTTTCGATGTCTGTGCTGGACTTACCGCCAAAAAGCACACCTGCCATCTCCATAACTACGTCGCCGTAAGGATATGGATTGTTGTCCTGAAGTCGCTTATGGGCTCTGGCAATCAGCATTGGCAACTGTTCTGAGCGGCTTGAATACTCGCTGAGCGCGCTATTAAGTTCCCACGCATACACTCCAGAGTCATCCTTCCCAGCTTTTTGGGCCGCCTCCCGCATGCGGCGCGCGTCCACTAGTACGGCAACGCTGCGTGGGAAGGATGCTTCATTGAACTCGAATACGTGTAAGGCAAGATCGACGGCGATTGATTCGCCTTGTGGGACGGTCAGTAACGTTTCCAGGCCCGCGCGCATTTCCTCCGAGTTGTATTTGCCATAGCATTTTTCCGGTTCGGCGCCAGCTTGGGCTACCGGGAATGAAACTACAATGTGGTCCAGTGGAGTGAGGCGCGCTTCGTCCCAGACGGCGAACGCAACGTCCGCGCAACCGGCTCCCTTTGCCAGAACAGGCCAGTGCGCAATGTTTCCCAGTGCTAGCATTGCGGACACGGCCTTGGTCGTGACTTTGCCGTCCGCTAGCGCGTTCAGAGTAGACACGTCGTTTTCGGTGACGGTGGCATTTTTGAGCGAAATTGTCATCGAAAACGGGGACATGTGCTGGCCTGGTGCCGGCGTCAGCAAGGGACCTAAGAGGATAGGTTGCACCAGCAATCTGATGGACTCGCTAGCAGCAAGTTCCCGCGCGATACGCTTGTCAGGAGACGTTGACAATATTCTTCGGTAGGGCAGGCGTGCCAAGTCTAGGTTGATTTGTCCGACGTTACCAACTGTGAGATGTTCAATATCTTTGTCCTGACTATCCTCCAGCCACGTGTTCCAGCTGATACGCTCCGGAGGTGCCATGCCACTGACTGGTATCAAGATGGGGTAGTTGCGGGCCTTTTCGCGAATTCCATCCATGGCCGCCTCCTGTTCCGGGGTGGTCATGCGTGCCTGCCACAACGCCAGGTCGTTCTGTTCCAAGATCGATACTGTGGCAGCATGTTCGCCATTGCTGAACAATGCATCCTGCTGTTCCTGGAACCGAGTCGCAGTATAGTGCCAGCTACTTCTTATAATGCTGTCGAGTTCATTCTGCTTTTGACGGTCCAGTCGCTTCCACGCTGCTGGGTTGGCAATGATCACGTATCCGTCGTTGAGATGGTGTGTCAGGGTCACAAATAGCCGCTTCGTTGTCACGGTATTGATCTGAGCAGGCGTGGCTTCGAGGATCTCACTTTTGCCCAGGGTTGGGTTCTTTTCGGTGCCAACGCTTTTCGTATCAATACCAATTCGCCGAGCGATTTCTTTCGAGGCGGTTATGTTCGCCTGTGACTGGTAGACCAGGACATTGTGGCGCAGGTCTTCTGGTGCAAGGACAGGGTTATCGCCTGCGATTTCAAGAAATGGTCCCGGCCACCAGCCCACGCCTGTGAGCTGTTTTGTTGCCAAGTTACCGAGAATCTTGTACCCCAGAGAACCGAGTTGCACGCGCTCCAGATGGTCCGAGTCGCTGAACAGGAAGGGCGTCGTAAATATCTCGAACGTCGGTTCAATTGCTGCTACCGCGGCATAGGGCACAATTGCCATATCGAGCTCCCCCTTGCGCGTAGCCTCGATCAATGCGGAAGGCGTCGATCCCACCCTGCGCCACGCAACTGGCTGGAACACTGCGACGTTTGAACGAGCAGTAACGAAAACTAATTTATCTAGGCTTTGAGCGTGGATCGGATCGCTCTCGAAACCAATGCCCAACGTGAGTTTGGGTAGAGCTGGAGGGGTTGCCTGCGCTTGCGCTTGTGCTGCAAGCACAATGGCAAACATCGCAATCATACGCAGGAGCGAGGCCAACGAAACATCTAACTGAAAGTTTCTGTTCATCGTTGCGAGTCGCGCGCGTTGATTGACGATTTTAGGGGGCTAGCTCAATTTTGCGCTGAAAACCAAGAGGGAAGTTATTCACAATGCCAAAAAGACAAAATACTCCAGCCGCCTGTTGTTTTTTCTCAATTATTGACCGTCGTCGGTTCGGAGCTGATGAATCTCCCTCAGTCCGAGGCCGTGCCAAATGCCATCCGGATAGACGATAGATTCGTGATGGTGCCCATGAAATGCCCTTCGCACCCGGAGGGCGGTCGCAAGATCGCTTAAAACAGAGTTTCCAAAGCGATGCATCCCCGGCGCTTCGTGGGTCACTAAAACGTCAGCGGACAACCCATCGAATGCTCCAACGTCGCTGGGAAAATGCTGGAGCGATGTCGCAACGGCAGGCCTCCTCGCCAAAGGTTTCCTTTCCCACATTTGGCGGTATATTCTGCCGGTGCGTGATAGCGCATAGCATCACCCGACCAAATCTTCGATCGAAACACTCCACCTAAACCAGCGACGCGGAGGCCGCCGATAGTCACGACACGTCCGTGCAAATTGCGATCGGCGAACTTAGAGTCGAACAAGTAGTCATATCCTTCCTCGCTCTCCGTATCGTGGTTTCCTGGATCCACCAAACATCACAAGATGACTGCACTTCGCGAAACGCATCTTGGAGCGGCGATTGCAAATCCAAGTCGCCGAGCAGAATGATTATGCGCCACGGCGAGTCGTTTTGCCTGCGGGCTTACCACTTTCGACTAACCACGTCCTTTAACGCCGCGTTATCCAGCATGGCATCTGCCAATAGATGCTTGAGCTTGGAATTTTCCGATTCGAGCTCCTTTAACCGCTGCGCCTCTGAGACCGTCATACCGCCGAACTTCGTCTTCCAGTTGTAGAACGTCGCTTCGGCAATGCCGTATTTCCGACTAAGGTCAGCCACCCTGGCGCCAGCCTCAGCCTCCTTCAGCACGCCAATGATCTGCTCTTCGGTAAATCGCTTTTTCATGCCTGCCTCCTATGTGGCAGACTCTAGCTTAGCACCGTACTATTTCAGGGGAGCAGGTCAGGAGTACTTGCGGCACCTGTTTGCAAAGCCGAAAGTGAGGCTGATAAACGAGGCCTGTACAGCCGCTACCGTTCACACGACGATGTGCAGGGCTTGTACGAAATTCGCGAAGCCGCGGTCGACTGGGTGAACAAACTAAATGCAAAGAAGAATACAAACTGGATCGTCGGAGGCCCGAGTATTCAGATTGTGATCTCGCGTTGCGCAGTACCACTCACGGTAACTTGGGCACCGGACATTGTCCAGCATGAGGGCAATAAGGGAGTCAACGTAATTTGCCAGAAGACCATCAAGGGTGCATCCGAAAGAACTGGGATGTATTCGTTGACGTTTTTCGCCTCTCGGACGTGCAAGCAAAACGTTAGACGGCGATAATCTAATGAGACGTACCAAGATGTTCGGCCTGCGGACGTCGTTGCGCAGAAATCATAGAGGAGCGTCGATATGCCACAGCGCGTCCCGATGGTCACCCAGGACGAACTCTTTGAGTTGGTATGGCCCGAGCCTATGCTTAGCCTTCTGCGGCAAGCGCGTGGTCCGTTGGCATCCGCTGACGACACGGTTGTCGGACTTTTCTCTTGGTTGGAGGACCTATGAATCGATTGACGAGCGAGCTCGGTGTTTGGACCGTTGAGTTTTCGCGTCGCGATGGAACGCCGGGAGTAGTTACGGTGGCAAGCTCTCAGCCACCTACAAAGTCGCAAATTGTAAATGCAATATGTGACCTGGATGATGGTCATCATTACTTCGTTGCAGATATCTTCATGGGTGGGGTAACCTGACTTTTTCGGACACTTCCATTTGATAAACTTGTCAAAGGGAGTGAAATCATGAGATCAACAACGTACACGCCAGAGTTTCGGGCGGAGGCAGTC
>Ga0307408_100003604_pt1 | contig 10550 bp, 7 predicted proteins | sample 322Cmetagenome_FD_202116 | JGI IMG/M metagenome (GOLD analysis project Ga0307408, IMG submission 202116) | Maize rhizosphere microbial communities from greenhouse at UC Davis, California, United States - 322HYB-C-3 | ecosystem: Host-associated > Plants > Roots > Rhizosphere > Soil | place: USA... | reverse complement strand
ATGGTTTTAATGTTAAAATGATCTCACACTTGGCCCAATACTATCGGCTACCGCGTTGGCATGTAAGGATATAAAAACATCTCCCGGGGTTGCTGCACGCTCTGGGAGGGGGATATAGCTGTCATCGTCTCTGGTCATTTTAACATTAAAACCATGTTGAACAAGTTTAACCCTTATCTCTCTCGCAACATCCAATACAAGGTTCTTTTCCAGTATGTTTCCTCCGCGGGTTACGCTGTCACGCCCTCCATGCCCGGGATCTATAACAATGCTTAGTTTTGTTGCGGTATTTGTTTGGCATTTAGCTGTTGCAGCAGCAGCTATTGTTAAAATACCCAATAAAATAATTCTATTCATGATATAAACTAAGTCAAATTTGAAATGTAAAATGTTTTTATTTAGCAGCAAAATAAGTCATGAAAAGCACGAATTACTATAACACGTTTATTGAAGTAGCAGACGATTGCCCTGTAGCGAAGGCCGAGGTACCGCTATCTAAAGGTGATAAACGTACCGCAGCGGCAATTCAATATGAAATGATTATTTCGAATCCCTATAAATACACTTCAGACGATGTTATTTTTTACGTGTTTGCCGAAAAGAACGGCCTAATCGAAGAGGAATATACTCATCAGAGAGAAAATTTTTTTTCTAAAGGGCAGGCTTGTTTGCGGTGTTCGCCCTTGGTGAAGAGATATGGCTGGGGTATACATAATAATCACGAAGGAAAAGTTGCTATATATCCATTAGGCAGTGATAAGTATGAGGAGCTGATTAATAATGGCGATTTACAGCACGTAAAGGGTATGCGATCTAGCAGAATGTAAAAGAGATCGGTTATTTACCCCCGATCTCTTCTTTTTACCTATTTGCAGATTCTGTGAGCCTTTCGAGTAGCTCGACGGTGCTGCTATCAGACTGGTGAAGTTTATTTTCTTCGCTTTTAGAAACAACCGGTTTTTTATTGGAATTAGAATCATTATCCGCCTTTTTTTCCCTTGCCGTTTCTTCTGGATGTAAAGGTTGAGGCGTACTAAAAGTGGCTTGCAGAGGCTCTGCTTCAACTGTCGGCGGTGTTTTTGAAACTTGTTTGTTAACAGACTTATCTATCCGGATTATTTCGGAGAGCCGTCTTGCCAGCTGTTTTGAAACTTTCGTAATTTCTTTGGTGGTCTTTTTTGACTCATATCCAAGGCTGCTTATAACTTCTTTTATATGGGCTTTTAAATTAACTTCCAATTCTTTCCGGGCTGTCTTGCGAGCATTTTTAATGATGGTCTTTGTTGAATCTTTTTTCATAAATAAATCAGTTTAATAGGCAACGAACTTACAGCCGTCTTTTACTTTAGGTAAACACCCTTCAGTATTGAAGACGTGTCTTAAAGACATTGCCATATAACATACGTGCCAAATGAATTTTACTATAGTGAGATTATTTTACGTTAAATTGTACGAGCACCTTAACGTAAAAGCCTTCTTACTTTTATAACACAGATTATAGGCAAGGGTTTTCGCTGGGCAACAATCCTGTTTTTGCCCGTATTCTAAAAATCAGTGTGATTTTAACACTTATTTAATTTACTCTGTACTTTTTCTCTTTTGGGAAATTTCGGCATGAGTTAGCTAGAAAAGCCTATTGTGGGCGGCTAAAACAGCCCATTATAAACTAGTTTTTCTCAAAATTTCCTTAAATTTTTTCGAATAAGAATATTTGTAACTAATTGAAAGTTAGGTTGTTATGTTTTTCAAGTGCCTTATTTTTTTAAAAAAAGATTAAAGAAATAGCTTTTGAGGCGTCGGCCCTTCACATTTGTGTTAATCATTATAAGGATGCCAGCAGCCCACAAAAAATGTCTGCTATCCAATGAGTCGGCCAAAACCTTAGAACCAATTTATTAGAACCAAATACGGAGAAATGTATTCGATTTTATCATGCCGCTTGGAAAGCCGAAACGAAGAGTAAGTATAAAATGCTACAGAGTATCTCAATTAAATTATAAACCAAATTAGAGAAACCAGTATGAGAACGATTTTAACATCAGGCGCATAGCCTGGCCATTAAATTAAAATACCTTAAAGCATTGCGCAATCGCTTTAACCATTTAAACCAATAACCATTCTAGCTTAATTAAATTTTTATGAGAAGAAATGATATTAAAGGATATTTTTTTCTATGCATCCTGTTTCTTCTGCCCTTTGTGGTTTTGGCACAAACCGGCAGCATAACAGGTAAAGTATCCGACGAAACTAACCAGCCTTTGCCAGGGGCATCGGTGGTGATAAAAGGGCTTGGTAAGGGCACTTCGACAGACTTAAACGGAAATTTCAAAATAGGGGGGCTGGCTAACGGCAATGTAACAATGGTAGTGTCATTTATTGGCTATGCATCTCTTGAAAAAGTGGTAGCTGTAGATGGGGCCACGGTAGCAAATTTTCAACTTAATCCTGCCGGGCAAACCTTAGGAGAGGTGGTTGTAGTTGGGTATGGTACTGCTACAAAAAAAGACCTCACCGGATCTGTGGTTAATGTCTCTTCTAAAGACTTTCAAAAGGGAGTAGTCACGTCGCCAGAGCAGCTCATTACCGGAAAGGTTGCCGGCGTGCAAATAACTTCCAATAGCGGCCAGCCGGGCTCCGGAAGCCAGATCCGCATCAGGGGTGGAGCTTCTTTGAATGCGAGTAACGACCCCCTCATCGTGATTGATGGTGTACCTCTTTCAGACCCGATGAAATCTAAAGGAGGCGACGATCGCGGAATTTCGGGCGCTACTAACGTATTGAGTACTATTAATCCGGATGATATTGCTTCCATAACCATACTGAAAGATGCTGCTTCTACTGCCATTTACGGTTCCAGAGCCTCCAACGGTGTGATCCTGATAACCACTAAAAAAGGAAGTTCCGGAAAACCTACATTAACTTTCAGCTCCCAAAATTCAATCTCAACGCCAAGAAACAAACTAGATCTACTTACAGGAGATGAGGTTCGTGCTTATGTGGCAGAAAATGGTTCGGATGCGTTCCAGTCTCTTTTGGGCACCGCCAATACCGACTGGCAAGATGTAATTTTTAGAAACGGGACAGCATCAGATAATAACCTAAGTGTTTCGGGCACTTATAAAAAATTACCATACCGTGTAAACGTTGGCTATTTAACTCAAACAGGTATTCTAGAAACCGATAAGCTCGACAGGGCTTCAGGCAGCATTAATTTAACTCCTAAATTTTTAGACGATCATTTGTCTGTGCAACTTAGCGCTAAGGGTACTGTCACAAAATCAAGGTTTGGCAATACCGATGCTATTGGCGCTGCAATCGCATTCGACCCTACACAACCTATTTATTCTGAAAATGCTTACGGCGGTTATTTCGAATGGCTTGAAACTGACGGCGATCCAAAATCTTTTGCTCCGAAAAATCCATTAGGCCTGATTGAGCAACGAAAAAATAAGGGCGATGTTAACAGAAGTTTTGGTAACATACAATTTGACTATTCCTTCCATTTTTTGCCGGAGCTGCATGCAAATTTGAATTTAGGCTACGATGTGTCTAAAGGCGATGGCCGTGATTTTATTGATGCAATTGCCATGCAGGCAATTGCCAACCAAGGCCGTAACCGTCCGTTTCTTCAAAAAAACTCAAATACCGTTACCGAATTCTATTTGAGTTATAACAAGAGCCTCAAATCCATAAAAAGCCATATCAATGCTGTTGCCGGTTATGGTTTTTACAAAAACAAATCCAGAAACTTTGAATATGCCAACTATAACGCCAGCGGCCAATTGCCTCAGGGCGAAATAATGCCGCCATTTCCTTTTGCCGACCAGGCAAACAGAATGATTTCTTATTATGGAAGACTGGTTTATACCTTAAACGATAAATACATTTTATCCGGAGCCCTACGTACCGATGGCTCGTCGCGGTTTAGCCCGGATGGAAGATGGGGCGTTTTTCCCGGCCTGGCCTTTGCCTGGAGGATTAAGGATGAGCCGTTTCTGCGTGGCGTAGAATCTCTTTCTGATTTAAAATTGCGCTTAAGCTATGGTGCAACCGGACAGCAGGATGGTATTGCCAACTATTCTTACCTGGCAAACTATGCACTAAGTGGCCCCGATGCCTTGTATCAACTTGGCGATACTTATTATCAGATGTATGCGCCATTGGCATACGATGGCCAGCTTAAGTGGGAAACTACAGACACCTACAATGTGGGGCTGGACTTTGGTTTCCTAAAGGACCGCCTTACTGGAACCTTCGATCTTTATTATAAAAAAACTAAAGATTTACTAGCTTCTGTGCCCATCTCTGTTGGAACCAACTTCAGCAACTTCCTTTTAACAAATGTGGGCAATATGGAAAACAGGGGAGTTGAAATTGGCTTGAATGCAACGCCTATAAAAACCGATGACTTAACCTGGAGCGCAGGGCTTAATTTCACTTATAATAAAAATAAGATCACTAAGATCTTTTTAGTTGACGACCCTTCTTTTTCGGGTATTTCAACAGGCGGAATTTCGGGCGGTACAGGAACCAATGCCCAAATACATGCTTTAGGGCAGGCACCTAGCACCTTTTATTTGCGTAAGCAGGTTTATAACGCAGAAGGAAAGCCAATTGAGGGTGTGTATGCCGATGTAAATGGTGACGGCATTGTGAACGAATCGGATTTGTATTTTGCCGGTAAGCCAGCACCTGACGCCATATTTGGTTTTAATACACAATTAAGTTACAAGAATTGGAGCTTGAGTACTATCCTCCGTGCAAATATTGGAAACTATGTTTATAACAACATCTCTTCTAACAACGCTGTACGAACCAATTTAATTAGCACTACCACAAACGTAATTGGAAACAGTACTACAGAGATTTACAAGAGCAATTTCTCAAATCGCCAGGTTTTATCTGATTACTACATCGAAAATGCCTCATTCCTGAGAATGGATAACCTGACTATTGGATATAACGCCGGTAAAATATTACCCAATCGGAATGTTAGCCTAAGGTTGAATGCGACTTGCCAAAATGTATTTGTGATAACAAAATATAGTGGCCTTGACCCTGAAATTAATAACGGAATTGACAATAATTTCTATCCGCGCCCAAGAACATTTGTATTGGGATTAGGCCTTGATTTTTAATTTATTAATGAGACTGAAATGAGAACTTTAATATATAATTTTTTCGGAATCACGATGCTAGCTTTGCTGGGCTTAACTTCTTGCCAAAATGAGCTGGACCTGAAACCAACCAACGATATTACATCCGACAGGGCCTACAGCTCGCTGGCAGGCTATAAGCAGGTGCTGGCAAAAGTATATGGAGCATACGCCTTAACCGGTAATGGTGTACGCCTTAGCGACCTGGGCGGAATTGACCCCGGCAACTCAGACTTTCTGCGCCTGTTCTGGAATCTTCAGGAAATGAGTACTGATGAAGCGGTTAACGCCTGGGGAGATAGGGGATTGGTTGATTTACAAACCAATAGCTGGACATCAGACAATGTGCAGATACAAGGCTTGTACACCAGGAGTATTTATCAAATTACAGTTGCAAATACATTCATACGGGAATCTAGCGATGAAAAAATCAGTTCCCGTGGCTTGTCAGGAGCTGATGCTTCTGAGATTCGCCGCTTTGCGGCAGAAGCCCGTTTTTTAAGGGCTTTCCAGTACTGGGTTTTATTAGATGTTTTCGGTAATCCGCCGTTTGTTACTGAACAAGATGCAATAGGTAAAACCTTACCTAAGCAAACCACCCGGAGTGCTTTATTTAATTATATAGAATCAGAGTTAAAAGCCATCGAACCTTTAATGGCAGATGCCCGCCAAAATGAATACGGACGGGCTGATAAAGGGGCTGTGAATGCCTTGCTTGCACGATTGTATATTAACGCGCAGGTATACCTTGGCCAACCCAAATATGCCGAAGCCCGCGAAGCGGCCTCGAAAGTTATTGCAGCAGGTTACTCATTAATGCCAGAATATAAAAACTTGTTCAGGGCAGATAACCATTTGAATAATAATGAAGTAATTCTATCTATCAATTATGACGGTACAAATACCCAAAATTTTGGTGGAACAACCTTTTTGGTAAATGCTTCTATAAAAGGCGCATGGAAAGAAGAATTTGGATTAACCGGCCCTGAAGCTGGCTGGGCAGGAAACCATACCAGGGACAACCTGCCTGCTCTTTTTCCTTCCACAAACGATAAAAGGGCTATGTTTAAAGGGAACGATCCAACAATGGACGATTTCAACATCTTCGACGAAGGCCTCGCAGTTGCAAAATGGAACAATCTAACTTCAGACGATAAGGTAGTCCCGGGGTATGAAGGTAGGGTTTGTTCAGTAGATTTTCCTTTGTTCAGGCTTGCTGAGATGTATCTCATCTATGCAGAGGCTGTTAAACGCGGAGGGGCTTCTTCCGGAGGTACAGAAGGAACAGCCATAACCTACCTTAATTTGCTCCGCCAGCGAGCATATGGCAATGCTACAGGGAATCTATCTGCTTATAGTTTGGATGACATCCTGAACGAGAGAGGCCGCGAACTCTATTGGGAGGGCTTCAGAAGAACCGACTTGATCCGTTTCGGAAAATTCAGCGAGGGATCGTATTTATGGCCTTTCAAAGGAGGTGTTAAAGCAGGAAGCCCTTTTTCATCGCACAGAAATCTTTACCCGCTTCCGGCTTCAGATATTTCCTCAAATCCTAATCTTACTCAAAACACAGGTTATTAGCACTGTAAAACGAGTTTAGTATGTACTTATAAAAGGCTTAAAATGAAAACGATTATAAATAAACTAACCACATTTTCAGTTATTATGATGGCGCTGCTTGCCTGTAAAAAGGAAGGCGGGCTAATAATTGCAGATGATAGCAAAGTTACGCCATCTACTATCTCTACTACTAATACCACGGTGGTTATAGCTAGAGACAGGCTTAACGATACTGTAGCTACATTTACCTGGACCAAGAGTGATTTTGGCTTTGCTACCGGCGTAAATTACTCAATCCAGGTTGATAAGCAGGGAAACAATTTTGCAGCTCCGAAAGAAACAGTTGTTGGCACTTTTTCGCCTGGTGCTACTCCTAAAAAAGCTTTTACTGGGTTAGAGTTTAATAATATGCTCCTTGCTTTGAACTTACCGGCAGGAACGGCTGTGCCTGTTGAGGTGAGGGTAAAAGCTTCGGTTGGCACCTTGGGCAGTGTAGCAGCCCCCGAAGCCACCGTAGCTCCGGCTTATTCAGCTCCGGTTACTATTACCGCTACTCCAGTTGCCTTAACCTCATTTTTGTATGTGCCGGGAGCTTACCAGGGTTGGGATCCATCAACCGCAGAAAGCTTGATTTCTCCTACCGGTAACGGAATTCATGAGGGTGTTATAAATTTTACACCTGGTAATTTAACCTTTAAAGTGTTGGCCAAAAGAGCCTGGGGCCCTCCAGAGTACGGAAGCGGCGCAACCGCTGGAACAATAGCTATTGGTGGCGGAGACATTGCAGCGCCCAATGCAGGCATGTTAAAGCTAACCGTGGATATAAATGCGAATACCATTGCTTTTGCGCCTTACTCATTCGGGATTATTGGCAGTGCTACGCCAACTGGATGGAATTCAGACACTGATATGTCTTATAATAATACTACTCAAACCTGGAGCGTCACTATTCCGCTTACAGCCGGTGCAATTAAGTTTAGGTTAAACGACGATTGGGGCGTTAACTATGGAGGCTCTGGAGGCGTTTTGGCAGCCGGTGGTGCTGATATAAACGTTACCGAAGCCGGAAACTACAGAGTTCAATTTAGCATACCTGCAGGCACTTATGCTTTAACCAAATTGTAATCTATTTACATTTCAAATTCACCCGGGCCCTCGTGGCCGGGCGAATTTCCTTAGCAAAAACTAATCATAATGAAATTTAAACTAACCACACTCGGGATACTAACATTATCCATGCTGGCAAGTATTGCCGCCATGGCCCAAACATCGCCGGTAAAAACGCCGGGAAATATTTCAACCGTAAAAATTGAGGGGCAAAAAGTAAGTTTTGCCACGCAAAATGCCTATGGCGAGGTAACGGTTTATGCGCCGAATATTATCCGCGTAAGGCTAGACAAGCAGCCTTTAGGAAGGGATTTTTCCTATGCCGTTATTGCAAAGCCCCTACAGGTAAAGGCAGATATTAACCAGACAAACAATGAGATAATTATAGCCACAGATTCGCTTCAGGCGAAAATTACAAAAGCACCCTTTTCGGTTGCGTTTTATACCCGGGATGGGAAGGTAATCAACCAGGACGAAGAGGGCTTAACAACATCGTGGATAGGCGAGGAGGTAGCTACTTATAAGAAAATGCAAGAAGGCGAACGCTTTATTGGCCTGGGGGAAAAAACGGGCAACCTAGACCGTAAAGGCAGCGGCTATACCAATTGGAATACAGACGCCTTTGGCTACCGAACCGATCAGGACCCAATTTATTCTACTATTCCATTTTATGTTGGCATTCATAACAATCTTAACTATGGTATCTTCCTGGATAATACCTATCAGTCCGATTTTAATTTCGGGGCTAGTAACAACCGCTTTTCATCATTCAGTGCCCAGGGCGGAGAGATGAATTATTATTTCATTTATAATAAAAACCTCGCCGATATTATTACATCGTATACCGGACTTACAGGCAGAATGGTGATGCCACCGCTTTGGAGCTTAGGTTATCAGCAAAATCGCTATAGCTACTACCCGGATACCGAAGTGTTAAGAATAGCACAAACCCTTCGCGAAAAGAAAATTCCTGCCGACGGAATTACGCTGGATATTCACTATATGGATAACTATAAATTATTCACATGGGATAAGAACCGCTTTCCTGATCCCTTAAAAATGTCGAATAAATTGAATGACATGGGTTTCAAAACCACTGTTATTGTAGACCCCGGGATTAAGGTGGAGCAGGGTTATGGAGCATACGAACGTGGCTTAAAAGACAATGTTTTTATTAAGTATAGCGATGGGCAAAACTATACTGGCCAGGTGTGGCCGGGCTGGTGCCATTTCCCAGATTTTACCAGCGAAAAAGGACGTAAATGGTGGGGAAATGAAGTGAAGTTTTTTGCAAAAACAGGAGTGAGCGGCTTATGGAATGATATGAACGAAATTGCCACATGGGGGCAGAAAATGCCAAACAATATATTATTTGACTACGATGGCAAGTTAACCACACACAAAGAAGCCCGCAACGTTTTCGCATTAAACATGGCCCGTGCCAGTTACGAAAGTGCCCGCACCGAAATGAAAAAACGCCCTTTTATTTTAACCAGGGCAGGGTACGCGGGCTTACAGCGTTATACTGCAATCTGGACCGGCGATAATCGCGCAGAAGACGACCACATGCTTTTGGGTGTGCGTTTGTTAAACAGCCTGGGCGTAAGCGGTGTACCTTTTACCGGGATGGATGTTGGCGGCTTTACAGGAAATCCAACGGTAGCTTTATTTACCCGCTGGATGCAAATAGGTGCATTTACGCCTTACTTTAGAAACCATACAGGCGTAAATACCAAATCATCTGAGCCATGGGCTTATGGCGAAGAGGCGCTCGAAATTTCGCGTAACTACGTGAACTTGCGCTATAGATTATTACCTTACCTGTATTCATCATTTTATGAAGCAACCCAGAATGGACAACCCGTAATGCGCACACTGGCAATTGATTATACTCATGATGCTAAAGTATATGATACGCAGTTCCATAATCAGTATTTCTTTGGCCGGGCATTTCTGGTAGCACCATCAGAAAGCAACAAAGGCTTTGCAAAAGTGTACTTCCCGAAAGGAAAATACTATGATTTGTATACGGATGCGGTTGAAATGGGAAATCAGGAAAAAATCATTCCATTAACCACGAAACAGCTGCCCGTCTATGTAAAAGAAGGCAGCATCATCCCTATGCAATCCCTAATTCAAAACACCAGCGAAAAACCAACCGATACGCTCGTTGTGCATGTTTATAAGGGTGATGTAAACAATAGCTTTGTGTATTATGAAGACGACGGGGAGAGCTACAACTATGAAAATGGCGCCTTTCATAAACGCACAATTTCGTACGATGCGGCTGCCAAAACTATTTCATTCGGAAAAGTCGAGGGCTCCTTTAAATCGAAATTTAATAACCTGAAGGTGGTGTTTCATGGGTTTAATGACATCAGTTCTTTCAATAAATCAGGTAAATCAATAAACGTAAAGGATGATTTCGTATCGTTTATCAATCCCATTTCAAAATTTGACCCACAGGGTACGGCAAACCCAATTGAAGGTGTAAACGTGAAAAGCCTAGTGATTAAAAACGATAAAGATTCTTTTAGTATTTCTTATTAAGAAGAAGGCAATCACATTGGGCATAAAGAAAAGCGTAAAGGGCCACGGAGGTAAAGTGTCAGACATCTCAAAGATGTAAAGTAAAGTGTCAGACACCTCAAAGACTATTGTGTACCCACATCTTTAAATTTGCAAAATGCGACAAAGTGATTATAGTCTTTTGTTTAATGATACTCG